>SERZ01000145.1_pt1 | contig 45913 bp, 44 predicted proteins | sample 3171461 | NCBI WGS metagenome assembly SERZ01 (sample SAMN06051861, study PRJNA518727) | freshwater metagenome | biome: subpolar coniferous forest; feature: holomictic lake; material: water; isolation source: holomictic Lake 227, 6 m depth | place: Canada: near Kenora, Ontario | collected... | reverse complement strand
CCGCCTCCAGCACCGCGGCGATCAGCTTGGCGTCGGGGGGCAGCGGAATGTACTCCTTGGCCCCGGCGCGGATCGCCCGCACCGCGGCGGCGGCGTCATTGCCGACACCGCAGGCCACCACCGGCACCACGAACCGCTCGGCCTTGAGGGCATCGATCAGCTTGCCGACGTCGAGCTTGACGTCGATCATCACCAGATCCACGCCGGCGGCGGCGCGCAGCGCGGTCATGGCGCCGTCGATGCTGTCGGTATGCGAGACCTTGGCGCCGCGCTGGTGCGCGATGCGCCCGGCTTCGGTGAGGTATCCTTCGAGCGTGCCAACGATCAACAGGCGCATGGTCTGGCGTCTCCCACCTTACCGGTCAAAGTATTGCACGCGGCTGCCGGGGGGCAGCACGGAATTCAGCAGCATCTCCAGCCGCCTCGGGTTTTCCTGGCGGGCGATCGAAAGGCTGCCGGTGAGATAGAGGGTGTGGATCAGGCTGTCCTGTTCGGCGGTGCTTTCGATCTTGCCCGCGAGCGGGGTCAGAATCATGTTGCCGAGCACGGCGCCATAGAGGGTGGCCAGGAGGGCCACCGCCATTGCCGGGCCGATCGCGGCCGGGTTGTTGAGGCTGCCCAGCATCTGCACCAGACCGACCAGGGTGCCGATCAGCCCCATTGAGGGCGCGACCTCGGCGGCCCGGCGCAAAATCGCGGCGGTGCGTAACCGGGCCTGGGCGATGGCGTCGGCTTCCTGGCCCAGCACCTGCTCGATCTCCTCGGGCGGCTGGCCGGCGGTGATCAGGGTCAGGCAACGGCTGAGGAAAGCCTCGCCGCGCAGCTGCGGCAGCAGCGCTTCCAGCGTTTCCGGCCCGGCCCGGTGCGCCGCCTCGGCCAGCAGCAGAATCTGCCGCGCCACCGCGCGCGGGTTCCAGACCGTGCGGATCAGCGCCGAGCCCAGGGTGCGTCGGGCGACCCCGAGGTCCCGCAGCGAGAACGAGACCGCCGTGACGGTGAGGGTGCCGCCGATCACGATCACAAAGGCCGGCATGTCGAGATAGGCCGCGGGCGCGGCGCCGCCGGCGATCGCCACCGCGACCACGCCGAAGGCGCCGGCGAGCCCGAGCACGGTCGCGAGATCGACGCCGAAACGGCCGCGCGCCGAGGCCAGGGTATCGGAGGGCGAGGGCTCACGGGCCATGGGACTGTCCGGTTTCCAAGGGAGGGCTCCTCATCCTGTCAGCCGCGGTCGGATTTGATGATTTCGGTCATGGTCACGCCCAGCCGGTCCTCCACCACCACCACTTCGCCGCGGGCGACCAGGCGGTTGTTGACGTAGATGTCGATCGCCTCGCCGACCTTGCGGTCAAGCTCGACCACGGCGCCGCGGCCCAGCTTCAGCAATTGCGCCACCTGCATCGTCGATTTGCCCAGCACGGCCGAAATCTGCACCGGAATGTCGTAAACCGCTTCGAGATCCTTGGCCACCGACGAGCCGCTGTCGAAGCCGCCTTCGAGGTCGTCGAGATCGAAACCGTCCTTGCTTGCCATGGCGGGTTACCCGTGTTGTCCGGAGGGAGGCGAGGCGCCAGTATGCTCCTCGGCGTCATGGGCTCCCAGCATCCTCTCGGCGATGGCGAGCAGATCGCCGAGCAGGACCTCGGTGTTGCGCTCGGCGCCGCCCTCGGCCCACTCGATGCGGGCGTCGGAGGCGCCGAGTTTGGCGTCGCCGAGGATGATCAGCCGGCCGCCGAAGCCGCGCTGCGTGGCCAGCGCCTCGATCCGCGCCCGCATCGGCTCCAGCACCGCCTGGGCGACCTTGATCGAAAGCCGCGGCTCGTCCACCGCCTCGGCGAGGCAGCCGACGATGAAGGCTTCGAGTTCGTCCTGGCCGTGACGTTCGATGGTCACCGGCAGCAGCTTCGAGAGAATGGCCAGGGCGATCTTCAGCGGCTGGCCGGTGCGGTCGGCGTTGAGGTCGTCGCGGTCGGCCAGCAACTGGTCGACGCCGTCGGCCAGACGGATCGAGGCGTCGGCCAGCGAGGCCTGCAACTCGCTCGAGGCCTTGGCGTAGCCCTCGTTGTGCCCCTCGACCTTGCCGGCGGTGTGACCCTTGGCAAAGGCGGCCTTGCGCGCCTGCTCCAATTCGTCGCCGCTGAAGGTCGGCGGCGGCGGCGGCGGCGGCGGGGGCGGCGGCTCCTTGCTGCGGGTGCGCCGCTGCGCCACCGGGTTATCGGCGTCGAAATCGGTCTCGAAGAGGAACTTCTGAATGGTTGCCATGGTGGTTCGGGGTTGAATCCTTATTCTGCGCCGGGCGTGGCGTCAAAAAACAATCAAAACACCGTCAGAAAATCAGCTCTTCCTTGCCTTTCCCTGGTATCGTGCCTCTCCTGGTCAGGATTCCTGATAGAGCCAGTTGCGCAGGATCGACACCGCTTCCTCGGGATGCTTGTCGACGATCTCGCCGACCTTGCGCAGTGACGAGGCCCGAACCCGGCCCTCGACACGGTTGATATCGATCATCTGTTCCAGTTCCTCGTCGGCCTGGGCCGCCTCGAGGGCCAGATCCTGGGCCAGCGCTCCGGCCGGCGCCGCGAGCTGAGCCGGCAGGTTGGCCTGATCGGCCAGCAGCTTGTCCATATCCTCCTCGGCTTCGGCCGGCCGCTCGAAGGCGCGGGTGATCAGCGGCCGCACCACCAGCAGGATCACCAGGATGGCCACGACGCCGAGGATCAGCATCTCGGCGATCCGGAACAGATCCTCCTTCGGCATGCCCAGGATGGTTTCCGGCGGCGGGCCGAATTCGCTCTCGGGCACCGCGAAGCGCATGTTGACCACTTCGAGGGCGTCGCCGCGCACGGCATCAAAGCCCACGGCCGAGCGCACCAGCGCGGTCAGCTTGTCGAGTTCCTCCTTCGGCCGGGCCGAATAGGCCGCGGGGCCGCCCTTGGGGTCGGGAGTGTAGACACCGTCGACCAGCACCGCCACCGACAGGCGGCGCACCTGACCGGCCTCGCGGACGTGGCTCTTGACCGTCTTGCTGATCTCGTAATTGACGGTTTCCTCGTTGCGGTTGGTGCGGTTGGAGGTGATCGGCCCCGACGAGCCCTTGGAATCGCCGGTGGTGCCGCCCGGCACGTTGTTCTGAACCGTCACCGATTCCATCGGGTCGCGATCCTGGGCGTCGGCCTTCTCGTCGACGGTCTGGGTCGAGCGGATCACCTGACCCTCGGGATCGTAGATTTCGGAGTTGGTGGTGATGCGGTCGAAGTCCAGCTCGGCCGAGACCTCGGCCCGGACCTTGTCATAGCCAACGGTGCGGCCGACCAGTTCCTCGATGGTGCGGGCGAGTCTGCGCTCGTATTCCTGCTTCTTCTCCTCGGCCCCGGCCGCCGCCGCCTCCTGGGAGGTCGAGCCCATGCCCCGGGCCAGCATCTTGCCGTGATCGTCGATGATCGCGACCTGCGAGGGATCGAGCTTGGGCACCGCCGCCGCCAGCAGATGCTGAATCGCCGCCACTTGCTCGCCGTTGGGCTTGAAGCCGGCGCGCAGCTTGAGGAAGACACTGGCCGAGGCGACGTTTTCCGAGCGGGCGAACATCTCGCGCTTGGGCAGCACCAGATGGACGCGGGCGGTCTGGACGCCGTCGATGGTGCCGATGGTGCGCGCCATCTCGCCCTCGAGGGCGCGCAACTGGTTGATGTTCTGAATGAAGCTGGTGGCTCCGAAGCCCTCGCCCTTGTCGAAGATCTCATAGCCGATCGAGCCGCCGCTGGGCAGCCCCGATTGGGCCATCTGCATGCGCAGCTTGCCGACTTGGTCCTGGGGCACCGAGATGCGGGTGCCGCTGGGGTCGACCTTGTACTGGACCTTGAGGTCATCGAGCTTTTTGGCGATCGCGGCGGCGTCCGAGGTCTGGAGATCGGCGTAAAGCAGCTCCATCCCGGGAGTCGACAAGCGGCTCGTCAGGTAAATGAAAAAGCCCAATACCGCGACGCCGACGATGGCGATCGCTCCCAGCCGGGCCGCGCCGAGATTGCGCAGGCTTGACAAGAACCCATCCACGAGACTCGTCTCCGTACCCGACCGATCCGAACATAGGGCTGGATCGACCACCCAGCGGATCACCGCCCTCTCGCCCACCATCGCGGGAACAACCGTCAAGAATGGTGGCGGGTCGGGCGCGTCGACCCATAATATAGTGAAAATTCTCTCCTGCGTGGGCTATTTTCCCGGCGGCGAGGCGAAACCAGCTGGGCAGGAAATGCCTACCGTGGCAATTTTAGCACATATTGGCGTGATCGTGAGTCGCGATTGCCGTCGCCCCGGTGCCGCAGGCTAGTCCGGGCGCCAGATTCGCCGGTTGGCAACACGTTATCCGTGCTACAACTGCTACCCATGATCACGGCCGACGAAAGACACTCCCCCGGTGACTCTGCGGCCGGCTTGCGGCTCGCGGCGCATGTCGGGGCCTTCGGCCTCGTGGTCGGCCTCGCCGGCTGGCTCGGCATCCAGCTGGCGTTTCCCGGCAATCTCTCGCCACTGTGGCCGCCGGCCGGCATCGCCGTTGCCGCCGTGCTGTGGCGGGGGCCATGGTTCCTGGCCGGTTTGTGGGCCGGCGGCGCCGTCGCCGACATCATCGGCGGCATTCCGCCCCTGGTGGCGCTGCCGATGGAACTCGGCGCGGTGGCCGAGGTCGCGCTGGTGGTGCTGGTGATCCGGCGCTGGGGCGGCGGCCTTGCCGGGGTGATGACGGTGCGCGGCACCCTGGCCCTGCTTGGCGGCAGCGCGCTGCTCGGCTGTCCGGTCGGGGCGACGCTGGGCGGCTTCGTGATGGCCGGGATCGCGCCCGACCCGGCGGCAGCCTTCGCAGGCCACTGGTTCGTCTGGTGGCTGGGCGACACCAGCGGTATCCTCCTGGTGGCGCCGGCGCTGCTTTGCTGGCGCCGGGTGGGGCGGCTCCGGCTCAAAGCGCCGCGCGCGGTCTGGTGGCCGCTTTATTTCGGCCTGCTCAGTCTGGCCGGCGGCGCGCTGTTTTTCCGGCCCTGGACCGGCGCCGCCGCGGACCTCGGCCACGCCCTGACCTATCTGGCCTTCCCCTTTATTGCCGTCGCCGGCCTCTGGCTGGGCACGATGGGGGTGACCGCTGCGGTCGGACTGACCACGGCGCTGGCGCTGGCCGGCGCCTTCCGCGGCCTCGGACCGTTTGTCGGCGGCCCGGTGATGACCAACGTCATGCTGCTGCAGATTTACGCCATCGCGATGGCGGTGACCGGCCAGATGCTGGCCGCGGTCCGTTATGAGCGCATCCGGGCGCTCCAGGCCATGGTGCGCAGCACCGACCGGCTGATGGTGGCCGAACGGCTGGCCGGGATCGGGTGGTGGCAGCTCAGCGACGCCACCGGTGACCGCGCCTGGAGCGACGGCATGTTCCATGTCCTCGGAGTCGAGCCGGGCACGCTGACTCCCGGCCGCGACAGCTTCGATCCGCTGGTTGATGCCGCCGATCGGCCCCTGCTCGACCGTTATCGCAGCGCGCTGCCGATTCTGGCCGACGGCGAGGGCATCGAGTTCCGGGTGCACCGGCCCGATGGCGCCGAACGCTGGGTGGTCTGTCGGCACACCGCGGCCCCCGACGGCAGTCCGGCCCATTTCGGTATCGTCAAGGACATCACCGACCAGAAGCGTCAGACCCTGGCCCTGCACGAAAGCGAACAGACCCTGCGCCGGGTCTTCGACCAGTCGCCGATCGGCATTGCCATCGTCTCGCTCGATTTCCGCTTTCTCAAGGTCAACGAGACGCTGTGCCGGCTCACCGGCTACAGCGCCGCGGAACTCCTGAGCCGCAGCGTCGCCGACATCACCCACCCCGAGGACATGGTCAAGAGCTTCGCCGGCGCGCCGGCACTGCTCGCCGACGAGGTCGAGCAGCTGGTGGTGGAGAAGCGCTATCTGCGCAAGGATGGCGGCGTGCTGTGGATCAATCTTCTGGCCCGGCCGATCCGCGACGATGCCGGGCGGCCGCTCCACTACGTCTCGATGATGGAGGACATCACCGAGCGCAAGCGCACCGAACAGGCGCTGGCCGAAGCCAAGCAGACCGCCGAGCACAGCAGTCAGGCCAAGTCCCGCTTTCTTGCCGCGACCAGCCATGATCTGCGCCAGCCGTTGATGGCGGCCGGCCTGTTCCTCGAAAGCCTGTCCCGACGCCTCTCGGCCGAGGAGCGGCCGGCCCCGGAACTGGAGCGGGTGCGTCAGGCCCTGACCGCGATGACCGAACTGCTTGATATGCTGCTGGATCTGTCGCAGCTCGATTCGGGGATTGTCCGGGTGGAGCGGCGTCCGATCTCGCTCGGCCGCCTGCTCGGGGATCTCGCGCGCAACTGGTCCGAGGTTGCGGCGGCGCAGGGGCTGGAGTTGCGGTCGGTCCCGACCACGGCGATCGTCGATACCGATCCCGTGCTGCTGAAACGCATTTTGCGCAATCTGCTCGACAATGCCGTCAAATACACCACCGGCGGCCATATTCTGCTGGGCTGCCGGCGGGCGGGCGCCGAGGTGCGCATCCAGGTCTGGGATACCGGTGTCGGCATCCCGACCGAGAAGCTGGAGGCGATTTTCGGCGAATTCTACCAGATCGGCAATCCCAACCGCGACCGCTCCCGCGGCCTCGGCATGGGCCTCTCGATCGTCGAGCGGCTGGCGGCGCTGCTCGGCTGCCCGCTATCGGTGAGGTCGCGGCCGGGCCGGGGCTCGATGTTCGAGATCGCGCTGCCGCTGACCGGCCGTTGCGCCGCCGCGCCGCTCCCCGAAACCATCGCGGCGCTGCCGGTGCCGGCCGGACCGGTGGTGGTGATCGAGGACGACAGCCTGGTTGCCGAGGCGCTCGAAACCCTGCTGACCAGCTGGGGCTGGACCGCGATCGTCGCCTCCGGTGCCGAGGCGGCCTGGGCGCGGCTCTCTGCCCTCGGTGCGGCGCCGGTACTGGTGATCGCCGACTACCGCCTGGCCGACGGCTGGACCGGCATCGAGGCGGTGGCGTGGCTGCGCGAGCGTCTGAACACTGTGGTCCCGGCGGTGCTGTCCTCGGGAGATACCAGCGACGAGCAGGAGCGGCGCATCCGGGCCAGCGGTCTGCGCCTGATTCCCAAGCCGATCACCGCCGATACCCTGCGGGCGATTCTCCTTGAGTATTGCTGAATCGGGCCGGTCAGTGAACGCTGAGCGGCTCCATCTCGTGCCGGCGCACGGCGGCATAGGCGTTGGCCCGGCCGATGACCACGGTCAACGGCGTGCCGTCGGCGGCGTGGATCGAGAAGCCCGGATTGCCGTCGACCCGGACCGGCTTGACATAGGCCAGAAGGTCGACACCGAACGCGGCGAAGTCCTGGGCCGACAGAGGGGATGTCGTGGCGTGGCTGATATTCATGGCAGGCACTCGTGAGCTTTGGCGGGCAAGGGCAGGGTCAGGCGGCGGTCTCTTTCTTGGTTCCGGTTCTCCGGCGGCCGACGCCAGTCTCCGGGTTCACGGCGATGGTCTGGGGTCCGGTGGTGCCGGCCGGCTGACCGGCCGGCTCGATACGAATCTTCCGCACCGTGGGCTCCGGCAGCGGGCGCTTGAGATCGATGTTGAGCAGGCCGTTGTCGAGGCTGGCGCCCAGAACCTCAATCCCCTCCGCGAGGACAAAACTGCGCTGGAACTGACGCGCGGCAATCCCCCGATGAAGATAGACCCGGCTCTTGTCGTCGGTCTGCCGGCCGCGGATCACCAACTGGTTGTCCTCGATCTGAACCGAGAGGTCATCCATGGTGAAGCCGGCGACCGCGAGGCTGATGCGCAGCCCGTCATCGCCGGTCTGTTCGATGTTGTAGGGCGGGTAGCCCTCGGCCGAGCATTTCGAAATGCGGTCAAGGGTGCGCTCAAACTGGTCGAAACCAAGCAGCAGCGGGCTGTTGAACATCGAAAGGCGTGTCGTCATCGCGCGCATCCTCCCCGGGGGCCAACGAGACGCATCGGCGTGTCCGGTGCCTCGCCCGGGCTGACAGCCCACCCTGGGCGACGCCTCCGATGATAAAGCGAGAAGGTTAACACAAGGTCAAGATCACCCGGCGGTGGCCGGACGGCGCCGGACGGAGTCCGGCCCGCGCCCGGGCCCGGCCGGCTCCTGCCGGGGACGCTGCTGCGCGACGGAGCCACTGGCACGCGGGGACCAATTTTGCTATGTAGCAGCGCCGCCGGACCGGAGATGAGAAGAGATGCAAAAATTTACCAAGTTGCGCGGAGTTGCCGCCCCGCTATCTTTGATCAATGTCGACACCGATATGATCATTCCCAAGCAATTTCTCAAGACGATCAAGCGCACCGGCCTCGGCCGCAATCTCTTTGATGAGATGCGCTACCGGGCCGACGGCTCGGAGAGTCCCGACTTTGTGCTCAATCGGCCGGCTTACCGGACCGCCTCGATTCTGGTCACGGGTGAAAATTTCGGCTGCGGCTCGTCGCGAGAGCATGCCCCGTGGGCGCTGCTCGATTTCGGCATCCGCTGCGTCATCGCGCCCTCGTTCGCCGATATTTTTTATAACAACTGTTTCAAGAATGGTATTTTACCAATAACTCTTCCGCGCGAAAAAGTCGATCTTCTTATGGCTGATGCCGAGCGCGGGGCCAATGCGATCGTCACAGTTGACCTCGAGCAGCAGGTGATCACCGGCCCTGATGGCGGCACGATAAATTTTTCCATCGACCCGTTCCGGCGCCATTGCCTTTTGAACGGGCTGGACGATATTGGTCTGACCCTGCAACAGGCCGGCGCCATCAATGCTTTCGAAACGAAGCAGATGGCAGGCCAGCCCTGGCTCTGGGGTTGAATAATTTTGTATGCCGGTGTCAACAAGGTCTTTTCCGCAGCGTGTTAAGACCCTATAAGTTCCAGAATGAAATTCCAACTGGAGTTCGTGCGCCATGTCCGCGAATAGGAAGCTTCTGATTCTGGCCGGTGACGGAATCGGGCCGGAGGTGATGCGCCAGGTGCGCCGGGTCGTCGACTGGATGGGTCGGCGTCGGGGTATCGCCTTCGATGTCAAGGAAGGGCTGGTTGGCGGTTCCGCCATCGAAGCCAGCGGTGTCCCTCTGACCGACGCCACCCTCGCCGATGCCAAGGCCGCCGACGCCGTGTTGCTGGGCGCGGTCGGTGGTCCGAAATGGGACAAGATCGAGTTCGAACGCCGCCCCGAAGCCGGGCTGTTGCGGTTGCGTAAGGATCTGGGCCTGTTCGCCAACCTGCGTCCGGCCATCGTGCTCGATGCCCTGGTCGATGCCTCGCCGCTCAAGGCCGATATCGTGCGCGGACTCGATATCATGATCGTGCGTGAGCTGACCGGCGGCGTGTATTTCGGCGAGCCGCGAGGTATCACTACTCTCGAAAATGGTGATCGCCAGGGTCTCAACACCCAGGTCTACAGCAGCAGCGAAATCCGCCGCGTCGCACGGGTCGCGTTCGAACTCGCCCGCAAACGTGGCCGCAAGGTCTGCTCGGTCGAGAAGGCCAACGTCATGGAGTCGGGCCTGCTGTGGCGCGAAGAGGTGACGGCGCTCCATGCCGCCGAGTTCACCGATGTCGAACTCAGTCACATGTACGCCGACAACTGCGCCATGCAGCTGATTCGCAACCCGCGGCAGTTCGACGTCATCGTCACCGACAATCTCTTCGGCGATATGCTGTCGGATGAGGCGGCGATGCTGACCGGCTCTCTTGGCATGCTGCCCTCAGCCTCGCTCGGGGCCACCGATGCCGCCGGCAAGCGGCCGGCCCTCTATGAACCGGTCCATGGCTCGGCGCCCGACATCGCGGGCCGCGACATCGCCAATCCGATCGCGTCGCTGTTCAGCTTCGCGATGTGCCTGCGCTACTCCTTCGATCTCAACACCGAGGCGGACATGATCGAAAAGGCGGTGGCTCAGGTGCTGAAGGGCGGCCTGCGCACCACCGACATCATGGCCACCGGCATGGCGCGCTGCTCGACCACGGTGATGGGCGACTCGATCGTCCGCGCGCTTGACAAGCTCAACGTCTGAACGCTTTTCCAGGCTGACTCGATACACCCCCCGCGCCGCCAGTCCGGCGCGGGGTTTTTGTCTGCGCCGGCCTTGACCCCCTGGCCCCGCGGTCTCACCTTTACGTCAAGGGAAGGCCTTCCGGAGCAACAGGAGGCGCGGCATGGGCCGAGTCGGGGAGGAAACGGAGAGCGGGGGCGGCGATGGCGAGACCATCGGCGCGCTGGCGGCGGCCTTCAACCTGACGCCGCGCACCATCCGTTATTATGAGGATCAGGGCTTGCTGGCTCCGGGGCGTGCCGGCGCCCAGCGGGTCTATCGCCCGCGCGACCGGGCCCGGCTGGGGCTGATCTGCCGGGGCAAGAGACTCGGCTTCACCATCGCTGAAATCCGCGACTTTCTCGACCTTTATGAGGCCCGTGACGGCCAGATCGAACAGATGCGTTATCTGCTCGGCCGCGGCCGGAGCCGCATTGCCGCTCTGGAGCAGCAGTTGCGCGACGTTCAGCAGACTCTGACCGACCTCTATGGGCTGGTCGAGGCGGCGGCGGGGCATCTCCGGCGCCACGGCATCGAAGAGGGGACCGCACCATGAACCACGCCGTCATCGCGGGCTATGTCCGCTCCCCGTTCACCCCCGCGGGCAAGGGCGGCCTGGCCCGCACCCGGCCCGACGACCTCGCCGCCGCCGTGGTGAGCGAGCTGGTGCGCCGCACCGGGGTGCCACCGGGCGATCTCGAGGACCTGATCGTCGGCTGCGCCTTTCCCGAGGGCGAGCAGGGGCTCAATGTCGCGCGCACGATCGGCTTTCTCGCCGGGCTGCCGCTTGGCATCGGTGCCACCACCGTCAACCGCTATTGCGGCTCCTCGATGCAGGCGATCCACGCCGCCGCCGGGGCCATTGCCTGCGGCGCTGGCGTTGCCTTTATTTGTTGCGGTGTCGAATCGATGACCAGGGTGCCGGTGATGGGCTTCAACCCCATGCCCCACCCGGGTTTGGCCGAACGCTTTCCCGCCGCCTACGTCTCGATGGGCTGTACCGCCGAGCGGCTCGCCGCCCGCTACGGCATCGCCCGGTCGGCCCAGGACGCCTTTGCCGCCGCCTCCCAGGCCAAGGCGGCGATGGCTCGCGCCGCCGGATATTTTGATAACGAAATAATAGCGGTTTCCGGCGTAACTGCCGATGGCTGCCTTCGCCCCGAGACCACGGCCGCGGCGCTGGCGGCCCTGCCGCCCGCCTTCGAGACCACGGGCACGGTGACCGCCGGCACCTCCTCGCCGCTGACCGATGGCGCCGCGGCGGTGCTGGTGACCGCCGAGGATTACGCCCGCGCCCATGGCCTGCCGATCCTGGCCCGGTTGCGTGCCTTCGCGGTTGCTGGCTGCGAGCCCGACCTGATGGGCATCGGCCCGGTGCCGGCCACCCGCAAGGCCCTGGCCCGTGCCGGCCTCAGCCTCGGCGAGATCGGGGTGATCGAACTCAACGAGGCGTTCGCCGCCCAGGCCCTGGCCTGTATCGGCGAGCTTGGACTGGATCCGGCGCGGGTCAATTCCGACGGTGGCGCGATTGCGCTCGGTCATCCGCTCGGCGCCACCGGGGCACGGATCACCGGTAAGGCGGCACTGTTGCTAAAACGAAATGGCGTGCAGTTTGCCCTCGCCACCCAGTGTATCGGGGGCGGACAGGGCATCGCGACCATCCTGGAGGCCGTGTGACCGAGGAGGCAGTGATGGAGATCCGCGAGGCGGCCGTGATCGGTGCCGGAGTCATGGGCAGCGGCATCGCCGCCCACATCGCCAATGCCGGGGTGCCGGTGCTGCTGCTCGACGTCATTCCCGGCGCCGCCGCTGCCGCGCTCCAGCGCATGGCCAAAACCGAGCCCGCGGCGTTCATGGACGGCGCCGCCGCCCGGCGGGTGACCCCGGGTGACATGCCGGCCGACCGCGCCCGCCTCGCCGGGGCCGACTGGATCGTCGAGGCGGTGATCGAGGATGCCGGGGTCAAGGCCGCGCTCTATGCCGGCATCGAGGCGGTGCGCAAGCCCGGCTCGGTGGTTTCGTCCAACACCTCAACTATTCCGTTATCGAAACTGGTATTAGGGCAAAGCGATCGTTTCGTAAGCGATCTTATGATCACCCATTTCTTCAACCCGCCGCGCTACATGCGCCTGCTGGAACTGGTGGCCGGGCCGGCGACCCGGCCCGAGGCGCTGGCGCTGATCCGCGATTTCGCCGATCGCCGGCTCGGCAAAGGCGTGGTCGTCTGCCGGGACACGCCCGGCTTCATCGCCAACCGCATCGGCGCCTTTTGGCTTCAGGCCGCGATCAACGCCGCCTTCGACCTCGGCCTGACTGTCGAGCAGGCCGACGCCGTGTGCGGCAAACCGCTCGGCCTGCCCAGGACCGGGGTCTTTGGCCTGATCGATCTGGTTGGGCTCGACCTGCTGCCCCACATCACCCGCAGCCTGCTCGCCTCGCTGCCGGCCGGCGACGCCTTCCGCGGCCTCTATCGCGAGCAGCCGCTGTTCGAGCGTATGGTGCTGGCCGGTGCGACCGGCCGCAAGGGCGGCGGCGGCTTTTATCGCCTTGAGACCCGGGCCGACGGCCGTCGGGTCAAACAGGCGATCGATCTGGTCAGCGGCGAGTACCGCCGGGCGGAAAAGCCGGAGTTTGAAAGCCTGGAGGCGGCGCGCAAGCAGCCGACCGCGCTCTTTGACCACCCCGACCGCGGCGGCGCCTACGCCCGCGCCGTGATGCTGCCTACTCTCGGCTATGCCGCCGCGCTGGTGCCCGAGATTTCGTCGGACCTGGAGGCGATCGATCGCGCGCTCCGGCTGGGCTACAATTGGAAGTACGGTCCGTTCGAGCTGATCGACCGGTTGGGCGGCCCCTGGTTTGCCCGCGCCCTCGACGCCGCCGGGCTGCCGATGCCACCGCTGGTGGCCACCGCCGCCGGCCGGCCCTGCTACCGTAGCGAGGCCGGAGCGCTGGAGGCGCTGGGGCCGGAGGGCGACTATCGCCCGGTGCGGCGGGCCGAGGGCGTGCTGCTGCTGGCCGATATCAAGCGGCGAAGCCCGCCGGTGGTCCGCAATCCTTCGGCGGCGCTGTGGGACATCGGCGACGGCGTGCTCTGTCTGGAATTTAGTTCTAAAATGAATACCCTGGATCCGCTGATTTTCGCGATGATCCACACCGCCATTGCCCGCATCGGCGACGGCAGGGGCGCGTGGAAGGCTCTGGTTATTTACAACGAAAGCGAGAATTTCTCCGTTGGGGCCAATCTCGGCCTGGCGATGTTTCTTTACAATGTGGCGTTGTGGGACCAGATCGCCGAGCGGATCGCCGAGGGCCAGCAAAACCTGCTGGCGCTGCGCAACGCCCCGTTCCCGGTGGTGGCGGCGCCGACCGGGCTGGCGCTGGGCGGCGGCTGCGAGGTGCTGCTGTGCTGCGACGCTGTCACCGCCCATGCCGAATCCTATATCGGGCTGGTCGAGGTCGGGGTCGGCGTGCTGCCGGCCTGGGGCGGCTGCAAGGAGCTTCTGGTCCGTCACAGCCTCGATCCCCGGCGCCCGGGCGGCCCGATGCCGGCGATCGCCCGGGCCTTCGAGACCATCGCCATGGCCCGGGTGGCCAAATCGGCGGCTGAGGCGAAGGCGCTGCACTATCTGCGGCCGACCGACACCATCGTGATGAATCGCGACCGTCTGCTGGCCACGGCCAAGGCCCGGGCGCTGGAGCTGGCCGCGGACTACCGCAATCCCGGCCCGCCGGCGCCGCTGAGCCTGCCCGGCGCCGCCGGCCGGGTCGCCCTCGAGCTGATGATCGAGGGGCTTCGCCTGCAGGGCAAGGCCACGCCCCACGATGTCACGGTGTCGCGGGCGGTGGCCAGGGTGCTCTGCGGCGGCGACGCCGACCTGACCCAGCCGGTGAGCGAGGCCGCGCTGCTGGCGCTGGAACTCCAGGAATTCATGAAACTGGTCCGCACCCCCGAGACTCTCGATCGCATCGAGCACATGCTGGCGACCGGCAAGCCGCTGAGGAACTGACCGGCCCGCCCCGGCCGCCAAGCTGTCTTAAGGAGGTTCGTCATGCCCCGCTATCAGGCACCCCTGGATGACATCCGCTTCGTGCTCGAAGACCTGCTCGATGTCGGCCAGGAGGCCACGCTGCCCGGCTTCGAGGAGGTCACGCCCGATATCTTCTCCCAGGTGATCGCCGAGGGCGCGCGGCTGTGCGAACAGGTGCTGTTTCCGCTCAACCAGTCGGGGGACGCCGAGGGCTGCCGGTTCGAGCAGGGCGAGGTGCGGACCCCGGCCGGCTTCAGGGACGCCTATCGGACGTTCGCCGAGGGCGGCTGGACCGGGCTCGCCTGCGATCCCGACTATGGCGGCCAGGGGCTGCCCGAGCTGCTGAATTTCGTGGTCGAGGAGATGATCTGCTCGGCCAACCTCGCCTTCGGCATGTATCCCGGTCTGACCCGCGGTGTCCACAACGCCCTCGACCTCCACGCCAGCGAGGCGATCAAGCGCCGCTATCTGCCCCGGCTGATCGACGGCACATGGTCGGGCACGATGTGTCTGACCGAGCCGCAGTCGGGCTCCGACCTCGGCCTTGTCCACACCCGGGCCGAGCCGGCCGGTGATGGCAGCTACCGCATCAGCGGCACCAAAATCTTCATCTCGGCGGGCGAGCACGATCTTACCGCCAACATCGTCCATCTCGTGCTGGCCCGCCTGCCCGGCGCGCCTTCGGGAACCCGCGGCATCAGCCTCTTCATTGTGCCCAAGCTGCTGCCCACCGACGACGAGGGCGGCCTCGGCGCCCGCAATGCCGTCAGCTGCGGCGCCATCGAGCACAAGATGGGCATCCGGGCCTCGAGCACCTGCGTGCTCAATTTCGACGGCGCCACCGGCTGGCTGATCGGCGCCGCCAACAAGGGCATGCGCGCGATGTTCACCATGATGAACGCGGCGCGGCTGGCTGTCGGCATCCAGGGGCTGGGGCTGGCCGAGGTCGCCTGGCAGAACGCCCGCGCCTATGCCGGTGAGCGGTTGCAGGGCCGGGCGCTGAAAGGGGCAAGGTTTCCCGGGAAGCCGGCCGACCCGCTGCTGGTCCACCCCGACGTCCGGCGCATGCTGCTGACCCAGAAGGCGCTGATCGAGGGCGGGCGGGCGCTGGCCTACTGGGTCGGCCTCGCCATCGACCGTGCCGAGCACCACCCCGACCCCAGGATTCGCGAGGCCGAGAACGAGTTCGTCGCCCTGATGACCCCGATCGTCAAGGCCCTGCTTACCGACATCGGCTTCGAGGTGGCCAACCTCGCGGTCCAGGTCTTCGGTGGCGCCGGCTACATCCGCGACTCCGGGGTCGAGCAATATGTCCGTGACGCCCGCATCACGCAGATTTACGAGGGCACCAACGGCATCCAGGCCCTCGACCTCGTGGGGCGCAAGCTGCCGCAAACCATGGGCCGGCAGCTCCGCCGCTTCTTCCATCCGGTCTCGGAGGAACTGGCGGCGGTGCTGGACGGCGCCGATCCGGTGCTGATCGAACTCGCGACCCCGCTGGCCAAGGCTTTCCGCCGGCTCCAGACCGCCACCACCACCATCGCCTTCAAGGGCCTCGAAGACCCCGACGAGGCCGCCGCCGCCGCCAGCGACTATCTCCGCCTCTTCGGTCTGGTCGCGCTTGGTGCGATGTGGCTGAGGATGGCCAAGGTGGTCCAGGCCCGTCCCGATCACCCGCTGGCCGCGGCCAAACTCGCCACCGCGCGATTCTATATGGCCAAACTGCTGCCTGAAACCAGCGGTCTCTTTTCGGCCATCATGGCGGGGGCGCAGACGGTGATGGCGGGGGCGGACGCGGCGCTGTGACCGGGAGGCGCCGGCAAAAAAAAGAGGGGCAGACCTGCCCCTCTTTTCATCGCGATATCTGGTTGAACCGGGATTAGAAGGTGATCACGTTCTTCCAGAGGAACAGATTGGCGTTGCCGCTGGCGGTCGAATTGTTCCCCCCGATGTAATCGGACGAGCCGACGTTGAAGCCGGCCTGATTGTGCGTGGTGCTCCGCACGTACTCCAGCGAGGTGGTGAAGCCCGGGGCCACGGTGTAGGTCGCGCCCACCGCATAGAGGTCGGCGGTGCGGGAACCGGGCAGCGAGAGCTGGCCGGCGTCTTCGCCATGGGCATAGTTGAAGCCGACGATCACCGGGCCGGTTTCGTAGGAAATGCCGCCAGTAAAGGTGGACTGGGCGGTCCGCTGGCGCACCGCGCCAAGGGCGGTCGGAGCAACCGCGGCCTTGGTATAGCCGGACTTGCCGGCGTTCAGGTAGCTGCCGCCGACCAGGAAGCCCGCGTAGCCGACCTGGAAACCGAACTGAAAGGCGTCGAGGTTGTTGAAGCTCGCGGTCCCCGGAGGTGGCGTCGGCGCATCGCCGTGCTCATAGCCCAAGCTGGAGGAAATGGTGATGCCCCGGAAGCTGCCGTCATAGCGCAGGCCGGCCTCGACCATGTTTTTCCAATAGCAGCCCTGGAGTGAGCCCGCGCTCGATGCGATGTTGTAGCCGCACAGGCTGTCGTTGGTCTGATTGAGATTGCCCAGACCTAAGGGGACGCGGCTGGCCCGGCTGACGCCGGTCGAAATGCTCAGATTCTGCGGCGCGTAGGAGACCATGCCCATCAGGCCGGTGTTGGCCTCTTCCTGGGCGAAAAGGCGCGGCGTGAAATAGTTGATCTTGGTCGACCAGTTGTCGCTGGTGACAAAGTTGAAGTCGGTGCCGAGGGTCCCGGCGATGAAGGTGTTCTGGTTGGTCAGCCACGACCCGGTTCCGGGGGGAGTGACCGGACCTTCGCCCCAGTCGCCGACGACGCCACCGGTGCCGAAGCCGCTCGGCGCCGTCACACCGTACTGGTTGTTCGGACCGGGGGTCAGACCGGCTTCAACCCGGCCCCAGCGGCCGTCCGCGAAAATGTAAGCCTGATCGGCGTCGACGCCGCCCGAGCCGAGCCAGGCGCGAACGCGCAGATTGGCGCCATACTCAAGGCCGTTGTCGGCGGTGGCGGTCGGCGTCACCTGCAGGCGGAAGCGATTGGTGAAATCGCCGGCGCCCTTGCGATCGGTCGGAATGAGGTTTGTCGTTGAGCTTTGCCCGGAATACCCGGCGGTGAAATAGGCATCGCCACCGATCTTGATGTCGAATTTTCCGGCCGCCGTATCAGCGGCCACAGCGCTTCCACACAGTCCAGCGAATGCGACGACCGCGCAACCAGCAAGCAGGGACCTTTTCATGGTGACTATCCTCCTGACCATTGGGCCGATGCGAGCCGGCCAACCAGATTTGATGCCCCAATAAAATCTCTCCCGGCCGGTTCAGGCAAGTTTAAACGGACATAATCCTGGATGTTGCGAAGGTTCTGTGGCGATATCAGCACACATTGCGCAGCCTATACCAAAAAAGCCCAATAACAAGGCAGCTGCTTGGGGCATTTGCATAAATCGTGACCACAAATTGCCCCCGGATGGATCGGCATCCCCGCCGAAAATAGGGGCCATTTTCTTATTCGGGGTTTGCGGGACGGACTCATCGCCGCGGGGCGCGCCTGTTTTGCGCGCAGGCCGCCACGACCGCCGGCCACGCCGCGGCTACTTCATGGGATAAGGCACGATCACCTGGGGCGTCGGCACCGTCTGCGGCGCGGTCCCGTAGTTGCCGCTGGTGGTGGCCGGAACGTCGCTCATGCAGGTGCCGTGCTCGAGACCGCAGTCCCAGCGATAGCCGGGCGGCAGACCCTGCATGGCGCTGCCGAATGCGTTGTAGAGGCATTTGCAGCGATGACCGGCCTGACAGGCCATCTGGCCCATGGTGTGCTGATTGCACTCGAAGAGCGGGTTCGAGGGATTGGTGTTGTGCAGGAACTTGTGGGCCTCCTGGGCCAGTGCGGCATCGGCGCCGCCCAAACCCAGCACGAGCAGAATCAGAATCAGCAGACGCGGCATCCTCGTTTCTCCTCTCACAGGTGACACAGAATCTCTTTCAGCCGGCCGAACGGCGGCGCCCCGGCCGGCAGGGCGAGGCCGCCCAGGCGCTTGAGGCCCTCGCGGCCGAAGCGGTCCCGCACGGCGCCGGTCAGCCAGTCGGCGGCCTGGGCGTGGCGCTGGCGCTCCAGCCGGCCATCGGCGCCGAGAAAGGCGGCGCGGGCGGCCAGTGCCGCCATCAGGTCCCCGACGCCGCGGTCGCGGTGCAGGGCGGACAGCGCCAGCACCGGCACCCGCCAGCCCGACTCGTCCCCGGCCAGACCGAGCGCGCCGGTGACGTCGGTCAGGGCGCGGGTGGCGGCGGCGCCCATGTCGGCCTTGGTCACGACCACGATGTGGGGAATCTCGAGGATGCCGGCCTTCATGAATTGCAGGCTGTCGCCCGAACCGGGCTGGACACAGAAGACCACGGTGTCGGCGGCGGTGACGACGTCGGTTTCGGACTGGCCGACACCGACGGTCTCGATCAGCACCACCTGGTAGAGTGCGCGCATCAGCACCATCGCGGCGACGGTCAGCCCGGCCAGCCCGCCCAACCGGTCGCGCGCCGCCATCGAGCGCACGAACAGGCCGGTATCCTCGGGATCCGTGGCGAGGCGGACCCGGTCGCCCAGCAGGGCGCCGCCGCTGCGCCGGGACGACGGATCCACCGCGATCACGGCCACCGTGCGGCCGTCGCGCCGAAAGCCCGCGATCAGCGCCCCGGTCAGGGTCGATTTGCCGACTCCGGGCGGGCCGGTCAGGCCGATGACCTCGGCCCGGGGCGCCCGCCACGCGGCGTCGAGCAGGGCCAGTTGGGCCTCGCCGTCCGGGTCGCGCTCCAGCCCGGCCAGCGCCGCCGCCAGCGCCGTCTTCTCGCCGCGCCCGAGCGCGTCCTGGAGCGCCTGGAGCACGCTGTCGCCGGATGCCGTCACGGGTGCGTTCTCCCCTCGGTTGACCGCCTCGCATCAGAAATCACCCGCGCGGCGTAGCCGTCAAGAGCGGTGTCGGTGCCCCGCCCGGCCCGTGTCCCGACCAGGGCCGTCTTCGCAGTGCGAAAAGACTCTGGCGTTTTTTTGGATCTGCTGCTATATGTCGCGGCACTGGGTGGCAGAACCGCGACGCCGTTTGGCGTCGCGTTTGTTTTGGGGTCGTCAGGAGACCCGCGCCAGCCTCGACGATCCCGTCATATACTGCCCTGTCCCAAAGGAACCCGATTGACCACTGTTATCGCTCCGGCTTTTGCCGAACTCGGTTTGATCCCCGCCCTGCTTTCCGCCATCGAAGGCTGTGGTTACCAGAACCCCACCCCGGTTCAGGTCCAGGCGATCCCGGCGATTCTCGAGGGGCGCGATCTGATCGCCTCCGCCAACACCGGCACCGGCAAGACCGCCGCCTTCGTGCTCCCCGCTCTGCAGCGGTTGTCGCTGGTGCGCCGTACCGCCGGCAGCATCGGGCCGCGGGTGCTGATCCTGTCGCCGACCCGCGAGTTGGCCTCGCAGTCGCTGGAAGCGGTGCGCCGCTATTCCAAATTCTGCCGCGTCAATACCGGCGTCATTGTTGGCGGCATGCCATATCGTGAGCAACGGCGTTTGCTTGAGCGTCGGGCCGATGTGATCGTTGCGACGCCCGGTCGGCTGATCGACCATCTCGACCGCGCGTGGCTTGATCTCTCCGGGGTCGAGCTGCTGGTGCTCGACGAGGCTGACCGCATGCTCGACATGGGCTTCCTCGAACCGGTGGAGAAGATCGCCGCCGCCTGCCCGGCCGAGCGTCAGACCCTGCTCTTTACCGCCACCGTCGATGCGCCGATGATCAAGCTGTCGGCCCGGCTGTTGCGCAATCCGGTGCGGGTCGACATCGCGGGCAAGCAGATTTCCTGCGAGGCGATCGAACAGCGGCTGCTGCGTGCCGACGATCTCGAGCACAAGCACCGGCTGCTCAGTCATCTCGCCGAGAGCGAGGATGTGAGCAAGGCGATCGTCTTCGCCGCGACCAAGCGCGATGCCGACCGTTTGGCCGAGACTCTGGGGCAGGGCGGTCATGCCGCCGCGGCACTCCATGGCGACATGAGCCAGCCCCAGCGCAACCGCACCCTCGACGCCCTCCGCCGTGGCCGCATCCGGCTGCTGGTGGCCACCGACGTCGCCGCCCGCGGTCTCGATGTCGCCGATATCAGCCATGTCATCAATTTCGATCTGCCGCGGGTCGCCGAGGATTATGTCCACCGCATCGGCCGCACCGGCCGGGCCGGGGCCTCGGGCGTCGCGATCTCCTTTTATACCAACCGGGAAATCACCCAGGTGCGGGCGATCGAGAAGTTCCTCGGCAAGCCGCTGACCGCCCACACCATTCCCGGCCTGGAGCCCCGCCCGGCGCCGCCCCGCCGCACCACCCTCACCGCTCCCGCCGCGGCTGCCCGACCGCGCAAGCCTGCCGGCCCCTATCCGCACCCCCATGCCCACGCCAACGCCCATGCCACCCCCCATGCCAACCATAAGGGCGGCACGGCGCCGGTGAAGAAGCGTCAGGCATAGTCGCCGCTATCAGCGCCGCCGCGCTCCGCTCGTGCGCCGTGCACGTCCGGAGCGCGGCGGCGTTGTGCCTTGATGCGCCTGAAGCGCTCTACAGCTTCGGCATTCAGCTGGGGATGTGAGCGTCCCGGCCTCATGGCAGAGCCGCCGTGTTGCGCCTCTCCGGGACTTATCCGGAGAGGCGAAAGTCATGGTATATACCCCTGGATATGCGCCCGCGCCTCCGGCCCCGCGCCCCCGCCCTTGGCCAACCGGGCGATATCCTGCTATGACTGCCGTCCTCCTCAGACCCGAAGCTCCCGTCCCATGCTCGATGAAATCGCCCGCCGGCGCACCTTCGCCATCATTGCCCATCCCGATGCCGGCAAGACGACGCTGACGGAGAAGCTGCTGCTGTTCGGCGGCGCGATTCAGCTGGCGGGGGCGGTCAAGGCGCGGGGCGAGCAGCGGCGGGCGCGCTCGGACTGGATGAAGGTCGAGCGCGAACGCGGCATCTCGGTCACCGCCTCGGTGATGACCTTCGAGTATCAGAACCGCTGCTTCAACCTGCTCGACACTCCGGGTCACGAGGATTTTTCCGAGGACACCTATCGCACCCTCACGGCGGTCGACAGCGCGGTGATGGTGATCGACGGCGCCAAGGGCATCGAGACCCAGACCCGCAAGCTGTTCGAGGTCTGCCGGCTGCGCGACGTGCCGATCATCACCTTCGTCAACAAGATGGACCGCGAGGCGCGCGACCCCTTCGACCTGATCAGCGAGATCGAGGACGGCCTGCAGATTCACGTCACGCCCGGCAGTTGGCCGATCGGCATGGGCCGCGATTTTCTCGGCTGCTACGACCTGATCAACGACCGCCTCGTACTGATGGACCGCACCCTTGGCGACGTTGCGAGCGGGGGCCTGGAGTGCCGGGGCCTCGACGACCCCCGGCTCGACCAGATGCTGCCCGCCGACGCCGCCAAACGCCTGCGCGACGAGGTCGAGATGGCGCGCGGCCTGATGCCGGCCTTCGATCTCGACACCTACCGCTCGGGCCACATGACGCCGGTGTTCTTCGGCAGCGCCATCAACAATTTCGGCGTCCAGGAGTTGCTGCACGGGCTGGCCGCCTACGCGCCGCCGCCTCGGCCGCAACCGGCCGAGGGCCGGCTGGTCGAGCCGACCGAGGAGCGGGTCAGCGGCTTCGTCTTCAAGGTCCAGGCCAACATGGACCCCAACCACCGCGACCGCATCGCCTTTGTCCGTCTCTGCTCGGGCCACTTCCGGCGCGGGGTCAAGCTCAGGCACAGCCGCTCGGGCAAGATTCTGGCGGTCAACAACGCCGTGCTGTTCATGGCCCGCGACCGCGAGCTGGCCGAGGACGCCTGGCCGGGCGACATCATCGGCATCCCCAACCACGGGAGTTTACGGATCGGTGATACCCTGATCGAGGGCAATGAGGAATTGCGCTACACCGGGGTTCCCAGTTTTGCCCCCGAGGTTTTGCAACGGGTGCGACTCGATGATCCGATGCGGGTCAAGCATTTGCGTAAAGCTCTCGACCATTTCGCCGAAGAAGGCGCGAGTCAGGTCTTCAAGCCGCTCTCGGGGGCCGACTGGGTGGTCGGCGTGGTCGGGCCGCTGCAGTTCGAGGTGCTGGCGGCGCGGATCGAAGCCGAATACAGCCTCTCGGCCCGCTTCGAGGGCGCCGGGGTCGACGCCGCGCGCTGGATCGAATGCAGCGATGCCGTGCTGCTAAAAACCTTCATTGATGGCAACCGCTCGGCCCTGGCCGAGGATCACGACGGTGCGCTGGTCTTTCTTGCACGCAACGCATGGCACCTCAACCGCGCGCAGGAGGATTTTCCGACCCTGCGTTTCTTGAAGACGCGCGAACAGAACCGTAAAGTCGAAACCTCTGCGGCCTGACCTGATCCGCCAAACCGGACGCCTCGCGATGCTGATCGAATGGAATGAGTCGCTGGAAACCGGAGTCGAGGAGATCGACAGCGATCACCGCTACCTGATCGCCCTGGCCAACCGCATCCACATTGCGGCGCAGGCGGGCAAGCGCGAGGATGTCGCGGATATGGTGCTTGAGTTTTGCAACTATTGCGATGACCATTTCGTAATGGAAGAAGAATTCATGAGGGATATCAATTATCCTAACCGCGCGGAGCACAAGCGCGATCATGATCAGATGCTAACCGATCTCGACAAGATCATGGGCAAGGTCCGGTCAAACCTCGACGCCAGCGCGGTGATGGCCGAGTTTATCTTTCGCTGGACCGCCAATCATGTGCTGGTGATCGAACGCCAGCTGGCCGACTTCGTCCGCAGCCACGCCCCGGTCGCGTGACCCGTCCCCGGAGCCCCGTCTGATCCCGCTCGGGAGCGCCGCGTCAGCGCCCGCCCTGCTCGACCTTGTGCAACGCCTCCTTCATGTCGCCGCCGAGGCCGGCGCCGCGAAAGGCGCCATCCCGGGGCAGCGCGACCTCGACCTTTTCCGCGTAATCGAGATCGGCGATCACCGGCTCCAGTCGCAGGTCGAGGACATGGCCGCCGTGGTCGCCGTCGTCGGAGAGGAAGTGCAGGTGCCAGCCCGGCACATTGAGGCCGCGCATGTACTCGGGCGTGCGGAAGCCGACCAGGGTACCGGGCAGATTGACGAATTCGAACACCGACTGGCCCTCGACCACCTGGGCCAGCGGCCGGTAGGGCGGGGTCTGGCGCGGCACGCTGCGCACCTTCAGCCAGGGAAACTGGCCGTGGATGCGCACCGCGACCACGGTGTTGACCGAGGCCAGACGGGCGTCGAGGGCGGCGCCAAGGCCGGTAAAATCCCGGGCACCGGGGAGGTTGACATGCTGCTGGGCCTCGAATTCGATCACGGTGGCGAAGGGGACGCGGACATCGTCATCGAGCAGATGGACGGTGCCGTCGCTGCGGATCTGATAGAAGCGGCCCTCGAGCCCGATCAGTTCGCCATCCAGGCCGTTGATGGTGCCGATGCCGAAGTCACCATGCTTGTGCAGGTCGCCGATGGTGGTGGCGCCATCGTAAACCCCCTGCAGCAGGGCATTGATGATCGAGGTCTGATAGAGGACGTGGGCCTCTTCGGCGAGCGCCGGCGCGGCCCCGGACAGCATCAGGGCGGCCAGCAGGCGATAGAGCGTGATCATCGGCGATCCCCCTTGGGTTACGGCGTCGGGCCCCTGGTTCTGGCTGACGCTGGCGCCGGCGGTGGTGCCGCCGGCGGCGCCAGGGTCTTCGTCAGCTCGTCGAGGGCGAGGTTGAGCTTCAGGAGATTGATCCGCGGTTCGCCGAGCACGCCGAACGAGCGCTTTTCCACCAGCAGTTCGACCAGGGTGCGGACCTCCTGTTCGCCGAGGTGGCGGGCGCGGGCGACCCGCGGCACCTGATAGAGGGCGGCGGCGGGCGACAGGTGCGGGTCGAGGCCGCTGGCCGACGCGGTGACCAGCTCCAGCGGCACCGGCGGCGCCGTGCCGGCCGGATAGTCGGCGCGGGCGGCGGCGGCGCGGGCGGTGACCGCCGCGATCTCGGCCTTGCTGGTCGCCGGCAGGTTGCTGGCACCGGACTGGCCCGGGTCATAGCCCGGCGCGCCGGCCGCCGAGGGCCGGGAGTGGAAATAGCCGGCCTGGCTGAAGCGCTGGCCGATCAGGGCCGAGCCGAGCAGCCGGCCGCCCTCGCCTTCGATCAGGCTGCCCTGAGCCTCGGCGGGAAACAGCAGCTGCCCCAGCCCGGTCACCATCGCCGGATAGATGGCGCCGGTCAGCAGGGTCAGCACCAGCAGCAGGCGGAGCGCGGGTTTGAGTTCAGCCAGCATGGGATTACACCAGATGCAGGGCGTTGATGGCGAGATCGATCAGCTTGATGCCGATGAACGGCACCACCAGCCCGCCGGCGCCATAAACCAGCAGGTTGCGCCGCAGCTGAGCCGCGGCATCGACCGGGCGATAGGCGACCCCCTTCAGGGCCAGCGGGATCAGCGCCACGATTACCAGGGCGTTGAAGATGGTCGCCGAGAGGATCGCGCTTTCCGGGCTGGCCAGCGCCATGATGTTGAGTTCGGCCAGCTCGGGATAGGTGGCCATGAAGAGGGCGGGAATGATCGCGAAATACTTCGCGACGTCGTTGGCGATCGAGAAGGTGGTCAGCGAGCCCCGGCTCATCAGCAGCTGCTTGCCGATCATCACGATCTCGATCAGCTTGGTCGGATCGCTTTCGAGGTCGACCATGTTGCCGGCCTCGCGGGCGGCCATGGTTCCGGTGTTCATGGCCACGCCGACGTCGGCCTGGGCCAGCGCCGGAGCGTCGTTGGAACCGTCGCCGCACATGGCCACCAGCCGGCCCCGGGCCTGCTCGGAACGGATCAGATCGAGTTTGCGCTCGGGCGTGGCCTCGGCGAGAAAATCGTCGACCCCGGCCTCGGCGGCGATGGCGGCGGCGGTCAGCGGGTTGTCGCCGGTGATCATCACGGTGCGGATGCCCATCCGGCGCAGGGTCAGGAAGCGGTCGTGGATGCCGGGCTTGATGATGTCCTTGAGAAAGATCACGCCGAGGCCGATGCCGTCGCGCGCCACCACCAGCGGCGTGCCGCCGACCTTCGCCACCCGCTCCACCGCCAGGGTCAGCTCGCGGACGTTGCGCACCGGCTGGCCGGCGGTCTTCCTGGCCAGATAGGCATTGAGGATGGTGTCGGGGGCGCCCTTGCGGATCTCCGAGACCGGGGTATTGACGCCGCTGATCCGGGTCTGGGCGCTGAAGGGCACGAAGCGCAGGGTGCCGAGCCGGCCCGCCGCGGCATCGTCGCCGATCGCCTCAAGGCCGTATCGCTCGCGGGCCAGCGCGACGATCGACTTGCCCTCGGGGGTGTCGTCGGCCAGCGAGGCCAGCAGCGCGGCCTCGGCCAGTTCGCGCTCGGTGACGCCGGGCGCCGGGATGAACTCCGAGGCCATGCGGTTGCCGAGCGTGATCGTGCCGGTCTTGTCGAGCAGCAGCACGTCGATGTCGCCCGCGGCCTCGACGGCGCGGCCGGACTTGGCCACCACATTGACCTTGACCAGCCGGTCCATGCCGGCAATGCCGATCGCCGACAGGAGGCCGCCGATGGTGGTGGGAATCAGGGTCACCAGCAGCGCCACCAGATAGACCACCGGCACCATGGTGCCCGAATAGGCCGCGAAGGCTTCGAGGGTCACGACCACGATCAGGAAGATGATGGTCATGCCGACCAGGAGGATGGTCAGGGCGATCTCGTTGGGGGTCTTTTGGCGCTTGGCCCCCTCGACGAGGCCGATCATGCGGTCGAGGAAGGATTCTCCGGGATTGGCCGCGATCAGGACCACGATGCGGTCGGAGATCACCCGGGTTCCGCCGGTGACCGCCGAGCGATCGCCGCCGCTTTCGCGGATCACCGGCGCGGACTCGCCGGTGATCGCGGATTCGTCCACCGTCGCGATGCCGGCGACGACGTCGCCGTCACCGGGAATCATCTCGCCCGCCGCCACCACCACGAGGTCGCCGACCCGGAGCGCCGCCGCCGGCACCAGCTCGGCGGTGGTGGCGGTGCTGCTGGCGACCCGGCGGGCCATGATGTCGGTCTTGGTCTTGCGCAGGGAGTCGGCCTGGGCCTTGCCCCGGCCCTCGGCCACCGCCTCGGCGAAATTGGCGAACACCAGCGTGAACCACAGCCACGCCGCCAACTGGCCGATCAGGCTGGCCTGAGCGCTGCCGGTCAGGAGATCGCGCAGAAAAATGCCCGAGGCCAGCACCGTGACCACCGCGACCACGAACATCACCGGATTGCGGATCATCAGCACCGGATTGAGCTTGCGCACGGCATCCAGCAGCGCCGGGCCGGCAATGCCGGGATCGAGCAGGGAGACTTCGGCGGGGCGGTGGATCATGATCGGTCCATCAGGTTCAGAACATCAGGGTTCGGAACGTCGGAGTTCAAAACGCCTTGCCATGGATCAGCGCCAGATGCTCGACCACCGGTCCGAGCGCCAGCGCCGGGAAGAAGGTCAGGCCCCCGATGATCACGATCACACCCGTCATCAGGACGACAAACAGCGGACCATGGGTCGGCAGGGTCCCGGCCGAGGGCGGCACCCGCTTCTTGGCCGCCAGCGAGCCCGCGATGGCCAGCAGCGGGATGATCGTGACATAGCGGCCGATCAGGATCACCAGCCCGAGCATCACTTCCTGATAGGGCGCCGAGCCGTCGAAGCCGGCAAAGGCCGAGCCGTTGTTGCCGGCCGCCGAGGCATAGGCGTAGAGCAGTTGCGAAAGCCCGTGCGGCCCGGGCTGGCTGATTGCGGCCGCGCCCGCCGGGACCATCAGGGAGAGGGCGCCGAAGCCGAGCACACCGACCGGCACCACCAGCAGCGCCAGCACCGAGAGCTTGATCTCGCGGGCCTCGATTTTCTTGCCGAGATAGTCCGGGGTCCGCCCGACCATCAGGCCGGCGATGAAGACGGTGACGAGCACGAACGCCAGCATGCCGTAAAGCCCGGACCCGACGCCGCCGAAGATCACCTCGCCCAGCATCATGTTGATCACCAGTACCAGCCCGCCCAGCGGCGTAAAGCTGTCGTGGGCGGCATTGACCGAGCCGTTGGAGGCGGCGGTGGTCGCGGTTGCCCACAGCACCGAGGCGGCAACGCCGAAGCGCACCTCCTTGCCTTCCATGTTGCCCGAACTCTGGTCGACCCCGGCCCCGGCCAGCAGCGGATTGGGCCGGCTCTCGAAGGCGGCGGTGGCGGTCAGGCCGGCCAGGAACAACAGCATCATCACCGCGAACAGCGACCAGCCCTGACGGCTGTCGCCGACCATGCGGCCGAAGGTGAAGGTGAGGGCGGCGGCGAGGGCGAGGATCGCCCAGCTCTGGATCAGGTTGGCCAGCGGCGTCGGGTTTTCGTAGGGATGGGCGGCGTTGGCGTTGAAATAGCCGCCGCCGTTGCTGCCCAGCTGCTTGATGGCCAGCTGTGAGGCCACCGGCCCCTCGACCAGGGTCTGGGCCGGGCCTTCGAGGGTGGTGATGGTTACCGGCGGCTGAAAGCTCTGGGGCACGCCCTGACCAACCAGAAACAGCGCCAGCAGCAGCGACAGCGGCAGCAGGACATAAAGAGTGCAGCGCACGACATCGACATAGAAATTGCCGATGGTCCGGGAACTCTTGCGGGTCAGGCCGCGGATCAGCGCGATCAGGATCGCGATGCCGGTGGCGGCCGACAGGAAGTTCTGCACCGTGAGGCCGAGCATCTGGCTGAGGGTGCTCAGCGCCTGCTCGCCGCTGTAGGCCTGCCAGTCGGTGTTGGTGACGAAGCTGGCCGCGATGTTGAAGCCGAGCGCCGGCGACACTCCGGGAACCCCGGTGGGGTTGAGCGGCAGCCAGTGCTGCAGCCGGACCAGCGCGAACAGCAGCAGCGCGCCCAGCAGATTGAAGGCGAGCATGGCGGCGGCGTAGGTCGTCCAGTGCTGTTCGCGGGCGGGATTGATGCCGCAGAGGCGATAGATCAGCCGCTCCACCGGCTTCAGCACCCGATCCGCCAGCACGGGTTCGCCGGCAAACACCCGCGCCATGTAGCCGCCGAGCGGCGGAACCGCCGCCACCAGCAACGCCAAGAACACGGCGATCTGGACCAGACCCTGGATGGTCATGCTGTCTCAGCCTCTCAGAATTTTTCCGGCCGGATCAGGGCGAAGACAAGATAGCCCAGCAACAGCGCGGCGACCGCGCCTCCGAGCCACAAATCCCAGGCCATCTGCCCCTCCGTCTCTTGCGGCCGGATGCGCCGCCGCGCCCGCCGCTCTGCCGGTCCCGGAGGATCAGAGGCGATCGATCAAGCGCACGAAGCCGCTGGTGGCTGTAAAGAAGACGACGATAGCGGCAACAAAGACAATGTCAAGCACGGGTCACCTTGTGATCCGGGGGCTGGGGTCAGCGATGGGCGACCACCCGCTTGGTCGTGATCGCGGTCACGGCGCAGCGCAGCGGAATGTCGGGACCGGCCTTGGCCTCCTTGCCGTCCTTGGCCTCGGCCGGGTCGGCTTCGGCCGGCGCTGCGGCCATGTCCTCGACCCCGGGGCAGATGTCGGCCATGCGGAGGGCCGGCGGCTGGGGGGCGGGCTGGACATTGCCGGCGCAGGTGGCCGGATCCTGATGCGGCTCCTCGGGCCGGCCCGGAAGCTGGGGCGACTTGATTTCAAGGTCGGGGTTGACGCCGACGCAATCGACACTGGTTCCGGCCGGACGGTAATAGCGGGCGGTGGTCAGTCGCAGGGCGCCGCCGTCGCGCAGCGGGCTGACCGTCTGCACCGAGCCCTTGCCATAGGAGCGGGTGCCGAACACCAGCGCCCGGCGATGGTCCTGGAGCGCGGCGGTGACGATCTCGGAGGCCGAGGCGGAGCCGCCGTTGATCAGGACCACGATCGGCAGGCCGGCGATCAGATTGTCGCCGGTGGCCTCATAGCTGCGGCCCTCGACCGAACGCCGGCCGCGCACGGCCACGATCTGGCCGGAATCGATGAAGTCGTCGGAAACCGCGATCGCCTGATCGAGCAGACCGCCGGGATCGTTGCGCAAATCCAGCACCAGCCCGGCGAAGCGGTGGCCGAGGCTCTGCTTGAACTTGGCGATGGCGTCTTCCATCTCGCTGGCGGTGCGTTCGTTGAAGGTGGTGAGGCGGATGTAGCCAACCTCGCCCTCGAGCCGGGCCTGCACCGGATGCAGCTTGACGATGCTGCGGGTCAGCGCCACCACCCGCGGCGGCTCGGTCTCGCCGCGATGGAAGGTCAGACGCACCGAGGTGCCGGTCGGTCCGCGCATCCGGAACACCGCCTGGATCAGGGTCATGCCCTTGACCGAAACGCCGTCGACGGCGCTGATCAGGTCGCCCGAGCGCAGCCCGGCCTCGGCGGCCGGGGTGCCGTCGATCGGCGCCACCACGCGCACGAAGCCGGTTTTCTGATCCATGGTGACTTCGATGCCAAGGCCGCCGAACTCGCCGTGGGTCTGGGCCTGCATGTTCCGGTAGCCTTCCGGATTGAGATAGCTGGAATAGGGGTCCAGCGTGCTCATCATGCCGGTGATCGCGGCTTCCATCAGCAGGCGGTCGGTGAGCTTTTCCCGGGGCTGCTTCTCGGCCGGCGCCGGCTTCTCGGCCGCGGCCTTCTCGGGCGGCTCGACCGCCTTGCGCAGGCCCTTGATCGCGCCTTCGATCAGCACCGACGGGTCGACCGTCCGGACATGATCCTGAATCACCCGGCTGAACACTTCGCCAAAGAGCGCGACGCCGGGGTCGTCGGCGTGCAAGGGCTTTTTTGATGGCCGCAGCTGCTCGAACTCGGCCTTGAGCCGCTGCAAGCCGCTTTCCACCGCCGGGGTGCCGAGCAGCGAGGCCTCTCCGGCCGGCCGGCCGCTGCCGCCGCCGAGGATCGGCCAGTCGTTGCAACTCCCGAGGCCAACCGCCAGCAACGCCGGCGCCAGCCACGAAGCCAGCCGGCGCGAACTCGAAAGGGCGCCGGTGCGGGGCGCTGGGCGGGGGAGTCTGGACACAGGCGGGGCAACCTCGTAACGGGCGGAACCACGGCGGGCGGCGGTGGCCACCAATGGAGACGCCTGCCCGCAGCCTGTCAAGGGTCTCGGCAGGCCGAAATCACCGCCCGCCCGGCACCGTGGCCGCGGCGGGGGCCGGCGGCGCCGGCGCGGGCGGTGCCGCCGGCGACTCCTGAGCGGCTTTGCCGCCCTCGGTTTCGACGCAGCGCGGGGTGCAGGAGAGCGTGCTTTCCCGGCCGCCGCGATTGACCGTGACCAGCCCGGCATCGGGCGGGGCCACCAGGATGGTGGCATCCAGCAGGGGGGTGCCGTCGGTCCCGATCACGAGCAGGCCGGTCCGGCCGGTGCGGCGCCCGAGCAGGAAGAGTTTGCGCGGCCCGGTGACCGTGGCGTCGGCGATCTCGGGGCTGGCCACGATCACGGTGCGGATGTCAGCCGTGGTTTCGAGCAGGGTCACCGCTCCCGCGGTCACCGCCACCTTGACCGTCTCCGAGGCCGCGGCAAACGGGACGGTGATCAGCGCCCCGATGGCCACGGCAAGGGCAGGGGTGCGCAGCCGCCGGGGAAACATCTCGCATTGCCTTTCGGTGCACGGTAAAGATCGGGGGTCTTCGACCGGAACGGACGGTGCCTCATCATGCCATCGCTTCCGCCCCTCGCCAAGCGCCTCGGGCCCCTGATCCTGCTGGTCCTCATGTTCCTGTCCGCCGGTTGCGAGACCGCGCCCGCACCCGCACCCGATCCCTCGGCGGCCACCCTCGACCGCATCCTGGCCGGCCAGGCCGCCAACGCCGAGCAGGCCGGTGATCCGGCCGGCGCCGCCCGCCACTATATCACCCTCTACCGCAACAACCGCAACGACCCGGCGGTGATCGAGGGGCTGGCGCGGTCGCTGCGCCATGCCGGCGACCTCGAGAGCGCCCGGGCGCTGCTCGCCGAGGCGGTGGGCCGGCTCGGTCCGCAGTCGCGCCTGCTGGTCGAACAAGGCAAGGCCGACATCGGTCTGGGCAAGGCCGAGGCGGCGGTGACCGTTCTTCGTGCCGCGATGGCGGCCGCGCCCGAAGCCTGGGAGCCGCCGGCAACCCTGGCGGTGGCCTTCGACCGTCTCGGCCGCTTCGATGAGGCAGCGGCGCACTACCGGGTCGCCCTGACCCTGACCCCCGACACCGCGGACATTTACAACAACTACGCGCTGTCGCGGGCGCTGGCCGGCCGGCTCGATGAGGCCAAGGCGCTGCTGCGCATCGCGGTGGGTCTGCCCGACGCCGGCTCGCGGGTGCGGGAGAATCTGGCGTTCCTCGAATCCCTGCAGCGGCGGCCGTCGGGGCGGCCGGTCCGGGTGGCGGTGCCGCCGCCGCAGGTCAGGTAGCCCGGCTCCGGACCTCGTTCAGCACAAAGACCCGGAGTGTGCTCGAAAGATTGGCCTCGCGGCTGCCATCGATGGACTCGATCAGGGCATTGAGGGAGCAGCCGCGCGCCGCCGCGATCCCCTTGAGAGCGTCCCAGAAGGGCGCCTCAAGGGAGACGCTGGTCGGGTGCCCGGCGATCAGCACCGAGCGTTTGCGCACTGCCGCCGTCACGCCTTGGTGTCGAGGTGGGCCTGGGCGGCTTCGTCGGCGCCGCGCTTGGCGACTCCGACCATCGCCTCGCGCAGCAGGCGACCGTGAATGGTATAGCCGGCCTGGAGGACCTGAACCACGGTGCCGGCGGCCTGACCGGTGTTTTCGATCTCGAACATCACCTGATGGAAGTTGGGATCGAAGGGTGTGCCCTGGGGCTCGAGCTTCTTGATGCCGACGCGGTCGAAGGCGGCGGAGAGCTGGCGCTCGGTGGCCTCGACGCCGGTGGCGAGGTTTTTCAGCAGCTCGTCGTTTTCGCGGCTGTCGGCCGGCACCGCCTCGAGGGCGCGGCGCAGATTGTCGGCGACGCTCAGCAGCTCCTTGGCGAAGCCGGCGACGGCATATTTGGAGATGTCTTCGCGATCACGCTGGGCGCGGCGGCGGATGTTCTCGGATTCGGCCAGGGCGCGCAGCAACTGGTCCTTGAGCGCCGAGACCTCGGCCTCGAGGCTCTGGGCGCGCTGTTCGGCGGGGTGGGGACCGTTGCCGTTGCCTTTGCCGGCACCGGTGCCGGCAGCGGTGGCGCCGGGCGCGGCGGCGGCCGCTTCCGGGGCGGCGGCTTCGGGTTCGGCGTCGGGAAGGGGCTTGTTCAACGGGTCGTGCATGGCGGGGGCTCTCTCCTGGAGGCGGCCGGGGCTGCGGGGGTTCAGCCGAGCAGCCGGCCGATCACTTTGGCAGTATAATCGACAAGGGGAATGATGCGGGCGTAATTGATGCGGGTCGGGCCGATCACGCCGATGGCGCCGATCACCTGCTCCCGGCTGTTCATATAGGGGGAGACCACCATCGAACAGCCGGCATGCTTGAACAGCGGATTTTCCGAACCGATGAAAATCTGCACACCATCGCCGCGCCCGGTCTCCTCCAGCAGCTTGACCATCGCTTCGCGGGTCTCCAGCACCTCGAAGAGGGCGCGGATGCGTTCGAGGTCCGAGAGCGCGGTGACGTCCTCGAGCAGCTTGGCCCGGCCGCGGATGATCAGCTGGCCGGTGGAGCGGGTGCCGCCGGCCCAGGTGGCGAGTCCGGCGGCGACCACCCGCGACGACAGCTCGTCCAGCTCGCTGCGCCGCTCGTCGATCTCGCGCGAGACCTCGAGACGGACATCCTCGACGGTGCGGCCGACGGTACGGGCGTTGAGAAAGTTCGAGGCCATCACCAGCGTCGAGGCCGGTACGCCCAGCGGCACCTCGATCACCCGGTTCTCGACCAGCCCGTCCTCGGTGACCATCACCACCAGCGCCCGGCCCTGGCCGAGATTGACAAACTCGATGTGGCGCAGCGGCCGGTCGGTCTTGGGCGCCACCACCAGTCCGGCGCAGCTGGAAAGCCCCGACAGCATCTGGCCGGCTTCGGCCAGCACCTCCGAGAGCGAGCGGCCGGCGCTGGAGCACTGACCCTCGATCGATTCGCGCTCGGTATCGCTGAGGGCGCCGATTTCCAGCAGGCCGTTGACAAAGAGGCGCAGCCCGGCCTCGGTGGGAATCCGCCCGGCCGAGGTATGAGGCGCGTAGAGCAGCCCATACTCCTCAAGATCGGCCATGACATTGCGGATCGTTGCCGCCGAGAGGCTCTGGCCCAGCCGGCGCGAAACCGTGCGCGAGCCCACGGGCTCGCCGGTTTCGACATAGGCATCGACGATATGCCGGAAAATCTCCCGCGAACGCTGGTTGAGTTCGGAAATCATGATCGCTCTGAGAGTCCTTTGCCGGTCGCGGCCGGACTGTAGGCAAGCCCGGCCGCCGATTCAATCCGGCTCAGGCGATGCCGGCCGGGACCTCGTGGTCGTGGGTCATGGCTTCGAGGCGCCTGCGGTCGAGAATGGCGAGGGCGCCGGCCCGCCGCTGCACCACACCCTCCCGGATCAGATGTCCGAGCGCCCGGCCGACCCGGTCGGTGGTGGTGCCGGCCCAGCCCGCGATGTCCTTGTGCAGTGGCGCCGGCCGCACCATCCAGCCGCCGTCTCCGGACGGGTCGGGCAGCGCGAGGCGCAGCAGCTCAAGATAGACTCTCTGAACCTCGGTAAGGCCGCTGATTTCGGCGATACGCCGGCTCGACTGGCGGATGACGCCGGCGAGGCGGACCAGCAGGCGCAGGCTGAGGTCGGCATCCCGGGCCAGCGCGGCCAGAAACGCCGGACGCGGGCAGGCGACAATCACCGACTCGGTGAGGGTGACGACGTCGGCCGAGCGGGCGCCGCCGTCAAGAGCGGCCAACTCGCCGAAGAGGTCGCCGGGGCCGAAGCGGGCGTAGGTGATCTCGAGCCCGTCCTCGACCGGCAGGAAGGCGCGCACCGCGCCCTCGATCACGACATAGACCGCGTCGGGCGTATCCTGGTGGCGGAACACGGTATGCCCGGCCGGCAGGCGCAGCCACCGGCAGCCCTGCTCCAGCGTTGACACCGCGCCCGGAGCCAGCCCCGCGAACAGATCGCAGGCCTCCAGCCCGGTTGTCGTGCCCCGTTGCTCGCGGACCATGGCGTTTCGTCTCCCCCGCACCAGCGACCCAGCGTAGCACGTCGCGGGTGGTGCGGGGAATTAGCCTGATTTCGACCTCGAACGGGATTATAAACACCGGCACGGTGCGGGGAGGGACGGCCATGGGTTTGAAGGGAGTGTTGAGCGGTTCACCCGAACGATCCGAGCGCCGCAGCGCCGCCGCCGAGCCGGCACCGGATTCCGAGTCGCTGGACTACCTGTTCGACGGACCCCCGCCCCCGCCTCCGCTCCAGGCCCCCCCGGGGTCCGGACTTCCCTCCGGGTCTCCGCCCACGGCGGAGCTGGCGCTGCCGGTGCTGGTGCCGGTCGACGAGAATGACCTCATCGACCTCTCCGGCCCCGACCCGATGCGGGCGGCGCTGGCCGACCGGCTGGGACGCCTGCTGCCCAGCCTGTCGCGCGGCGGCCGTGACAAGGTGTTCAACCTCACCTGCATGGCGCTCGAAAAGCTGGCCCAGGATGAGGCGGTGGTGGTCCGGACCGCCCTCGCGACCGCAATCAAGGACGTTGCCTGCGCGCCGCCCGCGCTCTGCCTGCGGCTGGCTCAGGATGTCGAGCGGTTGGTCGCCGAGCCGATTCTGCGCTGCTGCGCCAGCCTCAGCGACGCCGATCTCCTGGCCATTCTCCAGGGCCGGCCGACCTCGTGGGCGGTGGCGGCGATCGCCGGGCGGGCCCGGGTCTCGGCGCCGGTGTCGGACGCGGTCTGCCAGATCGGCGACAGTGAAGCCACCGGCATCCTGCTCGACAATCAGGGCGCGGTGATCGCCGATGACACCATGGAGGGGCTGGTCGAGGAGTCCCGGCAGCACAGCGACTGGCAGAGCAAGCTGGTGCGGCGCCCCTCGCTGCCGCCCCGGCTGGTGCTCCGGCTGGTCGGCTTCGTCGATCAGGCGGCGCTGGAGTATCTGCGCGGCCGCGACGATTTCGATGCCGCCACCGTGCGCGACATCGTTCGGGTGGCCCGGCGGCGCATCGAATGGCTGCACGACACCGATCCCGCCGAAAACCCCGAGCGGCGGGCCGCCCGCATGCTGCGCAAGGGCACTCTCGACGAGGCGGCGCTGGAAGACGCGCTCTCGTGGAAGCAGATGGACTTCCTGCGCGCCGCCCTGGCCTTGCGCTCGGGGATTCCGCCGCTGCTGGTCGACAAGCTGCTCCACGCCCGCAGCGGCCGGGCGATCACCGCGCTGGCCTGGCGGGCCGAGCTGTCGATGCGCACCGCCTTTCTGCTGCAAAAGGAGCTGATGATCCCGCCCAGCCAATATGTCTACCCGCGCGAGGGCGCCGGCTACCCGCTCAGCGCCGACGAGATGATCTGGCAGCTCGAGTTCTTCGGCGTGCCGCCCGGCCGGGGGCCGTCATGACCAAGATCGCAATGCGTCCTTCCTTACATTAGCCATTCACGATATACGGGAGGGATTCGCCGCTTCCGAGCGCCCGCCCCATGAACGCCCTGCGTCCCGAGTTTTGCAGCGCCGACCGCCGCCGTCCCAACCAGTCCGGCCACAGCACCAACCTGCTCGGCGTTCCCACCGGCTGGCTGAGTTCGGTTGCCTTCAATGACGAGCCGGTGGCGCTGCATCTGATGGGGGTGCGCTCGACCAACCGCAGCCTCTTTGAGATGCTGGAGGATTCCGACGGCGCCGAGGATGCGGCGCTGGCCTTCGAGACCTACATGGAGGCGGTGTTCGGGCTCGACCCCGAACAGAAGTCCAAGCACAAGGAGGAGGGGCCGCGCCGCTACCGTTCCAGCTATTACCGGCTGCTGCGCGGCTGGGGCCACGACAGCAACGGCCCCGAAGGCGCGGTGCTCAAGGGCTGGGTCGAGAGCCGCTTCGGACTGTTCCCGACGTTTCACAAGGAACCGCTGACCACCCTGCTCGACGAGCCCTGGATGGCCTATGTCTGCGAGAAGATGTCGAGCCGCTTTCACAACAACGCGATCATGACCCAGCTCGATCTGCTCTACGAGTTTGGCCAGTGGGCGCTGGAGCGCCATCACGCCAGCGGCCGGCGCCATGTCACGCTCTATCGCGGCGTCAATGATTTCAGTGAGCATCAGGTGATCGAGCGGCTCGACCGCCGCACCGTGGTGATCCGGCTCAACAACCTGCTGTCGTTCACCTCGGACCGCGAGGCCGCCGACTGCTTCGGCGACACCATCCTGACTGCCGAGGTGCCGCTGGCCAAAATCCTCTTCTTCAACACGCTGATACCCCGGCATGCCCTCAAGGGCGAGGGCGAGTATCTGGTGATCGGGGGCCACTATCGTGTTCAAGCCGCTTACTTTTAGAGTGCTCCGGTCGCCGCGGCCCGAGCGGCCGCCCGACCGGTTGGAGCGGGCGCTCGGTGCCTATCTCGGCCTCGCGGTCGGCGACGCCCTCGGGGCCACCGTCGAATTCATGACCCGGGGCGAGATCAAGGCCAAATACGGCAGCCACAACCGGATGATCGGCGGCGGCTGGCTCAATCTCAAGCCCGGGCAGGTCACCGACGATACCGAGATGGCGCTCTGCCTCGGCCGGGTGCTGATCGCCCATAATGGCTGGGACGTCGTCGATGCCTGCGAGGGTTTCGCGCGCTGGCTGCGCGGCCATCCGGTCGATGTCGGCAACACCTGCCGGCGCGGCATCCGCCGCTACATCACCCAGCACTCGGTCGAAGGCCCGGTCAACGACGGTGATGCCGGCAACGGCGCGGCGATGCGCAGCCTGCCGGTGACCCTGGCCACCCACGGCGACCCCGAGGCGTTCGAGGCCTGGACGCTGTCCCAGTGCCACATCACCCACAACAACAGCCTCTCCGACGACGCCACCCTGGCGCTGGGGCGGATGGTTCACGCTCTCTTCGACGGCGGCGGGTCGGAGGCCTGCCGCGCCGAATCCGAGCGGCTGATCACCCGGCACCGCAGCTTCGGCTGCAAGACCTACAAGGGCCTGAGCACCGCCTATATCGTCGACACCGTGCAGACGGTGCTGCACTTCTTCTTTTCGACCGCAAGCTTTCGCGACTGTCTGACCGAAACCGTCAACCAGGGCGGCGACGCCGATACCACCGGGGCGCTGGCCGGCATGCTGGCCGGCGCCGCCTATGGCGTCCGCGCGATTCCTCCCGAATGGCTGGATCGTCTCGACCCGGTGGTGGCGATGGAAATCCGCGATCAGGTGCCGGCGCTGCTGGCGATCGGCGGCGGCGGCGGTCAGGCCCGGCGCGCCACGACATAAAACGACAGATAGGCGTCGGGAAAGACGCTCGACTCGACGATCTCGAAGCCGATGCCGGCCAGATGGGCCGCCAGCGCGTCGGGCTCGGGCTGCCAGAGGTGGTGCGACAGCACATCGGGCCGCCACATCCGGCACGCCGGGTGCGGCAGATAGAGATAGAGCACGCCGCCCGGCTTCAGCACCCGCCGCCACTCCAGCAGCGCCTCGGGCCAGCGTTCCAGATGTTCGAGGCAGTGGGAGGAAAAGACGAAGTCCTGGCTGCTCTCGGCGACCTTGAGGCGATAGGCGTTTTCCCCGGGATTGTCCTCGACGGCGCGGGCGCCGGGAAACGGCCAGCGTCCGGCCCCGACATCGACCCCGCTGCCGGTGCAAAAGCGCTTGGCGTGATACAGGCAGAACGCCGCCGCCTCGCCCCGGTGCAGATAGCCGGCATAGTCCGAGGAAACCTGATAATAACGCAGCCCGGCGCGGCGGTCGATCCAGCGGCGGACCATGCCGAGGAGATCGAGCAGCGGCGCGGCCAGGATCACGCCGATAGCCTTGAGTTTGTTCATAGTTTCTGCTCCAACGCCAACTCCAGCACCAGCGCCGCCACCCGGTCCGGGGTCAGGCCCGAGAGGCATTCGGCCTCGGTCGGGCAGGCGGGGTCGCGGTGGAGATCGGGATAGCACGGCGCGCAAGCGTGAGGACAGAGGCCAGGGTCGGCGGCGAGCCGCCAGCGGGTGCCAGAGAGGCGCGCCGCCGGATCGGTACTGCCGAAAATGGCCACCAGCGGCGTGCCGACCCCGAGTCCGAGATGCATCAGGCCGTTGTCGCAGGCCACCAGCACCGCCGAGCGGGCGATCGCCGCCGTGGTCTCGGCCAGCGACAGCGTGCCCATCAGATTGATCACCCGGGCGCCCGGCGCGCCGGTCTCGATCACGGTGCCAAAGGGGCGTTCTTCGGCCGAGCCGAGCAGCACGAAGCCCAACTCGGGGCGGGCGGCGGCGAGCCGGGTGATCAGCGCACTCCAGTGCGCCAGCGGCCAGCGGCGAATTCTCGAGGTTGCCCAGGGCGCCAGCGCGACCAGCGGCCCCTCGGGCAGGGCCGGCACGGCGCCGCCGGCGGCGGGCAGCCGGGGCGGCAGGCGCTCGGGCTCGGGCTGGGAGGCATCGCCCCCGGCCAGCCAGAGCAGGGCGCGGGCGACGGCGACCGCGCCCTCGGTGTAGTGCCGGCCGGCGATGGCGCCGGGACGGCCCGACACGGTGTCGACGGCGCGCTCCGGCCCCAGCCGGATCACCCCGGCGGGCAACCGGCCGCGCCAGCACAGCAGGGTCAGCAGGCCGCCGGCCCCGAGCTTGGGCACCAGCAGCAGCCGTCCTCCGGCGCTCAGCCGGGTCACCGCGGCGGTCATCGCGGCCCAGTCGGGACAGCGCAGCCACTCGCCCTCCCAGTCGAGCAGCGGCGGCAGCGCCGTCACCACCGTCACCGGCCCCAGCGACTCCAGAAGACGCAGCGCCGGCGAGATCATCAGGGCGTCGCCGAGGCCAAGGCAGCGATCGAGCAGGACCACGCTTCCGGTGATGCCGGCCGGCGGCCTAGCCCGCCACAGCCGGCCCCGGAGTTCGAGGCCGGCGCGCAGCGCGCGGGTGAGCAGGCGTTTGACCGCCAGATGGCGGCGATAGCCGGGATAGTCCTGCATCGCGTCAGCCTCCCGCCCGGCCGTGATCGATCAGCCCGGCGAGGCGTTCGATCAGTTCGCGGTGCTGGCGGTCGGCCTCGACCCGGCGGCGGCGGGCGAAGCCCAGAGCGGCCTCGCGCGCCTCGGGCGCGGCACGGTAGGCCGGCTCGAAGCCGTGGATCCAGGCTTCGGGCGAGCGGTAGTCGGCGACCCGCCACAGCGAGCCCGGCACGTTCTCGGGCAGGCCGCCGACACCGCTGACCAGCACCGGCACGCCGAAGCCCTGGGCCTCCAGCGCCACCCGGCCGTAGGCCTCGGCGACCTGCGACGGCACCAGCATCAGCCGCAGCCCCTGGTAGAGCCGCTCCGGTTCGCGCTCCCAGGGCGCGGCGGCGACATTGGGCGGCACGTTGTCGAGGGCGGCGGCGCGGCTGTGAATGCGGAAGCGGACCTCGGGATAGCGCCGGGCCAGCGCCCGCACGATCTGTCCGCCCTTGTCGGCGCCGTCGCCGGCCATGCCGACGACATCACCGGCCCGAAGCGGCGCCGCCGCGACCGGCGTGCGGGGAAACACCACCAGCGACTCGCGCGAGCAGGCGCGCCGGATGCGCTCGGCCATGAACGAGGAATTGGCCACGAGGAGATCGGCCCGCTTCATCGCCCGGCGGTTCTCGCGGGCGAAGAGGCCGACGAACGGAGTCAGCGCCAGCCGGTAGACCGCCTTGGCCAGCCGGCGGGCGCCGGTTTCGTTGTTGGGCCATTGGTCCCAATAGGCGACATCGCGGAGGAAATAGGCCACCGGTACCGGCTCGGGCAGGGCGTTGATCGCGGTCGGCGCCACCATCGATTGCGCCAAGACCAGCCGGGGCGGCGGCGCCCGGCCGATCGCCGCCCGCAGCCGGCCGCGCTCGCGGGCCAGCGCGACCAAGGGCAGCGGCCGCAGCCGGTCGGGCGGGTCGAAGCCGCCGTCGGTCACCGTGACCCGCAGCCCCGGCCGGGCCAACGTCAGTTCGTCGAGCACCTCGGCGATCGAGTGCTCGGCGCCGCCCCAGCGCATCGCGAATTGTCGGGTCACCAGAAGAACATCGGCTGCGGTCATGGCGGAAACTTGTGCTGTGATGAAATCGACCATACGATAGGCGCGCCCTGTCCCGCCATTCCGTTATGGCCCCCATGACCATCCTCTTCATCGTCAATTCCGTTTTCGGCGCCCGCAAGGCCCCGGGCTTCCGGCCCTGGCAGCTGGTGCGGTTCGACACCTGCCATCCCCGGGTGATCGCCCGCGGCTCGGCGGTCGAGTATCAGCCGATCCATTTCCCGCTGCCCGGGCGCTCGCTGATTCCGCGCGGCCTCAATTTCCTGCGCATCAAGGCGTTTCCCCGCCTGCCGGCGCGCGAAATCGAGCAGGGCCTGTTTGACCTGCTCTGCGAATGGCAGAGCCGCCGGGTCCGCGAAACGCCGGCGGCGGTTCATCTCTGGGATCATCTGCCGCGCACCGCCGCCTATTGGAAGGCGCGCGGCGCCCGGGTGCTGGTCGATCTGCACATGGCCCATCCCCGCTGCTATCAGCCGCTGGTCGATGACGGCCGCATCGATGCCGCCTCGGTCGGCCCGCTCGAGGACCCGGCCGCCGACGCCTGCATCGAGATCGCCGATGTGCTGGTCTGCCCCTCGACCTTCGTCCGGGACAGCCTGCCCGAGGCGGCGCGGGCGAAGGCGGTGGTGATCCCGTTCGGCGCCGACGCCGTGACTCCGCCGCCGCCGCGGACCGGGCGCAGCGGGCCGCTGCGGGTGCTCTTTGCCGGCAACGTCAACCGGCGCAAGGGCGTGCCCTTTCTTCTCGAGGCGTGGCGCCGGTTGGCCCTGCCCCCCGAAACCGCCGAACTGGTGATGTGCGGCCGCATCTTTGCCGAGGCGGCGGACTGGGTGCGCGGCGCGCCGCCCGGGGTGCGCTTCGCCGGCTTCCAGGCCGACATGGCGCCGTTTTTCGCCGACGCCGACCTCTTCGTGCTGCCCAGCCTGATGGAAGGCTCGGCCAAGGCGGTCTATGAGGCGATGGCCTACGGCCTGCCGCCGATCGTCACCCCCCACACCGGTTCGATCGTTCGCGACGGCGTCGACGGGCTGGTGGTCGAGGCGGCGGACCCGGAGTCGCTGGCCGCGGCCCTCGGGCGCCTGATCGGCGATGCCGGGGCGCGTCAAGCCATGGCGGCGGCGGCCAGGGACAGCGCCAAGACCTATAGCTGGGAAGCCTATGCCCAGGGCGTCGCCGCCCTCTATCGCCAGGACCCGCCGCCCGCCTCTTCGGCGGTTCCTTTGGCTTCTTCTTCCGCGCCGCCGCCCCGGGAACCCGGCTCCTATTTTCAGCACATCTGGCCGGCCTCGCTGCCTTCCAAAATCAACATTCTGGCCAACCAGGGAAAAATCTATCTGAAATCGGCGCGGGCCTCGGTCGACACCACCAATAATTGGCTGCGCTTTCCCTTCTATCATCATCTCTTCGACGACGAGCGCTGGGTGTTCGGCCATCACCTCGAAGCGATGCGCAATTATGGCGAGTTCATCAGCCTCGACGACGCCGTGTCGCTGATCGAGCACGACACCCCGCTCGATGGCCGCTATCTTTGCCTCAGTTTCGACGACGGCTTTCGCAACTGTGTCACCAACGCGCTGCCGATGCTGGCCGAACGGAGCATTCCGGCGGCGTTCTTCGTCGTCTCGGGGCTGGTGCCCGAGGTCGCGGGCGAGATTACCGAAGCGCAGCGCCGCTTTTTTGGCCCCAAGCGCAAGCCGATTCCCTTCATGACCTGGGACGATTGCCGGACCCTGCTCGCCGCCGGCATGACCATCGGCTCCCACAGCGCCAGCCACCGCCCCTTCATCAGCCTCGGCGACGACGAGGCCTATGAGGAACTCCGCCGCTCCAAGGCCGGGATCGAGGCCGCGCTCGGCATCCGGTGCGATCATTTCTGCTGCCCCTGGGGCAAACCCGATCGTGACTTCAAGACCGCCCGCGAACCGGCCAATGCCAAAGCCCTCGGCTACCGCTCGTTGCTGACGACCAAATATGGCTCGATGCGGCCGGGGGACTCGCCCTATGCCATCCGCCGCGTCGGCATCATCGCGCGTTTCGGCACCTACCAGCTGCGTCATTTTCTGTCGCTGTGACGGCGGCCTCTGTCGCGTCTCCGACAGCGCTGTCGGAGGTCGGACAGAAGCGTTCCAGACAAACACCGATATAGTTCAATGCATTAGCTTCTGGCATCGCCTTTGCAATTCCTGGGAGGAGGACAACCCCAAGGATCAGGAGCGACGGCCGTGGCCCATGAGATCATTCCCCTCGAAACCGTCGCCCGCCGTCTGCCCGCGCCGGCCAATTCGCCCGGCTGCAAGTCCGCCAGCGGCTGCGGCGCCAACGCCGGCCCGGCCGACCTGCCGCCCGGGGTCTGGGACAAGGTCAAGGACCATCCCTGCTACAGCGAACAGGCTCACCATTACTTCGCCCGCATGCATGTCGCGGTAGCGCCGGCTTGCAACATCCAGTGCAACTATTGCAATCGGAAGTATGATTGCGTCAACGAGAGCCGCCCCGGCGTCACCTCGGAACGGCTGACCCCGGAGCAGGCCCTGCGCAAGGTCGAGGCGGTGGCGGCCCGGATGCCCCAGCTCTCGGTGCTCGGCATTGCCGGGCCCGGCGATGCGCTGGCCGATGCCGGGCGCACCTTCGAGACCTTCGAACTGGTGCGGCGCCGGCTGCCCGATCTCAAGCTCTGCCTTTCGACCAATGGTCTCGCTCTGCCCGACCATGTCGAGCGCATCCGCGATCTCGCCATCGACCACGTCACCATCACCATCAACATGCTGGATCCGGCGGTCGGCGAGGACATTTACGCCTGGGTGTTCTACGATCACGCCCGGCGCACCGGCCGCGAGGCCTCGCGGATTCTCTCAGAACGGCAGATCGAGGGGCTGCGCAAGCTGGTCGAAGCCGGGGTGCTGGTCAAGGTCAACTCGGTGCTGATCCCCGGTCTCAACGACCGCCATCTCCTCGAGGTCAATGAGCGGGTGCGCCGCCACGGAGCTTTCCTGCACAACGTCATGCCGCTGCTCTCCGATCCGGCCCACGGCACGGTGTTCGGGCTGGCCGGCCGGCGCGGGCCGAGCGCCGCCGAGTTGAAGGGGCTTCAGGACCGGCTCGGCGGCGGCGCCCGGCTGATGAAGCATTGCCGCCAGTGCCGGGCCGACGCCGTCGGCCTCCTCGGCCAGGATCAGGGCAGCGCGTTTACCCTCGACCAGATCGGCGAGGCGCCCGCCGCCGCCGCTGAGGGCGAGGCCGCGCGCCAGGATTACCGCGCGCATGTCGAGCGCGAGCGCGCCGACCGCGAACGGGCGGCCGCACAGGCCGCCCGCGCCCTCGGGGCGGTGGCCGGGGCCGCCGGCGAACCGCTGCTGGTCGCGGTCTGTTCCAAGGGCGGCGGCCGGATCAACCAGCATTTCGGCCACGCCGGCGAGTTCCAGATTTACGAGGTCGACCGCGACGGCATCCGCTTCGTCGGCCATCGCCGCGCCGATCACTATTGCCAGGGCGGCTACGGCGAGGATGACAAGCTGGAGGCGGTGATCAAGGCGCTCGACGGCGTGCCGGTGGTGCTGGCGGCCAAGATCGGCGCCTGTCCCAGGGAGCGCCTCGAGGCCGCCGGCATCAGCGCGGTCACCGACTATGCCTATGACTATATCGAAACCGGGGTCGGCGGGGTCTTTCGCCGCCAGGGCACGGCGGCCGCCGCGGCCCAAGTGTCGTGACCGCCCTGCGTGCCGCGCGCTTGACGGGGCGCGGCCAAACTGCTGAATTTCGCGTCAGACACCGTCTTTAACTCAACAGTAACCAGATCAGCCAAGGAGCGCGTCCCAATGGCCTACAAGATCAACGCTGCCGAATGCACCGTCTGCGGTGCCTGCGAAGCCGAATGCCCGAACAGCGCCATCCGCATGAAGGGCGATGCCTACGCGATCAACCCCGACAAGTGCACCGAATGCGAAGGCAAATTCGACAGCCCGCAGTGCGTCGGCGTCTGCCCGGCCGACTGCATCGCCAAGGCCTGAGGCCCGCTGAATCAAGGCCCGGAGCCTGCCGGAGCGGGGGCCGGACCTAAGCCAGGAGGACGCCGCCATGGCGGATGCCGAAGGGGTGCCGGATGGTGCCGCGGACACGGTGTTGTGCCGGTCCTGCCCGGTTCATCCCGACCCTTCGGCCCGGCTTGCCGCGGTTCGCCGGTTGCCTGAGGCCCTGCTGCCGATCGCCATGACGGATCCTGAGCCGGAAATCCGGCGCGACGTCGCCCGGCGGATCGCCGCGGACTGGCTGGCGGTGATGGCCTGGGACGATGATTCCGGTGTGCGGCTGATCGTCGCAAGCCGTCTGCAACCCGAACAGCTGATCGCCCTCGCCGGCGACAGTGATCCCCGGGTCCGGGCCGAGGTCGCGACCCGGGTCGTGCCGTCGGCGCTGGTGAAGCTGGCCGAGGATGGCGCCGAAGAGGTGTGCCGGGTCGCCCGCCTGCGTCTGTCGGGCCTGATCCATCAAGGCCCCGAGGGCGAGCACCGGTTAATGTGACCGGTCGCGCAACGGGCCGGTCACCGTCCCAGAGGAGCGTCGCGCCCATGCCGACCACGGTTCCGCTTGCCCAAGCCCTCGACGAGATCGAGATCTACCGGCCGCCGGCCCTCAGCCAGGGCACGCGGGTGCGGGTGTTGCGTCAGGTCCGCAACGACGGCACTTTTCCCGGCCGCGCCCGGGGCGAGATTCTCATCGAACCGGGCGAGGAGGGTTACGTCGCCTCGATCGGCACCTTCCTGCAACGCTATTACATCTTCGGCGTCGATTTCTTCCGGCTCGGCATCGTGGTCGGCATGCGCGCCCACGAGCTGGAAGTGGTGGCCGGGAGCCCTCCGGGGGAGAGGAACAGACAATGAAAGTCATGGTCAACCGCAAGGGCGACGTCTACCAGATCTATGTCGCGAAGAAGGATCTGGAGGAGCCGATCATCGAGGCTGAAAAGCCGGCCCTCTGGGGCGGCTGGGTGAAGCTCGGCAACGGCTGGCGCCTGGAGCTTCCCGATCTTCCCGCCGACACCCGCCTGCCGATCACGGTCGAGGCGCGCAAACTCGGCGACGTGTAGCACGCGCCCCCGAGGGGGGCCGGGTGGGGCGGGCCGGCGATTGCCGGCCCGCCCCGCTGCTGTTCACTCACATATAATACATCGCGTAGGCCTGACGGGCCCGGGTCTTGAGGCCGCTGCGAACCGCTTCGCGATGTCCCGCCACCGCGCTGCGCGCCGGCGGCCGGGTCCAGCTGTCAAAGCGGCTGTGGTCCCAATGGGCAAACGGAGTGCCGGTGGCACGACCGCTCGGCGCGTCGGTCTTCAGGAATGAAGAGAGCTGCTGGAGCATGGTGGTGACGGTCGGCTTCATGATCGTGGTCCTCATTTTATCGGTACGCTTGGTGTTTGGAGGCATTGCAGCAACCGTGCCAGAGCCGCCGGTCGGGCCTCGGGACTCGGGCTGGACGGCGTGGTTAACAAAGTATTTACGCCGCCGATCCCAACTGATAAATCATTTATTATCAACGTGGTATTTGATGATTTGCACACAGAGTCTCAATTCAATCCGGCGCGATCGGCGCCCCCCCCGACGGGCCATAGGGGAAAATACCAACTGTGGATCACGAGTTTGCAATTCGCCATGCAAAATGCGACGGCATTCGCAGG
>SERZ01000141.1_pt1 | contig 46024 bp, 43 predicted proteins | sample 3171461 | NCBI WGS metagenome assembly SERZ01 (sample SAMN06051861, study PRJNA518727) | freshwater metagenome | biome: subpolar coniferous forest; feature: holomictic lake; material: water; isolation source: holomictic Lake 227, 6 m depth | place: Canada: near Kenora, Ontario | collected... | reverse complement strand
AACGCTCTGCATCTCACCGTCTGGCGTATACGCTGGCACCATCAGGAACCCGGCCATGCTCTGTTCGGCAATTCTCAGACTATCACCAGCAGGAACCACGCGCAGGGTTTTCAATGGCACATCATCTGCACCCTTGGCTGCAACGTACCCGTGCGAGTTGGTAGCAGCATCGCAGCGGCTCCAAACCTCATCAGCACTCATTCCGGCTGCAGGCTTGCGAGGTTGCTCTATTGGGCGTGAATGTGTAGGCGGTTGACGTTGTGGGCCTGTTTTACCATCGGTCCAGCCAGCATCACGGGCCATCCCAAACAGAGCACCGGCCCCGGTTCCTCCCTCCGGTTTGATAGTACGAAAAGCGGCCAAAACATCGCGGGGTCCTTTGTAGTTGGCACCCGTGGCGCTCCAGCGGTCGATGTCCTCAATCGTCAAACCAGCAGCAATAGCAGCGCGTCCAGCCTTGTGCCAAGACTCACGGTCACAACCAGCATCAATATAATTCAACGCATCAATGGCGCGGTCGTGGCCGTTAAGCATGACCACCCCCATGGAGGTTGGAGTTTGACTTTGGATCGCTATTGCTGGGGCTGTGATGTTTGCGGCTCCAGAGTTCTTTAAACCACTGGGTCGGCATTGAACACCAAAGCCGAATTGCGACTTTTGTAAGAATGGCGCTCATGCTGCACCGCCCTTCAAGTCGCTCTTTTTGTGTGCTTCGATCCATGCCACTGGGTCAGCAAACCACACATCAACTTCAGATCCCCATCTGGCAAAGCGTGGAGCAGTGATTACCTGACGTGGAAACTCATTTTTTGACACCATTTTGTACAAATGAGCCTTGGAAAATTTTCCACGGCTGGTAATGTCACGTTCTCGATACAGTTGATTGGCTGATGTAGCAGCGATTGCTTGGACTGAATTAGTCATGTCAACTCCTTGCAACTTAATGCAATGTGTTAACGAAAAATCCAGACCGTCAAGTCTTCTGACATGCAGTGCCGCAGTTGCAAACGGCAATTGACGCGGTGATAGTTCGGCTCTTTATTACGTCGTAATGGCTTACGGTCTTCCAACTGCAACTCGAGTTGGAGCCGACTAGGCTGGACGCATGAGACGTTTTGACTTTATCGGTATTTTTATAACTTCAATTACTCATGCGGACAATTTTTTGAGAGGTAGTACATTGCCTTTACCTACCGACTCAAGGTAATTGCCCCACCATGCCATCATCAAAGCCCGTTGGGGAAGGTATAGGGCATGGTTATAAGCCGCGCTCACCACGTTGCGGTCGATGTGGGCCAGTTGGAGTTCAATATGAGCATGGTCGAACCCGTGTTCATGCATGACGGTTGACGCTATACCCCGGAAACCATGCCCGGTCATCTGGTGCTTGTAGCCCATACGCGCCAGCGCACCCAGAATCGTGTTATTACTCATTGGCTTGGAGTGGTCACGCTCACCCGGAAAAAGAAGTTCACGACCGCCAGTGACCGTGTGCAGTGTGCGCAACACGTCCAGCGCTTGCGGCGACAGTGGCACAACATGAGGGGATTTCATCTTCATGCGCTCTGCGGGAATGTCCCAGCGCCCAGCCTCCATATCGAACTCCGACCAACGTGCACCGATCAGTTCACCGGTTCGGACAAAGGTCAGGGCTATCAGCTTGACAGCAAGTCGGGTCGTGGGTGTACCTTGGTAGGCTTCAATCTTGCGCAAAAGCATGGGCAACTCGGCGACATCCACCCGTGCGTAATTTACAGCCTTACGTGCTTTGAGTATCTCGCTTGGTTTTACGTCAGTGACAGGGTTCCTGCGTGCTTTGCCATGTGCGATGGCATACCGGAATATCTGGCTGCAAGTTTGAAGTGACCGTTTTGCAACGTCTGTCGCACCACGAGATTCAATGGCCTTAGCCATCATCACCATCTCTGGGGCTTCAATATTCATCATCGGCCGAGTGCCAATCATGGGAAATACGTCTGCAATCAGCCTACGCATGGTTTGATCAACGTGGCTGGTGCTGGAGCGCCCTGCCCTCCAATGCTCCCACCACTCACGGGCAACAGATTCAAACGTGTTGGCGTTTGAACTGTCCTTGACCTGCTTGTCGAGCTTCTTTTGGGCCATCGGATCGACGTTGGTCGCAAGCAGCTTGCGTGCCGCCTCACGAAGTTCTCGGGCCTGTGCCAGCGACACAGCGGGGTATGCGCCCAGTGCCATTGTTTTCTGTTTACCATCAAACCGGTAGGCCCAGCGCCACAGTTTTGAACCAGTTGAAGGAATATGCAGTTGCAGACCTGCACTATCTGACAGCTTTTGCAGCTTGTCAGTGGCCTGTGCTTTTTTGATTGCAGTGTCAGTTAGTGCCATCTTGCCACCTTGGATACGCCAGTTTTCAATATACCAACAGCCGATATACCAACTACCAACAGATATACCAACGCCAGAACGTGGCTTCAAGACTACCAGTAAAGACGCAAGAAAGCAAAAAAGCCCCGGCTCCACAGGGGAACAAGGGCTTCTAGGGGCTCTACTTATACGGTTGGAGACCGTTGAAAACCTAATACTGGCGGATCAGGCGGGATTCGAACCCGCGGAGGGTTTGACCCCTCGCACGCTTTCCAGGCGTGTGACTTAAACCACTCATCCACCGATCCAGCGTTTCTAATTCTAACTTAGCCAAAGGCTGTTTTGACTTGCGTGCCTTAAACCGGAAAATAAAAAGCCACCCGAAGGTGGCTTTTTTACTAGTAGGGCTAATTAAATTAGTTCAAGGCGATTTTCTTGTCACCCTTGTAGGTGTAAAGAGTCATAGCGGGGTTCTTCAACTCGCCAGTGGACTCAAATTGCACCTTGGTGGTGATGCCTTGATAGTTTGTCGCACCAATAAATGACGTGTAAACCTTAGGATCTGAACTGCCAGCGCGCTTCATTGAGTCAACTAACACATGGACTGCGTCATAAACGTATGGGCTGTAAACCTGGAACTGACCAGGGAACTTGGCGTCATAACGGGCCTTCCAGGCTTTGCCACCAGGCATCTTGTCCAGCGATGCACCGCCTTCAGCGCAAATAACGTTATCAAGTGTCTTGGCTCCAGCGGACTGCTTGATCAGATCCATGGTGCAGATGCCATCACCACCAAAGTATTTGACGTTATTCAGGCCAAGTTGTTCCATCTGACGCAGCATAGGGCCGGCTTGTGGATCCATGCCACCGAAGAACACGCCGTCCGGATTCTTGGATTTAATTGCAGTCAGAATTGACATGAAATCAACAGACTTGTCAGTAGTGAACTGTTCGTCAATTATTGTGATTCCCTTGGCTGCTGCAGTTTTCTTGAAGACATCAGCCACGCCTTGGCCGTATGCAGTACGGTCGTCAATAATCGCGATGCGCTTGAGCTTCAAAGCGTCAGCAGCGTAATATGCAAGCCCGGCACCCAGCGCATTGTCATTGGCGAGGAGACGGAATGTGGTTTTGTAGCCAGGCTTGGTCAGATTAGGGTTAGTCGCCGATGGGGTGATCATCGGAATTCCACAATCGTGATAAATCTTGGATGCAGGAATAGTGGTACCTGAATTCAAGTGACCAGCCACGCCAGCCACTTTGGCATCGCACAATTTTTGTGCAACTGCAGCGCCCTGCTTTGGATCAGCTGCATCATCTTCAGCCACCAATTCAAACTTAACCTTTTTGCCACCAATCGTCGTGCCAGCGGCATTCAGATCTTCAATAGCCATGCGGGCGCCATTTTCATTGTCTTTTCCGTAAGACGCCTGAGCGCCTGAAACTGGGGCAACGTGCCCAATCTTGACAACCATATCTTGAGCCATGGCAACGCCAGCAGCTGCAGCAATGGCAGCAAGTACGGTAATTTTCAATTTCATTTGCATAGACAACTCCATATTTAAAAAAATGTGAATTAAAAAGCTCCACATCCAACACGATAACGCAATTTTCAAGCCACAAGCATAGGGAAGATACCAAGCTGACCGTCTATTACCAAATTATTTCAACTTAAGCTGATCGGCTTTAGACGCTAATGCTTCTGAGACTGCCTGGCGAACAACAACCTCCAATTCCTGACGCAGGCGTGTAGTCAGCGTTTGAACTTGGTCGTTGACAACCGTGCGCAGCATGGTCTCGGTTTCTTCACGTAAACGACGCTCTATCACCATGTCAACCCTTTGCATCACAAACCAGACTGTGTTTTCGAGATCAGGGGTCGCTGCGACCTCCTCTTTCTTGGCAGCACCTGGTTGAACAACTTCGGTCAACGTAGGTAGAAATCGTGGCAAATTTCGGGGTGATGTCGTCATCAAGTGCTCTTTAAATTGAGATCATGCCGGGTGATTGTGTAGCCGCAATCTGTGTAGCTTTTCCACCGACTTCGTGCAAGTTGACGGTCATCATCGCCCAGACCCACCACTTCAATTACCCGTTCAAACAGCTCAAAACCATCGGGCACAGAATGGCCCAGATTGATGAGTACCTGTTGGTGTGGCACTGACGCAGTTGTCGTCGCCAAAACCACTGGTGAAGTAGCGAGGATGTTGGGATCACTGTCTATGTAGCAGTGAGGCACAAAATCAGTTGCCGAAAATGTCCAAAGGCCGACATCCAGTTGTTGCAAGGTATCAGGCGACCCGACCACGACCAACTTTGCACCACTGCTCACGGCTTTTCGGAGCAATCGGCATGTGTAAGCCACAGGGTCGGGTGCGTTGAAGTGAAACGCGACCTCGGTCATTTTGATTTTTCTTCAGCCAACAGATAGGCCAGCAACAAGGCCACGGGTCGACCTGTTGCGCCTTTTGCGGTGCCACTTTTCCAGGCAGTTCCCGCGATATCAAGGTGTGCCCAGGGGAACTTGGTCGTGAAGCGTTGTAAAAATTTGGCGGCCGTGATGGCGCCACCGGCACGACCAGCGACATTGGCGACATCCGCAAAATTTGTTTTAAGACCTTCTGCGTAGTCATCGTCCAATGGCATGCGCCAACACAAATCAGAAGTCGTTTCCCCTGCCGATAACAAGGCTGCTGCTAATTCATCATTAGCCGAAAAAAGCCCGCTACGGACAGCGCCAAGGGCCACCACACAGGCACCAGTCAAGGTGGCGATGTCGACAACAGCACGGGGCTTGAATCGTTCAGCATAGGTTAATGCATCGCACAACACCAAGCGCCCTTCTGCATCGGTGTTGAGAATCTCGATGGTTTGACCATTCATGCTGGTCACAACATCACCCGGCTTGACCGCACGACCATTGAGTAAATTTTCACAGGACGGAATCAATCCCACCACGTTGATCGCAGGCTTTAACTCCGTTAAGGCACGAAATACGCCCAGCACACTGGCCGCACCACACATGTCGAACTTCATCTCGTCCATTTCAGCGGCAGGTTTGATGGAAATACCGCCGCTGTCAAAAGTAATGCCCTTACCCACCAGAACAGTAGGGGCCTCAGTCTTGGCCGCTCCGTCGTAGCGTAAAACAATAAAACGCAAGGGCTCATCGGACCCTTGGGATACCGCCATAAAAGCACCCATCGACAGCTTTTCAACGTCTTTCGAACCGAGCACCTGACACTTGATGTTGGGCAACTTGGCCAACGACCGCGCAGCACCCGCCAGCAAAGTGGGCGTGGCAAAGTTAGCGGGACGGTTGGCCCATTCCTTGGCAAACTCAATACCTGTGTTGGTCGCTACAGCGAGTTCAAAAACAGATTGGAACTTGGGGGCATTCGGCAAGCCGACCAGTACGCGTTGAAGCGCCCTGCCCTCGGGTTTTGATTTTGTCGTCGTGTAGACATAAGTAGCTTCCGCCACCGATGTCACTGCAGCACGAACGCCCGCTTCAGTCGGCAAGTTGGAAAAACAGATGACAAGCTTTTTGGTGTTGACTGATTTAACAGCCGCCACAGACGCTGAGACCGCCTGGCGCACGTCTTTGGCCGACCCAGTACCGATATTTACCAAAACAGCTCGCACGCAGCCCAAGCCTGTGGGGCGATAAATCACGAGAGGTTTGCCGGGCTTGGTCTCAAGATCACCGGCTTTGAGGGTTTGCGCCACCAAGGCAGATAAAACATCTTTACCAGGCTTGAACGAATCACTAACCAATACGATCAGCGCATCACATTTTTCATTGGCCGCACCAACGAGGTTCAATGTCTTGAGTTCAAAGTTCATAATTCAGGGTTTCCAAATAGTTAAAGACTTGACTGACGCCGCTTTCACGCCGCTGCGGCCTGTCCCGAAATTTCTCATCTCATGTTATTCCATTCCTCTATTCGCAAGGAGTTAGCGCGCAGTTTTGGCGCCACCTTGATCGTCCTTGCCACTGTCGTCATGACCATGACGCTGATTCGAACGTTGGGACAGGCGTCTCGTGGCAGTTTCAACCCATCGGACGTAATGCTCGTGATGGGTTACACGGTACTGGCTTATATGCCCACCATTTTGACGATGAGCCTGTTTATTGCCATCATTGGTGTCTTGTCGCGCATGTACAGAGACAGCGAAATGGTGATCTGGTTTACCAGCGGCAAAGGCTTGGCGACCCTGATCGGGCCCTTGTTCCGGTTTTCATGGCCCGTGTTGTTGGTGGTGATGGCCTTGGCGCTCGTGGTGTTGCCGTGGTCCAACCAGCGCATTGAAAACATGAAAGACCAGTACGAAAAAAGAGGCGATATTGAACGCATTGAACCCGGTCAATTTCAGGAATCTGCCGCAGGCAAAAGAGTTTTCTTTGTCGAAAAAGACGCTAGTAACAACAAGGCTGGCGCCAACGTTTTTATTGCGACAACTGAAAATGGCAAAGAAACCATCACCTCAGCCCGCAGTGGGCGAATTCTGAATATCGGCCAAGACCGATTTTTAATGCTCAACAACGGACAACGACTTGAAAGCATGATCAACAAGTCGGACTTAAAAATCAGCGAGTTTGAGGAATACGGGGTCAAAGTGGGCGTGGATTTACTGGCTGGCCCTGACTACGTTCCGACCAACACCAAACCAACCCTGGAATTATTGAGAAACCTGAGCCTGCCCAATCTGGCCGAACTCTCATGGCGCTTTGGCTTGATATTGGCAGCCATCAATTTCATCGTCATTGGCCTTGCTGTCTCCAGCGTCAATCCGCGTGTGGGTCGCAGCACCAATCTGGTTTTTTCTCTGTTTGCTTTTGTCCTTTATTACAACTTGCTCAACCTCGGTCAAAGCTGGATTGCGTCGGGTAAGTTCTCATTCGTGGGTTTCCTGGCGACACTGCACGGCGGCGCATTGGTGTTTGGCCTTGTTTGGCTTACCAAAGGCCATAACAACTGGGACTGGCGCACCTTTTTAAGCCAAATCCAATCATCCTCACGAAAGTCATCGACTTGAAAACCATCCGACGCCTGATTTATGGCGAGGTGCTTACAGCGGTGGCTTTTGTCACGCTGGGGTTTCTCTCCCTGTTTTTCTTTTTTGATTTTGTTGAAGAAATTCAGTCCATTGGACGCCATGCCGCCGCCGAATACAAATTGGTACACGCCCTCAGTTATGTGGCGCTGATGGTGCCGAGCCACTTGTATGAACTGCTGCCCATTGCGGTGCTGATTGGCACCATCTTCGTCATGGCCCGTTTTGCGCAAAGCTCGGAATACACAATTTTGCGCACCAGTGGCTTGGGCCCATGGCGGGCCTTGAAAACGTTGCTGGTTTTGGGCTTGGCATTTGTCATTTTGACATTTGCGATTGGCGACTACATTGCGCCCGCTGCCGACCATACTGGCCAACTCATCAAGGCGCGTTACCAGGGTCGCATCACGGTGGGACAAACGGGAGCCTGGTTGAAAGAGAAACAGTCTTACTCCCAGTACGCGGTCAATGTCAATGCCATGGCGCCTGACGGCAGCATGCGAGGCGTGCGCATCTTTGAATTTGATAACCAAGGGTTTTTGATGTCACTGGTGCAAGCCGAATCGGCCAGTTATAACAGCGACGATTCATGGGCACTTACACGCGTGGACCGCACCGAATTCCCCGCACGAGGTACACAGGCTGCCCGCATTGACCGTCAGCAGCTTGATAACTTTCGCTGGCCGAACCAGATCAGTGCAGAGATGGTGTCTGCCGCGCTCCTTAAACCCGAACGCATGAGCACGATTGATTTGTTTCAATACATCCGACACCTCAATGCCAACGGCCAGAGTGCCCAACGTTACGAAATAGAGTTCTGGAAAAAGGTTTTCTACCCATTGAGTTGCTTGGTGATGGTGGTGCTGGCGCTGCCATTTGCCTATTTGCACTTTCGGTCTGCGGGAATGGCTACCTATGTCTTTGGTGGGGTTATGGCAGGCATCAGCTTTTTCCTGCTTAATAACGTTTTTGGCTACATAGGCAACCTCCAGAACTGGCAACCTTGGCTAACAGCCGCGTTGCCGGGCATGATTTACTCCCTGCTGTCCCTGACTGCGTTCGGGTGGTTGGTGTGGAAACGTTGACGTAATTAATTTAAATGAAAAATCAAACCTTGATGACGACTTCCAGCACCCGGGGCACCATTCTTTTTGGTCACGGTTCGCGTGACCCCTTATGGCGCAAACCCATTGAGGCCGTGGCGACCCACATTCAGAGTATTGCTCCGCAGGCCCACGTACGCTGTGCTTATCTTGAAATTACCGTGCCTGACCTGCCCACCAGCGTCGCTGAGTTGGCTGCTTTGGGAGTCACGTCCATCACGGTAATTCCCATGTTTTTGGGCGTTGGCCGGCACGCCAGGGAAGATTTGCCTTTGCTGGTGACTGAACTCATCGCCGCCCATCCGCAAGTCATGTTTGACCTGAAACCGGCCATTGGCGAAGATGCACAAATGATTGAATTGATGGCGCGCATTGCCCTTGCCTGAGGTTTCAATAGAGGTGTGAGGCATAATAAATTTCATTCTTAGTTGAAATTTGATATGAACCTTCACCAATTTCGTTTTGTTCAAGAAGCCGTCCGGCGCAACCTTAACCTGACGGAGGCCGCTAAAGCCCTTCATACTTCACAGCCGGGTGTCTCTAAAGCCATCATCGAACTGGAAGAAGAGTTGGGTATCGAAATTTTTGCGCGCCATGGCAAGCGCCTCAAGCGCGTGACCGAGCCCGGCCAGCATGTGCTCAAAAGTATCGAAGTCATCATGCGCGAAGTAGGCAATCTCAAACGCATTGGTGAGCAATACCACGCCGAAGACAGTGGCACCCTGTCGATTGCCACCACGCACACGCAGGCCCGCTACATCTTGCCGCAACCCGTGGCCAAGTTGCGCCTGGCTTACCCCAAGGTCAACGTCAGCCTGCACCAGGGCTCACCAGATCAAGTCGCCAGAATGCTGATTGACGAAGTGGCAGAAATTGGCGTTGCCACCGAGTCCCTTTCTGGATATTCTGAGTTGGTCACCCTGCCCTGCTACGAATGGCAGCATGTGCTGGTGCTCCCTGTGGGACACGCTTTGTGCCTGAAAGAGCACATCACCCTCGAAGACATCGCCCGCGAACCCCTGATTACCTACCATCCGGACTACACCGGGCGCACCAAGATTGACCAAGCTTTTGCCACCCGCAAACTGGAGCCCCGCATTGCGCTGGAAGCCATTGACTCGGACGTGATCAAGACTTATGTGCGACTCGGCCTGGGTATCGGTATCGCCGCCGAAATGTCGGTGCTGGATGTAGTGGCCGAGGGCGCAAAGAGTGATCTGGTGGTGCGACAGGTGGGCCAGTTGTTTGGCCAGAACGTGACCCGCGTCGCCTTCAAACGCGGCGCCTATCTTAGAAATTTTGTTTATAAATTTGCGGAACTCTTAAGTGACCGCCTGAGCCGCGACCTGGTCGCGCGCGCCATGTCGGGCCACGTGGATGACTATGAACTCTAAAACACCCACACTCCAAACCAAGCTGCCCGCCGTTGGCACCACGATCTTCACCGTCATGTCGACACTGGCAGCGGAGAAAAATGCCGTCAACCTGGGTCAGGGTTTTCCGGATTTCAATTGCGATCCCCATTTGGTCGACGTAGTGACTGACGCCATGAAACAGGGCTTGAACCAATACCCGCCCATGACCGGCGTGCCGGTGCTGCGGGACGCCATCGCCTTGAAAATAAAAGCTTTGTATGGGCGCGACTACCACCCGGCCAGCGAGATCACCATCACGGCGGGCGCTACGCAAGCCATCATCACCATCATTCTGGCCGTTGTTCATGCGGGTGACGAAGTGATCGTGCTAGAGCCTTGCTACGACAGCTACGTGCCAAATATCGAGTTGGCTGGCGGCGTAACGGTAAGGGTGCCCTTAACGCCCGGCACCTTTCGACCCGATTTCGACAAGATCGCCGCCGCCCTCACCCCCAAAACCCGCGCCATCATCGTCAACTCACCGCACAACCCAAGTGGCGCGGTCTGGACGGAGGCCGACATGCTGCGCTTGCAAGAAATTCTGTCGCCTACCAACGTCTTGCTGATCAGCGACGAAGTCTACGAACACATGGTGTTTGACGGCCAGCATCACCAGAGCGCGGCGCGTTTTCCCGGCTTGGCGGCACGCGCCTTTATCGTCTCGAGTTTTGGTAAAACCTACCATGTGACCGGCTGGAAAGTCGGCTATGTGGCGGCCCCTGCCTCGATGACCACAGAGTTTCGCAAGGTGCACCAGTTCAATGTTTTCACGGTCAACACCCCGGTTCAATACGGATTGGCCGCCTACATGGCCAACCCCAAGCCCTACCTTGAATTGCCGGCCTTTTACCAGCGTAAACGCGACCTCTTTCAGGCCGGTTTGGCACGTACCAAGTTCAAACTACTACCTAGTGAAGGCACCTATTTCCAATGTGTCGACATCTCCGAGGTCAGTACCCTGAGCGAGACCGAGTTCTGCAAATGGCTCACCACTGAAATCGGCGTTGCGGCCATCCCTCTATCGGCGTTTTATGGCAACGGCTTCGACCAGCGTGTGGTTCGTTTCTGCTTTGCCAAGAAAGATGAAACTCTGAACGCCGCATTACAACGCTTGGCTACGCTATAAAATAAATAGCTATCTACGCTTACAGCACGGGGGCTATAGGTCTATTCTGTATAAATTTTCTGACGCATTACTGCTGGCGCCAGCAAGGAATTTTTGCCACTTTAGTTCAACTGCGCCCACGCCTTGTCCAAGCGCTTGACGCTCACCGGCTGCGGCGTGCGTAACTCTTGAGCAAAGAAGCTCACGCGCAGTTCCTCTAGCAACCAACGGAACTCCTGCATGCGTTCATCGGTGACGCCTTTGCGTTCGGCCACCAGACGCCAGTAACGCTGCTCCAACGGGCGCAATTCACTCAGACGTGCGGCATCTCGGGCCGGGTCGGCACGGTACTTGTCCAAGCGCGCTGTGATCGCTTTCTGGTAGCGGGCAAAGTGCTGCAGCGGGCCCCAAGGAGAGGTCGCCAGAAAGCGTTTGGGCATCAGGCGCGCCAGCTGCTGGGCCGCGTCGGTGGTGGCATCAGGCGCATTTTTCGTGTCCTTGATCTTGCGGGCGGCGATGGCATATTCGCCCAATATGACGGCAGCCAGGCGCGCCACTTCATTGGCGATCAGGGTCAAACGGCCCCGACCTTCGTCGATTCGGCGCTTGAATGCGAACTCATCGGTGGGCAGCGGGTCGAGCAAAAATGCGCGGTCCAGCGCCACCGCAATGATCTGCTCACGCAATTCTTCGATCGTGCCTCCACCGCTGCCATCGGCCGATTTGCCGACTTGCATGAACGTAACTGCCATTTTTTGCAGGTCAGGAATGTTCTTTTCCAGGTACTTGAGCGCGTCCTTGATTTGAATGGAAAACAGTCTGCGTAACCCGGCGCGGTGCTTGGCGCTGGCCACATCGGGTTCATCAAAGACCTCAATCATGACGGCATCGCCCACATCGATCAGACCGGGGTAGCCAATCAGGGTCTGGCCACCTTTCTGGATTTCGAGCAACTCAGGCAACTCTCCAAAGGTCCAAGCGGTGTAGCGCTGCCCGGCAGGGGTTGCCGGAGTTGCTACTTTATTAATAGCTACTTGCGCATTATTGACGGGGGCTAGAGGCTGATTTGGCTTAAGGTTTGGTTGGGCGGCGGCAACGCTGGCCAACTTCAAACCGGCCAGCGCCTGAAACGCGCCACGGGCCTGGGCACCGAGTTCAGCTTTCAAGGCCCCCAGATTACGCCCGGTGCCAAGTTGGCGGCCATGCTCGTCCACCACCCGAAAATTCATGAAGAAGTGCGGGCTCAGCATATCGGCCTTGATGTCAGCGCGAACCACATCGAGCGAGGTGGCCAGGCGCACCAGTTTGAGCACGGCATCCAGCAGCGAGCCATGGCCGAAGATTTCAGGTGCGTTCAGCGTCTCGGCCATTTTGCTGGCAGTGTCAGGTAGCGGCACCAACCGCGAGCGCGGGCGCTGGTGCAGGGTTTTGATCAAGGCCTGAATTTTGTCTTTCAACATGCCGGGCACCAGCCACTCGCAGCGTTCTTCGTTGACCTGGTTCAGCACAAACAGCGGCACCGTCACGGTCAAACCATCTTTGGCATCACCCGGTTCGTGCAGATAAATGGCAGCGCAGTCCACACCTCCAAGGCGTATATTTTTCGGAAACGACAAAGTCGTGATACCGGCCGCCTCGTGGCGCATCAACTCTTCACGGGTCAGTAGCAACAGTTTCGGTTGCTTCTTGATCTCATCGCGGTACCAGTTCTCAAAGCTGAAACCACTGCACACATCGGCCGGCAGCTGCTGGTCGTAATAGGCGTAGATCAGTTCATCGTCCACCAGCACGTCTTGCCGCCGCGCCTTGTGCTCCAGGTCTTCCACCTGTTTGATGAGTTTCAGATTGGCTTCAAGGAACGGCAATTTGGTTTCCCACTGCCCACCGACCAGCGCTTCGCGGATGAAAATCTCACGCGCCGCGACCATATCCACCCGGCTGAAGTTGACCTTGCGACCGCTGTAAATGACGATGCCATAAAGTGTGGCTCGCTCCAGCGCAGTAACCTCAGCGACTTTCTTTTCCCAGTGCGGGTCCAGTAGTTGTTTCTTGAGCAAATGCCCTGCCACCTGTTCAAGCCATTGGGGATCGATGGCGGCAATGCCGCGGCCAAACAGGCGTGTGGTTTCTACCAACTCGGCGGCCACAATCCAGCGCCCCGGTTTTTTGACCAGATGCGCACCGGGATGCGGATAAAACTTGATGCCGCGTGCGCCCAGATACTCACCGCCGGCACCTTCTGTTTCCAACTTGCAACCCAGGTTGCCCAGCAGGCCGGCCAGCATCGACAAGTGCAATTGGTCGTAGTTGGCCGGCAGCGTGTTAAGCCGCCACTTATGCTCAGCCACCACGGTATGCAACTGCGAATGAATGTCGCGCCACTCGCGCACACGGCGAATGTTGACGAAGTTTTGCCTTAGCAATTGTTCGTACTGGCGGTTGGATAACTTGTGCTCGGCACCGTGGCCGCCACGGGCAGTGTCAAGCCATTTCCACAGCTTCAGGTAGCCGCTGAACTCACTTTTTTCATCGTCAAACTTGACATGTGCGGCATCTGCCTGCTGCTGCGCCTCCATTGGGCGGTCGCGCACGTCCTGCACGCTGAGGGCGGACGCAATCACTAATACCTCGTCCAGCGCACCGCGCTCCCGTGCCTCCAAAATCATGCGCCCCACGCGCGGGTCAAGTGGCAACTTGGCCAGTTCCTGGCCCATCGGCGTCAATTCATTGGCATCGTCTACAGCGCCGAGTTCGTTCAGTAACTGGTAACCGTCGGCAATCGCGCGGTTGGAGGGGCGCTCGATGAAGGGGAAGTCCTCCACCAAACCCATGCGCAGCGCCTTCATGCGCAAAATCACGCCAGCCAGCGAAGAGCGCAAGATTTCGGGGTCGGTAAAACGCGGACGACCGTTGAAATCTTTCTCGTCATAGAGGCGAATGCAGATGCCGTTGGCCACACGGCCACAGCGACCGGCACGCTGGTTGGCCGAACTCTGACTGATCGGCTCGACCAGCAATTGCTCCACCTTGCTCCTGAAACTGTAGCGCTTCATGCGCGCCGTGCCTGCGTCGATGACGTATCGAATACCAGGTACCGTGAGCGATGTTTCGGCCACGTTGGTCGCCAAAATAATGCGACGCCCGGTGTGGCCATCAAAGATTCGGTCTTGCTCGGCTTGGCTCAGGCGAGCGAAAAGCGGCAGCACCTCGGCGTTGCGAAAGACCGGCTGGTGGCTCAGGTGCTTGCGCAAATGGTCAGCGGCCTCGCGGATTTCGCGCTCCCCGGGCAGGAAAACCAAAATATCGCCACCGTTGTGCACATCGCGCCATAACTCGTCCACGCCATCGGCAATCGCAGAATTCAGGTCGTATTCGCGCGATTCTTCAAATGGCCGGTAACGCTGTTCCACCGGGAACATGCGCCCCGACACCATGATGATCGGCGCCGGTCCTTGGCGTAAAGCAAAGTGATCAGCAAATCGCTGAGCGTCGATGGTGGCAGATGTCACCACCACCTTCAGGTCCGGACGTCGCGGCAGAATCTGGCGCAAGTAGCCCAGCAAAAAGTCGATGTTGAGCGAGCGCTCGTGCGCCTCGTCAATGATGATGGTGTCGTAGGCTTTGAGGAGCGGATCAGTTTGCGTCTCCGCAAGCAAAATTCCGTCAGTCATCAATTTGACGGAGGAATCACGGCTCAGCCGATCTTGAAACCGCACCTTGAAGCCGACCACATCGCCCAAGGTGGTTTTCAGTTCTTCGGCAATCCGCTTGGCGACGCTGCTGGCGGCGATACGCCGTGGCTGCGTATGACCGATCAGTTTTCCTTGGCCGGGCGGGTAATTGAGCTTGCCGCGCCCCATAGAAAGCGCAATTTTAGGAAGCTGAGTTGTTTTACCCGAGCCGGTTTCACCGCAGACGATGATGACCTGGTGGGCGGCCATGGCCGCCATGATTTCTTCGCGCTTGCCTGAGACAGGCAAAGATTCAGGGAATTCGATATTCAAAGGTACAGACATTGGCCGCAATTATCAGAGCTGCGCTGGGATGCGGCTGACGCGTGAATCGGTTGAACGCTAAAAATGCTTCTTGAAATTGGCATGTTAGCTAGCGACACGGCTTAAGACAAAAACATGCTATAGCGAAACGCTACGCTGGTCATCAAGTATTGCGTGGTGATCTCAAATGAGTTTTTGGTCCGCCCGGAGGGAATCGAACCCCCATGATCGCTTTAGAAGAGCGATGTCCTATCCGTTGAACGACGGGCAGATATGAGGAAGTTAGATAATTCTAAGACACCAACTACGAGTGCTATTAAAAATCAATAAATGGTCGGGGCGAAAGGATTCGAACCTTCGACCCTCTGGTCCCAAACCAGATGCGCTACCAGGCTGCGCTACGCCCCGACTGATTAGTATTATAGTGGTTTAAGCAACGATATCTTCTATGTGGACTCAATTCTCGACAATTAAACATGAATGCTATCTATTCGCATCGTAATGTAGTTCGGCAATTTTCAAGCAACAGTAGATGCAAGACAGTGAAGTTGTGCGCATTTTGATATTTCAACCCTCGTATTGACACGACATCATTCCATTGGAGATGCTAAAAAAGTGACTCATCTAAATGACTTGCCAATTCAAGCCGTCCAGTTTTATACGACGGCAAACTACCACTGCAGTTACCTTCCGGAAAAGCAAGCACGGTCGCAAGTTGCCACCCCTAGTCACGCCATCAACAATACAATTTACTCAGAGTTGATCAGGCAAGGATTTCGTAGAAGTGGCATATTCACCTATCGCCCGTACTGTGATTCATGCTGCGCTTGTACTTCGTTAAGGGTTCTTGCATTCCAATTCAAACCTGATCGAAGCCAACGTCGTGCTTGGGCAAGTCATTCAAATCTGCAAGCAAGAGTCGTTGAACTCTCTTTCCAGCAAGAACACTACGATCTTTATTTACGATATCAACATGGTCGACACACCGGGGGAGGAATGGACCAAGATAGCGTAGATCAATACACACAATTTTTATTGCAAAGCCGTGTTAATTCTCGATTGGTTGAGTTTCGCACTCCAAGCACGAAGGATTTGCCAAGTGAATTAAAAATGGTGTCACTTATTGATGTACTTGATGACGGTATTTCAGCCGTCTATACGTTTTACGAACCTGAACCGCACACAAGTTATGGGACGTTCAACGTACTCTGGCAGATTGAGCAAGCCCGAACGATGGGACTACCACACGTATATTTGGGCTATTGGATAAGTAACAGCCCAAAAATGAACTACAAAACCAGATTTTCACCATGGCAGTTACTCGTATCTGGCCTCTGGATTTCAGACCAATAGAAACACGAAATTCTCAAGTAAGACTCAGATATTAAGGGAAATTTTTAAATTTATTTCACAAGGTAAAATGACGCCCACAGATCGGGCAACTCCATGCAAAAGTCAAATTCAAGTATTTCAGCAACACCAACAGTTCAAGTCATTGAACGAATGTTTCAACTTATGGATGTCTTGGCTTCAAGGGAAGATGCAATTTCTTTGAAGGAGATCAGTGAAAAAACTGGGTTGCACCCATCAACATCGCACCGGTTGTTAAATGATTTAGCAACAGGTAGATTTGTAGATCGTTCTCAGCCAGGTTGCTACAGACTCGGCATGCGTTTGCTCGAACTCGGAAACCTTGTGAAAAATCGACTAAACGTTCGCGATGCGGCGCTTGTGCCAATGAGAGAACTGCATAAACTCATTCAACAACCTGTCAATTTGAGCATGCGCCAAGGTGATGAGATTGTTTACATCGAACGAACCTATAGCGAAAGATCAGGTATGCAGGTGGTTCGGTCTATCGGTGGCCGAGCGCCTTTACACTTAACTTCAGTTGGCAAGTTATTTTTGGCAGCAGACGATCCACAACGCGTACGCGCCTATGCCACCCGGACTGGATTAAGTGGTCAAACCAAGAATAGCCTGACCCAGTTACCAGCGTTAGAAAGAGAGTTATTGAAAGTTCGACAGTATGGTGTCTCACATGACAACGAAGAGCTTGAACTTGGTGTGCGATGCATGGCAGCAGGCATTTATGATGATCAAGGCACACTAGTTGCCGGATTATCAATTTCAGCACCAGCGGGAAGACTTGAGGAAGGATGGCTCCCGAAACTGCAAGAAACAGCTCGTGAAATTTCTACGACCCTAGGTTTCAAAGCCTAAGTGACGAATAAGTCTAATTTCTGATTACTGAACCAATGCAACTCGTTCATTCAGCAATGGTCCCATAAATGGCGCTGAAACAATCGGTGAAATTGGCGTTGATTCAACCCAACGTCTAACGCGCTCTGCATCACCAATCCGACTTAATTTCCCGGCAGAATCAAGGAAAATCATAATTATTTTTCGCCCGGCAACCTTGGCTTGCATCACAAGGCATTGTCCAGCTTCAGTAATATAGCCAGTCTTCTGTATACCGATTTGCCACGATGGATTTTTTACAAGACGGTTGGTATTGTTATATTGGAGCGTTCGTTTTCCAACAGCTACTTGATGTCCGGGTGAAGTTGATAGTTCACGCAACAGTGGGTCACCATAGGCCACATTGACAAGTTTGGCTAAATCGCGAGCACTTGACTGATTTTTGCTTGAAAGTCCTGTTGGCTCAGCATAATTAGTGTCATTCATGCCTATTAATTTTGCTTTTGCATTCATTAAACTAACAAAAACACTTAATCCACCTGGGTAACTGCGACCAAGCGCATGAGCAGCTCGATTTTCGCTAGACATCAGAGCCAAATGCAGCAACTCACCTCGGCTTAATTCAGTTCCAACCCTAAGACGAGATGAACTTCCTTTTTCGGTATCAACATCTTCCTGTGAAATAGTAATCACTTCGTTCATTGGTAAGTGAGCTTCACTGACAACTAAGCCCGTCATGAGCTTGGTGAGTGAAGCTATTGGAAGTACGGCTTTGTCATTTTTACTAAAAAGAACTTCACTCGTATCTTGGTCAATGACAAGCGCCACACTTGACTTCAAATCCAGGGAATCACGTGAACCTTGCAAACCTGCAATGTGCCCAAATGAAGGGCGCAGAGGGATTATTTCTGCTCTAACAGCAGTCTTTCGTTTGACTGCAACAAAAGTTCTGGAGATATTTCGTTTTGCAACAACGGTGCTTTTTGACGATTTAGCGTGTTTACGCTTATATTGAGTCGCCTCAGCCTGTGGCAGACCTAGTGCAAAAAAGAAAGTGATTAAGCCAAAAAACCAACTGATTTTCCGAAAATTTACACAAGTCAATAAATTTTTAAAACAGGACATACATCCATCTCCGGATTAAATTCACAGTACCCATAGTTTAAACAAAAAAGTCACGCAATATCAACTAGTTGCGTGACTTTCTTAAACAAGAACAGTTGAAATCCGTGAAATCTATCCTTGAGCCGCAACGCGGTCTGCCTTGCTGTGCAATTTATTGAGCGCACTAAGGTAGGCCTTAGCTGATGCCACAACAATATCTGGGTCTGCCCCAACACCGTTAACAACACGACCGCTGTTTTGTAAACGTACCGTTACTTCACCTTGACTCTCAGTCGACCCACTAATTGCGTTCACTGAATAAAGCACCATCTCTGCGCCACTCTTCACGTGCGACTCAATCGCTTTAAGTGAAGCGTCCACAGGTCCATTTCCATCGGAAGAGCCTTTGACTTCCTTCCCATCCATTGTGAAAACGATACTCGCTTGCGGACGCTCACCCGTTTCACTGTGCTGAGATAAAGAAACAAATCCGTATTGCTCTTTTTCGTGAGTCACACTCTCATCACTTACAAGTGCCAGAATATCTTCGTCAAAAATCTCACTCTTTCGATCGGCCAATTCTTTGAATTTGGCAAATGCAGTGTTTATGTCCGCTTCACTTTCCATCTGTACGCCCAGCTCCAACAAACGCTGTTTAAATGCATTTCGTCCACTGAGCTTACCCAAAATTATTTTATTTGCCGTCCAGCCAACGTCTTCTGCACGCATGATTTCATAAGTGTCTCTTGCTTTAAGCACACCATCTTGGTGAATACCTGAAGCGTGAGCAAATGCATTGGCACCTACAACCGCTTTATTTGGCTGAACCACAAACCCAGTCGTCTGGCTGACCATCCGACTGGCTGCCAGAATGTGTTTGGTATCAATATTTAAATCTAAGCCAAAATAATCGTGCCTGGTTTTAACCGCCATGACAATTTCTTCTAAGCTGCAGTTTCCCGCACGTTCTCCCAAACCATTGATGGTGCATTCAACTTGACGGGCACCTCCAATTTTTACGCCAGCCAGCGAATTTGCAACGGCCATGCCAAGGTCGTTATGGCAATGAACTGACCAGATGGCCTTGTCAGAGTTGGGGATTCGTTCACGCAGTGTTTTAATAAAATTACCGTATAACTCCGGAATGGCATAGCCAACAGTATCAGGAACGTTAATGGTTGTTGCGCCCTCTTTAATAACGGACTCTAAGACTCGGCACAGAAAATCAACATCGCTCCTGTAGCCATCTTCGGGGCTAAATTCAACATCAGAAACCAGATTGCGAGCAAAGCGAACTGCAAGCTTGGCTTGCTCATGTACTTGTTCCGGAGTCATCCGTAATTTCTTATCCATATGCAATGCAGAAGTAGCAATAAACGTATGAATACGTGCACTATTGGCCCCTTTTAGGGCTTCAGCAGCACGTGCAATATCTTTATCATTTGCACGAGACAAAGAGCAAATAGTTGAATCCTTGATCGCGTTGGCGATGCATTGAACAGCTTCAAAATCGCCATTGGAACTCGCTGCAAAACCGGCTTCAATGACATCAACCTTCAAACGTTCCAACTGGCGAGCAATTCGAAGTTTTTCATCCTTGTTCATTGACGCTCCCGGTGACTGCTCACCATCACGCAACGTGGTATCAAAAATAATCAACTTATCAGCCATCTTGTTTCTCCTGTATTCTTGAAAATTCAACATCAAAATGAAGACTCAAAAAGCAAAAAGCCCGTATGCATTTGCAACGGGCTTTAGGTTTTGTATGCGCGTACGCTACATTCGCCGCCCGTAAGGCAAGAACTGTAGTGATAGCGCCAAAGATTTCATAAGTTCAATGTACCACAAGTTTAAGAACTCTTATTTGGATTATTGAGGGTGATTAAGTATTTTTAATGAAGTCCTCTTTCATCCGGCTCTTCGGTAGAAGTGCTGATGACACTGGTTTGAACCCCCTTGGCTTTGCGCCAGATGTAGATGGCATATCCACTAAAACCGTAGACCACAAATACAGCAAACATAACGATGGGAGGATCGATGTTGATAACGGCTATCGCTAATGCAATCGAAACAATCACAGCAAAAGGAACACTCTTTTTCATGTGGACATCCTTAAAACTGTAAAAAGGAACGTTGGTCACCATCGTGAGTCCTGAATACAAGGCAAGCGCAAACATCGGCCATGCGACGCTGGGACCTTTTACGCCAAGGTCGGTCATTAACCAAATAAAGCCTGCGAGCAAGGCGGCAGCTGCTGGTGACGGAAGTCCCTGAAAATAGCGTTTATCTACGACCGCCGTATTGACGTTAAACCTAGCCAGTCGCAAGGCTGCACATGCGCAATAGACAAATGAAGCGATCCAACCCCAACGTCCTAAGCCCTGCAGTGCCCAAACATAAGCGATAAGGGCTGGTGCAGCACCAAAGGACACCATGTCTGAAAGTGAATCCATTTGTTCGCCAAATGCACTCTGAGTGTTGGTCATCCGTGCAACTCGACCATCGAGACTGTCAAGAATCATTGCGCAAAAAATCCCGACTGCAGCCAGATCAAAACGACCATTAATGGCCATAACAATTGCATAAAATCCGCCAAAAAGCGCTGCCAAAGTAAAAAGGTTCGGCAATATGTAGATGCCCTTTCGACGCTTTCTGACTTCCAAGGTATTACTCTCGATAAAGTCTGCTTCGTTCCCGTCTTGCATAGAATTTGCCTCCAGACTTTAATAATAACAAAGGCCACCGAAGTGGCCTTTTTCAAGAGAGTTTTGAAACTCAGTTGCGGGTTTGGTCAACCAGTTTGTTCTTGGCAATCCAAGGCATCATCGCACGAAGTTTCTCACCCACTTGCTCGATCTGATGCTCGGACGTCAAGCGGCGACGGCTCAACAATGTGGGCGCGCCTGCTTTGTTTTCCAGGATAAAGCTCTTTGCATACTCACCCGTCTGAATGTCTTTCAGACACTGGCGCATCGCGTCTTTGGTGGCGCTTGTCACAATCCGTGGGCCAGTGACATATTCGCCATATTCAGCGTTGTTGGAAATCGAGTAATTCATGTTGGCAATACCGCCTTCATAAATCATGTCCACAATCAGTTTGAGTTCATGTAAGCACTCGAAATAGGCCATTTCTGGGGCGTAGCCAGCTTCAACCAAAGTTTCGAAACCAGCTTTGATCAACTCAACTGTACCGCCGCACAAAACAGCTTGTTCACCGAACAAGTCGGTTTCAGTTTCTTCGCGGAAATTGGTTTCAATAATGCCGGCCTTGCCACCACCGTTGGCCATCGCATAGCTCAATGCCATGTCGCGAGTACGACCCGACTTGTCTTGATGAATAGCGATCAAATGAGGAACACCACCACCTTGGGCATAGGTGCCGCGCACGGTATGGCCAGGTGCTTTTGGCGCCACCATCCAAACATCCAGGTCGGCACGGGGAGTCACCAAGCCGTAATGCACATTGAATCCATGTGCAAAAACCAGGGAAGCACCTTGCTTGATATTGGGTTCAATGTCGTTGGTATAAACCGCGGCAATTTGCTCATCCGGCAACAAGATCATGACCACATCGGCGGCCTTGACTGCGTCAGCAACTTCAGCAACCTGGAGGCCGGCTTTTTCAACCTTCGGCCACGAAGCACCACCCTTGCGCAATCCAACGACAACTTTTACGCCGCTGTCATTCAGATTCTGGGCGTGGGCATGTCCTTGACTACCGTAACCAATAATCGCAACCGTCTTGCCCTTGATGAGACTGAGGTCGCAGTCTTTGTCGTAAAAAACCTTCATTTATATCTCCGTTGTAAAAAATTAAACTCTTAAAATTCGTTCGCCGCGGCCAATCCCACTAGATCCAGTTCGAACTGTTTCCAGAATGGCACCGCGCTCAATAGCTTCCAGAAACGCATCATTTTTGGACTGATCGCCGGTCAGCTCAATGGTGTAACTCTTCTCGGTCACATCAATAATGCGACCTCGAAAAATATCAGCCATGCGTTTCATTTCTTCGCGCTCTTTACCCACGGCGCGTACCTTGACCATCATGAGTTCACGTTCGGTATAAGCACCTTCGGTGAGATCGACCACTTTCACGACTTCAATCAAACGATTCAAGTGTTTGGTGATCTGCTCAATGACATCTTCAGGACCAGAGGTCTGTATTGTCATACGAGACAAGCTGGGATCCTCGGTTGGCGCCACGGTAAGCGACTCGATGTTATAGCCTCGCGCTGAAAAAAGGCCAACAACCCGTGACAAAGCGCCCGGTTCGTTTTCAAGTAAAACTGCAATGATATGTTTCATGGGATTCCTCATTTCGCTGCCCTCCCCTGATGGCGGTAACCACCCAGCTTGGCAAACAATAGATTCGTCAAAAGTTGATTAAAGATCTTCAGAGCCAAGCAGCATTTCAGTAATGCCGCTTCCTGCACGCACCATCGGAAATACATTTTCAGTTGGGTCAGTGCGGAAATCCATGAAAACCGTGCGATCTTTAAGCTTACGAGCTTCGCGCAATGCGGGTTCAACGTCCTGTGCTCGCTCAATCAACATGCCGACATGGCCATACGCTTCTGCGAGCTTGACGAAATTGGGCAGCGCATCCATATAACTATGGCTGTAACGACCCTCATACTCGACTTCCTGCCACTGGCGAACCATACCAAGGTACCGATTGTTAAGTGCAACGATCTTGATCGGGGTGTTGTACTGCAAGCAAGTTGAAAGCTCTTGAATACACATTTGCACAGACCCCTCGCCTGTCACGCAATAAACCTCACTGTCGGGTTTTGCCAGTTTGATGCCCATAGCGTATGGAATTCCTACGCCCATTGTTCCCAATCCGCCTGAATTGATCCAACGACGAGGTTCATCAAACCGATAGTATTGCGCAGCCCACATTTGATGCTGGCCAACATCTGATGTGATGTATGTGTCAGCATCTTTGGTCATGTTCCAAAGCGTCTCAACAACGTATTGAGGTTTGATGACGTCATTTTTACCGTGGTCATATTTAAGACAGTCGCGCTTGCGCCAAGTCTCGATGGTGTCCCACCAAGCGCCAAGAGCGTTGCTATCAGGCTTGATCACGCCTTCTTTGATCATTGCGATCATTTCAGTAAGCACCTCTTTGACGTCACCCACAATGGGGATGTCAACCTTGACGCGCTTTGAAATGCTCGATGGGTCAATGTCAATGTGAATAATCTTCCGTTCGTTTTGAGCGAAATGTTTGGGGTTTCCGATAACTCGGTCATCAAATCGAGCACCAACGGCCAAAAGCACATCACAATTTTGCATGGCATTGTTGGCCTCTACAGTTCCATGCATGCCCAGCATGCCTAGAAACTTACGGTCGCTCGCTGGGTAAGCACCAAGGCCCATCAGGGTGTTGGTGCAGGGATAACCCAACATATCGACCAGCGTTCTCAGCTCAGTGGATGCGTTACTCAAAATAACGCCGCCGCCTGTATAAATATAGGGACGTTTAGCGGTCAATAACAGTTGCAAGGCTTTCCTGATTTGCCCCCCATGACCCTTACGCACCGGATTGTACGAGCGCATTTCGACAGTCTCAGGATAGCCAGAATACGGGACTTTTTTAAACGAAACGTCTTTGGGAATATCAACTACAACGGGACCAGGCCGTCCTGTTCGCGCAATGTGGAATGCTTTTTTCATCGTTGCAGCCAGATCACGTGCGTCTTTAACGAGAAAATTGTGTTTCACAATGGGGCGAGTGATACCGACAGCATCGCACTCTTGGAATGCATCAAGCCCAATGGCGTGCGTGGGAACCTGTCCTGTCACGATCACCATGGGGATACTGTCCATGTAGGCAGTTGCAATACCGGTTACTGCATTCGTCACACCAGGACCGGATGTGACTAATGCGACACCGACGTCTCCCGTTGCACGAGCGTAGCCATCAGCTGCGTGCACTGCCGCCTGCTCGTGTCGTACAAGAATATGTTGAATTGTGTCTTGCTTGAAGATGGCGTCATAAATATGAAGAACAGCGCCGCCAGGGTATCCCCACACGTACTTTACATTTTCAGCTTGTAACGCCTTGATGAGAATCTCGGCACCCCTGAGTTCTTGAACATCAGTTACAGAAGAGAGAACTTTATCTGCTTGCATGATTGGTTGACTTTTTATTGCGGACGTTACCGCATTGGCTGAAGCGATTTCAGCTTTTGAAATATCCATGATGAACCTTTGTGAATTTCTCTAACGAAAAACCTTGGGTGCTCCTTCGAAAACACTTGTGATGTCGCGTCGGAACTTAAGGCTTAAGCCATGGGCGCATTGATTGTTGCGCCGGACCATAACCCGTTTGCGTTTTGATTTGCAAGCAAGATTATCGCACTGCACTAATTGAAGCTGGAATGGAAATCAAAAAAAGCGCCATCAAATGCCATAATTAGCATTCAAAAACCTCAATTCGTGCCTCTTGAGAGAGTTGAGAGGCATCAATAAAACCACAAAGTCACTATGGCTTAATTCTCTTGGCTACCGAACAAGAATTATCTGATTTTTTGAAAAGTGTAGAAAGACGCGCTTTCAAGCGCTCGGTCTATCACGTGAGGAACGAAGAATCAGCTTTGGATATTGTGCAAGATAGCATGATGAAGCTTGCTGAACACTATGGTCACAAGCCAACAGCTGAATTACCCATGCTGTTTCAACGTATTCTCTCCAATTGCACTTTAGACTGGTTTCGAAGACAAAAAACGCGAAATGCTCTTTTCTCGAACATGAGTGATTTTGAGTCGTCTGGCGAAGATGGAGAATTTGATCTTCTTGAAACTTTAAACGTCCTGAGTCACTCAGAGCAAACAGAAAGCGCAGAAAGTGCAACTCAACGGGCACAAACCTTGCTTGGTATTGAGGCAGAAATTCAGGAATTACCAGCTCGTCAACGAGAAGCATTCCTGATGCGTTACTGGGAAGAGCTTGATGTTGCAGAGACTGCGTCTGCAATGGGTTGTTCAGAAGGCAGTGTTAAAACGCACTGTTCAAGGGCGGTTCAGGCACTTGGAAAAGCATTGAGAGCGAAGGGAATAACACTATGATTAATTTGAACCAGCACCAAAATCAGGTCGCGCAAGACCGCTTCGGGTTGCGTATTGCCTCTCGCTTGTCCGATGCGACTGATGATCTGCCTTATGACATTTCCGAGCGGTTGCGTGCTGCAAGGGTTCAGTCTCTGGCCAAGCGAAAGATCGTGATGACTCAAACTGCAAAAAGCATTTCAGCATCTGGCGGCGCAGCAACTCTGACTTTTGGAAGTGAGAACTTTAGTGCTTGGGATCGAATTGCTGCTGCCATTCCTCTTCTGGCTCTTGTAGTCGGTTTGATAGCGATTAATGTTATTCAAAATGACAATCGGGCCAATGAAATTGCGGAAATTGATGCCGCTTTACTCACGGATGACTTGCCGCCTTCTGCTTATACCGACGCTGGTTTTGTTCAGTTTTTAAAGCTCAGCACTGTGCAGCACTTGCAGCAGTAAAGGAAGATGGTTATTTTGGCTGATGTTCAAAAAGGGCACGTCTTCAGTTTAGGCAGGTCATGTGGCGTTATTAATGGTTGCGTCGCGGCCTTTTTATTCGCATTGACGTTGCCAGTTCTCTCTCAAGGTTTACCTTCAATAGCTCCCAGTGCGTCTTCACCCCTTAAGCCACCAAATTTGATCGCCACCACCAAAAGTTCATCTGGTTTGAAGGTTTCCTCCAAACCGGAGTGGCAAGATTTGACGCCCACACAGCAACTTTCACTGCAACCCTTGGCGGCCAACTGGAATTCCTTAGAAGAAGCTCAAAAGCGCAAATGGATCGCGATTGCTGCCAACTATCCTACGCTGCCGCCGGCAGAACAAGTCAAACTGCATACCCGCATGACCGAATGGGTGTCACTCAGTTATCAACAGCGGGCCCAGGCCAGGTTGAATTTTGCTCAAGCCAAGCAATTGACACCTACAGAAAAAACGGCTACTTGGCAGGCTTATCAAGCGCTTAGCCCAGAAGAGAAGAAAAAGTTAGCTACTTTGGCACCTCCAAAATTAGGTGGAGCGGCCATTGCCGCCAAACCTGTTACGGCTCAAAAGCTAACGACTGTTCCCGTGACTCGCCAAACCGTAATGCAGCCTCTCAAGTCAGCCAGTTCAAGTCATGCTGTGCACCAAAATACATTGTTGCCACAAGCAAAGCCTGCGACTGAGTCAGCCAGTAAACCGAATAATTAAAGCAACAAGTTCAGTCAATGGGAAACCTGCTGCAAACACCTAGTCTTGCCCGTCGTATGGCCTGTTGGCTTTACGAAGGCATGCTGATGTTCGGTGTGGTGTTTATTTCAGGTTATTTATTTGGAACCCTGAGTCAAACACGAAACGCCATGGACAACCGCCATGCCTTGCAAGCATTTCTCTTTGTTGTCTTTGGAATTTATTTTGTTTGGTTATGGTCAAAAGGGCAGACATTGGCCATGAAAACCTGGGATATAACCGTTGTGGATCGTTCGGGCAAAAGCATTTCGCAATCCCGTGCACTGCTTCGCTACGTTTTGAGTTGGCTTTGGTTTCTGCCCGCTCTTGCTGCTGTTGCTCCCTTCAATTTATCCGGGGCAGAGTCTGTTGTTATCGTCATTGGCTGGATCGCAGTTTGGGCTATTCTGAGTCGATTCCACCCACAACAGCAGTTTTGGCATGATGCTTTAGCCGGAACTCAGTTGGTGACCAAGCCCCGGCTTGGTCAATAAACTGTTCAAATTGGCGGCCTTTTAGACGGCTGATTCATCCAGTTCTCCTGTCCGAATGCGCACCACACGCTCCACACTGGTGACAAAAATCTTGCCATCACCAATTTTCCCCGTATGAGCGGCCTTCACGATCGCATCGACACAACGATCGACGTCATCAGTCTTTACCACCACTTCGACCTTGACCTTGGGTAAAAAATCGACCACGTACTCGGCACCACGGTAGAGCTCGGTATGGCCTTTCTGGCGTCCAAAACCCTTGACTTCAGTCACGGTGAGTCCTGTGACCCCGCATTCAGCCAGTGCCTCACGAACCTCTTCCAGTTTGAACGGTTTAACAATTGCGGTGATCTGTTTCATGCTTTTTTCCTAATTAGTAAAGGTGCCGTGACTGAATTGAGCTCAGACTGCCCTGCAAAGTTTCAATTTAAGCGCGAAAGCGATTGGTTATAGGATAACGCCAATCTTTGCCAAAGCTACGGTGCGTGACACGAATACCAATAGGCGCTTGTCGGCGCTTGTATTCATTGATTTTGATGAGGCGGGTAACCTTTTCAACATCGGCATGATCGAACCCAGCCGCAATAATGTCTTCAATGCTCTGGTCGTTTTCCATATAGCGCTCCAAGATGGCGTCCAGTACTTCGTAAGCTGGCAAGCTGTCCTGGTCTTTCTGATCTGGGCGAAGCTCGGCGCTGGGGGGGCGAGTGATGATGCGATCCGGAATCGGCGCCTGCCCTGTGCCATAGGGGTCATTGGCGTTACGCCAATGACTCAGCTTGAATACAGTCGTTTTGGCCAGGTCCTTGATCACGGCAAAACCACCTGCCATGTCACCGTAAAGCGTGCAGTATCCGGTGGCCATTTCAGACTTATTGCCAGTTGTAAGCACAATGCTACCGAATTTATTGGAAAGCGCCATCAGTAGCGTGCCCCGAATGCGGGCTTGCAAATTTTCTTCCGTCGCATCCTCGGCCAGCCCTGCAAACTCCTCCGCCAAAGAAGTTTTGAAAGCCTCAAACTGCGGCACGATTGAAATCTCGTCGTAACGCACGCCTAAACGCTGGGCCATGTCACGCGCGTCGATCCAGCTGATGTCTGCCGTGTAAGGCGAGGGCATCATGACGGTACGCACCCGGTCTTTTCCGAGCGCATCGACTGCCACTGCCAGCACCAGCGCTGAATCTATGCCGCCCGACAGGCCCAAAATCACGCTGGGAAACCCGTTTTTTCCGATGTAGTCGCGAACCCCCAGCACCAGTGCGTCCCACAAGTCGGCTTCGGGAGATCGCTCAGGCGATACATCTGCTATTAAATAAATAGCTGCTGGTGCACGCTGTACCTGGACTAGAAGGCAATTTTCTACAAAGCTGGGCGCACGGCCAGCCACGGAGCCATCTGCATTCAAAGCAAACGAATGTCCTTCAAAAACCACTTCATCCTGACCGCCCACCAAATGGGCATAAACCAGCGGCAAACCACAGGTTTTCACCCGTTCGCGCATCATTTGCTCGCGCTCCAGACCCTTGCCAACGTGAAATGGCGATGCGTTAATGACCGCTAGCAGCTCGGCACCGGCTTCCTGGGTCAGTCTGGCAGGTTCTTCAAACCAGGCGTCTTCACATATCAGTAAGCCCACTCTGACCTTTTTGCCCGATTCGCCCGCCTCAAAAACACAAACCCCCTGCCCTGGCGTGAAATAACGGCGTTCATCGAATACCTGGTAGTTGGGCAGCTCCCGCTTGGCGTAGGTGGCAACCACGACGCCCTCGCACAACACGCTGGCAGCGTTGTGGCGGCTCTGTATCGCCACTGAGCGGGTTCGACTGTCGCCTCCGGTAGGGTGTCCGACCACAACCGTCATGTCTTTTAACCCGGCCAACTCACGGGCCACTGTTTTCACGGCATCATCGCAAGCAGCGATGAAAGCGGGTCTTAAAAACAGATCTTCTGCGGCGTACCCACAAATGGAAAGCTCGGGCGTGAGCAACAAGCGGACCCCGTCAGCGTAGGCGGCATGCGCCGCTTCGATAATTTTTTTCGAGTTGCCCGTCATGTCGCCAACGACAAAATTAAGTTGGGCAACGCAAAGTTTGAGTGTCATGGTCCGCAGAGGTAAAAGGAATAAAAACAAGTGAAATACGAGTCCAACGATTATGTCATTCGGGTATTGACAGCGCCTCATGAGGTAAATGCGGCGCAATGGAATGAGTTGCTGAGTTGGCAGCCAGAAGCCACGCCATTTATGCGTCATGAGTACCTCACCGCCTTGCACACCAGTGGAAGCGCGACACCGTCAACCGGGTGGTCGCCTCATTTCATCATTTTGGAGTTGAATGGCGCCATGGTGGGCGCCTGCGCGCTCTACCGCAAAACCCACTCCTATGGCGAGTATGTATTCGACCAGTCATGGGCCAATGCTTACGCACAGCATGGCCTTCGCTACTATCCAAAAGCCACCGTGGCCGTGCCGTTCACGCCGGTGCCGGGATCAAGATTGATGGCAAGAACGCCAAAGGACCGGGTGCTGCTGGCAAAGGCCCTGATTCAGTGGTGTGATGCTGAGCAACTTTCTTCGTTACACCTGCTTTTTGCAAGTTCTGATGACTTGAAAGCGTGCGAGGAAGCGGGCATGATGCTGCGCCATACGGTCCAGTTTCACTGGACCAACTCTTCGCCTTCCTTTGAAAATTTCGATTCATTTCTGGCATCGATCACCGCAGAGAAACGCAAAAAGATCCGCCAGGAGCGACGCAAGGTGGCCGATGCAGGCGTGACCTTTCGCTGGTCCTTGGGCACAGACATCACGCTCCATGATTGGGATTTTTTCTACCGTTGCTATGAACGCACCTATCTGGAACATGGCAATGCGCCCTATTTGAGTCGCGAGTTTTTTCAAAGCATGGCCGACACCATGCCAGAGAACTGGTTGCTATTTGTGGCGGAGCAGCAAGGTCGACCAATCGCTACAAGTTTAATAGCTATCAGCGCAAGTAACACGGGGGCTAGAAGCCTAATTGGCTTAAAAAATAGTGAGTTAATCGCTTACGGTCGCTACTGGGGTGCACTGGAGCGGGTGGACTGTCTTCACTTTGAGGCCTGTTATTACCAGCCCCTACAGTGGTGTATTGAGCACGGTTACCAGCGGTTTGAGGGGGGTGCTCAGGGAGAGCACAAAATGGCCCGAGCGCTGTTGCCCATCAAAACGTCCAGTGCCCACTGGCTGGCTCATCCGGGATTTTCAGATGCCGTTGAACAGTATCTGGCGCGAGAAGGTGCGGGAATTGGCGAATACCTTGATGAACTGGTCAAAAGAAGCCCGTTAAAAAACTAGGCGTGAGCCAGCCAGCGATTTCAAGCCATACCCAACTCAGGCCCACTCATTAACGCTTCGATATTCATCACGATAAGCATACGGTCACCCACGGTCGCAAGACCCGTGATAAACCGCGCATCTATGGCGGCCTCGAACTGCGGCGCCGGCTTGATGGTTGCAGAGGTGAGTGTCACCACATCCGAAACTGCGTCGACCACCGCGCCCACAACAGTGCCTCGCACATTCAGAATAATGACCACCGTGAACTCGTCATACGCCACCGTATCGATGTTGAGCTTGAGGCGTAAATCCACAATCGGAACAATGACACCCCGTAAATTAATGACCCCTTTGACGAAAGTCGGCGCATTCACCATGCGGGTGGGTTCCTCGTAGGAGCGAATTTCTTGCACCCGCAAAATGTCGAGGGCGTATTCTTCAGTCCCGAGGCGCAAAGTCAGGTATTGACCGCTGTCTGCCACGGTATTCCCCGTAGGTGACCCGGATTGAATGGCGTTTGAATTTATTTTAGGGGTCATATCCATGGCTTCGGTTCCTGAGCTTTTTTTCGTCGGCAAATGATACACGGACAGAGTAAAACCCCACTGGTCTGCAAGGCGCTTCTTAAAATGCCATCTTATGATTGAAAAAAGAACCATAACCCCGTCATCCGCCCCAAATCCGTGGCTGCTGGCGCTTGAATTCCGCGCACCCTGGGAACTGGGTTCAGTCATACCGGCCTGGCCCTTCTTGCGCCGTGCTCCAACGGGAGACGGTCATTCCGTTATTGTTTTCCCTGGGTTGTCGGCCAGTGATGGATCGACGCTACTCTTGCGAAGTTATATTGAGCAACTCGGGTACGACACATCAGGCTGGAATCAGGGGTTTAACTTTGGCCCGCGTGCGGGTGTGCTGCAAGCGGCCCGCCAGCAAATTTTGGACACTTGGATGGCGACAGGGAAAAAAGTTAGTCTGATTGGTTGGAGCCTGGGTGGCATTTACGCTCGGGAACTTGCCAAGATGCTGCCAGACGCTGTGCGCAGCGTTATCACGTTGGGTACGCCCTTTGCGGGCTCACATGAAAGCACCCACGCATGGCGACTGTTTGAATTAACCAGCGGTCGCGACATCCAGGAGGCGGTCAACCAATTTGATTTGCCAAGTGCGCCACCGGTGCCCACCACCTCCATTTATTCGCGAACCGATGGTGTGGTGGCCTGGCCGGCCAGTATTCAAGCGCCCTGCTCACGCAACCCGCTGACTGAAAACCTGGAAGTGTTCGCCAGCCATTTGGGCTTGGGGCTCAACCCCTCGGCGTGGTGGGCCTTAGCCGACCGACTCTCACAACCGGAAGGTCAGTGGCAACACTTCGAACGTCGACGCGGCTTGCAACGGCTGATTTTCCCGGATCCGCGACGCTAATACGCGCGGTCAATAAAAAAGCGCCTGCCGGTCTAACACCGTAGGCGCTCCATTATTGATAGCTTCTTACGCTTATCACATAAGGGCTAGAGCCTTATTTGGCTAAAAATTATTGTTGTTCTTTGAGGTAGTTGGCCATGCCGTCAGCAATTTCTTTCTTCGCGGACTCAGCGCCTTCCCAACCTTGAACCTTGACCCACTTGCCTTCTTCCAGATCTTTGTAATGTTCAAAGAAGTGAGCAATGGTTTTCAGGCGCACTGGGCTCAAATCTTCAGGCTTTTGCCAGCGAGTGTAAAGCGACAGAACTTTGTCGATGGGCACCGCCAACACTTTGCCGTCTTCGCCAGCTTCGTCGGTCATCTTCAAAATGCCAATAGCGCGGCAGGTCACGACCACACCAGGGATAAGGGGCACAGGTGTGATCACCAACACGTCCACAGGGTCACCGTCACCACTGATAGTTTTAGGCACATAGCCGTAGTTGGTCGGGTAATGCATGGCAGTGCTCATGAAACGATCCACAAAAATGGCGCCAGTGGCTTTATCCACTTCGTATTTGACCGGATCGGCGTTCATCGGGATTTCGATGATCACATTAAATATTTCGGGGGCGTTTTTGCCGGGTGTGACGTTGTCAAGGGACATAGTGCTTCTTCGGTTTAAGTTAAATCAAAAGGGATATCAGATTAACTCTGATTTTACTTACTCGCCACTTGCTGAACTCAAATTCAAGTTTTTTCGCGTTACATTTCTTTCGTTGGCCAATTGCTTGCATCAATTCTGTTTTGATGTTTTTGCGAGGAAGCAACGCAGCGGTGGTGCCCAATGCGTTGCACCACTACCACGCGAAACAACGACAGGAGATATCTATATGACAGGCAACTCAGCGCTGATATTGGCGCTTGTATGCGGGTTCATTGCCGTAGCTTACGGCTTTTGGGCACGCAGTTGGATTCTTTCCCAGGATGCCGGCAATGCGCGAATGCAAGAAATTGCAGCCGCCATTCAAACCGGCGCTGCGGCCTACTTGGCACGTCAATACAAGACCATTGCCATCGTGGGCGTGGTGTTGGCCATTCTGATCTTCTTCTTTCTTGACTCATTAAGTGCCATTGGCTTTGTCGTTGGCGCCGTGTTGTCAGGTGCTTGCGGCTTCATCGGCATGAACGTCTCCGTTCGCGCCAATGTGCGAACCGCCCAAGCCGCCACCAAAGGCATTGGCCCGGCACTGGACGTCGCCTTCCGCGGTGGCGCCATTACCGGCATGCTGGTGGTTGGTCTCGGTCTCTTGGGCGTGACCGGTTTTTACTGGTTTCTGGTGGGCAATGGCAACCTGACACCCGATAAAAATCTGGCGCAAATGCTCAATCCACTGATCGGTTTTGCCTTTGGCTCCTCGTTGATTTCCATCTTTGCCCGCTTGGGCGGCGGCATTTTCACCAAGGGCGCTGACGTTGGTGCTGACCTGGTGGGTAAAGTTGAAGCCGGCATCCCTGAAGATGACCCGCGCAATCCTGCCGTGATTGCCGACAACGTCGGCGACAACGTGGGTGATTGCGCCGGTATGGCGGCCGACTTGTTTGAAACCTATGCCGTCACGCTCATCGCCACCATGGTGCTGGGTGCCCTGGTGATTACCGGTGTCGGCACCAGTGCTGTCATCTATCCGCTTGCCCTCGGTGCGGTGTCCATCGTGGCCTCCATCATTGGCTGCTTCTTCGTCAAGGCATCGCCTGGCATGACCAATGTGATGCCGGCTTTGTACAAGGGTTTGGCCGTTGCCGGTGGCTTGTCGCTGATCGCGTTCTTCTTTGTGACCCAAAGCATGTTGCCCGCGACCATGACCCTGGTTGACGGGAAAGTCATCAGTAGCATGAACCTGTTTTGGGCCTGCTCAGTGGGCCTGATCCTGACCGCAGCCCTCGTCTGGGTCACCGAGTACTACACCGGCACCCAATACGCACCGGTTCAGCACATTGCAGAAGCCTCCACCACCGGTCACGGCACCAACATCATTGCCGGCTTGGGCGTCTCCATGCGCTCTACTGCTTGGCCAGTGATGTTTGTCTGTGTCGCAATCTGGACCGCTTACGCGCTGGCTGGCCTGTACGGTATCGCGATTGCCGCCACCTCCATGCTCAGCATGGCCGGTATTGTGGTGGCCCTGGACGCCTATGGCCCCATCACCGACAACGCTGGCGGCATCGCCGAAATGTCTGAAATGCCAAAAAGCGTGCGCGATATTACTGACCCACTGGATGCTGTGGGCAACACCACCAAAGCCGTGACCAAAGGCTACGCCATCGGCTCTGCCGGTCTGGCCGCACTGGTGCTGTTTGCAGATTACACGCACAAACTCGAAGGCCTGGGTGCCCACATCACCTTTGACTTGAGCAACCCCAAGGTCATCATCGGCCTGTTTATTGGCGGCATGATTCCTTACCTGTTTGGCGCCATGGCTATGGAAGCCGTTGGCCGCGCTGCAGGTTCGGTGGTGGTTGAAGTACGCCGCCAGTTCCGTGAAATCAAAGGCATTATGGAAGGCACCGCCAAGCCAGAATACGATACGGCTGTGGACATGCTGACCACAGCAGCCATCAAGGAAATGATGATCCCTTCATTGTTACCCGTGGTGGCCCCAATTTTGGTTGGCCTGGTTCTTGGACCAACCGCTTTGGGTGGCTTGCTGATGGGAACCATCGTGACCGGCTTGTTTGTAGCTATATCGATGTGTACCGGCGGCGGCGCTTGGGACAATGCCAAAAAATACATCGAAGACGGCCACTTTGGCGGTAAAGGCTCTGAAGCTCACAAAGCTGCAGTAACAGGTGACACAGTAGGCGACCCCTACAAAGACACCGCTGGCCCTGCCATCAACCCGTTGATCAAGATCATCAATATTGTGGCCTTGCTGATCGTTCCAGTGATGATGAAAATTCACGGCGGCTGATCGCTCATCTTTCTTCAAAAAAGCCCGCTTCAGCGGGCTTTTTTGTTGCAATTGAAACCTGATGAATGTCAAATGCAAGTGACACAGCGATCGGTAATATTTGTTTTGGAATATCTCAGGGCACAACATTGAAACCCATCAAATTTCTTCTCAGAATCGGTTTTATATTGCTGTTTTCTTTGTTGAGTTCCTGCTCATCCATGCTTCCTCGGGCCCGCAGTGATTCGTCACCGTTCAAGAGCTTTGACGAAGCAAGTCATGCCATTGACGCCCTGATTCCGATGAAAAGCAATGCAGTTGATCTGTCGAAACTGGGTATTGATCCGGTTCAGCAACCCAATACGGCCATCTTGACGCAGTCCGACATCGTGCGCCGATTTGTTCCAAGCGCGCTGCTTAAAAGAGAAGACCTCGATCCAGGCGTGCTGGCCTGCCTGGAAGCACGCGATGCCTGCCGTGGCTGGGAAATAACAGCGGCACGTATATCAAGAGATCGAACTGGTAATTTCTTTTCGGACTTTACGAATTTTCATCGCCGCACCGAAACGACTGGATGGCGCTTTAATGCCTTGATCTTGCTTGTAAATGATGTTGTGGTTTACCGCGCGTGGAGCGGGCAACCCCGAGTCAATGAAATTGAGGTCAATACCAACCCATTGGGCCCACTGCAGGAGATGGGTCCGGCCTTGGTGACAAAGTAGTTAATACCCACAATCCTGTCAGGTTAATATAAAAGAATTCCGATACCATTTGTTTCAAATCATTATGAAACTCAAGGGAATAATCATCATGTTCAGTTTTCTGAAGCCAAAACGACCTGACAACAGACCTCAACACAGCGCCTTGCCGACATCCGTGTCACCTAACAGTTCGATGCAACCCACTAACCTGCGACGCGAATTAATTCGGGTTGTACTGAAAGATACGCTTCGTCTACAAGGCATTCCTTTTGGCTGGCTGGCCTGCGAAGTCTTGATCATTCCACGTGAACCTGGTGAAGACGCTGTTCATATTCAGTTGATCGTGATGAAATGGAACGAAAAATTACTCCGTTATGCCCTTGCTTTGCAGCATCAATTATTGCTGGGGCTTGACCGGTTTGATCCTTTGGTAGATCACTCGAAATACATCGTTTCCTGGCGGTTTTCGCCTAATTGCGGTTGTCCGTTTACCAAGATGCCAGATCCAAAAACCTGGTTGCAAAGTGATGCACCCCAGACTGCGGACGAACCTCTTTCAGTTCTCGACCGCCGCCATGCCAGACGACCTGCCGCAGAGCCTGAAAAACACTCCGATGACTATTTACCCACTCAACTGACGCCCCTGCAGTAAGCCGTGAGTTTGCGGGGGCATGCCTCAGCCGCCGTGGTTATACCAACACAGCTACTTCGGCCTTAGAAGTCCAGTTAATTGGCTCTTGCTGAAGTGCCATGTCGATGTCAATGCCCAAAGCCAGCGCGACCACATCCGGGAAAGAATCAATCAAATCCTCCTCGTTGTAGTTAGCTTCCTTGGCACGAGCGCGCCAAGCTGACAAATGAAGAATTCCCGCCATAGGCTCGTAGACATCATTTTCAAAGGGTGCGTTTTGGTGTTCCAGTGCATCGACGATGGGTTGTGGAAATTGCCAGTTTCGTGCAAAACCTGCGCCCACATCCGCAAAACAATAACCCAATAATTTGCGCTCGGCTGAAGCACGTTTGAGTCCAAGGGCCGGTATTTTCTGGTTCAGAACCGCGAGTTCTTTGGGCAGGCCCAAATGCATGACCAGTTCACCCGTCGCGTGGATCAAGCCAGCCGTAAAGGCGGCGGGTTGATTTTGCCGAACCATGCCTGCCAGCGCGCGCGCCAGTTTGGCGGTGTTCAGGCTGTAGCGCCAAAATTGGTTCATATCGACACCCGCAATAGCCGTAAAAGCCCCGGCGACCGCCGCAGCAGTCGCCAGCGTGCGGACCTGAGCCAGCCCCATGAGCGCCAAGGCTTCAGAGACACTGCTGATTTTGTTGGCAAACTGAAACTGTGCTGAATTAGCCAGGCGCAGCAAACGCGTCGCAAGTATCGGATCGGTATTGATCAACTGGCTGATTTTCCGCAGGTCAGGCTCATCCTGGTCCAGTTCATTGAGAAGCAACGCAATGACCTTGGGAATGCTGGGCAGCGCCTCATTGGAAGCCAGTAATTCTTCAAGAGTTAACAAAGAATCCCCCCTGTTCAGTTTGGTAAGTGGACATGATTATGTGCCAGCCCTTCAAACGAAAACGTGACAAAATTCGAAATTTTGGCGCGTCGGTTTAGAACGCTACAAATCGAGTGTCACCAAGACGGTGAGTGCCCGTTTCTTTAACCCGAATTCAACCGAAAACGAAACTGATAATTATGTTCGCAGCGTTCTCCAGAATCCAACTTTTGACCGTTAAATGACTGATAGAAACACTCCAATCGTCATCCCGCTGATTGACCAGCGATTGGCCTCGTTGCCCATTCCTGCTTCCGCTTTTTCGACGGCTATCCGTCTGGATGCCAACGATCTGTTGGTCGATACGCGTCAGCGTCCCTTGCGCGATTTGCGCATCAGTGTGACCGACCGCTGCAACTTCCGCTGCAACTACTGCATGCCCAAGGAAATTTTTGACAAGGACTATGCGTATTTGCCCCACAGCGATCTGCTCTCGTTCGAGGAAATTACCCGCATGGCCAAAGTCTTTGTGGCCCACGGGGTGCAAAAAATCCGACTGACGGGGGGTGAACCGCTGCTGCGTAAAAACATTGAGCGACTGATTGAACAACTCTCTGAACTGCGCACGCTGGACGGCCGGCCGCTGGACCTGACGCTCACGACTAACGGCTCCCTGTTGGCGCGCAAAGCACATGCCCTCAAAGCGGCGGGGCTGCAGCGCGTCACAGTCAGTCTGGATGGGCTGGACGATGCCGTTTTTCGAAGCATGAACGACGTGGATTTCCCCGTGTCTGCTGTGCTGGCCGGCATTGAGGCGGCTCAGGCGGCAGGTCTGGGGCCGATCAAGATCAATATGGTGGTCAAGCGCGGTACCAACGAGCATGAAATTTTGCCGATGGCGCGTCGCTTCATGGGCTCAGGCATCGTGCTGCGCTTCATCGAATACATGGATGTCGGTGCCACCAACGGTTGGCGCATGAACGAGGTGCTGCCTTCGGCCGAGGTGGTCAAGCTGATTCACGCCGAGTTGCCGTTGGTGCAACTCGACCCCACTCAGCCAGGCGAAACTGCCGAGCGCTGGGGTTTTGCCAATGCAGCTGGACAACACGACCCGGCCAAAGGGGAGATTGGCGTGATCAGCAGCGTGACGCAAGCTTTTTGCGGCGACTGCAACCGTGCCCGCCTGTCCACCGAGGGCAAGCTCTTCCTGTGCCTTTTTGCCGCCCAGGGCTACGATTTGCGTTCCATCATTCGTGCCAATGATTCAGACACTGACCTGAGTGCTGCCATTACCCATATCTGGCAGGGCCGCACCGACCGTTACTCTGAACTGAGAAGCGCCCTCGCCCCCGATGCTGGCGCCGGGGTTCGCCGCGTTGAAATGAGCTACATAGGAGGCTGACTTGATCAACCCAAATGACATTACCGGACTGATTCTGGCGGGTGGCCGGGGCTCCCGCATGGGCGGCGTCGACAAAGGACTACAAACCTTCAACGGCATGCCTCTGGCCTTGCACACCCTCACGCGCCTGCAGATGGGCGGTGGCGTGGGCCACGTCATGATCAACGCCAACCGCAATCTCTCGGCTTATGAGTCGTTCGGCGCGTCGGTCTGGCCGGATGGACTGGCCGACTATGCCGGACCACTGGCCGGGTTTTTGACTGGTCTGGAGCGCTGTGAAACCCCTTATCTGGTCACCGTGCCGTGCGACACACCCTTGTTGCCGCTGGACCTGGTGCCCCGACTGGCCCAGGCACTGGAGGCCGAGGACGCTGACATTGCGATGGCGGCCGCCCCAGAAATCGACAAATCGGGACAGGTACAGGTGCGTACCCAGCCGGTTTTTTGCCTGCTTCGGGTGGAGTTGCTGGAGAGCTTGCTGAAGTTCACTCAGGAGGGCGGGCGCAAGATCGACGCCTGGACCGCGCTGCATAAAACAGCAGTGGTTCCCTTTGATTTACCGGGCGACGATTTGAATGCCTTTTGCAACACCAACACGTTGGCTGAACTGCGTCAACTCGAAAACAACTGAGCATGATGAAGACCATTGACAGCATTGCCGCTGAACTGCAGGGCTACGACCCTCAGGCCTTGAGCGCTGAAACCGTGAACGCCTTTTTGTCACGGCTGGTGGAGCCTGTCACCGAGCAGGAAAGCGTTGGCATTTTTCAAGCCTTGGGCCGGGTGTTGTCGCAAAACGTGATCTCGCCCATCAGTGTGCCACCGCACGACAACTCGGCGATGGATGGCTACGCCTTTAACGGCGCACAACTGTCGTCCCAAGCGCTGAGCCTGAAAGTGCTGGGCACGGCCATGGCCGGCAAAGCGTGGTCAGGTGTAGCGGGACCGGGCGAGTGCGTAAAGATCATGACCGGAGCCATCATGCCTGCAGGCCTGGATACGGTGGTACCGCAAGAGTTTGTGAGTTGTGAGGGAGACACCGTCACGATTCCGGCCGGTTTACTGAAAGTCGGGGACAACCGACGCGAGTTGGGTGAAGACCTCATGCAAGGCCAGCCGGCGCTACTAAAAGGGGAGCTACTCACGCCCGCTGCACTTGGGCTACTGGCCAGTTTGGGTATAAATTCCGTGCCGGTATGGCGCAAACTTCGGGTCGCCTATTTTTCTACGGGCGACGAGATTTTGAGCCTGGGCGAGGCACCGCGCGAAGGGGCTGTGTACGACAGCAACCGCTACACCGTGTTTGGTTTGCTGACCCGCTTGGGTTGCGAAGTGATCGACATGGGTGTGGTGCGCGACGAACCCGCATTGCTGGAAGCGGCGTTCGTTCACGGCGCTCTGGAAGCCGACGCCATCATCACCAGCGGCGGGGTAAGCGTTGGCGAGGCTGACTACACCAAGGCCATGATGAAAAAACTGGGCGATGTGGCCTTCTGGAAGATCGCCATGCGGCCTGGCCGCCCGATGGCCGTGGGCCAAATTATCAGAGCCAAATTAGCCTCTAGCCCTTATGCAGCAAGCGCAAGCAGCTATTTTAAAAATAGCAATAAAGCGCTTTCTGGCTCGGCTGTTCTTTTTGGCTTGCCCGGCAACCCGGTTGCGGTCATGGTGACTTTTCTGGCCTTTGTTCGCCCTGCCCTGTTGCAGATGATGGGCAGCACCGCGCAGCAACCACCACTCCTGAAAGCGCGCAGTAGCGAAGTGATTCGCAAAAAACCGGGGCGTACCGAATACCAGCGCGGCACCGTCAGCACAGCCGCCGATGGTTCGCTGCACGTCAAAACTACCGGCAACCAGGGTTCGGGCGTTCTCAGTTCCATGGTTCAAGCCAACGGCCTGATCGTCCTGCATCACGCCCAAGGCAACGTGGCCGTGGGCGATGAGGTTGATGTGATGATGTTTGACGGGTCGATTTAACGATTTATTTCAGCGTGTGCGCAAGGCCACCTCGACGCCGCGGTTGGCCAGCATGTCAGCGTGTTCGTTGCCGGGGTCCCCGTTGTGGCCGCGAACCCAGCGCCAATCAATCTTGTGACCCGAGGTGCTGACCAACGTGTCAAGGCGCTGCCAGAGATCGACGTTCTTGACAGGCTGCTTGGCCGCTGTTTTCCAGCCGCGTGCTTTCCAGCCCGAAATCCACTCGGTGATGCCCTTCAGCACATACTGACTGTCCACATGCAGCGTCACATGGCAGGGGCGTTTCAAGGCGCTGAGAGCCTCAATCACGGCCATCATTTCCATGCGGTTGTTGGTGGTTTCCATTTCGCCGCCAAACAACTCTTTTTGCGAATCTTCAGATTTCAGCAGTGCGCCCCAACCACCCGGACCGGGGTTGCCTTTGCAGGCGCCATCGGTGTAAATAACAATCGCGTTCAATCCATTTTCCTTTTATCTTGTTCAAACAGGGTTCTAGCCACCGTCACTGTTGTGCTGTTAGCTACTGAAACAGGAGCAGACACCATCGCCAGTGATGACTTCCAGCGAGGACTTAGCAAGGTCATGCCGCGCACCCGCTTGACCGCCACCAGGAAATACACCGCACCAAGAATCGGCCAGCAGCGTTCGCCCACCGAGTCCATCCAGTCAAAGTGCTGCAGCCATTTTCCACTTTTGAGCGCTGGCCGATAGCAGCCAAAACGCACCACTTCTACCTCAAAACCCAATAACCGAAGCCAGTCTCGCAAGCGCCAGTAGCCAATGAAATCACTTGCTTCAGGCATAAACAACTCCCCACAACCCATACGGTGCAGCAAGTGGGCCCGGCGTTGACTCAGTCCCCAAAGCGAAGCCGGGTTGAGGCCGCAAATCACGACTCGTCCTTCGGGTACCAGCACCCGTTCCACCTCGCGCAAGGTGGTGTGCGGGTCGTTCGCCAACTCCAGGGTGTGTGGCAACACGACCAAGTCCAGGCTTCGCGCCGGGAACGGAAGGGCCGAAAAATCGGTCACGATGGCCGCACCCGGTGTAGGGGCTTGGGTCGCTAGCCAACGGTGTGGCATGCGGTTGGTCGCCAGCGCGTCCAAGCCGGGCAAACCGAGCTGCAAGGCATGAAATCCAAAGATATTCGCCACCGCCTGATCAAGCTGTTCACGCTCCCACGCAAGCAGGTAGCGCCCGGGTGACGACTCGAACCAATTGTGCTTCCCTATAATTTGACCGCTCATGAAGTTAATTCCACTCCCCGCTTTCGACGATAACTACATCTGGATGTTGCAAGACGGAAGTCAAGCCTTGGTGGTTGACCCCGGCGCTGCACAACCCGTGCTGGAGGCCTTGCAGCACTTCAAGGTGCAACTCGCAGCCATTCTAGTCACGCACCATCACCTTGATCACACCGGGGGTGTCGACGCTTTGCGTCAAGCCACGGGTGCCCGTGTTTATGGCCCGTCCCGCGAAGTCATGCCGGAGCCACTGACGCGTCTGGACGGAGGTGACACCGTGCAAGCGCTCGGACTTACTTTTCAGGTTCTGGATGTCCCCGGCCACACTGCGGGTCACATCGCTTATTACTGCGCAGACATGGATGGCGCACCCCTGCTGTTTTGCGGCGACACCTTGTTCAGTGGTGGTTGTGGCCGCTTGTTTGAAGGCAGTCCGGCGCAAATGCTGGCCTCTCTGGACGTGCTGGCCGCCATGCCTGACGCCACCCGCGTCTGCTGCACCCACGAATACACCTTGAGCAACCTGAAATTTGCCAAGGTGGTCGACCCCGACAACCAAGCTTTGGCCGACTACACGGCTGCCGCCCTTGCCCTACGCGCACAGCACCTGCCCACCTTGCCCTCGACGGTGGGTCTGGAGCGTCAAATCAACCCATTTTTGCGTACTCGCCAACCCGCCCTCATTCAGGCGGCTCAAAGCTTTGACGCAAGCGCCCATGATGAAGTCAGCCTGTTTGCCGCGCTTCGTCAGTGGAAAAACAAGTTTTAATGAAAATTCTCTCCCTCATTGGCCTCGCCAGCCTGCTCTGGCTAACGGGTTGTGCGACCTCGAATTTATCGACATCGCCCGACCTTGCAGCCGAAAGCAGCCCGGTGGCGGCTGTCCTCAAATTACCGGCCACACCGGCCCTAACGCCCCGTAAATCATTCATCCCGGGCGGCGCCTTGCAGCCAATTTCAGTGGGCCAAGTCAACTCACTCGGCGTCGCTCAACTGTCCCCACCGGCCGATTTATGGGAGCGCATGCGCCTGGGCTTTGGCATGTCCGAGCTAGACACAGAACTGGTGCATGACCGCGAACAGTGGTACAGCGCCCGGCCAGACTACATACTTCGAATGACCGAGCGCTCACGCAAATACCTGTTCCATATAGTTGAAGAGCTCGAGTTGCGCAACATGCCCACCGAGTTGGCGCTGCTGCCCTTTGTGGAGAGCGCCTTCAACCCGCAGGCGGTCTCAAGCGCCAAGGCCGCAGGCATGTGGCAGTTCATGCCCGCCACCGGTAAAAATTTCGAGCTCAAGCAAAACGCTTTTCGGGATGACCGGCGTGATGTGTTGGCATCTACCCGCGCCGCGCTGGACTACCTTCAAAAACTCCACGGCATGTTTGGCGACTGGGAACTGGCGCTTGCCGCCTACAACTGGGGCGAGGGTAGCGTCGGCAAAGCCATTGCCAAGAACAAGCGGGCTGGCCTGGGCTTGGGCTACAGCGACCTCAGCATGCCCAACGAAACCCGCTATTACGTGCCCAAGTTGCTGGCACTGAAAAACATTATTTCGAATCCGGAAGCGTTTAACTCGCGCTTGCCTTTGATTGAAAACCACCCATATTTTCAGACAGTAGACATCAAGCGCGACATCGATGTGGCAGTGGCCGCCAAGCTGGCCGAAATATCAGTTGATGACTTCAAGGCGCTTAATCCGTCAGCCAACCGTCCCGTCATTTTTGCAGCAGGCACGCCTCAAATCTTGTTGCCTTGGGACAATGCGACCACCTTTCAAACCAACCTTGAAGTTTTTGCTGGTGGCCGACTGGCCACCTGGACGGTGTGGGTCGCCCCCAGCACCATGAAACCGGCGGATGCCGCCAAGCGCGTAGGCATGAGCGAAGCAGAACTGCGCAGTGTCAACAACATTCCAGCGAGGATGGTGATCAAGGCCGGCTCCAGCTTGCTTGTGACGCGCTCGCACCTGCTGGAGACCGATGTCACCAGCCATGTGGCGGACAATGGTCAACTCTCGCTTGGGCCGGAGGTGGTGTTGAACCGCACCACGATCAAGGCAGGAAAAAAGGACACCGTGGCAAGCATTGCAAACCGCTACCGGGTCAGCCCGAACAGTGTGGCCGAGTGGAACAGCATCAGCGCTACATCTTCCTTTAAGGCCGGCCAACAAATCGTGATGTTTCTACCGGGCCGACTCAAGTCGGCGAGTCCCGCCCGTGTGACGGTAAGCAAAGCCAAGGGCAAACCTAAAGCGACGACCCAACTCGCCCGGAAAAAATCGACAAAAGCCATGCGCGTTGCCAAGCATTAAGACCAAAACAAGCTGAAGCCCCCGAATTACTTGCGTCGGTAGCTATTTTTTAAGTAGCAACGTGGACCCCGGCAACATCGTGTCGTCAGGCATTGAACTGCTCTTTGGCTTTCTTTGCAAAATCATTCACGTAAGTTGATGCAATCACGATTTTTTCGACCTTCACGCTGGTGTCGAAACTGGCCAGCACCTTCAAGGCGGTGCGTGGACCCTCCTCATTCATCATGCCATCTGGCGATATGGCTTCGCGGACCTTATTGAAAGCAGCTAGATACAAGGCCCGGTCGCCCAACAAATAAGCGTCAGGTACGGTTTTCAGGATGTCGCTGGGCCCGGCCGTTTGGAGCCACTTCAGGCTGTGCACCATGGCGTTCGTCAGGGCTTGCACGGTATTGGGATATTTTTGAATGAACTCGACAGGTGCGTACAGGCAGCCTGCGGGCATGCTGCCACCAAATACATCGTGAGTGCCTTTGAGGGTGCGGGTATCGGCAATGATGCGGATTTCGCCTTTTTGCTCCAGCATGGTCATCACGGGGTCGACGTTGCTCAGGGCATCAATCTGGCCCGAGCGCAATGAAAACAGCGCTCCAGCGGCAGTGCCAACACCCATAAAACTGACATCGCCCGGTTTAAGCCCCGCACGCGACAAAATCAGATTAGCCATCATATTGGTCGTAGTGCCGGGAGCCGATATACCGATTTTTTTACCCTTGAGGTCAGCCACCGACTGGTATTGGGGCATTGTCTTGCTCGAAATACCCATGGAGATGGCCGGTGCACGGCCCTGCAAAACAAAGGCCTGAAATTTTTGTCCTGAGGATTGCAAACTGATGGTGTGCACAAAAGCACCCGACACCACGTCCGCCGAGCCGCCAACCACCGCCTGCAAGGCCTTGGGGCCATCAGCAAAATCACTGATTACAACGTCAAGTCCTTCAGCCTTGAAATAGCCGAGCTGATCGGCAATCGTGAGAGGCAGGTAATAAAAAGACGCTTTACCGCCAACAGCAATCGATATTTTGGTTTTTTCCAAACGGGACTGAGCCCAAATTTTGGGCACCACCAATGAGGTGGCTGACAAAGCCGTTGCAGCTGCAAACGTGCGACGATTCAACGGGACGCTGTACAAAGTTACTCCTCTCAATTTATCTTATTTATTTCAAGTGAGAAGCTTAGCCCTAGCGGTTGAATTTCGCATCGGGATCATCCCGACAGGGTTTGTACTTAGTCCTTAACTCCGAATGCCCGTCAAACCCAGCATTGAAGTGGGCTGGTTGCTGATTGCATAGCCGCTTTATTCTTGCGAATACCTGCGCCCTGTTGCGGCCTACACTTGAGTCTGAAATTATTAAGGCCCAACACGAAATGACAATGGATCTAAACCTCGCCATAGCCGTGCATTCCGAATGGAAAGCCCTCTTGCTGGCAGCGATCATCAACAACGAAACGCTGGATACCGCCTCGATTGCCAAAGACAATTGCTGTGAACTCGGCAAATGGCTACACACGAATGCCAAAGCCCACTTCGGCTCATTGCCAAGCTTTGAAGCGTGCGTCGTCAAACACGCCAAATTTCACATCGAAGCGTCCAAAGTGGCCGCTGCCATCAACACCAAGAAGTACCCGGACGCCCTCGCCATGCTGAACGCTGGCACGGCCTACAGCGCAGCCTCCAGTGCGGTGCAGGTCGCCATTAATAACCTGAAGACTGAAGCCGGCCTGTAACCGGCTCTGCGCTTAGCGCGCCAACCGATCGAAGCTGAACTGCCCCGGGCTTCGAATAGGGTCCACATCCACGGGTATCACGTCCTTAGGCAAGAACCGGCCTTCGAGCAGCAGTTTGGACAAGGGGTTTTCAATCCGTTGCTGAATCGCACGCTTCAAGGGGCGAGCGCCAAAAACCGGGTCAAAACCGACCTTCGCCAACTCGGCCAATGCGGCAGGCGATACCTCTAACGTCAAATCCATCTTGGCGAGGCGGGCTTGCAGAACCTGAATCTGAATACCTGCAATTTTGGCAATGTGCGAGGCGTCCAGTGAGTGGAAGACGACGGTCTCGTCAATCCGGTTTAAAAACTCGGGCCGGAAGTGATTTTTCAATTCCCCCGTCACGGCATCCTTGATGTCCT
>SERZ01000140.1_pt1 | contig 46201 bp, 39 predicted proteins | sample 3171461 | NCBI WGS metagenome assembly SERZ01 (sample SAMN06051861, study PRJNA518727) | freshwater metagenome | biome: subpolar coniferous forest; feature: holomictic lake; material: water; isolation source: holomictic Lake 227, 6 m depth | place: Canada: near Kenora, Ontario | collected... | reverse complement strand
TGTCCCAGCGGGACAACCCGATAGTAGCCCGGCGTTTCAACGCCGGGGTTCCGCACAGAGGGATATCGTCCCGTAGGGACGGCTGAAAAACGCACCCCTTCTCAAGACACCCTCACGTCCAGAGATACTTCTCATCATACGCAATCCCGTGTTTCTTAAGAAACGCCAGATATTCCTCCTGAAAACTCTTCTTGCGATGATGCTCTCCTTGATTCGCGATATAAGCGATGGCTTCAGGCAGGTGTGAAATGCTCACACCAAAAGCCCCATACCCTTCCTGCCAAGCGAAATTACGCACATAGGGAAAAGTTTGATGGACCCATGTGGAAGCCCCTCCCTTAATCAGTTGAACGGCTTTTGCGATTGCCAGAGTCGTGGGCATGGAGATCAAGAGATGCACATGGTCGGCAACACCGCCAATAGCACGAGCCGTCATACCGTTTTCTCTTGCGATACCCCCCATGAACGCCCAAAGACGCTCTTGGAGATCGCCGACCAAAAGCGGTTCCCGATTCTTGGTGCTGAACACGTAATGGATATTGATCGACGTGTAAGTGTTTGCCATAGCACTCGGGATTATCAACCGTCCCGCTGGGACGATCCATCGTAAAACGAGGGACCCGGCGTTAAAACGCCGGGCTACTATCAAATCGTCCCTACGGGACTCAGAGGCACCCAACAGCAAGGCACCCAACAGCACCCCCCGGCATCCCGGCGGGATGCTTGAACCTAAAAACGGTGACGGGAGGGGATGAGCTGACACAAGATACTGAGCCGCTGCGACTTAAGGAGAGGTGCGAGCCTCGACGAAAGTCACTCGCGGCCAGCAGATTGAGTCAGATCGCCCCGATCCATTGCCGTTTTTAGATTGAAAGCAGCCCGGCAGTTCACTGCCGGGTAGATGGAAAGATCGGGCTCGTCCGGCAAGGATGGTTCATTCCCTGCTTTTTCCTCATACCTCTCCGCGAAAAAGTGTTTCTCTTCGGGGATTCCCAGCATAGATTTTCCCTTCACCACACGCCCTAGCGTCAAACCATTCGCTTTAAACAACCGTCTTTACACCGTGAGCACCTACCAGGTTTTTGCCCGCAAATACCGTCCGCAGACCTTTGACTCGGTCGTGGGGCAGGAGCACATCACCCAGACGCTCAAGAACGCGATCACGACCAACCGGCTGGCCCACGCCTACCTCTTCGTCGGCCCGCGCGGCACGGGGAAGACCTCCACCGCGCGCATCCTGGCCAAGGCGCTCAACTGCGTCCACGGACCCACCGTCACCCCGTGCGGCGAATGCGATGCCTGCCGGGAAATCGCCGCGGGCAACTCACTCGACGTCCTGGAAATCGACGGCGCGAGCAACAACGGCGTCGAGCAGGTGCGCGAACTGCGCGAGAACGTCCGCTTCGCCCCCACCCACGGGAAATACAAGATCTACATCATCGACGAAGTCCACATGCTCACCACGGCGGCGTTCAACGCCCTCTTGAAAACCCTGGAAGAGCCGCCGCCGCACGTCAAATTCGTCTTCGCCACCACTGACGTCCAGAAAGTCCTCCCCACCATCCTCTCCCGCTGCCAGCGCTTCGACCTGCGGCGCATCCCGGCGGGCTTGATCGCCGAGCACCTCCAATACATCGCCGGAGAGGAGAAAATCACGCTCGAACCCGCCGCCGCCCGCGCCATCGCCAAGGGGGCCGAGGGGGGGCTGCGCGACGCGGAGTCGATGCTCGACCAGCTCGTCGCCTTTTGCGGCGAAACGATCGCGGAAGCCGACGTCCTCTCCGTCTTCGGCTTCACCGCCGCGCAGACCGTCTCCCAGCTTTGCGGCGACCTGCTCGCGGGCGACAGCCCGGCCGCCCTGGGCGTCGTCCAGCAACAGGCGCAGGCCGGGCGCGACCTAAGCCGCCTGATGGCCGACCTCATCAGCCACCTGCGCAACCTCCTCGTCGCCAAAGCCGACCCGGAGGGCATCCAGGCGGAAGTGGGTGCCGAACTCTTCACCACCCTGCAAGCCCAGGCCGAACAGATCCCCATGGACCGGCTCCTGGACTTGATCGAGCAATTCGCCGCCGCCGAAGGCCGCATGAAATGGGCTCCCAACAAGAAGCTCCATTTCGAAATCGCCGTCATCAAAGCCATCCAGACCCTCGGCCAGGCGACCTTGACGGAAGTCCTCGACACATTGACCGCCCTCAAAACCGGCGGCGAACTCCCGGTTTCCCGTCCGGCTCCCCCAGCGCCCCCCCGTCCGCACCCCATGCCCCGCACCGAGCCCGAACCGCCCCCGCGCCGTTCGCTGCTCGAAGCCGTTCAGCAGCAAACCGCCGCCACACGCCCCGCGCCGGTACAGCCCGCGACACCCGAACCCGCTCCCAAGCCCGTCCCGCCTCCGCAACCGGAGCCCGTCGAACCCCTCCAGCCCGAACCGCCTGTTTCTCAACCGGCCGCCGAAGCGGAGCCCGAAACGCCTCCTTGGGAAGAAGCCGCCCCGGTTTCCGCCGAACCGGAACCGGTGGAGCAGCCGCCTCAGGACGAGGCCCCCAAGGACGACACGCTCCCACTCTTTAGCGAAGAGTTGCTCCCCACCATCCAGGAGCCGCCCTTTTTCGCCCCTCCCTCCCCCGAGGAAGAACCATCCACCCCCCCGCCGGCGGAGGAACCACCGGCCGTTGCGCCCGCCGAACCCGCCGCGCTCGATCCCGGCCTCTGGCCGCGCATCCTCCAGGAAGTCCATGACAAAAAACCGCTGCTTCGCGGTTGGCTGGAAACCGGAGCGCTCCTGAGCATGGACAACGGCGTTTGCTTGATCGGGTTCCCCGAAGGAGCCTCCTTTTCCATGGAATCCTTGAGCAAACCAACCCCGCGCAAATTCCTGGAAGAAGTCCTCACCCAGCTCATCGGCCAGCCCTTCACCTTAAAGCTGGAACTGCGGCCCGGCCTCATCGTCCATCCCGTCCACCTCCCCGCCAAAGCTCCCGAGCCGGTCGTGGACCCGATGGAGGCGTTCCAGAACGACCCGCTCATCCGGCACGCCCTTGACCTTTTCAAAGCAGAAATCCAAATTGGCTAAAACGCTCCACCACACCCAAGCTGATCTATGAACATTCAGAAAATGATGAAACAGGCGCAGAAGATGCAAGAACAGCTCGCCCGCGCCCAGGAAGACCTCGCCGCCCAAACCGTGGAGGCAAGCGCCGGCGGCGGCAAAGTCACCGTGGTGGCCACCTGCGCCGGAGACGTCGTTTCCATCAAAATCAGCAAAGACGTCGTGGACCCGGAGGACGTCGAATTCCTGGAAGACCTCGTCCTCACCGGCGTCAAAGCCGCCATCGCCAAAGGCAAGGAACAATCGCAAGCGGAAATGAGCAAACTGACCTCCGGCATGGGCCTGCCGCCCGGGCTGATGTGAGAGGAGTTTTATCCGTAGATTGCGCAGATGAACGCAGATTCTCCCCGTTCCCAATCTCCAGCTTGGGAACGAGTTAAAAATGCTTAAAAAATCCGCGTAAATCTGCGAAATTCGCGGATTCCCTTTTTCTCATCATGGATTCCACCCGTCATATCGCCCGCCACGTTCGGCCCATCCCGAAGTCGGGCATCCGCGACTTCTTTGAAGTCGTGCAGACCATGAGCGACGTCATCTCGCTGGGCATCGGCGAGCCGGACTTCGACACCCCGTGGCACATCCGCGAGGCCGCCATTTACTCGCTCGAAAAAGGCCACACCGGCTACACCTCCAACCTCGGCTTGCCCACCCTGCGCGCCGCCATCTCCACCTACGTGGAGAAACATTTCCACATCGCCTACAACCCGAAGACGGAAATCATCGTCACCATCGGCGTCTCCGAGGCCCTCGACGCCGCCCTGCGCGCCCTCCTCAACCCGGGCGACGAAGTCCTCTTCCACGAGCCCTGCTACGTCAGCTACAACCCGAGCATCGCCCTCTGCCACGGCGTCCCCGTGGCCGTCGCCACCCGGCCCGAGGACGGCTTCCGCGTCACGGCCGAGGCCATTGCCGCCAAGATCACCCCGCGCTCCCGCGTGCTGATGCTCAACTTCCCCACCAACCCCACCGGCGGCACGCAAACCCGCGAGGAACTGGAGAAAATCGCCGCGCTTTGCATCCAGCACGACCTGGTCGTCCTCTCCGACGAAATCTACAGCGAACTGACCTACGACGGCGCGGAGCACATCTCCATCGCCTCGCTGCCCGGCATGCAGGAGCGGACCGTCTTCCTGCACGGCTTCTCCAAGGCCTTCGCCATGACCGGCTTCCGTATCGGCTACGCCTGCGCCCCCGCGCCGCTCACCGACGCGATGATGAAAATCCACCAATACGGCATCCTCTGCGCCGGCACCACCGCCCAGGACGCCGCGCTCGAAGCCCTGGAAAACGGCGCGCCCGCCGTCGCCGGGATGAGGGCGAAATACGAAGCCCGCCGCAACTACATCGTCGGGGCGCTCAACAACCTCGGGCTGGACTGCCTGAACCCGCTGGGCGCATTTTACGCCTTCCCCAGCATCCAAAGCACCGGCCTGAGCAGCCAGGAGTTTTCGCTCGGGCTTTTGAAACGGAAGAAAGTCGCCGTCGTCCCCGGCTCCGCCTTCGGCCCCAGCGGCGAGGGATTCGTCCGGTGCAGCTACTCCACCAGCCTGCGGGAAATCAAAACCGCCATGAAACGGATCGCGGAGTTTTGCAAAGAAGTGAGGGGAAAATAGTCTCACGCAAAGAGAAGAAAGAACGATGACCCAGATGCCCACAGTCCAGAAAGCCATGCTGCTTGCCGCCGGGCGCGGCACCCGGATGCGCGAACTCACCGATGATCTGCCCAAACCGATGATCGCCGTGCGCGGCAAGCCGATCCTCCAGCACATCATCGAGGGGCTCGCGCTGGCCGGGATCACCGACATCCTGATCGTCGTCGGCTACCGCAAGGAAGTCGTCACCGAGTTCTTTGGCGACGGGAGCACGTTCGGCGTCCGCATCACCTACGCCACCCAGGCGGTTCAAGACGGCACCGGCCGCGTCGTGGAGCTGGGCAAGGCATTCGCCGGGGCCGACCCATTCGTGCTGAGCTACGGCGACATCCTCGTGGACCCCGCCAACTACCGCCGCCTCGTCCGCCTGGACGGCGCGGAAGCGCTCATCAGCGTCAAGCGCAACGAGGACGTTTCCAAAGGCGGCGCGGTGTTCGTCAACGAACGCTTTGAATTGACCGACCTGCGCGAAAAGCCGAAGCCGGGCGAGCCGGTGAGCCCGTGGTACAACGCAGGCGTCTACACCTTCCGCCCAAGCATCTTCGACTTCACCGCCCGGCTGGAGCGCAGCCCGCGCGGCGAATACGAGTTGACCGACGCCATCCGCAACCTTGCCCTGAGCGGCCAGCGCGTCCAGGCCTACGAACTCCAGGGCGACTGGGCCGACGTCCGCGACCCGGAAGTGCTCGCGGAACTGAACGCAAAATAGCCCGAAAAAGGCTCGCGCAAAGACGCAAAGAAAGCCCTCGTTGCCAATCTCCAGATTGGCAACGTCCCCGTCTTCGCAGCTCCAGCTTCGGAAGCTCCCAACCTTTTCCTTTCCTGATCCCCGTTTTCACGGCAAATTCTTTTCCTTATGGCAAAAAAACAGAGCGGCATTTGTTATCTCACCGGCGCGGGCCCCGGCGACCTCGGGCTCGTCACGCTCAAGGCGCGGCAGGTGCTCGAAACCGCCGAAGCGGTCGTCTACGACGCCCTCTGCAACCCGGAGATGCTCGGCTGGGCTCCCCAAGAAGCCGAGCGCATCTACGTCGGGAAAAAGGCCGGAACCCACACCCTCGCCCAGCAGGAAATCAACGCCCTGCTCGTCAAGCTGACCCGCGAGGGCAAGCGCGTCGTGCGCCTCAAAGGGGGCGACCCCTTCCTCTTCGGGCGCGGCGGCGAGGAAGCCGAAGCCCTGGCCGAGGCGAAACTCCCCTTTGAAATCATCCCCGGCGTCTCCTCCGCCCTGGCCGCCCCCGCCTACGCCGGCATCCCCGTCACCCATCGCGAGCACAACGCCCAAGTCACCCTTTTCACCGGCCACGAAGACCCTGCCAAGCCGGGGCCCGCCGTGGACTACGCCCGGCTCGCCACCCTGCCCGGCGTCAAAGTCATGCTCATGGGGATGGAGCGCCTGGAGGAGATTGCGGAAACCCTCCTCACCCACGGCGCGCCCCCCGAGCTTCCCGTCGCCATCGTTCGCTGGGGCACCACCCAGCGCCAGCAAACCGTGCGAGGCCCGTTGCGCGACATCGCCCGGATCGCCGACGAAGCCGGTATGTCTTCCCCCGCCGTCGCCGTCTTTGGAGAAGTGGTGGCCCTGCGCGACAAGCTCAACTGGTTTGAAACGAAACCTCTCTTTGGCAAGCGGATCGTCGTCACCCGCAGCCGCGCCCAAGCCGGAGCCCTTTCCGACGCCCTGCGCACCCTCGGCGCCGACGCCTACGAACTGCCCACCCTGCGCATCGAACCGCCCGCCAATCTCCTCGAATTTGGCCAGCTCGTCCAGGAATGCCATACGTATGACTGGATCGTCTTCACCAGCGTCAACGGCGTCGACGCCTTCTTCCAGTTGTTCTTCAAACTCTACGACGACACCCGCGAAATCGGCGGCGTCCGCATCGCCGCCATCGGGCCCGCCACGGCCGCCCGGCTGCGCGAATTCCACCTGCATATCGACCTGGAACCCGAATCCTTCGTCTCCGAAGCCGTCGCCAAAGCGTTCGCCAAAGACCACACCGTCGAGAACGAGAAAATCCTTATCATCCGCCCCGAAAAGGCACGGGATGTGCTTTCCAAGGAACTCACCCAAATGGGCGCCATTGTGGACGAAGCCATAGCCTACCGGACGGTTCCCGAAACCGACCTCCCCGGAATCGCGCGTTTCCGCGAGGAAGGAGCGGACTTGGTGACCTTTGCCAGCTCGTCGGCCGTCGAGAACTTCATGGCCCTGAAACTCCCCCTTCCCCCCGGCCTGCAGACCGCCAGCATCGGCCCCGTCACCTCCAAAACCATGCGGGAATTGGGCCTGCGCGTGGACATCGAAGCCAAACGGCACGACATCCCCGGCTTGACCGCCGCGATCCGCACGTTCTATCAATCGTAATCCCGCCGTCCTCCCAATGAACCTTGCCTCTTACCCCTCCTCCCTCAGCCCGACCCGGCGCAAAGCCGTCGGGATCGACCTGGGCACCACCTTCTCCGCCCTCAGCCACGTGGACGAAAACGGGCGGACCCAGATCATCCCCAACGCCGAAAGCGAGCGGATCACCCCGTCCGTCATCCTCTTTGACGGCAGCACCGCCATCGTCGGCTCCGCCGCCAAACAAAACGCCGTCGCCGAGCCGGAAAAGATCGTCGATTTCGTCAAACGCGAGATGGGCAAGAGCAAGATCGAGTTCAACCGCGAGTTCGGCGGCAAGCTCTGGAGCGCCGAGGAACTCTCCGCGCTCATCCTGCGCAAGCTCAAGCAGGACGGGGAGAAATTCCTCGGCACCCCCATCACCGACGCCGTCATCACCGTCCCGGCCTACTTCAGCGACGTGGAGCGCACCGCCACCATGCACGCCGGGCGGCTCGCCGGGTTCGAAGTCCTCCAAATCCTCAACGAACCGACCGCCGCCGCACTCGCCTACGGCATCGACAAACACCACGGCAACGAAACCGTCTTCGTCTTCGACCTGGGCGGAGGCACCTTCGACGTCACCATCATGAAAATCTCCGAGCACCACATCCAGATGCTCGGCAGCAACGGCGACCATCGCCTGGGCGGCAAAGACTGGGACGACGTCATCGTCAACTGGGTGAGCGAGGAATTCGACAGCCAGTTCAACGAAAACCCCCTCCTGGACCTCCACAGCTACCAGGATCTCTACAACCGCGCCCTCACCGCCAAAATCCAGCTCTCCAGCCGCAACAGCGCCACCGTAGTCCACAGCTACGCCGGGCACAGCCTCAAAATTGAGCTGACTCGGGAAGAATTCGAGCGCCGCAGCCGCCACCTGCTGGAAAAAGCCAAAGCCATCTGCGAAATCGCCATGGCCGAAGCCGGGCTCGAATGGAACCACATCGACCGCATCCTCCTCACCGGCGGCATGACCCGCATGCCCGCCGTGCGCGAAATGATCCGGCAAATGAGCAGGCGCCCCGTGGCCGAAGACATCAGCCCCGACGAAGCCGTCGCCATGGGGGCCGCCCTCCAGGCCACCCTCGTCCTGCTGGGCCGCGAAAACGACACCGGCGAGCGGGTCATCTCCCAGGAAACGCGCGGCAAACTCTCCACCGCCGAGGGGACCCTCGTCCGCGTCACCAACATCACCACCCACACCCTCGGCGTCGTCCTCTGGGGCGACGAGACGATGGAGGAATACGTCTTCCCGATGATCAAAAAATCGACGCCCATCCCCGCGGAAGTCGAGAACTCCTTCGGCACCGCCAAGGCGAACATGAAGAGCGTGGTGGTTCGCGTCGTGGAGGGGGAAAGCACCGTCCCGGCGGAATGCACCCCGCTGGGCACCTGCAACGTCGAACTGCCCCCTTACCTACCCAAAGGCTCCCCCGTCCAGCTCACCTACCGCTACGACGAAAACCAGGTCCTGGAAGTCAAAGTGGACGCCTACGGCAACCAAAGCGTCGTCAAAATCTCCCGCAACCTGGGTCTTAACGAAGCGGAAATGGAAGAAGCCACCGCCGACTTGATGCGCATCAACGTCGAGTAAGGGGCTGCTCCCGCCGGGGGATTGCACCCGCCCTTCCTCCGTAAACTCCTTCCCTGGCTCCATGCCGCTCCCCGATCCTCTCCCCGACAATCCGATGCGATGGGAAGGGTGGAAGCTCTACGCTTCCCCCAATCCCTACGAGCGCCTCTGCCTGGATTTCGCCGCCAGCCCCAGCGCCGCCCACATCGAGTCCAACTGCCGCCAACTCCTCATGTGGTGGCAAAAGAAACTCCCCCTTAAAAACCAGCCCAGCAACCCCCTCGCCCAGCTCCTGCGCTCCGGCATGGACGAAGCCCCCGCCAAGCTCGCCGAAGCCCGCACCCTCCTCCTCGACCCGGAGAGCCGCGCCAGCATCGACGCCGAGCTTCTCGCCGCCGAAAAATCCGCCGCCATCGCCGAATTTCACAAATTCCTCTCCTTCGTCCTCACCAGCGGCGGCCTCGATCCCGACGAAGAGGAAAATCTCTACAGCGTCGGCGGGAACCTCGGGCTGGAAACCGCCGAAATGAAGCGCCTCGTGGACGAGGAACTCGCCCGGTGGGGGATCCAGCGGACCCCGCGCAATGCGTCCCCTTCCGCCGAACCCGTCCCAGCCGCTCCCGCCGCCGCCGCCGCCGCCGAGCCCCACGCCGAATTTCTCCGGATGCTGCGGCTCGCCGAACTGGACGAAATCACGGACGACCAGCGCGACGCCTTCTGCAACATGGGCGAAGCCCTGGGGCTCAGCGGCGGCGATGCCGAGGACCTGATCGACACCTACCTCGAAGAAAAAATGGCCACCTCCTTCGCCGCGCCCCCCCCCGCGGCGGCCACCGTTAAACCCGCTCCGCCGCGCCCGCACCCTGAACCCTCTCCCTTCCCCCCCTCCCCCCTGCAACGCGCGCAGGAAAAGCAATCCTTTCCGAACTTCACCAACCCGCTCGGCATCACCTTCCTGCTTGCCCCCTCTGGCTCCTTTAAAATGGGAAGCGAAGACCCCGAGGCCGCCCCCAACGAACGCCCCGTCACCCCCACCAACATTTCCGCCTTCTACCTCTCCCGCTGGCCCATCACCAACGCCCAGTACGAGCAATTCGACCCCTCCCACCGCTCCAAACGAGCTCCCGGCGCGGGGGAGAATCATCCCGTTGTCTACGTCAGCCAGGCCGACGCCGCCCGCTTTTGCGCCTGGCTGAGCGAACGCGAAAAACGGAAATACCGCATACCCACCGAAGCCGAATGGGAGTACGCCGCACGCGGCACCGACGGGCGTAAGTTCCCGTGGGGCAACCGGTTGGACAGTGGCGACCGGGCCAACTTCGCCGATGTCAACAAGCGCCTCCCGTGGTCGGAACCCACCATCGACTGCGGCTTCCCCGCCGCCTCCCCGGTCGGCAGCTTCCCCCGGGGAGCCAGCCCTTTCGGCATGGAAGACATGGCCGGAAACGTCTGGGAATGGTGCCTGGACTGCTTCACCCCCTACCCGGGACACGAACGGACCAACCCGCGCGGCCCGCTGGGAGGGCCCCGGCAAATTTACCGGGGCGGGAGCTGGAAATCCCGCATCGCCAGCCTGCGCACCAGCGCCCGGGCCAGCAACTCCCCCGCCTACTCCACCAACGACGTCGGCTTCCGCATCCTCTGCGAGTGCGAAAGACGCGGAGATGGGGTGAAGGGGTAACGGGGAAAAAAGGGCGCGGCCTGAAAAAAAAGCCATCGTCCGCAGGGATTGCAGACGATGGCTTTAAAAAAATCCGGGTCGAGAGAGGTTCCCCTCTCCAGGGCGGACAGCTAGGAATTGAAGCGGAAAGACTTCATCTTCGCGCGTTTCGCGTTGGCACGCGCTTTGCGCTTGGTCTTCTGCGTGGGCGTTTCAAAAGCCCGCAAACGGCGCACCTCCTCCATCACTCCCTCGGAATCGAGTTTGTTTTTGAGGCGCTTGAGCGCACGATCAATAGGCTCCCCTTTGCGAACGACTACTTCTGGCATGATGTTCTCCTTCTACGGTCCGTTTTCAGTGTAAATTGAATAAACTAAAGGTATTTTTGGTGCCAGGGGGACGGATACCGGACCCGAGGCGAGGGTGGGATCCTAGAGAGAGTCTCCCGCTTCGTCAACCGTTGGTTTTGCTTTTTTTCACGCTCCCCTGACGCAAATTCCTCCCCGTCACCCGGGAAAGACGTGGGCCGCGTCCGCCAACCGCCCGCCTGGGACCAAGGGGGAGAAGTCCCCGGCAACTGGACGCTCCACGGCTACGGCTATCCCCATTACACAAACGTGCAAATGCCCTTCCTGGGCGAACCCCCGTTCATGCCGGAAGAGAACCCGACCGGCATTGACGAGCGGGAACAGATCACAAAGCGCCGCTGTTGGTGCACGCGTTATCTCATCCAAGACGCTTGCCTTATCCCCTTCGGGGGTTTGCATTGCGCGCTTCACGTTGATAGGGGCAGGGCAGTCCCAATCAGGGATTGGAAACGAGAAAAGCGCGGGCTTTTTTTGTGGAAAGAATTGCCCAAAGTAAAATGGGAGGAAGACTCGCGCCTCCCTCCCATTCAATATTTTCTTTGCGAAAGAATTATTTCTTCGCAGCTTTCTTCGCTACCACTTTCTTGGCAGCAACTTTCTTAGCAGGAGCTTTCTTCGCCACTACTTTCTTGGCCGCCGGTTTGGCAGCGGCTTTCTTAGCAGGAGCTTTTTTTGCTACAGCTTTCTTGGCCGCCGGCTTGGCAGCGGCTTTCTTCGCAGGAGCTTTTTTTGCAGGTTTGGTCGCCATTAGAGATTTCCCCCCTTTCACACCGCAGCAGCGGATGGATCTAAATTAACACATGTGGATCTTGAATTGATCATCACTAGCTGTGCCTTGCGTAGCCGAAGTATGGAGGGTAAGTCAACTTTTTTGTTGCATCGCGCAAAGTATTTTCACGAGGGCTTTTGCGAGGTCGTGTTTGCTTGCGCGGGGCAATACCCTACTGGAATGGTCGGGTAGGAAAATCGTCAGTGCGTTCTCGTCGCTTTCAAATCCAAGGCCAGGCGCGGCGACATCATTTCCGATGACGGCATCGCACTGTTTGTTTTCGAGTTTTTTGCGCGCGTTTTTCTCCAGGTCGTCGGTCTCTGCGGCAAACCCGGCGAGCAAAAAATTTTTTTCACACATCGCGCCAAGCGAGGCGAGAATGTCGCGCGTGGGCACCCATTTGATTTCAGGAACGCCGTCGCGCTTTTTGATTTTTCGCGGCGCGACCTCGGCGGGCTTGAAGTCGGCGACCGCCGCGCAAAGCACGGCGATCTCCACGCCCGCGAGGTGCGCGTGCACCGCATCATACATCTCGTCCGCCGTCGTCACGCGCACGAGCTGCGCTCCCGCCGGCGCGGCCAGCGCGACCGGGCCGCTCACCAGCACCACCTCGTGGCCCGCTTCCAGCGCGGCTTGCGCGATGGCGTAACCCATTTTGCCGGACGAGCGATTGCTGATGTAGCGCACCGGATCGATCGGTTCGCGCGTGGGCCCGGCGGTGACGAGAAATTTCATGCGAGGATCTCTTCGACGCGCGCCACGATGCCGTCCACGGGCCAGAGCCGCCCGATTCCCTCGTAGCCGCAGGCAAGGAGCCCTTCCTCCGGGCCGATGAAGTGGACGCCGCGCGCGCGGAGTTTCTCGACGTTCCCGCGCGTGGCGGGGTGCTCCCACATCTTGCCGTTCATGGCCGGGGCGATGAGGATCGGCGCGCGGGTGGCGAGCGCGATTTCGGTGAGGTAATTGTTGGCGAAGCCGTGGGCGAGCGCGGCGAGCGTGTTGGCGCTCGCGGGGGCAACGAGGAGGAGATCGGCCTTGTCCGCCAGCGCGATGTGGCCCGGCTCCCACTGGCCGGTGAGGGCGAAGGGATCGGTGACGACGTTGTGGCGAGAGAGGGTCTGCAACGTGAGCGGCGTGATGAACGCGCGCGCGGCCTCCGTCATCGTGGCGTGGACTTCGTAGCCGCGCTTGACGAGCTGGCTGACGAGATCGGCCGCTTTATAGGCCGCGATGGAACCGGTGACTCCGACAACGATGGTCTTCATAGAGCTTAAAGAGTGGGATCAAATAGCAGCCGCGCGCTGCGGCTCCGCTCCGCCTGCATGATGGCGCGGAACCCGGCAAGATCTTCCTCCGGCGTGGCGGTAACGAGCGCGTAGCGGTAGGCACGCCACTCGCGCAGTTCCGCCTCCGCATTGCGCAGGCGCAGGGCGATCTGCTCGGGCGTCTCGGTGCCGCGCTTGGCCAGGCGGCGGCGCAGCACGTCGAGGCTCGCGGGCATGAGGAAGATGTCCACCAGCGCGTCTTGGATCTCGGCGTCCGCGTGAGCGCGGATCATCGCCGCTCCCTGCGTGTCGATGTCCAGCAAGACGTCGCCGCCCGCGCGCAGGACATCCAGCACGGCGCTCTTGAGCGTCCCGTAATAGTTGCCATGCACCTGCGCGTATTCGAGGAACGCGCCCGAGGCGATGCGCGCTTCAAACGCTTCGCGGGAGAGGAAGTGGTAATCCGCGCCGTCGCGTTCGCCGGGGCGCGGCGCGCGCGTGGTGCAGGAGACGGAGTAGGCGAAATCCTGGTTCTCCTGGAGCCCGGCGCGCAGCGTCGATTTGCCCGCGCCGGAGGGGGCGGAGAGGAGGAACAAAATGCCGCGCCGAGGAAGGGAAGGGAGTGTGCTCATTCGATGTTTTGGATTTGTTCGCGGATCTTTTCCATCTCCGCCTTGCACGTCACCACGCATTGGGAAATCTCCACGTCATTGGCCTTGGAGCCCAGCGTATTGAGTTCGCGGGAGATTTCCTGGGTCATGAATTCCAGCGTCCGCCCCACCGGCTCGCTTTTGCGCAGGTGATGGGCGAACTGGGTGAAGTGGCTGTCCAGCCGCGTGAGTTCCTCGGTGATGTCCGATTTGTCGGCGAAGAAGATGACCTCCTTGACGATCCGCTCGTCATCGATGGGGAGTTCCAGCCCGACTTTTTCAATCCGTTCCTTGAGGGCTTGGCGGAATTTTTTCAACACGATGGGATGCAGCACGCGGATCTTGCGCAGCGTCTCGCGGACAATCTTCAGCCGCCGGATCAAATCCTTGGCCAGGTTTTTGCCTTCGCGCTCGCGCATGGCAACGAGGCTGAGAAGCGCCTCCTTCAGCGCCGCCTCGATGTGCGGCCAGGCTTCGATGGCGGAGATCGGCTCCTCGGGCACGCGCACCACCCCCGGCGCGCGCAGCACCGCGTCGATGCTCACCTCGCCCCCCGCGCCCAGTTCCGCCTGGAGATCCCGCATGGCCGTAAAGTACGTCCGCGCCAGCGCCGTATCAATGGCGACCTTCTGGCTCGCGGCGCAGGCGTGGCACGCCACGACGACGTTGAGCCGCCCGCGGGAAACCTCCGAGTTGATCAAGTCGCGCACGCGCGGCTCCAACTCGGCAAGCTCGCGGGGGAGGGTTACCGTCACATCGCTCTGTTTCCGGTTGACGGAGTTCAATTCTACGCTGAATTGGGTGCCGTTGGTGCCGCTCTGGCCCCGCCCGTACCCGGTCATGCTTCTCATTGTAAAAAGACTCGGTAATCTTTGGCCAAAATACAATGAGAAAGAACATCCGCTTGCGCGCAAACCCGGCAACGCGCAAAGCCAAGAATTTCCCTTTAGCAACCCACAATCTTTGGTAAGTTGTGCCCTTCTTCATCCCATGAACCCTTCCCGCACTCTCCCCTCCAAGACTGCCGCTGCCTCTTCGCGCCCCGCATGGCACGAACCGGCGCGGCTTTTCCTGGCCGGTTTCGGCGGCCTGCTTGTCGCCGCGATCTTCAGCTTCCTCCTCAATGAAGAAGAATGCTTGCAATGGGCCCAGTTCCTGCGGGGCCAGGTCGGCTTCGAATGCCTCGGCGCCCTCTGGTTCTGGAAACTTGCCGCCGGATTCGCCGTCGGCGCGCCGGCGGGCTACCTCGCGTTTCTGGAGATCCCGGCCACGCACCGGCCAAAGGCAAACCGCGTGGCGCTCGGGCTGGCGCTCTTTTGGATTCCCGTGCTGGTCTACATCCCGGCGATGTCCGCCGGATTCCTCTGGGACGACGACCAGGAGATCACCGCCAACCCCTCGATCCTGCAAACCTACAACCCCTCGGCACAAAACCCGGCGGAGCGCTTCCAAACCAACTGGCGCGGGCTCTGGGAAATCTGGACCGGCGGCATCACCAGCGACAAAGACGGCCCCGACGCGCGGCGCGAAGCCGGCAAGTCCCCGGCCCCCTGGCTGGTGAACGCTCTGCGTCCCCCGCTGCGCGCCCTCGAACGCCAGCTTTTCGGCGGCAACGACAAAGAACACTACCAATTCCGGGCCAACCAGTGCGCCGATTACTTCCCCCTCAAAATCAGCATGCACTGGGTGGAATACCAGCTCTGGGGTTATGACATCGCCCCCACCGGGCAGCCGGTGGCCAGCGGCCCGCCGTTCCACGTGATGAACATCCTCATCCACGCCCTGGACGGCCTGCTGCTCTGGTTCCTACTGCGGCGATTGAGCGTCCCCGGCGCGTGGCTGGGCGCCCTCCTCTTTGCCGTGCACCCGGTGCACGCGGAATCGGTCGCGTGGATCTCCGAACGCAAAAACACCCTCTCGCTCTTCTTCGGCCTCCTCTCCACCATCGCCTGGCTGCGGTTTGAGGTTTCCCGGAAATGGAGCACCTATACCGCCTCCCTCCTCCTGTTCGTCGGCGCGCTTTTGTGCAAAACCCACGCCGTCGTCTTCCCGGCGGTGTTGATGTTGATGGCCTGGTGGCAGACCGGCTCGATCCCCATGATCACCCCGGCCATCGCATGCTTCCTCGCTCGCAAGGAGGACAAAACCGCGTTGCGCGCCCTTGGGCACGACCTCGCCAAGTACGTCCCGTTCTTTGTAGTCACCATCCTCCTGGGGCTGGTCACCATCTGGTTCCAAAACGACCGAGCCATCGGCGGCGAAGTGATCCCCATTGGCGATTGGCACTCGCGCTTAGCGGGCGCGGGCGTCGTCACCTGGTCCTACCTTTCCAAAGCCCTCCTGCCCATCAACCTCAACACCATCTACGCCAACACCGCCTGGCTCTGGTGGCCGCTGAAGAACCCGCAAATGTGGATGTTCCTGGCCGGGGCCCTGGTCCCGATGAGCCTCCTGCTCATGCTGGCGATCAAAGAGGTTTACCCCAGCAGCAATCCCGTCCGCTCGCGCACGCCGTTTTTCGTCTTCGCCTATTTTGTCGGAACCCTCTTCCCCATCCTCGGCTTCTTCACCATGTCCTACATGCGCCTGACGTTGCAGGCCGACCACTTCCAATACTTCAGCGACATCTCCATCGTCGCGGCGGAGGGGGCGATCATCGCCCTCCTGCTCCAAAAAGCGAACGATGCCTGGCGGCCCGCCGTCATCGCCGCCGCCGTGGGCCTCGTCTTCGCCTACAGCGCCTATAGTTGGGAACGGGCAGGCGTGCACCAATCCGAAAACACGCTCTGGACCGCCTGCCTCAAAAAGAACGACGACTCCTGGCAGGCCCACAACCACATGGGAGCCGAGCTCTACCGCCAAAGGAAAATCAAGGAAGCCGCGCCCCACTTCGCCCGCGCCGTGGAACTCAAGCCGGAGAACCCCGAAGTCCACAACAACCTCGGCCTCGTCCTCTGGTATTTTGGGCATTATGAAGAAGCCATCGCGCAGTACCGTGAAGCCGTCCGGATCAAAGGCGATGTCATCGAATTGCGGCGCAACCTGTCCGGAGCGCTGATCGCCACCGGGAAATTGGAAGAGGCGGCCGAACAATGCCGCCTTATGCTCAAAGAAAGACCCGACGACTCGGACACCCACACCACGCTCGGGACGATTCTGGCCAAGCAGAACCGTCTTGGCGAAGCCAAAGGAGAGCTTGAAACCGCCCTGCAATTAAACCCCGGCAACGCCGCCGCCCGGCAGAACTACCAAGCCCTGCTCCAGATGGGGAAATAGGAGATTCCGCGCAAAGCCGCAAAGAAAGCGTTCACCTCTCCGCCTCTCCCCGTCTCCGCGGCTCCCCCTCTTCCCCGCCGGCCCGCGGCACCGCCGCCGCCCTGGCCAGGACCTGGGCCAGCGCCCCGGGGGCGTCGCTCAACCCCACCGGCACGAACATCGGCTCGCGCCGGAACCACGTCCGCTGCCGCTTCGCATAGCGGCGCGTCGCCTGCGCGATCGCCGCCACCGCCTCGGCTTGAGTACACTCGCCGCGCAGCAGCGCCGTAATCTCCCGCCACCCGATCGCCTGCCGCGCCGTCGGCCCCACGCCGCCCGCCTCCACGGCCGCCCGCACCTCCTCCACCACGCCCGCCGCGAACAGGCCCGCCGTCCGCCGGTCGATCCGCGCCGACAACTCCTCCCGGCTCCGCTCCAGCAGCACCCCATGAAACGTCGGCGCCTGCTCCCATTCGTGGCGGAAACTGGAAAAAGGCTGGCCGGTCGCCAGACAAACCTCCAGCGCCCGGATCACGCGCCGCGGGTTGCGCCGGTCCACGCGCGCGGCCGCTTGGGGGTCCACGCCCTCCAGCCGCGCCAGCGCCTCCGGCAGCGAAAGCGCGTTCAGTTCCTCCCGCAGTTCCGGGCTTGCCGACGGGAGATCCGCCAGGCCCCGCGTGAGCGCCCGGAAATAGAGCCCCGTTCCCCCGGCCACGATGGCAAGCCTGCCCCGGGCGCGAATTCCGGCGATCGCGGCGAGCGCCGCCTCCCGGTAGCGGGCAACGTCAAAAGACGCCTCCAGCGGAACCGTCCCCACCAAGTGATGCGGCACGCGCGCCAGAGCCTCCGGCGAAGGCTTCGCCGTCAGGAGATCCAGCCCCCGGTAAACCTGGAAAGCGTCCGCCCCCACGATCTCCCCTCCGCACGCTTCCGCCACCGCCAGCGCCACGTCGGTTTTACCCACGGCCGTGGGACCGGCGAGGAAAAACGCGCCTTGGAGCGCCGCGGGAACTTCGTCTTGGGGCATGCCGGGATATGCGGACGGAACGGGCCGCGATTCAAGCAGGAAATGCGTTGCGTTTTTGGGCCAAAGGGCATTGTAATCACCAGCACCTCCCATGTCCCTCCCCATCCCGGACCTCCTTACCGTCGTCGATCCCCGCCCCCTTGTGCGCGCCGCAGCCCGCCAGTCGTTTGGAGAAGCCCCCGGGCGGCCCATTGTGGACGGCGGCCGCGCCGTGGGTGTCCGTCACGAAAGCGCCGACGCCACTTACTGCTTTCTGGAAGAAATCGTCCCGGCAGACCTGCGCGCATCCGGCGAAGCGCAAACCGTCAGTGTTTTTGAAACCATCGAGCGCATCCTGCACGCGGAAGGGATGACCTTCGGCCACCTCGTGCGAACCTGGTTCTATCTCGACAAGATCCTCGACTGGTACGACGGCTTCAACCGGGCGCGCACCCCCTTCCTGCAGGCACGCGGGGCCTTCGACGGTCTGCTCCCCGCCAGCACCGGGATCGGGATGCCCAACCGGCACGGCGCGGCCGTCATCGGCGGAGCCCTCGCCATCGCACGCAAAGGCGCGACCGTCCAGGAAGTCCCCTCGCCGCTCCAATGCTCCGCGCTCGATTACCGGAGCGCGTTCAGCCGTGCCGTGGAAGTCGCCCGGAAAGGCCGGCGGGAATTGTACATTTCCGGCACCGCCAGCATTGAGCCGGGCGGCAAAACCGCCCACGTTGGCGACGCCTCCGCGCAAATCGGCCTCACCATGCAAGTGGCCGAGGCGCTCCTGCGCTCGCGCGGCATGGACTGGAACCATTGCACCCGCGCCGTCGCCTATTTAAAGCAGCCCGAATACGCTCCGCTCTTCGCCCGGCACCTCGCCGCGCACGGCCTGGGAACACTCCCCCTGACGTGGATGCACGCCGACGTCTGCCGCGACGATCTCCTCTTTGAAATCGAACTCGACGCCAGCTTGAAGCTGGACCCAGCTCGCGCTACCGCGCGCTGCGGCGGCTGACGCGCGCCGCTTCGGTGGCTACCGGAGTTTAAAGAGCGAAGCTCCCCCTTCTTCTTCGTGCCTTAGAGCGTTTTTGGGTTATTTTGTCGCAATGATCTGAGAGCGCCGAGGGTTGATGCGGGGCTTTTTGAGCGCAGCGGCTGTATTTGTAAATACAGCCCAAGCGCAAAAAGACGCACAGCGACTCTCGCCGCCGAAGAGCATACGACAAAATAAACCGAAACCGCTCTAGCGCCTTCGTGTGAGAAAAAAACGCCCGGTCCCGCTCTACAGCGGCGAGCGTTCCCAGAACCGGTGGAAGGCGCGAGCCCAGTCGCGGTCTTGCACACCCGTGCGCGCCGCTTCTCCCATCCGCCGCCGCCGTTGCGGGTCCCGCACCAGCTCCCGCACGGCCCGGGCAAAATCGTCCGCGTCCAAGCCCCGGGTGACGAGGCCATTGACGCCATCCTGCACCAACTCCTTCGGGCCCCCCGTGTCGGAAACCACCGTGGGCACGCCCGCCGCGTGCGCCTCCACCACCACGTTCCCATACGTGTCCGTCGTGCTGGGGAAAAGGAACACGTCCGCCGAGGCGTAGGCTTCCGCGAGGTCCGTCCCCGAAAGCGCGCCGGTGAAACAAGCCTGCGGCAGCGCGCGCCGGAGCTCCTTCAAATAGGGGCCGTCCCCCACGAAAACCATCTGGACCGGCAGCGCCTCGGCGTCCAGGCGGCCGCAGGCGGCCACGATCACATCCAGGTCTTTCTCCTTGGAAATGCGCCCGACATACAAGAGGACGGTCTTCTGCTGCCAGCGACCGTAGCGTTTCCAAAAATCGGGATTCCGCCGCCCGGGGTGGAACAGTTCAACATCCAGGCCGCGCGGAAGAATCGCGATCTTTTCGGGCCGCACGCCCCGGTCGATCCAGGCGCGTCGGTAATCCTCCGAGTTCACGTAAAGGAGGTCGAGTTGGGAATAGAACCCGTGCATATACTTCCACGTCAGCGTCTCCAGGAAACTGTCGTCGGTAAGGATGCGGACGTATTGCGGGAAGTCGGTATGGTAGATGCCCACCGCGCGCAGGCCCAGCAGCTTGGCCGCCAGCAGCGCCGTCAGCCCCACGGGCCCCGGGGTACTGATGATCAGCTCGCTGAACTGTTCGCGCTGGATGTAGTCGAACATTTCCAAGATCGGCGGGAAGCTCAGCTTTTGCAGTTCATACTCCGGCAGCTCAAACTCCCCGATGGGCGCGAAATTCTGGATCGGGATGCCGGTGACGTGCATTTCCGCCCGCGACGTGACGACCACAAGCTCCTCCCCGGCGGCGATCCCCGCGGCCGTCATCTTGCGGATCGTCGTGGCGACGCCGTTGACATCCTCCAGCGTGTCCGTGAACCAGGCGCGCTTGCGGTTGCGCAGCAAGGGCGGCACCTCGCCCGCGATCCGCTCGCACACCTCCCGCAGCAGCGCGCGCGGCGGCGACTGGGTATGGAAGGCGTAAACATAAGGGCTCACCGTCAGGAAAATCGGCGCCATGATGCTCACCTCCTGGATCGCCTCGATCAAATTCCCCGAGGAGATTTGCTGCACGAACTTGGTGAAAAAACGGAACGCCAGGCGGCTCACCAAAAGGTTCGCCATCAGGAACGCACGCCGCTCGGGCTCCTCCACCCCCTGCGTCTGCCGTGCGAGGAGCTGTTTGAAATCCCCGTCAGAAAACGTCGCCGCCAACTGCTTCCAGAGCGAGGCATGGGCCGGTTTGGCCAGCTCGAAAATCTTGCCCGAGGCGATCCCCTGCGCAAGCAGCCCGATCTTGTCGCTCAGGGAAAACTCCGTCGGATCGCGCCCCTCCATGAACCGGGAAAACACCTTGGTCAGCAACCCGTTGGGAGCGTCGCCGCTGAAAAATTTTTCCCGCAGAAACGAATAGATCGTGTTGTACAGCCCGTGCGAAAGCGCCAGCGGCGTCCCCCCCTGGCCTTGCGGCTCGCACCGGCCCTCCCGCACGTGGGCAAGAAATTCTTGCGGCGTTTCGCAATGCGGCGCGGACGTCCAGGCCGACCCGGGGAAAAGGCCGCCGTGGTCGTCGGAACCGCCCACAAACACTTTGCGCCACGCTTCGGCGTGCGTCGGGGCAAAGCCGTGGCGATTGGCCAGCTCGTCGATCTTCTCCGGGGTGAGCCGCCCCAGCAGGGAGCGCGTCACGTCGCTCAAAAGAGCGTGGCGCAGCCCGTTGAGCCCCTCGAAGTGGCGGAAAAGGAGGATCAGCTTTTCCAGATTCGCCGCGCAGAGCTTGTCATCCAGCCGGTAGAGCGGATGGGCCACCGCGTGGGCGATCCCTGCCCCGGCAAGGAAGCGCTGCAACTCGTAAATATTCTCGCGCACGCCCTGGATCTCCCGGTGCTGCGCCTCCGTGATCCCCCAGGCCAGCAGTTCCACCCGGGCCCGGTCTTCGGGGAAGAGGGAGGAAATCTGCTCGCTCAAAAAAACGCCCGGCTGCCCGGCGATAGCGAGGCACCCCTCGATGCTGTTGTGATCGGTCAGCGTCACAAACTGCATCCCCGCCCGCCGCAACCGCCGGTAGAGCGTCAGCGGGTCCGACGTGCTATCGGGGAAGTCGAGCCGCCGCAGCACCCATTCCGCCGAGCGGGCGCTGGAGCGGGAATGGAGGTGAAGATCAGCGGAGGAAAGCATGGCCTTGCGAAAGAGGCGCTATTATGCCCGCACCCGCACCCGTGACAAGACCGCAGCGCCCGGTTTTAATGCTTGGACGCCGGGGCGTGCGCCGCCTCCGCCAGCGTCTCGTGCGCGATGGCGCGCAACACTTTGGCGTCGCCGGGCTGCACCCCCTCCGGCACGAAGCTGACTTTGGTCACATTGTCGTGGAAGAGAGTTTCGTAGAACATCGCGGCGGCGAGGTACTGGCCATTTGCGTTGGCATGACGGTCCCCCCTCTGCGTGATGACAATCGGTTGGGGCAGCGCCCGGACTTTCTGGAAAGCGTCGCCGACGGGGATGAGCGGCAGGCCCGTTTCGCTGGAGAGCTGCTGGTAAGCGGCCTTCAAGCCACGATACATTTTTTGCTGGTCCAGGCCCGGGACATTGAGCACCGGGTAATAATCATCTGAGTATGCCCAGGTCTGGAAGATCAGGATCTTCGCTTGCGGAGCGTATTGGTGAATGTAATCGATCAGAATGTTCGCGTAAGGCTGGTAGGTCTCGGGTTTGTAGCTCAGGCTGCTGAGCTGCTGGATGGTCACGACGTCCCATTTCGCCCCCTTGAGCACCATGCGGAGGCTGAATTTCCGCCCGTCGCTCGTCGCCGGATCATTGCTCGTATAAACATACCCTTTCGGGTCGTTGGAGTCGGCCTCGACCGCATTGAGATAACCGACGTGCTGCGCCAGGGAATGGCCGCCGAGGTTCGCGCGGAAGAGCCTCAATTGTTTGTCCCGGGATGCGGCGAACATCGGCAGGAAGGCCGTGGCGTTATCGGCAAAACTGTTCCCGATCGTAAGGAGCTTGACCTCCTTGATCGGCGCACGGGAAGCCGGGGCCGCCCCTTGCGCCACAAAAGGCAGGAAGCAGATGAGAAAACAAAGGGTTCGCAGGAGGCTGGCAGCGGCGCAGAGGGAGGTTTTCACGAGCTTTGAGGGAAACCCGGAGCCCGCAAGATTGCAAGGGATTTTCAGGCAGGGCGGAATGCTAGCGAATCGTCACGGGGGTGCCTTTGCTTAAGAGCGTGGAAAGCTCCTCCATATCCTCCGGCTGCATCCCGATCCCCCCCCCCGGTTTCTGGCCGCCTTCGGTGTAGAGCGTGTACCCGCGCGCGCTCAGCTCCACCCAACGGGCGCTCCCGGCGTATTCCTTTGAGCCGAAAGCGACGGGCGACCCGTTGGCCCACGCCATTTTTTTGCTCACCTTGGCATCCAGCGGCGCATTGCCCGCCCCCCGCTTGGGCGCGGGGACGTTCCAGCTTGCCGCCGTGTATTCCTTGAAAAACTTCCCCTTGTCGAGCAGCAGGACGGTGTGCGCCTTGCGGTCAATCAAGACGGAGAACTCCGGCTGGCTCACCCAGAGCACCTGCCCGATGCGCAAGCGCCTCGGGTCGTCAAGATTGTTGCAGCGCATGATCAGCTCGTCCGTGGTCTTGAGCTTCTTCTTGATCCTGTCCAAATTGTCGCCGGAACGGATTTCGTAGCGGATCTTGTTGGGAGCGGGGATGGCGGAAAGGAAAATGTCCGTGTTCACTTCGCCCAGCGCCTTGCGGGCTTCAGCCAGCTTCGTGGAAAAGGGATACGTCTCCAGGAACCGTTCCAGCGCATCCCGCGCCTCCACCGGCTGGCGGGCCGCCTTGATCTTCATCGCCTTTTCAAAATCGGGCAGGCTCGGGTCGGGCGGCAGCGCCGGTTTGCCCCCCGCCAACTCCTCCGGCGGAAGCTGGTTGGGCTTCACCAAAAGCTGGTAGCCAAACCACCCCGCCCCGCCAAACACCACGCCGCAGAGCGCGAGCAGAAACAGCCCCTTGAGAATCCAGTTCCACAACCTCATGGCAACGGCCCCTCCTTCACAGCAGCCCCTTGCGCCGAAAGTCGCGCATGTTCCCTCCGGCTGATTGCTGAACCAGGTCCACCGTGAACTTCAACAGGCAGACTTCCCATGCGTCATCGACGCCTTCGATAATGGCGCTCAGCGGCTCGTCCGCCTGCTTCATGCCGGAGCGGATGCGCGCCACCACGTCCTCCAGCGAGCCGTGCACGATTTCCTCCACCATGTCCATTTTTCGGAATTGGAAGCCGTATTTGAGGAACGCCAGCTTCTCCGGCCGGCTCTCCAGCCAGTCCGCGTAGCGGCGCGCCTGGTTCCCGAACCCCTCCAGCAGCAGCTTCGAGTATTGGCTCGGCGAAACGATCCGGGGCTGCTCCGCCTCGATCCGGCCGTCGCGCACACGAATCACGTTCACCCGGTCGAGCAGCTCCGTCACCAAGTGGAACCGGAAATGCGTGCTCCCAAATGTCTCGATCCGGCGGTTCGGCGCGACCAGCACCCGGGTATTTTCGACGGCATATTGGAAATCGTCTTCACTTTTCATCGTTCCCTCTCAACATAGAGGACGATTTTGCGGGGTGCCAGCGGCTTCTTTTCGGAAAAAAAATCAGGAACCCAGAAAAGAAGAAGAGTGCGCCCATGGGGGACGAACGGGACGAATAGGATGCATAAGAGCCTATTTTTAAACTGAGGCAGCCATCGGGGCGGCGCGCGCCAGCCGCCGCAGCGCGCGGTAGCGCGAATCGGGTCAAGCGTCACGCTTGCCAAAGCCCCCCCGGCTGTGGAACCATTACCCATTATGTCGAAACCCATTGTGCTCTTAATTCGTGATGGTTGGGGAATCAATCCGCATGGCCGCGCCACCGCCGAGGCGGATGGCAACGCCACCCTCCTGGCCCACACCCCCTTTCATAATGAAATGTATGCCCGCTACCCGGGCGCAGCCTTGAGCGCCAGCGGCCTCGACGTCGGCCTCCCGGAAGGGCAGATGGGCAACTCCGAAGTGGGCCACCTCAACCTCGGCGCGGGCCGGGTCGTCTACCAGGACCTCACCCGCATCAACAAAGCCGTGGCGGAAGGCAAACTGCGCGAAAACCCCGTCCTCCAGCAAGCCTTCGCCAAAGCCAAGAACACCCGGCTCCACTTCCTGGGCCTCGTCTCCGACGGCGGCGTCCACAGCCACATGGAGCATCTCATCGCCCTGGCCAACGCCGCAAAGGAAGCGGGCGTCAGCGAGATCATGGTCCACGCCATCACCGACGGGCGCGACTGCTCCCCCACCGGCGGCGCGGGCTACCTGAAGACGCTGGAGGAATCCCTCAAACCGAGCGGCGCGCGGATCGTCACCGTCGTCGGCCGCTACTACGCCATGGACCGCGACAAACGCTGGGACCGCAACAAACTCGCCTGGGACGCCATCGTGCTGGGACGCGGCACCGACTCCACCTTGAGCCCCAGCGAAACCGTCAGCGACCTCTACGCCAACGGGCAGACCGACGAATTCATGCCCGCCCTCATCTTCTCGCACCGCAACGAACAGCGCGTGCACGACGGCGACGTCTTCTTCTTCTTCAACTTCCGCGCCGACCGGGCCCGGCAGCTCTCGCTCGCCTTCCTGCGGCCCGACTTCGACGGGTTCGACCGGGAAGTCACCCCCAAGGTCCACTTCGTCACCCTCACCCAGTACGACAAAACCTACGGCTGCCCGTGCGCCTTCGGGCCCCAGTCCATGCACAACATCCTGGGCGAAGTCCTCAGCCACGCCGGGATGAAGCAACTGCGCATCGCCGAAACGGAGAAATACCCGCACGTCACCTACTTCTTTAACGGCGGCATCGAACAGGCATTCCCCGGCGAAGATCGCATCATCATCCCCTCCCCCAAAGTCGCCACCTACGACCTGCAGCCCCGCATGAGCGCCGCAGAAGTCACCGCCAAAGTGGTCGCCGAACTGCCCAAATACGACTTCGTCGTCCTCAACTTCGCCAACCCGGACATGGTGGGGCACACCGGCTTTGTCGAAGCCGCCATCAACGCCATCGAAACCATCGACACCGCCGTCGGCAAAGTCGTCACCGAAACCCTGCGGCTCGGCGGCAAAGTGCTCGTCACCGCCGACCACGGCAACTGCGAACAGATGCGCAACCCGGACGGCTCCCCCAACACCGCCCACACCACCAACCTGGTCCACCTCATTTACGCCGCGCAAGACGGCGACCAGTATAAACTCCAGGACGGCATCCTTGCCGACGTGGCGCCCACGCTCCTTTCCATGCTGGGCCTGCCCGTCCCGGCCGAAATGACCGGAAAAAATCTGCTCATCCGCTTGCAATCATAGAGCCAAACCGCTATTGAGAACCTCCCGCGCCCGTTCCGCGCGCGCGGATTTTTGCCCGATGGTGTAATGGCAGCACAGGTGACTTTGACTCACCTAGTCATAGTTCGAATCTATGTCGGGCAGCCATTTTCTCTCTTATGACCTCTCCCTCCTGGGGTGCCCTCTTTGATTGGGACGGCGTCATCATCGATTCCTCCCGCCACCACGAGAAATCGTGGGAGCTCCTCGCCCGGGAAGAAGGGCTCCCCCTGCCGCCGGACTCCTTCCGGCTCGGCTTCGGGCGCAAAAACCAGATCATCATCCCCGAGATCTACCGCTGGTCCAACGACCCCGTTGAAATCGAGCGTCTCGGGCAGCGCAAGGAAGCCATCTACCGCGAGCTGATGGCCGCCGACGCGCTGGAGCCGCTGCCCGGCGTGCGCGCCTGGCTCGCAACCCTTCGCAACGCGGGCATCCCCCGCGCCGTCGGCTCCTCCACCCCCCGCGCCAACCTCGACGCCGCCATGGGCCGGCTCGGCCTCGCCGAATGCTTTGACGCCATCGTCAGCGCCGAAGACGTGACCCTCGGCAAACCGCACCCGGAAGTCTTCCTCAAGGCGGCCGAGCGCATCGGCTGCCGACCGCAAAGGTGCGTCGTCTTTGAAGACGCCCACGCCGGGATCGCCGCCGCCCACGCGGGCGGGATGCGCGTCGTCGGTATCGCCACCACCCACCCGTTGGAAGAGCTGACGCAAGCCGACCTCGCCGTCCGCCGGATGGACGAACTGGATCTCGCCACCCTTTCCAGGTGGTTCCGGGACGGGGCATAGAGCGTTTTTGGGTTATTTTGTCGCAATGATCTGAGAGCGCCGAGGGTTGATGCGGGGCTTTTTGAGCGCAGCGGCTGTATTTGTAAATACAGCCCAAGCGCAAAAAGACGCACAGCGACTCTCGCCGCCGAAGAGCATACGACAAAATAAACCGAAACCGCTCTAGAATACCTCGTGCCCTACAGCTCCAGCGGCACGCCGGGCACGGGGACGACCACTTCGGTCCCGGGAAGGTCGGCCTGGAGCGCCTGGCGGAACCATTCAATGGCGGGCATGTCGCCGTGCACCAGCACGATTTTCTTTGGGGCCGCCCGCTTCACCCACGCCCGCATGGCTTCGCGCGAGGCGTGGGCGCTGAAGTTGAACGTTTCGAGCGCGCACGCCAGCTTCTGCGCCGGATGCCGTGGGTCGAGCGTGAAGGGTTCGCCCGGGATGGCGTGGCGTATCTTGCCGCCGGGGGATTCCGGGTCGGCATAGCCGATAAAGAAGAGCGAGTTGGCGGGGTCGCCGATAAACCGGTTGCCGAAAACGTTGGAAAGGGTGTTCTCGGTCATCATCCCGCTGGTAAAGGCGTAGATGCGCCCTCCCTTGACCGGCAGCCCGTCCATGTCCGCCCCGCCCACCACGAACGGCGCCACGGTGTCGAGCAATTGCAGGGTCGGCCGCAGGCGCGGCGTCTGCCCGGCGAGCTTGTCGTAAAGCTCCGTCAGCTTGGCGCTCAACCCGCCAATGTACACCGGCAGCCCACGAGGGATCACCCCCCGCTCCTGCATCCCGGCGAGCATAGCCAGGAGTTCCTGGGTCTTGCCCAGCGCAAAGACCGGCACCATCACGGCCCCGCCGCGTTCCAGCGCGCAGCGCAACGCCTCGCCAAAGCGGGCCTCCTCGCAGGCCCGCGTGAAGCCGGGCTCCAGCGGGTTGTCGCCCCGGGTCGTTTCCATGAGCAGAACGTCGAGCTGCTCTTCCGGGAAGCGGGCTCCCATGGAAAGCGTCTGGCCGTCGAAGTTCACGTCGCCGGTGTAAAAAAACCGCCGTCCCTCGCTGCGGATCAGGACTCCGGCGGAGCCGAGGATGTGCCCGGCGTCAAAAAGCTCGAAGCTCACCGCCTCCTCCTCGCCCGCGCCGAGCCGTTCCCCGTCGAGGCTCCAGCGCTGCCGCAGCGGCACCGGCTGGCAGCGTTTCATGGCCACGTCCGCCTCGCGGTGGGTAAAGAGCGGGTAGGAAGCCACGCCTTGTTCCTCCCGGATGCGCAGCATCACGTTCACCGAATTGTGGAGCATCACGTCGCCGATCTGGCGGGTCGCATCCGTGGCGAAAAGCGCCGCGCGCGGGTGGCGGCGCATGAGGGCGGGCATCGCGCCGATGTGGTCCTGGTGGGCATGGGAAAGGAAGACGGCGTCCACGCTGTCATCCGGCAACTCCTCCAGCGCGGGAAGCCCTTCCAGGCCCTCCTGGCGGGGGTGCATCCCGCAATCCAAAACGATCCGTTTGCCTGCCGTTTCGAGAGAATAACAGTTGGCGCCGATCTCGATCCGGCGGGTGTGGTTGGTTAAGCGCATGAGGGATTTGATCTGGTGAAAAAATCAGGAAGCGACGGGTTGCAGCGGATTTTCGTACAAGCTCTTATTCAAGCTGTCGGAACAAGATGAGAAAGAGGAGCAAGCCCGCGGGCAACAGCAGCGGCAAGGCCACCTGCCACACCGCAAAAATCCCCAGCGCACCCAACAAATAAAAGCCAAAGGCCCCCAGGCAAAGCGCGGCCGACCCCAGCTTGCCCCGGCGTTTGCAAAGCCAGCCAAGCAGACCGGCCGCCGCCACGAGGGACGCCTCCACTTCCAACCCGGCGCGCAGCGGGAACTTCCCCGCCTGCAACGTGGCAATGGCCGCCGCCGTCAGTTCGCCGCGCGAACCGAGCCGCCCGTTGGCCAGCGGGAGCGTCCGGGCTTCCTTGTCCGTGCGGGCCAGCAGCGCCAGCCCGTCTTTCAAAGCGCCAACCGGCGCCGCGACCGCGTGGCCGGATTGGGATTGCTCCGCCGCGAGAATCAAATCGGCCGCCGAAAACCGGACAAGCGGAATCGCAAAATCGACCGCCATCGTCCCAACGGAGTCCACCGGAATGCGGAGCGCCTTGCCCAGCGCGATGTGGGAGCCGGGCACGACCTCCACCTCCTCGGGCGTCACGCCATACCAGAGCATCGCCGCTTGCAGCACAAACGACGGCGTCACCAACCCACGGTAGCGGAAGACGAGCGGCACGCGGCGCACCGGGCCGCGCGGTCCGCCCGCCGGTTCAAAAAATCCAAGCGTGGCCGCCATGCGCAGATCGTCGGCGGGCTGCGCGGCGATCACCGGGAAATCCGGCACCCGGCTCGCGTTTCCCTGCACATGGCGCAATACCGGGACTTCCTGCAACGGCGGAAGCAGGGCCGGGTCTTCCGGGAACCCGAATTCCGCCCCCAACAGCCCCTTGGGCGCGCGCAACAGTTGGTTGTGGAGGAGGGCCATTTGCGAGGAATCCCCCTCCTTCCAGGCCAGCACCGGCTCCACAGCCACCACGCGGGGGCCGAACGCCAGCGCCGCGTTGACAAAGAGCGAGGCATCCACCGGCGTCCACGGATGCGCGGCCAGGTCTTCGTCGGAAATTTGCACCAGCGCCAGCGGAGCCGGCTCCAGATGCCGGGGAGCGTTGGCCGCGAGCCAGGTCAGAAACGCCCCGTCCACCCGGTGGAAAGGAGCCGTGCGCGACTCGTGGATCAAGACGAGCCCTGCTAGGAGGATGAGGAAAAGAAACTGCCGGAAACTACAACGCATCGGAGGAGACGGCGAGGATATGCTGAAAAGCGCCCCGGGGAAAGGGGAAAGAGGATAGGCGATAGAGGGGGGAGAGGATGGACACCGATGGGCTGTCTTACATTGGGAGGACGCGCCCCTTGTCTTCAACGCCCGAATAACGGACGGCTTCTATAGTTTCCCTCCTCTATCGTCTATCCTCTCATCTCCTTCCACGCCGGATGCCGTGCGATCTTTTGGAGCGCCTGGAGCAAGAAACCACGGCCCGGTTCCGTCCGGTGCCACGGGGAAGCCCCGCTCGGGTGGGGCAGCGGCACCAGGTCAAACGCGACTCCGGCGCGCTCGCCGTGAAAGCGTTTGCCGATCATCTCCACCAACGGCGCGGGCGGCAGGAATTGCGCGATGGCGAGCTTGCCCACGGGAATCACCAATGCGGGGCTTAGAATCCGCAGCTCCGCATCCAGCCAGCCTCCGCATTGGACGATCTCGGCGGGCGACGGCACGCGATCCCCGCCGTGCGCGTTCTTGCCGGGGAAACAGCGGCAAACGGCGGCCATGTAAACCCGCGAGCGGAAAGTCCCTTCGTCCACGCCGCACTGTTCGGCGAACCAGCGGAACATCGTCTTCCCAGCCGTCCACGCAAACGGGCGGCCCAGCACCGGCTCCTTCACTCCCGGAGCCTGGCCGACAAGGAGCACCTTGCTCCAGACCGGCGGCCCCGAAACAACGGGCTTGTGCATCGCCGGGCAGCGGGTGCAGGCAAAGAGGGCGTCCACATGAGTCTTGAGCGGGTCGGCGGCTTTCACGGCCCGCACCTTACGCGGATTTTGGACTCGCGCAAAGCAAAGGAAAAAACAGAAACATGTCAGGTACCACCTGTGAAACTGGGGGCGTGGACGAGGAGCCGCTCAAAGCGGCCTATTGATAGACGCAGGCCCTGTTTGCCTTCAACGCGTTCTCCTCTTTCTCTTTGTCTTTCTTCGTGGCTTCGTGCCTTGGTGTTAAAAACCAGTGTCCTGTCAGGCAAGTTCATGAAATAAGTCCGAGTCCATTTTCCGCATTTTTCAAGGCGCGACCGAAAGGCAATATCTGAAGATATTGCCCGAGGAAGCAACGCCGAAAAATTGAAAAAGGGGCCGGAATTATGACGCGAATTTATCACTCACCACACTAGTTTTAAATTGAAGTGTTTACAATGATGCGAGAGCGTCGTGGGTTGACTCTGGGAGTCTCCCCGGCAATGCCGGGGTATCTCCTATTGGACTAGTCAACCAAGCCGCGTCCCGGCGGCCACGGGATGCCCGGAGAGGAAATCGCGCACGGGCATCCGGCGGCTCCCCTCCAGTTGCACCTCGCGCAAAAGCACCGCCTCCTCGCCCGCCGCCACGAGCAGGCCCCGCTTGTCGGCGCGCAAGATCATGCCCGGCTCCCCACCGGCACGGCGGCAGCGGATGAGGGAAAAGACTTTCAAGGTCCGCGCGGGTCCGCCGCCGCTCGCAGGCAGCCGCGTGGAAGCCGCGGGCCACGGATTCATCGCGCGCACCTGCCGGTCAATCGCCAGGGCGGGGGCGCGCCAGTCAATCACCCCGCTCTCGCGCGAGAGCTTGGCCGCGTAGGTTGCCCCCGCCGTCTCCTGGGGAATGCGCGGGGCCCTCCCCTGCGCCAGCAAGTCAAACGCGGCGGCCAGCGCCTCGGGCGCGAGCGCGGCCAGGCGGTCGTGCAGGGAGCCTCCGGTTTCGCGCCGCCGGATCGGCACGCTCCGCGAAAGCAGCACGTCGCCCGTATCCAGGCCCTCGTCCATCCACATTACCGCGATGCCGGTTTCGCGGTCGCCCGCCAAAATCGCCGCCTGGATCGGCGCGGCCCCCCGGTGCGCGGGCAGCAGGGAGGCGTGCAAGTTGAGACAGGCCAGCGAGGGAAGATCCAGAATGGCTTTCGGCAAAATCTGCCCGTAGGCCATCACCACCATCACTTCCGGCGCAAACGCGGCCAATTCGGCGATCGCCGCCCCCTCCCGGATGCGCCGGGGCTGCACCACCGGCACCCCGTGTTCGAGGGCCAGGCGCTTGGTGGGCGGGGGCGTGAGCGTCTGCTTGCGGCCCACCGGCTTGTCCGGCTGGGTCACAACGGCCGCCACCTCGTGGGTGCGCAGCAGCCACTCCAACGCGGGCAACCCAATATCGCCGGTTCCAAGAAAGAGAACGCGCATGGTATGAGCAATCGCCTCTGGGCGATTAGCAATGCTTCCTTTTCTCCATGCCGTTGATCGCGTTGATGATCTCGCCCAGCACCTGCACCGGCGACCGCGTGGCGTCGATGGTCTGGATCAAATCGTCCCCGTAATATTTCAGCAGCGGTTTGGAGAGGTTGTCGTACACGGAGAGCCGCTCGCGGATGATCTCCTCGTTGGCGTCGTCAAGCCGGTTATCCTTCAGCGCCCGGCGTTGGAGCCTTTTCACTAGCGCCTTGCGATCGGGACAATCGAGGTGGAATACGGCGCGCACGTCGATCATCTCCTCCATGATCTCCGCCTGCCGGACATTGCGCGGGATGCCGTCGAGCACGAGCGCGTCCAGTTCCGGCTTGAACTGGTGGGAGCGGACGCAATCGGCGATCCGCACCTTCCAGAGCTTGATGGTGATTTCGTCGGGGACCAGTTCCCCCTTGCCGGAAAAGTAAAGAAAAGCCTGGCCCAGCTCCGTGCGCGTATCCAGGGAGCGGAACACGTCGCCGCAGGCGCAGTGGAAAAATTGGGGGAGCGTCCCCAGCGTCACCCCCTGGGTTCCTTTGCCACTGCCGGGAGGGCCGAAAATGAGATACGTTTTGTAGCGTTGCATTGGAAATCAGACAAAACCAGCCGCAAAGGAAGGCTACATTGCCCCCCGGAAAGGGAGCAACCCAATTTCTACCGAGCCACCGCCACGGGCAACCCTACTTCGCGCCGGTGAGTCTCTCCACCGCGTTGATAAACGGGCGGGGGCCGCCAGGCTGGTAGCCGAGTTCGCCCGCTTTCGCGCCGTTCGGGGTCAGGACGATGATGGTCGGGTAGCCTTGGATCTGGTATTGGGCGGCGAGCTTCTCGTTCTGCGCCTGTTCGGCGGGCGGCAGCGCCTTGCGGCGGGGAAAATCGGCCTTGAGCAGGACCAGTTTGCGCGAGGCGTAATCCTTGAACTCCTCCTTTTGGAAGACTTCGCGGTCCAGTTTCATGCACCATCCGCACCAGTCGGAGCCGGTGAAGTCGATCAAGACGGCTTTCTGTTGCGCTTTGGCCTGGGCCAGCGCCTGGGTGTAATGAGTCAGCCATTCTTCCGCGAGCCCGAAGGAGCCCAACGTCAGAAGAGCAACGGCGGTCAAGAGCAAGCGTTTCATCTTGTAGAAAGCATTCCCCCGGTTTCCCAAAAAAGAAAGGGGAAAAAAACACCCCCGCGGGTTGCCCCGCGAGGGTGGAGAGTGGAAAGGGCCTTTGCGCGCGCCTTACAGCGTCCGGCAAAATTCCTCGAAGCGGTCGAGCCCCTTCTTGATGACGTCCATGCTGGTCGCATAGCTGAACCGGATCGTCCGGTCGTCGCCAAAGGCGATGCCGGGCACCACGGAAACGTTGAATTTGCTTAAGAGACGGTCGGCGAAGTTCTGCGAGGTGAGCGAGAGCCTGGAGATGTTGACGAGGATGTAGAACGCCCCCTGGGGCTTGACGACGGAGATGCCCTTGATGCCCGAGAGGCGGTTGAACATGTAGTCGCGGCGCATCTGGAATTCCTCGCGCATGTCCACAACCGGCTGCTGGTCGCCTTTCAGCGCGGCGATGCCGCCCTGCTGCGCGAAGGAGCACGGGTTGGAGGTGCTGTGGCTCTGGATGGAGTCGATGGCCCGGGCCAGCGGCTCGGGAGCGCCGAGGTAGCCGAGACGCCAGCCGGTCATCGCATACGCCTTGGAAAAGCCGTTGACGGTGATGGTGAGGTCGTAGGCTTCCGGCGAAAGGGAGGCGATGGAGACGTGCTTGACGTCGTCATAGGTGAGCTTCTCGTAGATTTCGTCGGAGAGGATGATGATCCCTTCCTCGTCGGCGACGGCCACGATGGCTTCAAGTTCGTCCTTGGTGTAGACCGCGCCGGTCGGGTTGCCGGGGGTGTTGATGATGACCATCTTGGTCCGCGGGGTCATCGCTTCTTCAAATTGCAGGGCCGTCATCTTCCAGCCGTTTTCCTCGGTGGTCTGGACGAAAACCGGCTCGCCCCCGGCGAGGCGGACCATCTCCGGGTAGCTCAACCAGTAGGGAGCCGGGATGATGACTTCGTCGCCGGGCTCGATGGTGGCGAGGATGGCGTTGAAGCAGGAGTGCTTGGCCCCGTTGGAAACGATGATCTGGTGCGGTTTGTAATCCAGGCCGTTATCCGCGAGGAATTTCTCGGAAATGGCCTCGCGCAACTTCGGGATGCCCGAGCTGGGCGTGTATTTGGTCTGCCCACCGTCCAGGGCGGCCATGGCGGCGGCCTTGATGTGCTCGGGGGTGTCGAAGTCGGGTTCCCCGGCACCGAAGCTGCATATGTCGATGCCGTCGGCTTTCATCGCCTTGGCTTTGCTGTCAATGGCGAGGGTGAGCGACGGAGTGAGAATGGTGGCGCGTGAGGCAAGGTCCATAAGCTTATTTTTTCAGTTCAATGTTCAGAGATGGGGTTGCGGCAAAAGAGAGGCGTCTAGAGGCTTCCGTAGAAGCTCTCGACGAACGGCTTCAGGTTGTTTTCGTCGATCTGGATGATCTTCATTTCGCGCCGGGCGTTGTCGGTGGAGTCGGAAGCGTGCGCGGCGTTGACCATGATGGTCTGGCCGAATTCGCGCCGGATCGATCCGGGAGGCGCTTTGGAAGGGTCCGTTGGCCCGAGGACTTCACGGATCTTGCGCACGGCGTCCACGCCTTCATAGGCCAGGGCGATGCATTTCTCGCTGCCGGGTTCCCCGCGTTTTTCGGCCGGGCACTCGCTCGGCTTGCTGCCGGACATGAACTGGACGATGGATTCCCAGTTCTGTTCGCCGTTGAGCGGCCCGAGGATGTCGCCCAACTGCTTCTGCACTTCGTCGTTGAGCATGATGCCGAGTTCCTGCTCGATGGCGAGGCGGGCGATGGGGGCGGTGCGGTCGCGGAAGATGTTCTTCAATACGTCGAGCACGGGGCCGTAAAATTCGCACGCCTGGGCGACGCTCATGAAGTGGACTTTCGTGCCGACAATGGTCAGACCCGTGCGGGAGAAGACATCGATCACCGCGCCGGGGCGGGAGTTCGGGAAGCGGAAGTTGTCCGGCTTGATCAGGACGAGGGTCCGCTCGACGTTGGCGCCTTCGGGATGAGCGGCCACTCCCTCCAGGATGCCGCCGTCGCTGTCGGAGAAGCGGGCCCAGAGTTTCAGGTTGCGCTCGGCGGCGGCCGCGTCGGGCGGGCAGAGCACGGCGGGCTCAAAATAGACGACTTTTCCGGCGGCATCGGTGATGTAGTCGCCGTAGGTGTCGCGGATGGTTTCCCCGGCGGGGCCGCCGGTGGTGATGGAGCCGACCGCCGAGCGGAGCTTGGCGACCGCATTCTCCCCGCGGAAAACCAGCAGGAGAACGCGGGGCTTGGCGTCGGCCTCGTTCGGCAGGAAGTGGTGCAGGACGTAATCGCGGATCAGCTCCTGAGCGGCGTGGTGCCGGGGCTCCGCGTCCGTCACGAGCGTGGAGGCGTAGGTGGTGACAAGTTCTTGGCTGGGCGCATACATCCGGGCCCGGATGAGGTCGAGCCCCGTTCGGGAAATAAGACGCGAGATAATGCCGCCGGTACGGGATTTGCGGATCGAGTACGGCGTAACCAATACGTAGGAAAGTTCTTCGGCCATAGATGAAAATTGCCTGCGCCGAGCGGCCTGAAACGGGTATTTTTCAGGTCAAACCAGCGTAGGCAGAGTGGTTTTTTCTGTAAATTTTCGAAGAAAGGCTAGCGGGGGGGTGCGGCGGGCGTCAACGTCTTTTTCAAGCCCCCGTGCCGCCGTCCCCGGCAAAGCGAGCAATGAAGCGGGCGCACGGGAAAAAAGGCCTCCCCAAACAGCCGTTTTTTCCTCCGTCGCGCCCCTACCCCCGCCTGGGGCCTTTTTTTATTGCGCGATCCGGGGCGTGCCGGTTTTCTCCGCCAGCAGGCTCGCCCATTTCCCCTTCCGCACGACCTTTTGGAACGCAAACCCGAGCTTTCGGAACGCGGCGGCGACTTCCTTCTCCTGGATCAAGAGGATGCCCGAAAGGATGAGCGCCCCGCCCGGGCGGACGGCGGCTGCGATGGCTGGCGACGCCTGGATCAAGACCTGGCTGAAGAGATTGGCCGCGACGACGTCCCAGGTGCGCGGCGGGGCCCACTGGAGCACGTCGAGCTTGCGCACGGGGATCGGCCCGGCGGCGTTGAGGGCCACATTCTCCTTGGCGGTGCGGACGGCGTGGGGATCAAAGTCGCACCCCTCCGCCTTGCGCGCGCCGAGCTTGCGCGCGGCGATGGCCAGGATGCCGCTGCCGGTGCCGAGGTCGAGGAAATCCCACGGGCCGCCCTGCGCCTGCGCCACGTCGCACAAGAGCCGCAGGCACGAGGCCGTGGTGGCGTGGTCGCCGGTGCCAAAGGCCATGGCCGCCGGGATGACGAGCACGGGCCGGGAATCGCCCAGCCGCCGCGCGGTTTCGGGCGAATCGGCGATCCAGAGGCGGTCGCGGATGGGCAGCGGCTTGCGGGCGACGGGTTCGCTGATCGGCTTGTCTTTGATCTCGCGGATCTGGCCGCCGAACTGGCGCGCCAGCGCGTCGGCCTCCTTGCGCGTAAGGGCGTAGGCTTCGATCCGCAGCGATTTGCGGCTGGGGAGCCGGACCACGGCGAGCCGGGTCGGCCCCACGCATTGCAGACGTTCCATCCAGGCGTCTTCCCACTTGGCCGAGGTCAGTTTTCTCCAGGTAAGCATAAGATTTTCAACTCCGCAGGCCGCGCAACTGCTGGCCGTTTTGCCAGGCTTTCACCCAGCGCATGCCGTCAATCTTCCAGGTCTGCCCTTCGCAAACCAGGGTATAGAGACACGGGAGCACGGTGCCGTCGCGGCCGATATAAAAGACTTCCACAACGGCCCGGCGGCCCTGGCGCTGCCACGCGCCGAACTCCACCCGGCCGCTCCTGGCCACGCGGGCGTAGTCGTTGCGCACCATGGCGGCGAAGCGTTCCAGCGGGAAACGCTGCTGGATGGTGGCCGACGCCTGGCGGTAGGCGGAGGGGTAATCGTCGCCCCGGCAGGCGGCGAACTGCTGCTGCACCACATCGAAGAGTTCCGCGGGCTTGAGCCGGGCGGTGCGCAGCCCGCTGGCAACATGCCACCAGGCCGCCGCCGCGCAAAGACCGAGGCAGCACAGAACGAGCGTGACTTTGCCGCGCGGGCTCATGCGGAGGGATGGAGGCGCATTGGGTGGTCCAGTGTAGAGGGAGCCGCTCCCGGAAGCAAGCCGGCAAAAGAAGTCTATCTTCTATCGTCGTCTTCTCCCGTGACATGCGCCGGTTTTTCAGGCTCACTATGGAGTTCTTCCTCATGAGTTTGGAGTCCCGTTTCGCCCATTTTTCCGTCCGCCGGCCCGGCATCATCCTCGCGGCGGTCGCGCTTTTTATCGCGGCCTGCGTCGCCGTGATCGTCACGCGCGGACGGGTCGATTCCGATGTCCTCAACCTCCTGCCTCAACGGTTCGACTCCGTGCGCGCCCTCAAGGTCTACGACCGGGAGTTCAGCCAGGCCCGTGAGATCACCTTCGCCCTCTGGGACGAGGCGCACGCCGCCGACCTGGACGCCTTTGCCGAGTATTTCGGCAACGCCCTGCGCCGGGAGCCCTGGGTGGTCCGGGTTCTCGACCGCCCGCCGATGGACGAACCCGAGGGAGCCAGCGAGGTGCAGCGCCTGGCCGTGCCGCTCCTGCTGGACCAGGAACCGGCGGCGTTCGCGCAAACCCTCCAGCGCCTCGCGCCCGAGGCCATCGCCAAGCGTTTTGCCATGAAGCGGGCGGAGATGGAGGCCGGTTCGCCCAAGGCGGAGATGGAGCTGACCCTCGACCCGCTGGGCATCGTCGCGCCAACGCTGGCCCCGTTTTCCTCCTCGCTCTCGGCGGAAAACACCCGCCCCATGGCTTCGCCCGACGGCACGCTGCGGGTCGTCGTCGCCTTGAGCGCACAGACCGCTCTCGACGCGGAGAGCTGCCGCGAGACGCTCCGCAAGGTGGAGGACTTCAAGGCGCGCGTGCTGGCCGGGTGGACCGGCGGCCCCGCCCCGCAGATCCTCGTCACCGGCCGGACGGCCTACGTCGGCGAGCTTTCCACGGGGATGAAGCACGACGTGCTGGCCACCCTCCTCGGCTCCCTCGCGCTCGTCTCCGGGGTCTTTTACGCCGGCTTCCGCCGGGTGCGCCCGCTGCTCGCCATCCTGGGCGTCCTGGTCCTTTGCTGCCTTGGAGCGGTGGCGGCGGGCATCCTCTTTTTCCAGCGCTTGAACCTCGTCACCATCGGCCTGTGTTCGATCCTCGTCGGCCTGGGGGTCGATTTCGGGATGCTCCTCTACGGCGCCTACCAGGCCAGCCGCCATTGCGGGCTCGATCACCACGAGGCCACCGCCGATTCCGCCCAACAGCTCGGGCGCGGCATCCTCTTCGGGGCCTCCACCACGGCGGCCGCCTTTCTCTCCCTGTTGCTGAGCGAATCGCTCGGGTTCGCCCAACTCGGCGTTTTGATCGGCATCGGCATCCTCCTGGCGGCGGCCTTGATGCTGACGGTCTTTTTCGTCTTCATCGGCCCCGGCTACCGGCCCGGCGGGAGCGACCCTCTGCTTATCGCCACGCAAAGCTACCTGGACCGCATTTTGGCCAGGCCCAAGCCGGTCGTCTACGCCGCGCTGGCGCTGCTCCTCGCGGCCACCCTTTTTGCCATCGCCCCGGTCGGCAAAGTCCGCTTCGAGGCGAACCCTCAATCGCTGGAACCGCCCAACAGCCAGGCCGGGTTTGCCCTGCGCAAGATCAAGGAAAAGCTGATCTCGGGGAAGGCCGAGCCGGTGCTCGCCATCGTCCAGGGGCGCGACGCCGCCGACTTCCACGCCCAGTGGGCCGCCGCCCAGACCCACTGGCAAACGGCCAAAGAGCGCGGGGAAATCGCCGGATTCTCCACCCCGGCCGCGTTCGCCTTCGCCCCGCAGCGAACGGACGCGAACCTGGCCGCCCTGGCGGGCCTCGACGTGGCCGCCAGCCGCCGCGCGCTGCAATCGGCCCTGGATGCCAACGGCTTTGACGCGAAACCGTTCCAGAGCGCCTTCGGGCTCCTCAACGCGCTGGAGGCGCTGCGCCGGGGCGACCACGCTCCGCTCGACTGGCGGGGGCTCCTCCCGCCCGCCTCCAGTTGGCGGTTCGTCCTCGACCGCTTTCTCTCCTCCACCCCGAACATCGGCGCGGCTTACATCACGCCGAACCGGACCATCTCCAGCCCTGAGGAACAGGCGGCGCTTCGCCGCGTGCTCGACACCCCCGGCGTCCGGCCGTGGTACACCGGCTGGAGCTACGTCATGGCCGACCTCGTCCCGTGGAGCCAGGGCAAGCTCGTGGAACTGAGCGCCGCCATGGTCCTCTTCAACATCCTCCTGCTCGCGTTCATGTACCGGGCGGTGGCTCCCCTGGCCGTCCTGATGCTCAGCCTGGGCCTCAGCATCGGCGCAATGATCGCCGGGTTGAAGTGGACGGGGCTCCCGCTCAATCTCTTCAACGTCCTCTCCTTCCCGCTCGTGTTGGGCGTGGGGGTCGATTACGGCATCTACGTCGTCCTGGCCGTGCGCCAGCGCGACCGGGCCCGGCATGTCCTGGCCTCCATCGTCAAGCCGGTGCTCTTGAGCGGCCTGACCACCATCGCCGGGTTCGGCTCGCTCGGCTGGGCCAACCACCCCGCCCTCTCCAGCCTGGGGCTCGTCTGCGCGCTCGGCGTCGCCTGCTGCCTTTTTTCCACGCTTTTCTTTGTTCTTCCCGCCTACCTCTGGAAGGGCTACCGATAATAGTCGAATCCATGAAACGCCTTTTTTGCCTCACCGCCGCTATTGCGGCTCTTGCCTACGCCCCCCTCCCCCTCCGCGCCGCCGCCCCCCTCACCCCGCCCGAACGGGCCGAACTGCTCCAGCGACTCGAAGCCACCCACGCCAAGTTCCCCTCTTTCCAGGCCGTTTTTTCCGAACAGCGGACCTCCCACTTACTCAAAAAACCGATTCTGAGCACCGGCAGCATCGCTTTCCAAATCCCCAACAAATTCCGGCGGGAACTGACCGGCTCCAACCCGAGCCTGACCGTCAGCAACGGCAAGGAACTCTGGATCTATTACCCGAACTTCCTGGAAGCCGAACAATACACGCTGGGCAAGCGGGCCATCTTCGACGACGCGCTGGCCGCCCTCACCGCCGGGCTCAACTTCGCCCACGTGGAAGAGTTCTACCAGCTCGACGCCACCCCCGAAGCCGATGGAGGCTACCAGATCATGCTGACCCCCAAGCGGAGCAACCTGAAGCGGATCGTCGCCCAATTAAGTGTCTTCCTCGACAAAAACCTCGACGTCCGCCGCACCGACCTGACGCTCCCCAAAGGGGACCAGATCGTCACCACCTATACCGCACAACGCCGCGAGCCGGTCCCGGCGGCCACCTTCGAGTTCACGCCACCCGCCGGAGCCAACGTTACCCGCCCGCTGGGCAAGTAGGAAGACGCGGAGAGGGGAGCTTGCGAGCCCCATTGCCCTCTCAGCGATGGTGCGGCACGGGTTTGGGCAAGGGAGCGGGCGTAGACATGGGCAACTCCCACTGGATAAAACGGGGAATTTTCCCGTTGCTTAAGAAATGAAGTCCCTGGGAGAAAAGCGCGGCCATGAGCCAGAAAAGGGCCAGCAAGAGAAGCAGAAGGAAATTCCCGGTCATCCATTCTTCCCAGCGCGATGGCTGGCAGGCGGGAGGTTCGCTCCGGGCGCTCGTGACGCGCCGCGCGCACTCCGGGCAGATCCCATGCGAAATGGGCTCTTCCGGGCCGTCCCGGATCACTTTTTTACACCACGCACAGATCAGCTTCATGCTTTGCTCCTTGGCTTTGCGCGCGGGCAAAAAGAAGGGCGCGGCCCTGCCGCGCTGGTCCCGAGGCCCTGAGAGAGCCCGCCACCAAAGCACGGCCGAACCGCGCCGATTGACGGCGCGGTCAGCAGTGATTAGTGGCGCTAAAATCTCTCAGGTTTCGGGACGCCCAATCTGCCTACGCAGTTAAAATGTATTGTTTACAGAGGAAATTTCTCAGCAAACCGCCTCCAGGTCAATGCATTGTGGCGGTCTCCCCGGCTTCTTCCAGAAGAATCCCCCGGTCCCAGTCTTTCCAAACCGGCTCGTAGCCCCGGGCCTGGAGCATCGCTGCCACCTCGGCGGCGGTGCGCGGGTCGGAAATCTCAAACTGCCCCTCGGCCTCGCCGCCCGCCCCCGCCGTCTCATCGAAGAGCCGCCGCCCATGGACGGTCTGGTGCAGGGCGCGCTTGCCCTGGCCGGTATAGCCGCCCGGCTCCACGTGGCTCCCGGCGCTCATCATCGTGACGCCCAGCGGCACCAGCGCGTCGCGGAAGGCGGGTGTCTCCCGCGTGCTCACCACGATGCCCACCTGCGGGAAGCAGAGGCGCACCGCGCAGAGAAGCTGGATGTAATCGCGGTCCGTCAATTCATAACGCGGCTGGAAGCCTCCGGCGGCTGGCCGCAGCCGGGGGAAGCAGATGGTGATCTGCGATTTCCAACAATGCTTTAGCAAATGCTCCAGGTGGGCCGCGCACGCCAGCGCCTCCTCGCGCCAGGGGCAGAGGCCAAAGAGCGCCCCGATGCCGATCCGTCGGAATCCGGCGGCGTAGGCCCGCTCCGGGGTGTTGAGCCGCCAGGCGTAATTCTTTTTCGGCCCCGCCGGATGCAGCTCGGCGTAGTTCTCCCTGTTGTAGGTTTCCTGGAACACAACCAGCCCCTCCGCCCCGGCGCGGACCAGCGGCGTGTAATCCTCCACGCTCATCGGGGCCACCTCGACATGCACGCTCGGGACGAACGGCGTGAGCGCCCGGATGCAGCGCTCCAGGTAATCGACGGAAACAAATTTGGGGTGCTCCCCGGCCACCAAGAGGATGCTGCGGAACCCCTGGCCCACAAGGTATTGCGCCTCCTTGCGGACTTCGTCCACCTCCAGCGTCACGCGCAGGATCGGGTTGCCCCGGGAGAACCCGCAATACTTGCAGGCGTTGATGCACTCGTTGGAAACGTAAATGGGGGCGAAAAGCCGCATCGCCCGGCCAAAGTGGGCCAGCGTGGCCAGGTGCGCCCGGCGAGCCAATGTCTCCAGTTCCGCGTCGGTCTTCGGCTCCAGCCATTGCGCAAAGCGGCGCAGCAGCGGCGAGGGGGCGGAAGGGGGATAAACATCGGCAAAAGGCATGATGCCCCGGAGTATGAAACCGGCCTGCCCGGCTTGGCAAGGAACCTCTCGCCGCTCTTCGCAAACCGCGCCGCCGCCCCGGGCGCCGAATCTCCCGATGAGGGCATGATCGAAGCGCGCAAAATCCCATGGCTGGAACGGCTCTTTGTCCGGGGGGTGCGCCGCGTCATGGCGCGCCGGTTCTATGGCGTCTTCGTGCGGGGGCTGCCGGAACTGGAGCGGGCTGCCAGAGGGGGGCGGCCGCTGCTCATCTGCACCAACCATTCCAACTGGTGGGACGGCTTCGCGGCGGCATTGACGATCCCTCTTTTCGCCGGGCGGCAGCTCTACCTGGCCCAATCCGAGGCGCTCCTGCGGCGTTACCGGCCGCTCCGGTGGCTGGGGGCATTCGGCCTCAGCCTGGAGGGTTCCCCCCTGCCGGGATTGCGCCAGGCGCTGGCGCTCCTGCGCGACCCGCGCAACGCCGTCTGGCTTTTCCCGCAAGGGGTGCTCCTGCCCCAGTGGATGCCGATCACGATCAAGCCCGGGGCCTCGTGGCTGGCGCGCCGGAGCGGGGCGTTGCGGCTGCCGGTGGCATTCCGGTACGAATGGATGGTGGAATCGCGCCCCAGCCTCTTCATCCACTGCGGCCCGGCGCTGGAGCCGGACACGTCCGACGCGGCGCTGGCGGCGGCCTTGCAGGGGCTCTACGACGCCGTAGCCGCGGCGCTCGTTCCCGTGGATCTGGGCGGCTGGCAGCCTCTCTACCCGCCCCGGATGTCGATGAACAAAGTCTGGGAACGCTGCAGCACCCGGCGCGGGCCGTTCAACCCGCGCAACGAGTAAAAACGATGGAAGGGATGGCATGATCCCATCTTTCAGAAATAAACGGACAGGAGGCCTGCGGGGTTTTTGCGGAGCCCAAACCGTTTCCGCCTGGAAAATGAATCCACCGGCCCGAGGGGTGCCGTAATCATCTACAAATGCAGAACACCCCGTTCCAAAGATATGCCGACCCGCCGGAGCTCTCCCCGGTGGAACGCATCGACCGCCTGCTGGCAAGCGTCCCGCCCGGGCATCCGCTCCGGCGCGAGCTGACCGATTTGCGCGCCGCGCTCTCACAGACCGAAGGGACAATGGAGGAGGCGCGGGCCGCCATCGAGAAGCTGGAGCAGATCGTCCAGAAACTGAGCGCCCCGGCCAACCGCATCGGGACGTTTCTGTGCGCCCCCAACGCCGAAACGGCACAAATTGTCGTCGGCGGGGCGGATTACTACTGCAACGCCGATCCGCGCCTCTCGCTGGCCTCGCTCAAAAAGGGGACGCGCGTGCTCGTCAACGAGGCGTTCGCCATCGTGGGCGACCTCGGCTACGACGGCTGCGGCCCGGTGGCCAAGGTGACGGAAGTCCTCGGCGGGGAACGCCTGCGCGTCGGCACCGAGCACGGCATCCAGTCCGTCGTCCTCCAACGGGGAGCCGACCTCATGGAAGCCACCGTGAAGGCCGGGGACGAAGTCCGCGTGGACGCCAACTTCCGCGTCGCCGTGGAAGTCCTCTCCCGCTCCAAGGCCGACGACTACTACCTCGACGCCGTGCCCGAGCTGCCGTGGGAAAAAGTGGGCGGGCAGGAAGAAGCGCTCGCGGCCATCAAGGACGCCGTGGAATTGCCGCTCCTGCACCGGGAACTTTTTTCCCGCTTCCAGCACCAAACGCCCAAGGGGTTCCTGCTCTACGGCCCCCCCGGCTGCGGCAAGACGCTCATCGGCAAGGCCACCGCCTACAACCTCACCGCCCGCCTCCAGGAGACGACCGGAGCGGCCGTGCGCGAATGTTTCATGCACGTGAAGGGTCCGGAAATCCTGAACATGTGGGTGGGCGAAAGCGAACGGATCGTGCGCGAGATCTTCGCCACCGCCCGCGAGAAACGGCGCAGCGGCTTCCTCCCTTTCCTCTTCATCGACGAGGCCGAAAGCGTGCTCGGAACGCGCCGCGCCTCCCGCATCTCCAACATCCTCTCCACGCTCGTGCCGATGTTCTGCGCGGAGATGGACGGCATCGAGTCGCTCCACGACGTGGTCATCATCCTCGCCTCCAACCGGGCCGATCTGATCGACCCGGCCATCCTGCGGCCCGGCCGCATCGACCGGAAAATCAAGGTCAACCGGCCCAACCGGGAAGGGGCGCGCGAAATTTACAAAATCTACCTGACGCCCGGCCTCCCCTACGACCCGAAGCTCCTCGCCGCAGCGGGGTGCGCGGAGGCCGCCGTCGAACGCCTCGTGGAATCCCTTGTGGAGTGGCAGTTCGCCCACCGCGACGCCAACCGCTTCCTGGAGGTAACGCTGCGCAGCGGGAAAAAAGAGACCCTCTTCCGGGGCGACCTGGTCAGCGGCGCGATCATCGCCTCCATCGTGGAGCGGGCCAAGGGGTTGGCCATCAAGCGGGCCATCGCCACCGGCGGCCCGGAGGGCATCGGCGAGGACGACCTGCGCTGTTCGCTCGACGCGGAATACGAGGAGAACGACATCTTCCCGCCCACGGACATCACCGAAGACTGGCTCAAGCTGATCGACTATGACCCGGAAAACGTTGTCCGCATCACTCCCGTCCGCCCCGGTCTGGCGCGCCCCGCGCCGCACACAGCGGTGGTATAGCCAAACTATTTATGCCTCACGCAAAGACGCAAAGGCGCAAAGAGAAGAGGGAGAAAACCGCACGGCACCCCCTCATTCCCAAGTCGCGCTGGGGAACGCATGGAATGGCGAAGTTGCACTTCGCTCTTCAATCAAGAGCGACAGCCGTTTCCTTTCTTCTCTGCGCGCACCAAGGCTCCCAGTCCCCTTTGCGCCTTTGCGTCTTTGCGTGAGAATAAAAAACCTCCCCAACCCTATGAACAGAGTGTTTGGCATCGAAACGGAATACGGGATCGCCGTGGACGGCCAGGAAACCGTCGATGTGGTGCAGGAGTCCATCGAGGTCGTGCGCAGCTACACCGAGCACGGGGCGGCGATGAAGTGGGACTACGATCTCGAAGACCCCCACAAGGACGCCCGCGGTTTCCGCGCCAAGGAACTCCTGCAGGACACGGACGAGGCCGCCTATTACGAGATCGACAAAATCCGCCCATTGACTTTCGAGGAGATCAAGGGCGACCTGGTTTTGAGCAACGGCGCGCGCTTTTACAACGACCACGCCCACCCGGAATACAGCACCCCGGAGTGCACCACCCTGCGCGAGATGGTCGCCCAGGACAAAGCCGGGGAGCGCGTCCTTTGGGAATGCGCGCGGCGGCGCAACGCCCGGATCGCCGACCTGCAGCCGGAGCGGAAGGTCCGGCTTTACAAAAACAACACCGACTTCGTGGGCCACTCCTTCGGCTGCCACGACAACTACCTCATGGCGCGCGAGGTCCCGTGGGACCGCATCGTCACGGGGAGCGTCCCCTTTCTCGTCACCCGGCAGATCTACGCGGGCGCGGGGAAGATCGGCGTGGAAGGGGAGGAGAACATTCCACGCCCCGGCGTCTTCCAGATCTCCCAGCGGGCCGACTTTTTCAGCGTGCTCGTCTCCATCGACACCATGAACCGGCGGCCCATCGTCAACACCCGCGACGAGCCCCACGCCGACACGGCCAAGTACCGCCGCTTCCACGTCATCATCGGCGACGCGAACATGAACGAAGTGGCCACCGCCCTCAAAATCGGGACCACCGCGCTCGTCCTGGAGCTGATTGAGAAAGGCCACGCGCCCGCCCTGGAACTGGCGGCCCCCGTGGAAGCCGCCAAGTCGATCAGCCGCGACGCCGACTACGACTGGCTGGTGGAACTCGCCGACGGCCGCAAAATTTCCGCCATCGAAATCCAGCGCATCTACCTCGACGCCGCCCGGCGCTATTGCGACCAGAGCGCCGAGGAAACGCGCTGGGTGCTCGCCGAATGGGAAGCCCTTCTCAACGACTTGCAGGCCGACCCGATGGACTGCGCCGACCGGGTCGATTGGGTGGCCAAGAAATATTTACTGACGACCTTCCGCGAAGCCGAACACCTCGACTGGGCCGACCCATGGCTGCAATCCATCGACATGGAATACCACAACATCGACCCCATCGCCGGGCTCTACCACGAGATGCTCCGCACGTGCGCCGTCCGCCGGTTTTTGAAGGAAGACGAAATCCGCGACGCCATCTTCCAGCCTCCCGCCACCACCCGCGCCTTCTTCCGCGGGCGCGCCGTGGCCAAGTTCAACGCGGCAATCGCCTCCATCCAGTGGGACGAAGTCGTCTTTCGGACCCCGATGGGCCCGCGCGCCGTGCCGCTCACCTCGGCCTTTGGCGATGCCGCGCTCGACGCCCTCGCCGCCCGCATCCAGCGCGCCGAAACCGTCAGCGATTTGTTTGAACCTAGTGTCTAGTGTCCCTGTCAGGCAAGTTCACGAAATAAGTCCGAGTCCATTTTCCGCATTTTTCAAGGCGCGACCGAAAGGCAATATCTGAAGATATTGCCCGAGGAAGCAACGCCGAAAAATTGAAAAAGGGGCCGGAATTATGACGCGAATTTATAACTCACCACAC
>SERZ01000139.1_pt1 | contig 46351 bp, 44 predicted proteins | sample 3171461 | NCBI WGS metagenome assembly SERZ01 (sample SAMN06051861, study PRJNA518727) | freshwater metagenome | biome: subpolar coniferous forest; feature: holomictic lake; material: water; isolation source: holomictic Lake 227, 6 m depth | place: Canada: near Kenora, Ontario | collected... | reverse complement strand
TCTCAGTTGTTCTTTTCGATGAAATCGAAAAAGCTCACCCAGATATCTTCAACTCACTTCTTCAAGTTCTTGAAGATGGTCGCTTAACTGATTCACAGGGACGCACCGTTGACTTCAAAAATACTGTCATCATCATGACTACAAACCTTGGTACTCGCGATATCTCCAAGAGTCTTGGTCTTGGTTTTGCTAATAGCGATGACGACCAGACAAATTACGATCGTATGAAGGGCAAAGTAAATGACGAACTTAAGACGCATTTCCGTCCTGAATTCCTTAACCGTATCGATGATGTCATTGTCTTCCACCAGCTGACTAAGGATCAGATTATTCAAATCGTTGATTTGATGATCAAGAACCTTGATGATCGTTTGCAAGCAAAAGATATGGGCATTGAATTAACTCCTGCAGCTAAGGATCTTCTTGCTGCTCGCGGTTACGACCCACTTCTTGGTGCACGACCATTGCGCCGCACAATTCAACGTGAGATTGAAGATGCACTGTCAGAGCGCATCTTGTTCGGCGAGCTAAAGGCTGGCGAAATCATCGTTGTTGACGCAGAGGGCGAAGGCGCAGATGCAGTCTTTACTTTCAAGGGTGCAACTAAGGCAACCATGCCTGATTCACCTGAAGATCTTGCTGAAGCACCAACTGCTTAATTAACTTCCCAGTTTTTTAAGTGCTTCTCCACTAACTCGGAAAATAGTCCACTCATCCATGGGTACTGCACCTATGGATTTGTAGAACTCAATTGATGGTTCATTCCAATCTAGAACCCACCATTGGAATCGTTCGTATCCGCGTTCAACGCAAATTTTTGCCAGAGTTTTTAGAAATGCCATGCCATGACCCTGGCCGCGATAATTGGGATCAACGAATAAATCTTCTAGGTACATACCCGGTTTACCTAGCCAGGTTGAATAATTGAGGAACCAAATAGCGATGCCAATAACTTCTCCATCAACTTCGGCTACATGACAGAAGGCCGATGGGTTAGCGCTGAAGATAGTTTCTTCAATTTGTTCAAGTGTCGCTTTAGCTTCTAAAGGAGCTTTTTCATATTTTGCTAAATCTTTAATGAGTTGCAGAATACGTGGCCCATCTTCTTTAACAGCTACGCGGATCATTGCGGCAGTCTATAACGGTTGCGGGGGATAGCTTCTATAAGCAAATCTTCTTGCAGAGTTTTTAATGCTTTTTCTACTTGTGACTCATCTGGCCAGAGTTTTTTGATTGCATTCTCGGTGAGAGATTCATTCTCGCGAAGTGCTTGAACAATTGTGCCGCGACATTTTCTATCGGTGCCATGCCAATCTTGCGATTTGCGCACTAGCGCAGTTTTTGGATAACCATTTTTGCGCCAGTTGCACTGAGAAATAACTGGGCATTTCTCGCAGATAGGATTTTTAGATGTACAAACAAGTGCCCCGAGTTCCATAGTTGCTGCCGCCCATATATGTGCATTCTTATCGGGCTTTAAAGCTAAACGCGAAGCTTTTTCTTTAGTAGTAGGCGCCGGCTTTGGGTGTTCATTTCCATCAATGATTCGCGTTAACAAACGGCGGATGTTGACATCCATTACTAATGATTGTTGTTCAAAAGCAAAGGCCGTAATTGCAGCAGCGGTGTATTCACCGATTCCAGGCAAAGTTTGTAATGTCGCCGCATCTTCGGGAACTTGATTGTTGAAATCTTCGGTAATGATTTGGGCTGCAGCATGTAAACGCAAAGCACGGCGGGGATAACCAAGTCGCCCCCAAGCAGTTATAACTTGTGCTGGAGTTGCTTTAGCTAAATCTTGTGGAGTTGGCCAGCGTTGCATCCACTCATTCCATTTAGGTAGAACACGATTAACGGGAGTTTGTTGCAACATATATTCGCTGACCATGACACCCCATGGCGTTGTGTTGCGCCAAGGCAGATCGCGTTTGTTTTTCTTAAACCAAGAAACTATCGGTTTTTCTAACTGGTTCATTCGCCAGTGATTTTTACCCGTTTGAGTGCTTGATCAAGACGTGAAACTTCAACGATCTCCATGCCAGGAATAGTTGTTTCAGAACCCGTTGGAACTAGGGCGCGTTTGAAACCTAAACGGAAAGCTTCTTGCAGGCGGCGATTAACCCCGCTTACTTTACGAATTTCGCCAGCTAAACCAACTTCACCGATTGCAACTAAATCAGATGGCAGCGCTAAAGCCTTAGCGGCAGATGCAACTGCTAAAGCCAGAGCTAAATCAGCGGCGGGTTCAGACATTTTCATTCCACCTACAGTTGCGGCGTAAACATCGCGGCCACCAACGCGCACACCTGCACGAAGTTCTAGAACTGCAAGGGTCATTGATGTGCGCGCAGAATCTAGACCTGAAACTACACGGCGGGCATTACCAAAATCATTTTCACGACCCTGACTTACCAGCGCTTGAATCTCAGCTAATAATGGGCGACGACCTTCTAGCGTGACCGTTACACAAGTGCCTGGAACTGGTTCGGCGTGACGTGAAGTAAATAAACCGGTGGGATCTAGTACGGATTCGATTCCGGTATCACTTAAATCAAAGCAACCAACTTCATCAGATGCACCAAAGCGATTTTTAATTGCACGAATTAAACGAAGGCGTGAATGGCGTTCGCCTTCAAACTGTAAAACAACATCAACAATATGTTCTAGAAGTCGTGGGCCAGCGATAGATCCATCTTTTGTAACATGGCCAACGAGCAGCAAAGTGATATCGCGATCTTTACAGATTCGAATTAATGCTCCGGCCACTTCACGCACTTGTGTAACACCACCTGGTGAACCATCGGCAGTGCTGCTACCAATTGTTTGTACTGAGTCAATAATTACTAACTGGGGTTTGACGGCATCTATGTGTGCAATGACTGCGCCTAAATCAGTTTCGGATGCAAGAAAAAGTTGTGGATCAATTGCTTTGATGCGTTCAGCACGCAGACGAACTTGGGAAGCAGATTCTTCGCCGCTGATATAGAGCGCAGGAATTCCTTTTGCGGCAGTTTGTGCAGCAACTGAAAGTAGCAACGTTGATTTTCCGACTCCAGGTTCACCAGCTAACAAGATTGCCGCTCCTGGAACTAATCCACCGCCTAAAACACGATCGAGTTCGGAAACTCCTGTAGGGCGGGCATGTGCTGCAGATAAATCAACATCGCCAATAGGAGTTGCTTTATTTGTTACATGTCCGGCAACGAGAGAAAGTTTTTTAGGTGCAGCGAGTTCTTCTACAGAACCCCAGGCTTGGCATTCACCGCAGCGGCCCACCCATTTTTGTGATGTCCAGCCGCATTCACTGCAGCGAAATGGATCTTTCTCGACCTTAGCCATGGGTAGAGCCTAGGAGATAGGACTGACTATTTCTTCTGGGCGGCAAGGGTTGCTGGATGTTGGATAACAAACAGAGGCAATGAACGGCTCTGAGCATCTTTAATTCCAGCTACGCGCTGATCGCACAGGCGGGCGAGTTCTGCGTAAGCGGCTTCACCCATAAGTTTCTGAAGCTCATATTTATTAGAGAGATATACCGGCTGGCTACCGATGTGGGCTTCGGGATTGCTGGTGCAGTACCAATCGAAATCATCTCCACCATCGCCCCAAGCCAAGCGTTCGTATTCACCGATTACGGTAACTGAATATTCGCGCTCGCCAACTTCGCGAGTTTCAAAACTGCGACGAAGTGGCAACTGCCAACAAACATCGGGCTTAGTATCAACAAAGTGTTTGTTCTCTTTAATTGCTAAGTGGTGAAGCACGCAACCAAATGATCCAGTGAAACCTTCGGCTTCATAACCTTTACGGTTTAAGAAAATACATCCATCTTCTACGCGACGTGTTTTACGATCGCCATCTTCATCTTTTTCAGAAATTCGTAATGCTCCGCCAGGTTTCTTTGGACGTGCCTCTGAATAAAACTGCCACATGTCAGGAGTTAAGTAAGCAGCAGCTTTATCAGTGCGCTTCTCATCATCTTCGTCGGTGTACATCGCACCTTCAGTGCAGCAACCACTAAATGGTTGGTTCTTAAATACACCTTGGCAACCATCGCCATAAATGCAGGTCCAAAATGAGGTCAACCATGTGAGGTCGCACTTAAAGATTTCTTCAGCATCATTGGGGTCGGTAAATTCCACCCAATCACGCGCAAATCCTGGTTTTATTTCAGACATAGTCGCAGAGCCTACAGGCATAAAGGTAGGCTTGATACATGAAACAAGTTGGAGTAATTGGAGCTGGCGTAATGGGCGAAGCGCTCATTGCTGCACTGATTTCCTATGGTGTTTCACCGGACTCCATCTGTGTCTCGGAGAAGCGAAAAGATCGGGCGGATGAGTTAACTGCCCGCTATGGAATCACAGTTGCCGACTTAGCAACGAATGTATCAAAGGCTGATGCACTGCTCTTGGTAGTAAAACCTCAGGATATGGCTGCAGTGCTTGAAGAGATTAAGAGTTCTATCAATACGGCCGCAGTAGTTGTGACCTTTGCTGCAGGAAAGAAAATCTCATTTATTGAAGCGGGTCTTGGAACATCAAATCCTGTAGTGCGCGTAATGCCAAATACACCAACAATGGTTGGGGCTGGAATGGCCGCGGTTTCTTTAGGCAACGGGGTAAGTGCCGAGCAAGCCGAATTTGTTTCAGGTTTCCTTGCAGCAACTGGAAAAGTTGTTGAAGTATCCGAAGATCTGCAAGATGCAGTGACTGCTACCAGTGGTTCTGGACCGGCATACTTTTTTCGTTTTGTTGAAGCGATGGTTGCTGGAGCCAAAGAACTTGGGCTCTCCGATGCCGATGCAACTACCCTGACAATTCAAACAATTGTCGGAGCGGCAAAACTTTTGGATGAATCTGGAAAGAGCGCAACTACTTTGCGCGAAAATGTAACAAGTCCTAATGGCACAACCGCAGCTGCATTAGCTTCATTTGAAAGTGATGGAATCACCGCAGTGGTAACTAAGGCTATGAAAGCCGCGCGAGATCGCTCGCAGGAATTAGCGTGAAACGCTTAATCTCACTTGTTGTAATTGCAACCTTTTTCATAGTTCCTACTTCAACTGCGGCAGTCAAAAAACCGGCAGTAAAACCTTTAAAACTGCTAACTTCAATTGGAAATCCCGATGAATTTACTGGTTTAGTAACAACCGGAAAGACAATTGTAATTTTTGGGAACAAAGGTGATAAGTCTTTTGCACGCGCCCTTGATACAAATGGAAAAGAACTATGGAATTTAGCTCTAGACCCAGCTTCGCCTTCAGTTGCTACGGCAGCAACCGTAGATAACACGGGCACAATTTGGATTGCTGGTTCTACTTCGCTATCGCGTGCAACGCCGGCGCCTTCGCCAACGGCAATACCGCTGAATCCAGACAAAGTAGTTTCCGTTCCAGATATTTTTACCGCCGATTTAGATGCCTTTTCATTATGGTCAATTAATCCAACTACCCAAGCTTTAGCGCAGTACACCCTTCAATTGGATGCACCTATTTTAATTAATGCCATCGCTGCAGATAGTTCGGGCTTAAGTGCCGTGGGTAGCTCTGGAACGATTATTAATGCAGATTTATTGGGCCACATATCTAAAGCAGTCACAATGGGCAGCACAGCAACTACTTTTGAACAAGTAATAAAGAATGTCGATGGGACATTGACTGCAATTGGTTCAAGTACTGAAACTTTGGGCGGCAAAAAATTAGTTGGCAAAGTCGATGGAGTAATAATTAAGATTTCGAAAGCAAACAAGATTATTTCTTTAGTGAGAAGTTCTGCCGCTAAAGCGCAACGAAGTTGGACTAGCGCAACTTCTTCACTTCTTCTAGGTGGTTCGGTAGTCACAGGTTCTAAAACTGAAAGTGCAGTGACGAAATTTTCTGCCAAATTTCTTCCTACCTGGACTTATAGATTTGCATCAACAGGAACTGCTTTTACTGCTGGATCAACTTTTGCTCTTATTCAATCCACTGGAGCTATTTCACAATTAGCTGGTTGGTCACCTAAGAGCCCACAAGGCTTGTTGATCAGCTTTGATTCCAAAGGTGTTATAAATGGCGGCTACAGCGCCCCTAACGAGCAAATTCAACTACTGGGGCTCTTCGCCTCGAAGGATTTAGGGATTTTATGCATAACTTCCAGCGCAGATACCGTTTCGATTTTTACCCTCAACTAGAGGTAACCTAACGCCCTAAGCATTAACGATTCTAGAAATGAGAGCGTGACATATGGGTTCCGTAATTAAAAAGCGACGCAAGCGCATGGCGAAGAAGAAGCATAAAAAACTTCTCAAGAAGACTCGCATTCAGCGCCGTAACGCTAAATAGTAATTACGGTTTTAGCAGTGCCAGCTTTCCATTAACCGTGGCAAGCACATACTTAACTTTATTAACGCTCACCCAGGTGCTCTGAGTTGGTTCAGAGCCTTGGGTGCTTCTAATTAAACGTATTGCAGCTTGGCCAAGGGATTTCTTACTTGTATCCAGCGCACACAAACGATCCTGACAATTAAAGAGAATAGTTTTTCCATCAGTGGCTAGATATGCACCAGGTGTTCCATAGTTTTCTGTAGTGATATTTGAAATATCTAAAGGCTTACTGAGCATCGCCCAGCGGATTTGATCAGGCTTTGGGAATGACGCGGCCGAACTTGAAAGCCACACGATTTGAGTATCACTGCCAACTTTAGAAAGCGCGACGTCGTAACCAAAAACTGACGCGCTATCAGTTGAGACATCTAGCGTTTGATAGCTCCAAGTATTTGCATCACTTCCTGTACGTGTAGCAATTCGAATCGCACCAGAGGTAATGTCCTTATTCTGATTTTGAGTCACTACAGAGTCGTATGCAATTACAGTTTTAGTTCCATCAAAGATAGCTTGTAAGTGGAAACCAACATCCCCAGTGGTACGGCCTTCGGTCTTTCGATCTCCGTCAATCATTTCATAAACCCATGGAGCTGATTTAGTTTTGACTGCACCAAGTAATACACCTTGGCTTTCGTCACGATAGAAAACTTGAACACCAGTCGCGGTTGCAACGCAAGCATTTGAAACACTCACATCACTGGACGTACGTACCCGAATAGGATCGGCGTAGTCATTGACTGAAGGACCATTTCCATCAACTACATCAAAAGTAAAAGTACTTCCGTTATAGGCGGCATAGCGTAAATCTTTATCGGTTGTATCACCGTAAAAAAGATGCAGCGTTTGTTTCGTTCCGCTTCCATTGACGCACATAGAGACCGGTCCAGCTATTTGATTGGTAGTACGACCATTACTGCCACCCGCGCCATCGACCGTTACTTTCTTCCATACTTTGCCATCATATGTAGCTAGCTTTAAGTCACCAGATTTTGTATCCGTGTAGGCAACAACGGGTTGCCCATCAAAGGTAGTACTGCTGACCGAAGTTCCATCGGCAGTTGAATCAAGAACACTACTCTTCCAACCAGTTTGCGGAATAACTGCCTTGCTCACTGCCGCCTCTGAGAGACCTAATGAGTTTTTTGCAACGACTGAAAATGTGTATGTAGTTCCATTCTTTAAACCAGGAACCACTACTGGACTAGAAAGGGCTTTCTTTTCCACACCTGTTTTTAGATTCTTAACGATGTACTCAGTGATTTGAGCGGTTCGTATATTTACAGGTGGATCAAAAGTAATAAGTGCAGCGGAATCAGCGATGAAAGCTTGAACATTTCGAGGCGATTGGGGCAGACCAGATGCAACGCCAGCTGGTGGTTTATTGCGCATGTCATCCATCATGCCGAGCAACAAAGGTCCAGGCTCTTTAAAAATCTCACCGGGATCTAAATTAGGGGTCATAACAGAGTTCAAACCAGTTTTAGAGAAAGTTGATTCATCCAAGTGGCTAGTTGAAGATCCAGGTTGATAAAGCGAAGGTGTATACAGTTTTGGTTTTACTCCATTGTTAGCCGCGGTACCTAAAGGCCCAGCCCACACAAGTGAAGAAGTAAGTGCTTGGCCAAGTTCAAGTGATGGTGTTGGTAAATCAGCTAAACGACGACCGTCAGAAGTTTGCGCGTATGCATCGTATGGCGTTGGTTGGTCCAAGCTGGCAATTCCAGAACGTGTGTCATATGAATCGTTAGATAAGAAACCTAAGCCGTGGGCAATTTCATGAAGAAAAACCGATTCTAAGTCGTACTCACTATTACTTGGGGCACCATCACCACGTGTATTCCATGCTGCATTCGAACTTACTTGAATAATAATTTCAGGATTGTTTTTATCTAAATCTTTACCAGCTAGCGCGTTAGCTAAAGCCGATGGGTACCACAGTGATGGATCTGGGGCACCAGCAAAACTTGAGTAAAAGTTAGTTGGTCGAGCACTTCCTAAGACTCCCCATGATGAAGAGCGGCCCCATGAAGCATCCACATTAATTGGTACGGTCGATGAAAAGTTTGCTGACCACACATCAATGGCGGCTTGAACTTCTTTTTTCGCCCAATCGGGAAAGTTGTTGTAGTTAACAACGAATTTAGATTTAGCTTGGATGTTTGCAGTTTTTGGCCGTTGCTGTGGTTTTGTATCCGTTGACGTACCGGCGTAAATATTGCCCCACTGTGTTGCTGGCGCAACTCTGAACAGAGCTTGGGCCGATGGCGCACTCAGAATCGATGCAAGCAGGGCTACAACAACTGCGCTAGCCCGAAGCTTGCTCGTGGGGAATCTCCGCATTGGCGCACACTATCAAGGTGAGATGATTGCTTCATAGCCGCGTGCTTAAAAATAGGGGTTCTCTAAGCAAATTGACAGGAAAGAGGTGCATTCATGACAGTGATAACTGTATTTAGCCGACATGGCTGTCATTTGTGCGAAGTGGCCACTGAAGTTTTGGAATCGATGCAAAGAGAATTAAATTACGAGATTAATAAAATTTATATCGATGGAGATTTAGAACTAGAAAAACTTTATGGTGAACAAGTTCCTGTGATTCATATTGACGGGGTACATCATGATTTCTTTAAAGTAGATCCGGAACGTTTTAGATCTTCCCTTGAAAAACATCGTCAGCATCAATAATTTTGTACGAGTAACCCTGCTCAGCTAAGAATCGCTGACGATTCTGAGCAAAATCTTGGTCGATAGTGTCGCGTGAAATAACTGAATAAAACTTCGCAGTTCGTCCATCTGATTTTGGACGCAGGATTCTTCCAAGTCTTTGGGCTTCTTCTTGGCGGCTACCAAATGCACCACTTACTTGAATCGCGATAGTTGCATCGGGTAAATCGATAGAAAAGTTAGCAACTTTAGATACAACTAAAGTGGTTAATTCACCTGATCTAAATTTATTAAATAAAATTTCGCGCTCTTTGACCGGAGTTTCACCTTTAATAACAGGTACCCTCAGAACTTCTGAAAGTTCATCAAGTTGGTCAATGTATTGACCAATAACAAGAATCTGCTCACCTTGGTGTTTTTTAACTAGCGCTTCAACTACATCACGCTTTGTGCGCGTAGTTGCACAGTAGCGATATCGGTTTTCGACTTCGGCAGTTGCATACGTAAGACGTTCATTTTCAGTCAGGTTTACGCGCACCTCAATGCATTCCGCAGGGGCGATATACCCTTGAGATTCAATCTCTTTCCAAGGAACATCAAAGCGCTTTGGCCCGATAAGTGAAAAGACTTCACCTTCCATTCCATCTTCACGAACTAGCGTTGCGGTAAGACCCAAACGACGTCGAGATTGGATGTCTGCAGTAAAGCGGAAAATTGGTGCAGGCAGCAGGTGTACTTCATCATAAATAATTAAGCCCCAGTCGTATGAATCAAAGAGATCTAGGTGGGAATACACGCCATTCTTCTTTTTGGTCATGACTTGATACGTAGCAATAGTCACTGGGCGAATCTCCTTTTTTGCACCGGAATATTCACCAATTTCATCTTCATTCAAAGAAGTGCGCTTAAGTAATTCTTCCCGCCATTGACGTGCTGCAACCGTATTAGTTACCAAGATAAGCGTTGTAGCTTTTGCATGTGCCATAGCCGCAGCACCCACAATTGTTTTTCCTGCACCACAAGGAAGTACTACAACACCGGAACCGCCATGCCAAAAACCTTCAGCTGCTAGTTCTTGATAGGGACGAATCTTCCAGCCATCTTGCTTCAATGCTATTTCATGAGCTTGTCCATCAACATAACCGGCAAAATCTTCGGCGGGCCAACCTAAACGCAAAAGCGATTGTTTTATCTGCCCACGTTGGCTTGGCAATACCGCAATAGTTTCTTTATCAATTCGCGCACCCAGAAGTGGTTGAATCTTTTTTGCACGGATAACTTCTTCTAATACGGCTGAATCAGTAGTTATTAAAATCAATCCATGAACGGGATCCATCTCAAGTCGAAGTCGACCGTATCGCGACATTGTTTCGGCAACGTCAATTAAAATTGAGTGTGGAACCGCATAACGCGAGTACTTAATTAATGTGTCGATTACTTGTTCGGCATCATGACCTGCTGCACGAGCATTCCAAAGTCCAAGGGGTGTTAGCCGATATGTATGGATGTGTTCGGGGGAGCGTTCTAGTTCAGCAAAAGGTGCGATTGCACGCCGACATTCAGTTGATAAAGGATGATCGATATCTAACAGCAGCGTTTTATCGCTTTGGACGATTAACGGGCCATCAGTCATCTAATAAATCCTTAATTAATGCGTGTAGTAAACGGCTGCGATCTTCAAGGGTACTGACGTCTACCCATTCATGCGCGGCGTGGGCACCATCTCCAATTGCACCTAAGCCATCCAAAACTTGTGCGCCGGCAGCTGCAGCAAAGTTTCCATCACTTGCACCACCCACTGAGGCATGACCAAGTGGTGGCATACCAAGTTCTTTTGCGACTTTTTTAGCGCGTTCGTACAAAGCCATCGTTGAAGAAGTTTCTAGCGGTGGGCGATTAAATCCACCAGTTATTTCGTATCGAGCCCCCGGGTTAACCGCTTCGAGATTTCTAATTGCAGCATCGACACGTTTTAAATCATCCATTGAATATGAACGAATATCGATATCTACCACGGCTAAATCAGGCACGGTATTAGTTGTATTTCCTGCACGCAGAGTTGTTGGAACAACCGTTGTTCCATATTCTTTATTTTCCAATGCAGCGATTGCCAGAATTGCATGAGCAATTTCAACTGAAGAGTTAATGCCTTTTTCAGGTTCAAGCCCGGCATGTGAAGCTTTTCCATGAATTTTGACTTGATACATGGCTGTACCTTTGCGACCCGTCTTAACCATTCCATTCAGGGTTGCTTCTAAAACCAAAACTGCTTTAGCCGTTGATGAAATCTGTTTAATAAAATCTTTACTTGTTGCACTTCCAGTTTCTTCATCAGTTGTGGCTACAAGGGCAACTGAACCAGTGAGCCCCTTCATTGCGTAGAGTGCTTGAATAAAACCGGCTTTCATATCAAAAATTCCTGGACCTGAAACTTTTGTGCCATCAACTTTCCATAATGGAATGAAGGAGCCCTTTGGCCAAACAGTATCTAGATGTGCAAGTACAACAATCTCTGGATTATTTGCACCCCACCAAAAAACTGGGCGACCATTCACGTCACGAATTTCTGCAGGTGTTCCCAGAACGCGCGTTGCAATATCGCTGGCTAAACGAATAACTTCGTGGCAAGCCTCTAAATCTTCAGTAGGGGATTCCAACTTCACAAGAGCTTCAAGGGCGGCCAACATGAGCTAATCCTATAGTGGCGCAACGCCGGTGATGCGTGGAATTCTAAAGGATTGGACTTCACCCGTTGCATGGTCGCGAGCAATCAAGGCTCCAGCGCTTACACGGATTGGATCAATAATTCGATGCGTGACCGAGCCATTGTTATCGGCATAACCAATGGAAAGTGATTTTTCTTCGACAATATATTTATTGACTAAATCCATCGTTTCATTTGCTGTGGTACGGGGCAAAGCACCCAGCGCCTCATTTGCAGCTTGTCTTAAGTGTGTTTGTTTGTGCGTTGACTTCTCACCAGTTCGAATAGCCCAGATAGCTGCATTTAAATTCTCATTAGTTGGAACTTCAATTTCTCCAATAACTCGTGGAGGACGAGGTTTAGTTAATGCACGATTAGCGCGTGGTCCAGTCAGCATGATTCCGGAAGCAGATTCACCGGCAGGTAAGTAACCCGCTTCACGCAGAACTCGCATCGTGTCAGTTGCATCGTGATCGCAAATAACAACCTCTGGTGCAATTCTGCGAAGTGCAAGAATTTCTAAACGCTTGTCATTCATAATCTGGGAGATTAAAGCCGTGTCTTCGCAGCGTACAAATGACGTTGTATTTCCAACACGAAGTTTTCCGTGCTTCTTAGCAACATCGGCAATCAAATATTCCAATGGTTGAGGCATAGGCGTCTTTGAAGTTTTAGTAAGAAAAGCTTTAATTTCATCGCCAGTCTTACCATGATCTAATGCACGGCGAATTGTTGCTTCACTAAAACGATAAACCGTTGCTCCGCCTCGACTTTCAATTTCAGCCATGATTGCCAGTTGTTGCGAAATTTCATGTTCGAGGGGTCCAGGTGCAATTGCAGTGTTATCGCTTTGAATCAAAATGTGATCAACGGTCTTAGGCAAGTCAGCATTTATGAGCGATAAATCATTTTCAGTTAGAAACTCAACGCCATAAGTAGAAATTGCACCTTGGCCAGTAATTCCAAGCCATTCAGCTTCGCGCAACGTCCAACTCGCTAATTCTTCTTGCAGAGATGAATTGCGGCGTACAGGTGCTCGCCAAGTGAGTACATCATTAAATGATGCTGTATCTGGTGCGGTACCTGGATTCTCACTAAGAATCGCCAGCGTTAACGCACGGACTTTGGCGGCATTAACGCGGTCAAGTTCGGGGCCAAGGGCTGCAACATTTTTTGAATCAGCTCTTCCAACTAAACCGCTTACGCGTGAAGTAATTAACCACTGAGATGCTAGAACTTGCCAGCGATCAGCTGGAGTTTGCATCAACCAGATATCAAATTTATTGCTTGGCATTATTCGATCATCTGCATCAATACTTATGAGTGATGATAAATATGCCAATTCGGTAATGAAAGCAGTACAGGATTCATCCACACCTAAATGTGTGGACAGAACTTTTAAGTCGCGAACACCTAGACCTCCTGCGCGAAGTGCATCGGCAGGTTCGTCAGCCCAAAAATTAAGAAGTTCTTCCACCCAACGAAGCACAGTGGAAATATTTGCAATTGCCGCAAGATTTACTTGCCGCTCATCCCGCTTAGCGCCACTGAGTGTTGGTTGTTTAATGAAGTTTTCTCGATGTACTTTGCCTCCGCGAAGATGAATTCCAACTTCACGCGGTAAAATAACGGTTCGTTGATCTAGGGGTACTAGAAATTTCTGTTCAAGTAACCAAGCTACGCCTGGACCTGGATTCTTTATATCGCCAACACTTCCGCGTGGAGGTCCCCAAATTAATCGTTCTAGAACTTTTTTAGCTTCAGGCGGTGCTTTATCTATTTCGGCTAACTTTAATTTAGCCATTGATGCAGGTCCAAGTCCGGCGGGTTCATTGCCGATCACATCACGCAATTGTGAAGGTAAACGCATCCCATCATCAGATGGATAAACCAGACCAACGGTAATTAAGTGAGCTAAAGCTTGTTCGGCGGCTTTATCCGTTATTGCAATGAGATTCTTTACTGTAAAAGGTTCATTTAAAGCTGCGGCCGCTTCCAGAATTTGAAACTGCCATTGGTTTAATGAATCGATTGCGCGCGCCAAACTCGGTGCAGAGCAAGCACGAACTGCAAGGGATGCGATATCGGGCGGAACTGGAATTACGAGATCAGGTCTTGCAGCAAAAAGATTGAGGAAGGCAGAATCATCGACACTACGTAAGTAGTCGGAGAAGGAGCGCATTTCCATAACTGCCCTACATTACTGGGCAAAAGCACTTAACGGCTAATTAGCTTTTCTTTCCGCGCGGAGTCAGCCAGCTAGCCAGGGCGGCCAGACGAACGACTATGGGTGAAACTATTTTTCCGAGAAATCGCGCACGTCGGAAATCATGAATTGGCCAACCTTCGGCCATTGCACGCAAACTTAAAATTGCATCAGGGTTAATTGCTGAAGGGTGTCCGACACATTGCAAAAGTGGAAAATCGTTGTGACTATCTGAGTAGGAATAGCAATCCTCAAGATTCAATCCTTTTGCTTTGGCTAATTCTCTAACTGCTACGGCTTTTTCTTTTCCATGCAAAAGCACACCGATCATTCCGCCAGTATAAAATCCATCTTTAACTTCAGCTTTACTTCCAAGAGCCCCAGTAAAACCAAGTCGCTCAGAGATTAAGATGGCCATATCTTCTGGTGCGGCCGTAACCAACCAAACTTCTTCACCGGCAGCTAAGTGTTTTTGTGCAATATCAATTGTGCCTTGCCATAGTTTGGGTGAAACAAATTCATCATAAATTTCTTCCGCAATTTTCCGAATATCTTCCACACTATGGCCGCCAATAAAATTTGTAGCGGCATCTTGAAAACGTTGAATCTCTTCACTGTTTTCTTTACCAGTGAGCCGAAAGCGTAAATTGGCGAGTACGAATCGAGAAATATCCTTCTTGGTGAAATAGCCACGTTGATACATTCCGCGCCCTAGAAAGTAGAGGGAAGAACCGCGTATCAGGGTGTTATCTACATCAAAAAAGGCTGCTCGCTTCGCCGTGAGTGCCATGTCACTACCTTAACGAACTTGGCGCTTTTAAGACGCTTTATGCTTTACCAATGAGTTCAACGGTCCATGTCGTACGTCACGGAGAAGTAGAGAATCCCAACAAAATTCTCTATGGGCGCCAACCTGGTTGGAGCCTTTCGCAACGCGGAGTCGAAATGGCGCGGACTTTAGGTGATTGGTCGAAATCTATTGATTTAGGCGCACTGCATGTTTCTCCATTGCAACGTGCGCAAGAGACTGCAGCACCAATAGCTGCAGCACATAATATTTCGATAACGACCGATGAAAGATTAATTGAAGCGGCGAATGTTTTTGAAGGTAAACCTTTTGGTGTTGGTGATGGCGTTCTCAAGCACCCATCATCATGGAAACATTTATGGAATCCATGGAAGCCTTCTTGGGGCGAGCCATATGACCAACAAATAAATCGTATGCTTGCTGCAATTTTCGCCGCACGCGATGCCGCTCAAGGTAAAGATGCAATTTGTGTGTCACATCAGCTCCCTATCTGGATTTTGAGAAGTGCAATTGAAAATCGCCGTTTACTCCATGATCCTCGCCGCCGCGAATGTACTTTGGCATCAGTAACTAGCGTCCATTTTGATGACGAAGGCTTTATTTCTGGACTTACATATTCAGAACCTGCGCGCCATCTGCTTCCAGAGAAGAAGTAATGAAACTTCGCTACAAAGTTACAGCTCTGATTGCATTAGCTTTGCTATTAACTTCATGTAGTGGTGGCGGAACTTCAAGTTCACAAGAGAGTTTTGTTTCAGGTGATGGAGCAATAACTTTTATGACAGCTGAAAAAAGAGTTGCCGCTCCACAGTTAGCGGGGATGACACTTTCTGGAACTCACTACAGTTTTTCAGTCGGCAAAGTTGCGGTAGTGAATGTGTGGGCTTCATGGTGCTCACCGTGTCGTGCAGAAGCTCCAACGCTTGCCGCGCTATCAAAAAAATATCCAGAAGTTTCATTCATTGGAATTTTGACGCGCGATAACCCGGCAACTGCCGAAGCTTTTCAGCGCAGATTTGCCCTGCCTTATCCCACGCTCATAGATGATTCTATTTTAATTGGTTTTAAAGGTTCACTTCCTGCAAACGCAATTCCCTCAACTGTTGTGATTGATAAAAAAGGAAGAGTTGCAGCGCGAATTTCTGGACAAATAACCGTTGCTTCACTTTCGCAGCTAATCGAACGGATAAGTGGCGAATGAGAGAGTTCTTTATTAATCAGATTTTTAGCGGCTTTCTCATTACCGCTCTGCCTGTGGCCTTTATTGCTGGAGTGATTTCATTCTTATCGCCATGCGTATTGCCACTAGTGCCTGGATATCTATCTTTTGCTGCAGGTTTTTCAATTAATCGTGGCAAAATGTTATTAGGTTCAATTCTTTTTGTATTAGGTTTCAGTGCAGTTTTTGTTTCATACGGTGCAATTTTTGGCGGAATTGGAAACCACTTAGCTGCAAATGAAGGTTTCATTTCCAGATTATTAGGCTTAATGACAATTTTCTTAGGTTTTGTCTTTTTAGGTAAATTTCCATTTGCACCGACGTTTCGCCCCAGAATTAAAACAACTGGTGGACTTATTGGTGCCCCAGTTTTAGGTTTTCTTTTTGGTGTTGGCTGGACACCATGCATCGGCCCTGCTCTTGCCGCCGTTGAAGCGCTTTCCTTCCAAGAATCAAGTGCCATTCGAGGCGCCATACTTTCGTTAGGTTATTGTTTTGGTTTGGGTTTGCCTTTTATTCTTTCTGGAGTATTTCTAGATCGCTCTGAAAGATTGCGAAAGTATTTAGTAAAACGTGGTGATTTGATTTCGAAAATCGGTGGTGTCTTTCTGATTATGATTGGTATTTTGGAAGTTACTGGTGCGTGGGGGCAGATGATGAATTCAATCCGTGCGTTGATTTCAGATTTTGTACCGGTGATTTAAATGAGCCAAGAAATCGAAATTCCCGAGTTAGGCAGCATTGGTTTATTTCGTTATGCCTGGCGGCAATTAACAAGTATGCGGACTGCACTAATTCTGCTTATGTTGTTAGGTCTAGGCGCAATTCCAGGTTCACTTATTCCACAACGAACTCAAAACCCAATGAAAGTAAGTGACTACTTTAAAAACTCGCCAGATCTTTCGCGCTGGATGGATAAGTTTTCACTTTTCGATGTGTATGGATCTCCATGGTTTAGTGCGATTTATATTTTGCTTTTTATCTCGCTAATTGGCTGTGTATTACCCCGAACTATTGAACATTTTCACGGTGCACGTGCGCTGCCTCCACGAACACCTAAGAATTTAGACCGCATGGAGTTATTCTCAACTTGGAAATCAGACGGGAATGAACTAGATAAGGCACGGAGTTGGTTTAAATCGAAGCGTTTTCGAGTTTTAGAAGTTGATGGATCAATATCAGCTGAAAAAGGTTTTATGCGTGAAACTGGAAATCTTTTCTTTCACTTAGCCCTTATTTTAATTTTGCTCGGAATTTCATTTAGTTCCTTATTTGGAATGCGCGGTGAAGCGATTCTAAACGTGGGTGAGCGCTTCGTTAATACTCCAACAAGTTATGACTCACTACAGTATGGAAAACTATTCAAGGAGGGAAATCTTCCAAGCTTTATTATTACGGTGGATAAATTTAAAGCCAAATATAATGTCGAAACTAATTCCCCAGAAGACTACACACTGAATGTTAGTTTTTCACAAGGTGGCACTTCCAAGGTTACTAAGCAAGTAATTAAAGTGAATTCGCCCTTGACGCTTGGCAATACTAAAATTTATTTACAGGCAAATGGTTATTCACCAGTAGTAACAGTTCGAGATTCAACTGGAAATGTTGCGATGCAAGGTCCAGTTCCATTCTTGCCACAAGATTCAAATCTGCGCTCTATCGGGGCAATTAAGGTTCCGGATGCTAATCCACAAATTGGTTTTGTTGGTTCATTTGTTCCTACGTATCAACGCAGCAATGGAAATGGTGCGGTTAGCGCTTTCCCTGAAGCTCTCGATCCCAGACTTTTATTGTCAGCTTGGATTGGTGATTTAGGTCTAGATAGCGGCGTTCCTCAATCTGTTTATCGCATCGATACCTCAAAGATGAAGCAGGTGGGCTTGAAATCCTTAAAGCCAGGTGAGGTTTTTACTTACCCTCAAGGCTCTATAACTTTCGAGGGCTACCAGCAATGGGTTAACTTGCAGATCGTTGATGACCCTGGGAAGAACTTTGCCTTGCTCGGCGCTATTGTTGCCATCCTTGGTTTGCTAGCTTCACTATTTACAAGAAGGCGTCGAATTTGGATTCGCGCTGGTGAATCGGTAGAAGTAGCTGGTTTAGCTAAAAATGCAGCACCTGGTTTGGAAGTTGAAATGGCAGAATTCATCGCGATGCTTAAGGGAGAGAAATAAATGTCACGTAATTGGGCTTTTATCTCTAATTATTTTATTTACTCTGCCATGGCGGTTTATACACTCTCATTTTTTGCGCATGCATATGAAACTGCGTGGGCAGTACGCATCACAACCGAAGAGTCAAAAAAGACTTTAGATTACAAACGGACCGAAAAAATCGCGCGAATTGCTACAGCAATGATGATTTTAGGATTTCTTTTATTAGTTGCTGGAGTTATTTCACGTGGAATATCTGCCGGCCGCGTGCCTTGGGGCAATATGTATGAGTTCTCAATTACTGGAGCAATGGCTTTTTCAGGAGCTTATTTATTTGCGCTTCGTAAATACGATCTGCGATGGTTGGGTCTTTTAGTTTCAATCGCAGTTTTACTAACTCTTGGAACTGCGGTTGCGGTTCTTTACCGTCCGAGTGCACCACTTGTGCCTGCACTTAAATCAACGTGGTTGGTAATTCACGTTTCTGCCGCGATTATTTCGGGTGGAGTTTTCTTGCTAGCCAATGTCATCGCGGCGGCGTATTTATATTTAGATTCAATGGAGGCTAAGGGCGAGCGAACTGCATGGGCAAAACGTTTGCCATCGCTAGAAGTTTTAGATCAACTTTCATATCGACTAGTTGCATTTGTTTTCCCACTCTGGACTTTTGCAGTTATTGCTGGTGCAATTTGGGCAGAAAGTGCATGGGGACGTTATTGGGGTTGGGATCCAAAGGAGACTTGGGCCTTCATCACGTGGGTCGCTTACGCAGCATATTTACACGCTCGCGTGACCGTTGGTTGGCGCGGCCGCAAAGCTGCATGGCTGTGCTTATTTGCCGGCTCTACATTTTTATTTAATTACGTGTACGTCAATATTTGGGGAACTGGAAAGCACACGTACTCAGGGCTTTAAATTTTACGTAAAAAATCTGGATCATCATCGGGCGGAAGAATGCGACGCTTTGGTCCGCCACCTAAACCTGGACGCTTTGGTCGTCCAGCAATCCAGTAAGCAATTGGCCCCAGGGTTCCAATAACAATAATAATTACTATCCATGCCCACTTTGGCAGATTTCTGATTTGGCTTTCATCAGTACGCGCACAATCTATCAATGTATAAATTGTGAAACCGGTCAATAACAGAATCGGCAGGATGCGTGACATGGTTTTAGTGTATCGCTAGACCGATAGCAAAAATAGCTGCAAAAATTAATTGAAGTTTCCCGGTCTTACCTAACAAAGGAATGAGCGCGGGTCCAGTTGTGCCTGAAAGCACTGAACGTGAAACCGAAATCGTGAGCGGTAAAACCAACAGCGTTAGTAATGCCCATGGAATGAAAGTGGCGATTGCGGCCACATGCGCAAGGACAAGTAAAGCTACGAAGCCACGGCGGGCACGAGCATCACCAAGTCGCACTGCGATTGTTCTTTTTCCAACGAGTTCATCTTGCGCCCGGTCACGAATGTTATTTACAGCAAGAAGTGCACAAGCTAAAGCACCCATAGGAACTGAACAAATAATGCTTAAAACGCTCACTCGACCAGTTTGTGCATAAAAAGTTCCAACGGTTGCGGTTAGACCAAAGAAAATGAAAACAGATACTTCGCCAAGACCTTTATACCCGTAAGGGTTTTTACCGCCCGTGTATCCCCAAGCTGCAGCAATCGCGATAACCCCAACTAGTAATAGCCACAGTGAAGAAAGCAACGACAACCAAATTCCAGCGATAGATGCAATTGCAAAAGCGATGTATGCCGCAGTTTTAACTTGCTTAGCGGTAGCTAAACCACTTGCTACTAAGCGCGTTGGTCCAACACGGTTGGTATCGGTGCCTTTAACTCCATCTGAATAATCATTGGCGTAGTTGACTCCGATTTGCATCCAGAGCCCCACTTTTAAAGCTAATACTGCACGGAACCAGTTCCAGTCACTTCCCGCCAGTGCGGTTGCAACAACGACAGGTGCAATTGCTGCGGGCAAAGTGCGTGGACGCGCACCGAGAATCCACTTATTCATTAACCACCATTTTCGCAAGCGCTGTGCGATCGACTTTGCCGATACCTAGCAATGGTATCGAATCAAGTTGGTGAATTCCTTTAGGTTTTGAAGCAGAACCAAGTGCTGCCTCTAAATAGAGCGCGATATCACTTTCATTAATTTGACCCACAACTGCAAGATGTAGTGCATGTCCCCATTGCGTATCATTAACCGCAAATGCAGCAAATTCAATTTCAGGGTATCGAATTGATAATGTTGCTTCGATTGCAGTAAGTGAAATGTTTTCTCCACCAGAAATAATTACATCATCGGCACGCCCCAGAATTGTTAGAATTCCATCAGTAATTTTACCGAGGTCATTGGTTTCAAACCAACCATCGGTTTTACGAAAAAGCTCAGGCGCATTTAAATAACTATCTGCCATTACTGATCCACGAATCTGTACGAGACCTTTTGCATTAATTGAAAATTCAACGCCTTCGATTGCTTGACCGTTATAGATGCAACCACCTGAAGTTTCCGTCATTCCATAAGTTTCAACTACGGAAATATTTGCCCCCTCGGCTTGCGCTTTTAGGGCTGACGACAAAGCCGCACCCCCAACTAAAACTGCTTGTGCAGTTTGCAGGTGTCGCAAAAGTCGATCTTCGCCGTTGAGTGCACGAAATAACTGCGTCGGAACGATGGAAGTGAAATCTACTTTTGGATATTCACCTTCATGCTCACGTAAGTCAATCGGAAGTGTGCCCAGTTCCATTGAACGAACAATCACATTGATTGCAGCAATATGTGTTACTGGCAAAAATAATGACCAGGTTTGTCCTGATTGTGCATTCAGAAATTTATTTGATGCACGAGCTGATGCTAAAAGTGCAGGCGGGCTAAATGAGACTTCTTTACTCATTCCTGTCGTACCGCTGGTGCCGATGACAAGGGCAATATGTGCCGGACATGTAGCAGAGCGGATTTCGCCAATACCTAGCGCCGGCCCAGTACCAGCCAATGCGGCCGCGATTTCCCCCACTAAATCAGGGATTGCGCACGCAGGGCTAACTCGGCGAATATCTCGTTGTGACTTCATGTCCATTGCAGCCGTAGGCTATCGCTAGTAAAGACAATGGAGGAAATGTGAGCAAGCCGTTTAAGCGTGAATTTGGTAGCCGAGAGATTCCTGCCTGGGTCAATGCCCCCGGTGGTGAAGATTTTGCAGATATTAAATATCAAATGGGTGATGGCATTGCAAAGATCACCATTAATCGGCCACAAGTTCGCAATGCGTTCCGCCCTCAAACAATTATTGAATTAATCGAAGCTTTTAATTTAGCGCGCGACAATGAAGATGTCGGCGTGATTATTTTGACTGGCGAAGGAACTGAGGCTTTTTGTTCCGGTGGTGACATAAGGGTGCGCGGAGATGATGGTTATCTAGGCGATGACAAGTTGTCTAAAAAAGGTATCGGGCGTTTAAATGTTTTAGATTTGCAAGTACAAATTCGTCGTACGCCTAAACCAGTAGTTGCAATGGTTGCTGGTTGGGCAGTTGGTGGGGGACACGTCCTTCATGTTGTTTGCGATTTAACAATTGCCGCCGACAATGCAAAGTTTGGTCAGACGGGTCCAATGGTGGGCTCCTTTGATGGCGGATACGGCGCAGGTTTATTAGCCGCACACGTTGGTCAAAAGAAAGCCCGTGAAATTTGGTTCTTAACGCGCCAATATGATGCCCAAGAAGCTTTGGATATGGGATTAGTAAATACTGTAGTTCCCGTTGCAGAGCTTGAAGCAGAAACTGTTTCTTGGTGCCGCGAAATGCTACGAAACTCTCCACTTGCTTTGCGCTTACTCAAATCAAGTTTAAATGCTGCAGATGATGGTTTAGCTGGTGTGCAACAGTTAGCTGGCGATGCAACGCTCTTGTTCTACATGTCAGAAGAAGGTCAAGAGGGCCGTGATGCATATAAGGAAAAACGAAATCCTGATTTCGGGAAATTCCCAAAGCGTCCTTAAAACATGCTTGATGAGCTCATTGACTCACTGCGAGTCATAACACTTCCAACTAAGACTAATTTTCGCGGAATAGATCACCGCGAAGTTGCGCTCTTTAAAGGTCGGCAAGGTTGGGCTGAGTTTTCCCCTTTTCTTGAGTACGACGACCAAGAAAGTGCGGCATGGCTGCGCTGCGCAATTGAAGCAGCAAATATCGCTGCACCAGCCTTTAAACGCAGCTCTATTGCGGTGAATGGAACCATCCCTGCGATAAATGATAAAAAGCGAATTAAAGAGATTGTTGCTTTATATCCTGGAGTTAAAACTTTTAAAATTAAAGTCGGCGATAACTTATCAGAAGATGTTGCTCGTATTGCCGCGGTCAAGTCGCTCCATCCACAAGCTGCAATCAGAATCGACGTCAATGGCACTTGGTCTGTAGATGACGCGCTACGTAATCTTTATGCAATGTATGAAGAAGTTGGGGCTTTTGAATATGTTGAGCAACCATGCAACACGGTTGAAGAATTACGAGAACTAAAAAGTAAAATCCGGATTCCACTTTATATTGCTGGCGATGAAGTGCTGCGCAAAGCAAAAGATCCTTTTGACGTAAATCTGGATGGCGCAGTTGATTATCTGATACTGAAAGTGCAACCGCTGGGTGGAATTAATCGGGCGATGAAACTTGCTGAGCATCATAAAATCCCAGTCGTTGTTTCGAGTGCGCTTGAAAGCGCAGTAGGTATTTCGTACGGATTAAAACTTGCTGCAATCCTTCCCACTCTAGATTTTGCTTGTGGTTTAGCCACGGCATCACTGCTCAAATCCAATGTAGCTAATCTGCCAATTGTTGATGGCAATATCCAGATCAATGAGTTTGAGCCGAATTTTGAGGGTTTAGATGTGTCACCAGAACGCTTTGATTGGTGGAAGAATCGAGTCATGAGAACCGCGGAGTTATTGAAATGAATAACTCAACCAGCCTTGCTCGCGTAATTGTGCGCCAAATTATCGAAGCTGGAATTACCGACGTAGTTATATCTCCGGGCTCGCGTAACGCACCGTTGTCTTTAGCTTTTTATGCAGCCGCTGAACGTGAATTAATTAAACTTCACATACGGATCGATGAAAGAACCGCAGCATTTTTCGCTCTTGGTTTAATTAAAGCCACTGGTCGCCCCGTTCCCGTTGTTTGCACCAGTGGAACTGCCGTGGCTAATTATCACCCAGCAGTTTTAGAGGCTAGCCATACGAATGCACCGTTACTAGTTTTAACTGCGGATCGCCCCGCAATTTTGCGTAAAACTGGCGCTAATCAAACTACTGAACAAGCCCGTATTTATGGAAAAGCAGTTCGCTACTTTGCCGATATTGATGGTCCAGTATTTCCTATGGAATTACCTTTCGATAGTTTGCGAAATGGTCCAGTCCATTTAAATCTACAGTTTGATGAACCAATGCTGCCGGATGAATCGACTCAGTGGTTGGATGAAATTAAAGCAGCACCAAAAACATTTGAAACCAGAACTAAGCCTGGAACGCTCAAGAGTGATGCTAACCGGGGAGTTTTAGTTGTTGGACATGATCGTGGAGGTTTATCGGCCGAAGCAGTTAATAAATTTGCCATGAGTTTGGGTTGGCCAATTATTGCTGAGGACCCACTTACATTTCCAAGTGCAATTGCACATGCATCGATTTTCTTAACATCTACTGAAATTCGTGCCGCTTTAATTCCTCAAACCGTAATTGTTATAGGCCGAACAACTTTGTCGCGTTCAGTTAACGCTTATATAAAATTGGCACCGACTCAAATCGTCATTGATCCGCGAATGGCAACGGTGGATAGCGATCGAAGCGCAGATAAGCGATTTACCGAGATTCCTTCACTTAACACGCAACCAGCAAGTGACGAGTGGTTAGCGCAGTGGCAAAAATATGCAGCACGGTGCAAGAAAAGTATTGATGAATTAAAGGGATTTACTGAAGCCACAATTGCTAGAGAAATTGCGGCTGCGCTTCCAGTTGGAAGTTCATTATTTGTATCCTCATCGCGGCCAATACGTGACTTGGAGGGTTTCGCAACTCCTCGTAGCGGAGTTACTACGCATGCCAATCGTGGTTTAGCTGGAATCGATGGCAACATTTCTACCGCATTAGGAATTGCATCCGCGAGCAAGCAAACCTTTGCCGTCTTAGGTGATCTTTCATTTCTTCATGATTTAACGGGATTGATTAATCGCGAAGAGATTAACTGCACTTTTATTGTTATTAATAATGACGGGGGAGGCATTTTTTCAACTCTGCCACAACGCGGTGTGCCTGGATTCGAAACGGTGTTTGGAACTCCTCATGGCCTAGACCCTGCAGCTATTGCGGCAGCTATGGGAGTTAATTCATCGACAATAACGACTACAGATGCTCTTAAGAAGTGCATTGCACAACCAGTCAAAGGCATCAATGTTGTTGTAGGTAATGTTCCATCGCGCGATAAAAATGCAGATTCGCTAAAAGCTATTTACGAAGCGATGAACTCTATTTAACGAAGCGCACTTCGCATCGGGATAAATTTCGCTTCGCTTTCAGCCAATTCTTTTTCGGGATCTGATCCGGCGACAATTCCACACCCAGCAAAAATTCGAATTGAATCACCATTAATGTGCCCACAACGAAGTGCAATACCTAATTCACCATCACCAGCGGCATCAATCCAGCCAACTGGCCCGGCGTAACGCCCACGTGACATTCCTTCAATCTCGTTGATTAAAGCGGTTGCTTGCAGACGTGGAGTTCCACACACTGCGGCAGATGGATGTAGTTTTTCTAAAATAGTAAAAGCATCTACATGCGCCAGAGTTTCGGCAAGCGCTCCAGTCACGTCAGTTGCAAGATGCATGACATTTGCTAAGTGCAAAACAAATGGAGATTCTGGAACATTTATTGAGGTACAAAAAGGCTCAATAGCTTCAGCAACAGAACGAACCGCATATTCGTGCTCTTCTAAGTCTTTAGAAGATCGAGCTAACGATGCAGCTAAAGCTAAATCTCTTTCGTCTTCGCCAGTTTTACTAATTGTTCCGGCTAAAACGCGCGAAGTAACCATGCCACGACTTAAGCGAAGCAAAAGTTCGGGAGTCGCACCAACTAAGCCTGAGACGGAAAAATTCCATGTCGATGGATATTCATTAGCTAAGTTTCGAAGAATAGATCGAGCATCGATTGTTGAAGTTGCAGTTCCAGTTACGTCGCGCGCTAAAACAACTTTATCTAGATCGTTATTTTGAATGCGATTCACTGCAGTTTGTACTCGAGATTTCCACGCTTCATCGCTGCTTTCATTAGCAGGCCATGTAATTGAGGTATTAGGAATCTTTGGTGCCGATGAATGTAAAACTGGTTGCGGTTCAGATCCAATCCATGTAATCCAGGATTTACCGGTTTTATTACCCACAATTACTCGCGGAATCACTAGGACCGATACATCTTCAGGCGAAAATGAAAATGATGCAAAAAGAACTGGGCCAGTACCGTTTCCGTGCACCGTATTTGTAACAGCAAAACCCTCTAATTGTTTCTGCCACCAGTGACGCGCATCGGCAAAGCGATGTGGGCCGCTCACGGTGGTTGTTGCATATACGCCCCAACCAACTAAGCCTTCACCTGCGCGAACCCAAGCAAAAGGTTGGGAATCCGGCAATAAATCCAGCAGTGGCAAATGTTCGCCAAGGCGCGTTGTAGTTACTGGGGTGAGGGAAGCCATCATGTAATTAAAGTCTAAGCGTTCTTTCGATTAACTAATCGCCAAAGAATTGGCAATGAAGTTCCAGCAATGGCAATCTTTAAAACTTCGCCAATAACAAATGGAGTAACGCCGGCTTTGAAAGTCCAACTCCAACTTTGCCCTGTGAATTGGTGCAGCCAAAAAACGCCACAAGCAAAAGTTATAAGCGTTGCAAAAAGCATTGAAGGTAGTGCTGTTAGAAACTTTTGATCAAATCTTTTTCGAGCAAATAAACCCAGAAGGTAGGTTGCAAGGAACATTCCAATTAAATATCCACCAGTTGCGCCAGTGACTTTAGCTAAACCAAAACTTTGGCCCGCAAAAACTGGGGCGCCAGCAATTCCAGCCAATAAATACATTGCAAATGTTGTTACGCCAAGTGAAGTTCCATATGTAGCACCGAGTAAGAGAACGCCAAGAGTTTGACCAGTAACAGGAACTGGAGAACCGGGAACAGGAATCGCAATTTGGGCGAGCGCAGCTAGAAAAATAACTCCACCGACTACCAATGCGCTGTTGCTCAAAGCGCTGGCACGCGGCAGAACCGTGGCCCGAAGGGATGTAGCTGAAAATGACATGCGCCGACCTTTCAGTTCATTGAGTTGTGGATGAGCCTACTTCAAGGGAGAATATGGCTATGTCCCGCGCTCATTTGAACAAGGATCCCGATGAAGTAGCGGCGATGTTTGATGCAGTGGCTAAGCGATATGACCTCGTAAACGATCTTTTGAGCCTGGGGCGGACTAAAGCCTGGCGTAAAGCGGCGACGAAAATTATCGCCCCAACCCCCGGGATGGTGATTCTGGATTTAGCGGCTGGGCCGGGCTCTTCCTCTGAACCCCTTCACAAAGCCGGTGCCACCGTTTTTGCCACCGACTTTTCCGAGGGAATGTTGGCGGTCGGTCGAAAAAGCCGCCCATATCTGAATTTTTCCAAGGCCGATGCCCTGAATTTACCCTTTGAGGCCAATACCTTTGACGTTGTGACTATTTCTTATGGCCTTCGAAATACTGTGGATTACCCCAAGGCGCTCGCTGAAGCTTTACGCGTGGCCAAGCCTGGTGGGCGAATGGTTGTCGTTGAGTTCAGCCATCCAACGTGGCGGCCATTTCGCACCATATATACGGAGTATTTAATGAAGGCTTTGCCGGTCATCGCTCGCAGAACCTCCTCCAACCCCGATGCCTATGTTTATTTGGCGGAATCGATTCGGGCCTGGCCAGATCAAGCCGGTTTAGCGGCGGCGATGGAAAAGGCGGGCTGGAGCCAGATAAGTTGGAAAAACCTGACTGGCGGAGTTGTTGCAGTTCACAGCGGGATAAAGGGCTAGCGGTCATCGGCATAGGCCGGTCGGTTCTAAGATTCCACACGTGATATCCACATCGAATCCATACGTGCCGATTTTGGCGCTAGGCGCGATTGGCTTTGGTTTTGCCGCGTTTTCCGTTCTTGCTGGCGCACTCACCGGACCAAAGCGATACAACCGCGCAAAGCTAGATGCGTATGAATGTGGAATCGAACCATCTCCTCAAGCTGCCGAAGGTGGCCGCTTCCCAGTTAAGTACTTCTTAACTGCAATGCTTTTCATTATTTTTGATATTGAAATCGTTTTTCTTTACCCCTGGGCAGTTTCATTTGATGCCCTTGGAATTTTTGGCTTAGTTGAAATGGCAATCTTTATCGCAACTGTTTTTGTGGCATATGCATATGTATGGCGTCGTGGCGGATTGGAATGGGATTAATTCATGGGTCTTGAAGAAAAAATTCCAAGCGGTTTCCTTTTAACTACGGTTGAAAAACTTGCGGGTTACATGCGTAAGAATTCTCTATGGCCTGCAACTTTTGGTCTTGCTTGTTGTGCAATCGAAATGATGGCCGTTGGTTCTGCAGCAAAATATGATATTTCACGTTTCGGAATGGAAGTTTTCCGCGCATCTCCGCGTCAAGCAGATTTGATGATCGTTGCAGGTCGCGTATCAAATAAAATGGCGCCAGTTCTTCGCCAGATTTACGATCAAATGGCAGCCCCTAAGTGGGTAATTGCTATGGGCGCATGTGCATCTTCTGGCGGAATGTTTAATAACTATGCAATCGTGCAAGGTGTCGATCACGTAGTTCCAGTTGATATTTATTTGCCGGGTTGCCCACCTCGCCCAGAGATGTTGCTTGATGCAATTTTGAAACTTCATTCAAAAATTTATGATGAAAAACTTGGTTCAAATCGTGCAGAGATCATCAAAGAAGTAGAACTTGCGGCGATGAACGCTAAGCCAACGATTGAAATGAAGGGTCTACTGGCGTAAATGAGCGAGCAAGGAATGTTTGGCGCTCAGGGCACTGGGGATACCTCCGGCTATGGCGGTTTAGTTAGAACCGCTGCGTCAACGGGCTCAACTGAGCGTCCTTATGGCAGTTATTTTGATGAAGTTGCCGATGATTTAGAGCGCGCATATCCACTTTTTTCAGAAGCTATTGAACGCGTTGTTGTTGATCGTGGCGAATTAACTTTGCATGTGAAGCGCGAAAAGTTAGTTGATGTCGCAATGATTTTGCGTGACTCTTTAAAGTTTGAAATGTGCATGGGTGTTTCTGGAGTGCATTACCCAGCCGATTCAGGTCGCGAACTTCATGCGGTTTACCCACTGCTTTCAATTACAAATAATCGTCGAATTCGTTTAGAGGTTTCAGTTCCTGATTCAGATTCGCAAATTCCATCACTAGTTGAAGTGTGGGCTGGAAATAATTGGCATGAGCGTGAAACTTTTGACATGTTTGGAATAGTTTTTGATGGCCACCCAGGTCTTACTCGAATCTTGATGCCCGATGATTGGCAAGGCCACCCACAGCGCAAAGATTATGCACTCGGTGGAATCCCAGTTGAATATAAAGGCGCTACAACTCCTCCTCCAAATGAGCGGAGGAATTACACGTGACAACTTTTGATCCATATGCACCATCACGTGACACAACCGAAGGAACTGTTTATTCAGTAACTGGTGGCGACTGGGATGCTCTTGTACAAGAAATTGGTTCAACTAAAGAAGAGCGCGTAGTTGTAAATATGGGGCCACAGCACCCATCAACTCACGGCGTACTTCGATTAGTTCTAGAACTTGAAGGCGAGACCGTTACTGAAGCGCGTTGCGGAATTGGTTACTTACATACCGGTATCGAAAAGAACATGGAGTACCGCAGCTGGACGCAAGGTACAACTTTTGTTACTCGCATGGATTACCTCGGACCTTTGTTCAATGAAACGGCTTACTGCTTAGCTGTTGAAAAGCTTTTGGGAATTACTAATGATGTTCCAGAGCGTGCAAGTGTCATTCGCGTAATGATGATGGAGCTCAACCGAATCTCTTCGCACATGGTGGCTCTGGGTACGGGAGCCCTTGAATTAGGTGCGATTTCCCCTATGTTCTTCGCTTTCCGTGAACGTGAAACCGTGCTTGAAATCTTTGAAATGATTTCGGGTCTGCGAATGAATATGGCTTACATTCGTCCAGGCGGCGTTCAGCAGGATCTACCAGCTGGAGCAATTCCTAAAATTCGCGATGCCGTTAAATTGATGCGCAAAAACTTTAAAGACAACACAACGCTGTTGGTTGGAAATTCAATTTGGATGAAGCGAACACAAGGCATTGGTTATTTAGATTTGGCCGGTTGTACAACTCTTGGAATCACCGGGCCAGTTCTTCGTGCGACCGGACTTCCTTGGGACTTGCGCAAAGTTCAACCTTATTCTGGCTATGAAAATTACAACTTTGATGTAATCACTGCTGATACCTGCGATGTTTATGGACGTTTCTTAATTCGTATGAACGAGCTTGAGCAATCGTTGCGAATTGTTGAACAAGCCCTCGATAAGTTAGAAAAACTCGAAGGCGCACCAGTAATGGTCGCGGACAAGAAAATCGCTTGGCCGGCACAACTTTCAGTGGGTGGCGATGGAATGGGAAATTCACTGGACCACATCCGCCAAATTATGGGTACTTCAATGGAATCTTTAATTCACCACTTTAAGTTAGTGACTGAAGGTTTCCACGTTCCTGCAGGCCAAGTTTATGCAGCGATTGAATCTGCTCGTGGTGAACTTGGTGCACAAGTTATATCCGATGGTGGAACACGTCCTTATCGCATGCACTTCCGCGAACCTTCATTTAATAACTTGCAAGCCACTTCAGCGATGAGTGAAGGCGGAATGGTTGCCGACATTATTGGCGCAGTTGCTTCAATCGATCCAGTTATGGGAGGCGTAGACCGCTAATGGCATTCTCAAAGGAAGATCTAGCGATCATGGAAACGATTATTAAACGTTATCCACGACCTCGCTCTGCGATTATGCCGCTTTTACATTTTGTGCAATCACGTGCTGGTTACGTTACTAATGAAGGCATTGAACTTATCGCGCAGCAGCTTGACCTGGCCGCCGCTGAAGTGACTGCGGTGTCTACCTTTTACACCCAGTACAAGCCAACCCCAGTAGGTGAATATCACGTAGGTGTATGTACAAATACTTTGTGCGCAGTGATGGGCGGCGATGCGATTATGGCTGCGCTCAAAGATCATCTTGGAATTGAAAATGATGGAGTTACTTCAGATGGCAAAGTTTCACTCGAACATATCGAGTGCAATGCCGCTTGTGATTATGCGCCAGTAGTCATGGCTAACTGGGAGTTTTATGACAACCAAACCGTTCAATCAGCTAAAGAATTAGTTGATTCAATGCGCGCAGGAAATCCAAAGCCACCCACTCGTGGACCACATACTTTAGGAACGTGGAAAGAAGTTTCAGCAGTTCTAGCGGGTTTAAATGATGGAAAAGCGAATGAAGGTGTGCAAGCTGGTGAACCTACACTTTTAGGTTTAAAAATCGCTAAGGGAGAAACAAAGTAAATGACTAAGTTAACTCCAGTTCTTTCAGCCCACTGGGATGAAAAAGATTCATTTACTATTGAGGCATACACACGTCATGGTGGTTATGCTGGCGCGAAAAAAGCTCTTGCAATGGATCCCGATGCAGTTATTCAACTTGTTAAAGACTCTGGCCTTCGTGGTCGAGGTGGTGCAGGTTTTCCAACTGGAATGAAGTGGGGCTTTATTCCACAAGGTGACGATAAAGATCACTACTTAGTTGTCAATGCCGATGAATCAGAACCTGGAACCTGCAAGGACATGCCTTTGCTTATGGCTAACCCACACGTTCTTATTGAGGGTTGCATCATTGCTTGTCATGCAATTCGCGCAAAGCATGCATTTATTTATATTCGCGGGGAAGTGACACACATTGTTCGCCGCCTTAATCAAGCAATCGAAGATGCTTACAAAGCCGGGCACCTTGGTAAGGGAATTGATGTTGTTTTGCACGTTGGTGCCGGTGCTTATATTTGCGGTGAAGAAACTGCACTGCTTGATTCACTCGAAGGTTTCCGCGGCCAACCTCGTCTGCGCCCACCATTTCCAGCTATTGCCGGCCTATACGCCCGTCCAACTGTTGTAAATAACGTTGAATCGATTTCATCAGTTCCAGCGATTATTGCAAATGGTGCCGAGTGGTATCAAGCAATGGGAACTGAAAAGAGCAAAGGCGCAACGCTGTATTCATTGTCAGGGCACGTAAATAATCCTGGACAATTTGAAGCACCACTTGGAATTACTTTGCGTGAAATTCTTGAGCTCTCTGGCGGAATTCGTACCGGACATACTTTGAAGTTCTGGACTCCCGGCGGTTCTTCAACGCCAATCTTTACTTCTGAGCACCTTGATGTTCCGTTGGATTATGAAGGTGTATCAGCTGCAGGTTCAATGCTTGGAACTAAAGCTTTGCAAATCTTTGATGAAACAACGTGTGTTGTGCGTGCAGTATTGCGCTGGACTGAATTTTATAAGCACGAGTCATGTGGAAAGTGCACACCTTGTCGTGAAGGAACTTGGTGGTTAGTACAACTTCTGCGCGATCTGGAAGATGGTAAGGGCACCGAAGCAGATTTAGCGAAGTTGTTGGATCTTTGCGACAACATCATGGGCCGTTCATTCTGTGCACTGGGTGATGGAGCAACAAGTCCAATCACTTCATCAATTAAATATTTCCGAGATGAATACATCGCCCACATTACTAACGGTGGTTGCCCATTCGATCCCGTTGCATCAACGCTATTTGTTGGGGCAGGTGCATAAGTGACCACTGAAGTTCTCGACATGATTACCGTTGTCATCGACGGTTTTGAAGTCAGTGTCCCAAAAGGAACTTTAGTAATTCGTGCTGCAGAACAATTGGGAATTCAAATTCCTCGTTTTTGCGATCACCCACTTTTAGATCCAGTTGGTGCATGTCGCCAATGTTTAGTCGATATTGAAATTAATGGCCGTGCATTTCCAAAGCCACAAGCCTCATGCACAATTCCAGTTGAGCCAGGAATGATTGTTAAAACTCAATTAACTTCACCAGTTGCTGAAAAAGCTCAACGTGGTGTTATGGAACTTTTACTTATTAACCACCCACTGGATTGCCCAGTATGTGACAAAGGCGGCGAATGCCCGCTGCAAAATCAAGCAATGAGTAATGGACAAGGCGAGACGCGCTTTGAAGGCGTAAAGCGCACTTTCCAAAAGCCGATCAATATTTCGTCACAAGTTTTGCTAGATCGCGAACGTTGCGTTTTGTGTGCGCGTTGTACACGTTTCTCAGAACAGATTGCATCCGATCCATTCATTACTTTGAATGAACGTGGCGCACTTCAACAAGTTGGTATTTATGAAAATAAACCTTTTGAATCTTATTTCTCTGGAAATGCTGTACAGATTTGTCCTGTCGGTGCATTGACTGGAGCTTCATATCGTTTCCGTGCACGCCCATTTGATTTAGTCTCGACACCATCGGCTTGCGAACACTGTGCATCAGGCTGCGATATGCGCACTGATGTCCGTCGTGGAAAAACTCTGCGTCGTCTAGCCGGTGACGATGCATCAGTTAATGAGGAATGGAACTGCGATAAAGGACGTTGGGCATTTAAATACGTTACTGCAATTGATCGCTTAACAACACCATTAGTACGTAACACTGCAGGTGAATTAGTTGCCGCATCATGGCCTGAAGCTTTAGCTGCTGCGGCCAAGGGTTTGAAATCTGCAAAAGCTGCAGTACTTGTTGGTGGCCGTGCAACATATGAAGATGCTTATGGATACAGCAAATTTGCTCGAGTTGCTCTTGGAACAAATGATATTGATTTCCGTTCTCGACTTTCATCAGATGAAGAGCGTGAATTTCTGGCAGCACATGTAGTTGGTTCAACAACTCGATACACCGATATTGACCGTGCCGACCACGTTCTTCTCGTTGGTTTTGAACCTGAAGAAGAATCTCCAATTGTTTTCTTGCGCCTTAATAAGCAAGTTCGCAAGCGCGCCTTGAAAGTAACTGCTATTGCAACCAAACTCTCTATCGGAGTTGAAAAACTTAATGGCGAGTTTGTAAAAGTTGTGCCAGGGCAAGAAGCTGCAGCAATCGCTTCACAATCTTTAACTGGGAAATCAGTAATTTTGGTGGGCGAACGTGCTGCAGAAAGTGCTGGCGTACTAAGTGCAGTTGCGGCTTTAGCTAATTCAAGCAGCGCAAAAATTGCATGGATTCCGCGTCGTGCAGGTGAGCGTGGTGCTTTAGAAGCCGGCGCAATCGGAAATCTTTTGCCAGGCGGTCGACCAGTTGCCGATGCCGCAGCGCGAGTGGATATTGCCGCAGTGTGGGGCGCAGATTCACTGCCGACAGAAAATGGCAAGAACTCAAATGAAATTTATGCCGCAGTTAATGCAGGTGAAATTGGCGCACTACTGGTTGGTGGAGTTGATCCACTCGATGGCGATAACAGCCAGAGCGCGCTAGCAGCTTTAGAAAAAGCTTTTGTAGTTTCATTAGAAATTGCACCAAGTGCAGTTACCCAACGCGCCGATGTTGTTCTTCCCGTCGCAGCAATAACTGAAAAGAGCGGTTCGTTCCTTAACTGGGAAGGTCGCGCACGTTCATTTGATGCAGCAGTTGCAGATTCGCTCAATCGCAGCGATTTAAGAATTCTTTCAATGATTGCCGAAGAAATTGGTGCTTCAGTAAATCTTGCAACGGTCACTTCAGCAATTAAAGAGATTACTTCCCTTGGTAAATGGGATGGTGCACGCGTCGCGATGAATAAGGTTTCTACCCCATCGCAACCAGCCGTCAGTGGTGATCAATTTATTTTGACTTCATGGCGTCGCTTACTTGATATGGGAACGCTACAAAAGGGCGAAGATAATCTTGCGGGAACTTCACGCAAAACTGTTGCAGTTATTTCGCCTAAGCGCGCACAAGCTTTGGGTGTCGTCGATGGTGATCAACTCAAGATTTCAACTCCCCTGGGATATGTGAACTTAAGTGCGCTCGTTGAAGATATTCATGATGATGCAATCTGGGCACCTCGTAATTCACGTGGATCTCAATTACTGATAAACCTAGGCGTTGCACATGGCGCAGTAGTAACGGTGGTGAAAGCATGACAACAGCAGAACTCATTGGTGCAGATTCTGGCGGAATCATTGCGATTAAAGCGCTCTTAGTCTTTATTTTCTGCGTGGTATTAACGCTTATGTCTGTTTGGGGCGAGCGTCGCCTGGTTGGTCGCATGCAAGAGCGCCCAGGTCCTAACCGAGTTGGTCCATTTGGTTTAATCCAAGCACTTGCCGACGGCGTTAAATTAGCGCTGAAGGAAGATTTAATTCCTGCGGCTGCGGACAAAATTGTTTTCGTAATTGCGCCAATTATCAGTGCTACTACCTGCTTTATGTCTTTCGCTGTCATTCCAATAACCGGCAAAGTTTCACTCTTTGGTCACACCACGGCAATGCAACTCACTGATCTTCCAGTTGGAGTTCTATATGTTCTAGCGATTGCATCAGTTGGTGTTTATGGAATTGTTCTTGCAGGTTGGTCATCGGGCTCTACTTATCCACTTCTCGGTGGCTTGCGCTCTAGTGCTCAAGTAATTTCTTACGAAGTAGCTATGGGTCTTTCACTTGTTGCTGTATTTATTTATGCCGGTTCAATGTCTACTTCTGACATTGTGGCTGCGCAATCAACTTGGTGGTACGGCGTTGTCTTGTTCCCATCATTTGCAATCTATGCAATCTCAATGGTGGGTGAAACTAACCGTGCACCTTTCGACTTAGCTGAAGCTGAAGGCGAACTGGTTGGTGGTTTCCACACTGAGTATTCATCACTCAAGTTTGCGCTTTTCTTCCTTGCCGAATACGTCAACATCATTGCAGTATCTGCACTTGCAACAACTTTGTTCTTGGGTGGCTACCACGCCCTTCCTGGCCTTGGCTTTACTGAATCGTGGCTGGGTGGCTGGTTTACGGCGCTTTGGTTCTTCTCAAAGGTTTTAGTTTTCTTTTTCGTATTCGTTTGGTTACGTGGAACTTTGCCAAGACTTCGCTATGACCAGTTCATGCAGTTTGGTTGGAAGATTTTGATTCCAGTTTCAATTCTCTGGATTTTGGTCGTTGCAACCCTGCGCGCACTTTCACTTCATGGCGCACCTCGAGTAATGGTGGTCGGCTTTGCTAGCGCCATAGTTTTGCTAGTTATGGTTGTAAATCTTGGTTTCGATAATGCCAAGAAGAAGAAATTAGAAGTTCTGGAGGAAGAAGTAGTAAGTTCACCAACTTTTGCAGTTCCGACAATCCCAATGCATGTTTCATCAATTAATGTTTCAAACTCTGGCAAGGGAGGCGATCATGTCTGAGCAACTCGAACCGCTTAAGAAAAATGAGATCTCAGTTAATGATGTCCCGTATGTTCAAATGGAGTCAGGTGAATCGGTTGGATTCCTAGGACACCTCAAAGGTTTCTGGGTTCCATTTTCAAAGATTTTCAAGAAGACACTTACCGTTGAATACCCTGAAGTTAAAGCGCCCACCGAAGAACGTTTCCATGGTCGCCACCAACTTAATCGTCACCCTGATGGTCTGGAAAAATGTATTGGTTGCGAACTTTGTGCGTGGGCTTGTCCAGCCGATGCGATTTATGTAGAAGGCGCTAATAACACTGCCGAGAATCAAATGTCACCAGGTGAGCGTTACGGCAAGGTCTATCAAATTAACTACTTACGCTGCGTTTTCTGTGGTTTGTGTATCGAAGCATGTCCAACTCGTGCGCTAACAATGACAAATGAATACGAGTTAGCTGATGACACTCGTGCAAAGTTAATTTTTGAAAAGGAAGATTTACTGGCGCCACTTCGTCAGGGAATGTTGATGCCTCCACATCCTATGTATCCAGATATGAACGATACGAATTATTACAACGGTGATGTCAAAGGATCTCATCCGTCTCAGGATGTGAAGTAATGATTAATTTAGCTATTGCGGTCGGTCAGACTCAAGCACCCGAAGCGGTACTTTTTTGGGTTCTAGCGCCACTTACTGTTGCTGCAGCCCTTGGGATGTTGCTCGTTAAAAAAGCTGTGCACTCAGCGATTTTGATGGCTTCAGTAATGATCAATTTAGCTATTTTTTACATTGCTCAAGATGCACTCTTTCTAGGAATTGTTCAGGTAGTTGTTTATACCGGTGCAGTTATGATGCTTTTCCTATTTATTCTTATGTTGGTCGGTGTGGATTCATCTGATTCACTCACTGAAACAATTACAGGTCTGCGCCCAATGGCAATTACTGCAGCAATCGGTTTCGGCGGATTAATGGTTTCACTCATTGGCCGTGCAACTATTGGTCGCGAAGCAGTTGGTTTACAAGATGCAAATGCCAACGGAAACGTAAAAGGTCTAGCTCAACTACTCTTTTCAACGTATGTCTGGCCATTTGAAGTGGTCTCTGCGCTTTTAATTACTGCTGCACTTGGTGCAATGGTTCTGGCGCACCATCAACGAATTCAACTTCGTCCAACGCAACGTCAACTCTCAATTCAACGTTTTCGTGGTGCATCGTTGGCAAATGCCGCGGGCCTTCCTGGTCCTGGAGTATTTGCTCGTCATAACGCAGTAGATGTACCTGCTTTATTACCTGATGGAACACCAGCAGCCAATTCGATCAACGCAACTTTAGAAGCGCGTGGAGACATGCTTTCATCCGGAAACTTCGAACTTGGCAAAGTTGATACCAGCGCAGGGGAGGAGAAGTAAATGGATGCAGCTAATTACCTCTATCTGTCAGCACTTCTTTTCACTATCGGTGCAGTTGGCGTAGTAGTTCGCCGTAATGCAATTGTGGTCTTTATGTGCGTGGAACTTATGCTCAATGCAGCGAATCTAGCTTTTGTAACATTTTCTAGAATCAATGGCAATCTCAATGGTCAAGTAGTTGCCTTCTTTACGATGGTTGTTGCGGCCTGCGAAGTTGTAGTTGGTCTAGCAATTATCGTGACGATTTATCGTTCGCGCCGATCAGCATCTGTCGATGATGCCAGTTTGTTGAAGCGATAAAGATGGCGACTTCAAATAGCCTGGTCTACTTAATTGCCCTGCCATTACTTGGCGCGACAATTCTTCTTTTAGCGGGTCGTCGTGCCGATAAATGGGGTCACATCCTTGGAACAGTAATGTCCGCTTCGGCATTTGGTGTTGGTCTCTACCAACTCTCACAGATGTTAAGCCGCACAAATGAAGCTCGCCCAGTGACTCAAAAGCTTTTTGATTGGATTTCAGTCGGCAGTTTTAAAGTAGACGCTGGCTTGATGTTGGATCAACTTTCAATCTGCTTTGTTCTACTTATTACTGGAGTTGGAACACTGATTCATATCTATTCAATCTCTTATATGTCACATGATCATGATCGCCGCCGCTTCTTCGCTTACTTAAATCTTTTCATTGCGGCGATGTTGTTATTAGTTCTAGGTAACAGCTATCTCAATCTCTATGTGGGTTGGGAAGGCGTGGGTCTGGCTTCTTACTTATTAATTGGTTTCTGGAATCAAAAGCCTGCATATGCCACGGCATCTAAGAAAGCTTTTGTCATGAACCGCATTGGCGATATGGGCCTCTCTTTTGCCATCATGATTGCTTTTGCAACCATGGGCACAGTTTCATTTGATGGCATCAAATCGGCCGTAGGTCACACTTCTACTGCTGGATTAACTGCAATGGGAATCATGTTGCTAGTAGCGGCTACCGGAAAATCTGCCCAATTTCCTTTACAGGCATGGCTAGGCGATGCGATGGCTGGACCAACCCCAGTTTCAGCGCTTATTCACGCGGCGACCATGGTTACGGCCGGAGTATATTTAATTACTCGTTCTAACTTTATTTTTGATGCAGCCCCAACTGCTCAATTACTTGTTGTAATTGTCGGCGCCATTACGTTGTTGTTTGGTGCACTCATTGGTACAGCGAAAGACGACATCAAGAAAGCGCTTGCAGCTTCAACAATGTCGCAAATTGGTTACATGATTTTAGGTGCAGGTCTTGGTCCAGTGGGTTATGCCTTCGCAATCATGCACTTACTTACTCACGGTTTCTTTAAAGCTGGCATGTTCCTGGGTGCTGGATCAGTAATGCATGGTATGAATGATGAAGTAAATATGCGAAAGTACGGCGCACTCCGTAAATTTATGCCAATTACTTTTGCCACATTTGGTCTGGGTTACTTAGCAATTTTGGGAGTTCCACCTTTTGCCGGCTTCTATTCAAAAGACAAGATTATTGAGGTTGCCTTTAACTCCGCTGGTAACAAGGGAATTATTTTGGGAGCAGTAACACTGCTTGGTGCAGGTATCACTGCGTTTTATATGACTCGCGTAATGGTTCTGACTTTTACTGGAAAATCACGGTGGGATGATGAAGCCCATCCACATGAATCTCCATTATTAATGTGGTTACCAATGGCAGTTTTAGCAATTGGTTCGGTTTCATCAGGCTTCTTACTCAGTCGCGGTAACGCCCTTGTTAACTGGCTAGCTCCTTTATTTGTACAACACGGAGAACCTACTGAGCGCTTAAAGCCTGCCGTTGTTTCTGCACTTGCATTAATCATGGTTGTAATTGGTGTAGCAATTGCCTTTATTAAGTATTCACGCCAAGAGGTTGCTGCGGTTGCGCCAGAAGATGTTTCAGTCTTTACAAAAATTGCCCGCCAAGATTTGATGCAAGATAAGTTCAATGAAGCCGTGTTTATGCGCCCTGGACAAGCCCTCACTGCAACTTTAGTTAAAACCGATGAAGCAGTTATCGATGGCGCAGTCCGAGGTGTTGGTCGTATGGCTCTTGGATCTGGTTCACTTCTTCGAGGCCTACAAAATGGCTTCGTACGCAGTTATGCCGCACTCATTCTTATTGGTGCAGCTTTATTGATTGCCGCGATTTGGATGGTGGTCCAATAATGAACTCATTAACTCTCTTAATGCTTTTGCCGATTGTTGGCACAGTGGTCATTGCCGCTCTTCCAAAAGCTAATGAAACTTTGACTAAGCAAGTAGCGCTTGCAACTACGTTGGTTGTAGCGGCGGCAACCATTTGGTTGGCCGTTGGTTTCCAGCGCGACAATGTAGATCTGCAATTTGTCCAGAAATATTCATGGATCCCAAGCTTTGGAATTAACTTCGCACTTGGTATTGATGGCTTAGCATTAGTTTTGATTTTAATGTCAACTGTATTGGCACCAATCGTAGTTTTGGCCGGTTGGAATGAGTCACTAGGTGGGCGTTGGTCAGTTAAGACGTTCTACATACTTATTTTGGTTCTTGAAACAATGATGATAGGTGTCTTTGCTGCCACTGATGTTTTCTTGTTCTACGTAATCTTTGAAGCAATGCTTATTCCGGTCTACTTCCTTATTGGTGGATATGGCAGTGGCGAACGCTCAGCCGCGGCCGTTAAGTTCCTCATTTATTCACTCTTTGGTGGATTACTGATGTTGGCTTCAATCATTGCCCTTTACGTAATGTCAGGTGATCAAGGTGGCCACACATTCGACCTTACGGCACTTTCACACTTGCAGATGAGTTCAACTACGCAAAACTTCCTCTTCCTTGGATTCTTTATTGCTTTCGCAATTAAAGCTCCACTGTGGCCTTTGCACACATGGTTACCGGATGCTGCACAGTCTGCGACTCCAGGAACTTCAGTTCTATTATTGGGTGTACTCGATAAAGTCGGAACTTTCGGAATGATTCGTTATTGCTTAACGCTATTTCCAGATGCCAGCAAAACTTTCACACCTTTGATTTTGATTTTGTCAGTAATTTCAATTGTGTATGGGGCATTCCTTGCTATCGGCCAACGCGACTTGAAACGTTTAATTGCCTTTACTTCAATCTCTCACTTTGGATTTATCACCATGGGAATCTTTGCAATGACCTCACAAGGTCAAAGCGGGGCAACGTTATATATGTTTAACCATGGCTTCTCAACGGCAGCGTTGTTCTTGGTGGGCGGCTGGATGATTTCGCGCCGCGGATCCTCAACTATTGCTGATTTTGGTGGTTTGCAACGAGTTACACCTGTGATGGCTTGGACATTCTTCCTTGCCGGAATGTCATCCCTTGCTTTGCCAGGTATGTCTAGCTTTGTGAGTGAGTTCTTAGTTCTAGTTGGAACTTTCACGCGCTATCCCGTGCATGCAGTAATCGCCACATTTGGAATTGTCTTAGCCGCACTTTATATATTGATTCCAGTACAAAAGGCTTTGCATGGTCCTACGAGCCTAGGTAATGAGAATTTAAGCGACTTAAATTTTCGCGAAAAGATTGCCATCGCTCCAGTAATAGCAATCATTATTGCTCTTGGTTTTTATCCTTCACCACTTCTTAAAGTTATTAATCCAGCTTCGGCACATGTGATCGCTCAAATGGGCTTTACTGATCCGGCTCCAACGAATGGTGATAAATAATGGAATTCGTCGCACCAGTTCTCAACTACTCACTTTTATCGCCAATCTTAATTTTGCTGGGCGGTGCGCTTATTGGCGTACTCGTAGAAGCTTTTGTATCTAAAGCACTTCGCCCGATTACACAGCTCAGCGTGACATTGGGTTCACTTGTGCTATCACTTGTTCAAGTCTGGCGAATTCGGCATGAGTCTTCAATGTCTGCAGCAATGGGGTCGGTTGTTATAGACGGTCCAGCAGTTCTGTTACAAGCATCGATTCTTATAATTTCAATTATTTCAGTATTTCTTATTGCCGATACTGAGCACTTCACCGCGCTTGCAGCATCTTTGCCTGGTTCTGATGAAGAGCGCCATGCTTTGCAAACTGGAAATCAAGTGACTGAGGTTTATCCACTTACTCTGTTTGCAGTTGCGGGAATGCTTTTGTTCCCAATTTCCAGTGATCTCATTACTTTATTTGTTGCCCTTGAAATGCTTTCACTTCCATTGTATTTAATGGCCGGGCTTTCACGTCGTCGCCGTTTAGCTTCGCAAGAGTCGGCGCTGAAGTACTTCCTACTGGGCGCATTTTCATCGGCATTCTTCCTGTTTGGCGCAGCTTTCTTGTATGGATATTCATCCTCAGTAACCTTTGCTGGAATTCATAATGCAGTAATTGGCGCTGCTGGAAACGATGTCTTCTTACTTATCGGCATGGCGTTTCTCTCAGTTGGTCTGCTCTTCAAAGTTGGCGCAGTTCCATTCCATGCATGGTCACCCGATGTTTACCAAGGTGCACCAACGCCGGTAACTGCATTTATGGCAGCGGCTACCAAAGTTGCCGCTTTCGGTGCGATGCTACGAATTTTCTACACCGCATTCGCAAGTGCCCAATGGTCGTGGTCACCTGTTCTTTCTTTGATTGCCATCATCACAATGTTGCTTGGTTCATTAGTTGCAATCACTCAACGTGATGTAAAGCGTATGTTGGCTTACTCTTCTATCGCGCACGCCGGTTTCTTACTAACTGGTGTTATAGCGTTGAATAAAGCCGGACTTGATGCATCAATCTTTTACTTATTCGCTTATGGAGTTGCAACCGTCGGTGGTTTTGCCGTCGTAACATTGGTGCGCGACTCGGCTGGTGAAGTTACTGATTTAAATCGTTGGAAAGGCCTAGGCAAGCGTTCACCTTGGGTGGCATCTTCCTTTGCTTTCTTCTTATTAGCTTTTGCTGGGATTCCACTTACATCGGGCTTCATCGGAAAGTTTTCAATTTTCTCTGCAGCTTACGAGAGTGGTGCGAAAGCAGTTGTTATTGCTGGTGTGCTTTCAAGTGCAATTGCGGCATTTTTCTATATTCGCGTAATTGTCATGATGTTCTTTACGGATCCAGTTGAAGATGGAACTGGTGTCGAGATTCCATCAGCACTTACACAACTCACTTTAATTATTTCATTGGCCGTAACAGTTGGCTTAGGCGTTTATCCAGCACCACTTCTTAACTTCATAACAAATCTCGCGACTTTCATACGCTGATGTCAACATTTGGTATCCCTAATGTTGCTCCAGCTCTTGAAGCAACACTTGTTGCACAAATGGCGCAAGTTGAATCACTGCTTTTAAGCCACACCCGCAGCGAATATCCATTTGTTGATGAGACTGCCCACCATTTAGTTGCCGCCGGCGGTAAGCGTTTGCGCCCACTTTTGACGCTGCTCACTGCCCAATATGGCGATCCAACCGGCAGCGGCATTATTGCCGCGGCAGTTGCTTGCGAAATCACTCACCTTGCAACGTTGTATCACGATGATGTTATGGATGAAGCGCCACTTCGACGCGGAGTTGAGAGTGCAAACATACGTTGGGGAAACACAATTGCAATCTTGACCGGAGATTTTCTCTTCGCTAAATCCTCAGATTTATTAGCCGATTTAGGTCCCGAAGCCGTTCGCTTACAAGCCCGCACTTTTGAACGTTTAGTTATCGGTCAGATCATGGAAACCCAAGGGCCAAACCCGGGGCAAGATCCGCTGGAATATTATTTGAAAGTTGTCGCAGATAAAACCGGCTCACTAATTGCCGCAAGTGCGCGCTATGGTGGAATGATTTCAGGAGCGCCATCAGATATTACTGACACCGTAACTTTATTTGGTGAAAAAATTGGCGTAGCTTTTCAGTTGGCTGATGATGTTATTGATATTGCCAGCGAATCAAATCAATCCGGTAAAACCCCAGGCACCGATTTACGCGAAGGTGTTCCAACGCTTGTTACTTTAAATGTTATGAAATCGACAGATTCTGGCGATCGCGAACTGCAACAATTACTGTCAGGGCCAATTGAGGATGAAACAACAGTCCAACAGGTTTTATCTACATTAAGGAAGCACAAAGCATTAGATGAATCCCGTGATCAACTCCATCAGATTGCTAAGGAAGCGCGCAGCGCTCTTGGCCCACTTCCAGTCTGCGATGCAACTGGGGCTTTAATGTCGCTATGCGACGCGGTTATCGACCGCTCTGCTTGATCGCACTAAATCTGTTCCCAGGGTTATAAGTGCAACCCAAATTGCAAGAAAACCAATCCATCTAGCTGTAGGCATAGCTTCATGGCGCACCCACACACCTATTGAAAACTGCAAAGTTGGGGTTATGTACTGCAATAAACCTATAGTCGTAAATGGCAATCGAGTTGTAGAACCATTGAATAAAAGCAATGGAATCGCGGTAACAGCTCCAGCACTAATTAGGAGAATTGTTGAACCCATATGGTGACCAAATTGACCAGTTCCATGATTGCCTAAGTAGATTAAATAGCCAGCATAAGGAATGAAAGAGATGCCGGTTTCAATTGCTAAACCTTCTAATGCTCCAAGGCCAAGCTGCTTTTTCATAAGCCCATAGCTGCCCCACGAAATAGCCAGTGTCAATGCAATCCATGGTGGTCTTCCATAATCAATAGTCAGAATTAAAACTCCGATTGATGCAATTGAAACTGCAGCCCATTGCAATACTCGCATTTTTTCTTTGAGGAGAATAACGCCAAAAGCGATGATAATTAAAGGATTAATGTAATAACCTAATGAAGCTTCAACTACATGACCGTTGTTAGTTGCCCAAATGTAGACAAGCCAGTTGATAGAAACTAGCACCGAAGTGACAAAGAGTTTTGCAGCAATTTTTGGCCGCTTGAGTGTTTTCAAAGTAGCTTTTAATGATTTTGTGATTGCTAAAATTACTATGCAGAAGAATAAAGTCCATACAGCGCGGTGCGAAACAATTTCAAAAGGGTTAGCCGGTTCAAGTCGTGACCAAAATAGCGGTAATAAACCCCAGAGACCATAGGCACTGACCCCAAAAATAAGTCCTAGTTTATTTTTACTCACTTATCTAAAGTTCGTAAACTGCACAGCGAAATCAAATCCGCCCTCTTTAACCATTGCCATGGTGTCTTGCAGATCATCACGACTCTTTGAAGTCACACGCAATTCATCACCTTGAATTTGAGTCTTAACAGATTTTGGACCCTCATCGCGAATAAGTTTTGCAATCTTTTTGGCATTCTCGGTGGATATACCTTCTTTTAATGGTGCAGCAATTTTGTAAATTTTTCCGCTCAGTTGTGGGGCTCCGGCATCTAAATGCTTAAGCGATACTCCACGCTTAACCATCTTGTCTTTCACCACATCCAAGGCAGCTTTGGCACGCTCTTCAGTGTCGGCTTCAATCAAAACCTTCTCACCTTCTAGCTCAATCTTGGAGCCCGTATTCTTAAAATCAAAGCGGGTTTCAATTTCGCGCACTGCTTGGTTGATGGCGTTATCAAGCTCCATACGGTCAATTTTGGAAGTGATATCAAAACTTGCATCAGCCATGGCTTAACTCCTTTTAGCTCTGTGAACGCGATTGTATTCTAATTGTGTAGTGTTTTTCCAACGGCCTTTGTTTGCCACAGATTTAAGATTTGAGTAGTAACTGATGCCATTATTGCGCGTGATGCCTCATTAACTGTGGTGTATGCGCAGGTTTGCACTAAGTCACAACTCCACGTAGAGATTCCAGCATTAAAGATTGCGGCACCCGATGGTGTTGTAAACCAAATGGATTGGGCAATTGGAACTGGCCTTGTCGGAAGTCCAGGTGTAGGTGCATCGCGATAATGCATAATTCCTGAAAATAGAATATTTGCTGAAGGGGGAGCAGCTGGTGTACTAACAGCATGCTCTACTTCGCTATCAGGCGAGATTCCGGTGATAGCGGAATTAGCTGGAAGTGTGAGCCACTTTGGAATTGTGACCGCTTTCAATTCGCCATAAACATGTACGCCATCAGCCAAACTTCCGGTCAGAAGTGTCGGCGGAATATTTAGTCGGCGATCTTCAAATTTGATTGTTACTTGGTTGAGGTTGGTGACCGGATCTTGCGCAGCTACGCGATAAATAATAATTCTACGATTTTTTCCAACTTTTGAATCAGCTAATCGTGTTTGCCAGATGCCAGTATTTCCACCGAGAATTGCAACATTAATTCCAGTATTTCGCGCCGAAACCAACGTGTCATAAATACGGTGAGTGAAGTACTCAGGGTGTCCACCTAAAACTATTCCGTTATAGCTTTTAGTAATGGAAGGCCAGGAATCTAGATCAAAATCTGAGTACTGGTCGTAGTTAATTCCTGCTTTTTCAATGAACTGCACTAATGAAACGGCATCACGGTGAATACTAAATCCGCCACTACCAACGATTGGCCGGTCTAAAGAAACAACGCGGCTGCGATCATTTCGCTGCTCAGTCTTTGTGGCGCCCCCACCGAAATAACCTGATCGCCCACCAAAAGTGTTATACGTATTCCATGTAATAAAGGAATGCATCAGCATTAATTTTGAACTACCTAATGGACTATGCAGAACAAATGGCGCAGCATTTTCAATCGTGCCATCAAAAGAACGTGTGATAAATAAATAAAAACCTGGAACCCAATGCTGATCTAACTTTAAGGGCACCGTAGTTGGCCAACTTGTATCAACCATTCGAGTCGCATCGTGTGGATGATTAACTTTTCTTTCTTTCAAATTGATTGGGCCGGAATCCCAGACTTGTCGAGCACCAGATCCTTGATACCAACCAATTCGTAGAGCCTCGATACTTCGTGCCCCGGTATGAAATGTGTCGGCGCTACTTCCATATAAAGATGCATGGATATCAATTGTGTCGCCACAACCACCCGAAGTTTTATTGAGCCACAACGCGCTCCCAGCAGCACCTTGTAAGTTAAGTTTTTTCCAATCTTTAACCGCCATTGCTACGCCTTGTTGTGCATTTTCATCAGCCACCCAGGTCGGTGAAAGTTTGGTGCAAGCAGAATCTGAATAGTTAGAAACATCTGCAGGTGTTTTAGTAGCAAGGGATTGTTCAAAAGTACGCATCGGTTGATTTGTAATATCAGTGTGTGATGCAACTGGTGGGAGAGTTTTATGATCTTGAATGTATTCATACAAAACAGTGCCAGAGGTCGCCCCCGAAATCACAACAAGAATTGCAAGGCCAATTAGTACAGGCTTTCGGCGCAATCGCATGGCTTAATTAAAGGTTAGTTGTCGGACAAGAGCCAATTAGC
>SERZ01000137.1_pt1 | contig 47183 bp, 48 predicted proteins | sample 3171461 | NCBI WGS metagenome assembly SERZ01 (sample SAMN06051861, study PRJNA518727) | freshwater metagenome | biome: subpolar coniferous forest; feature: holomictic lake; material: water; isolation source: holomictic Lake 227, 6 m depth | place: Canada: near Kenora, Ontario | collected... | reverse complement strand
CAAGCGGCCCTGGATCGGCAGTGTGTGTTGGGGGCAGCAAAACTTAGGATATAAATCGATAATTACTCACTATCCGCAATGGAGCTTTGGGAGTGGGGGGGGCTCAACGGGAGCGGCGCAAGCCTCTCATAAGGCCTAATAAAAGTTGGGAAACTTTATCTTTAGATATTCAACAGTAGATCGCCACTTAGGCGTAGTAGGCTTGCACACGGTATTTTGATTACCAAATAGCCCGATACCTTTCACCCCGCGATCAATAGGTAGGGTATCCAGCCATTGCACAGGAACAAAATATTCGCGTGTATCAGGGTTATCCCCACAATCAATGTGATAATCTCCGCCTTTAGCTGCTTTAAGCACAGAAACCTCTCCCTCCTGCGTTACCACGCAAAAAGTATCGCTGTGCTGAACCGGCCCAGTCACCCGCCCCACTCCGACAAATCCATATCCAGGCGCCTTTACCCAAACCCGATCACCGGGACTGAGGAGCCCTAAAGTCTTACTATACCATGAGCCGCCACCAGCACAAATAAAGCCAAACTTGGTAGCATCGGACCAAGAACGAGACTTACCATGCCCAAATGAGACATAGAACTCCCCATTCCATGGTTCACTGTTTGTACTTGTAGGTATTGACGCACTAACTTGTGTGTGAACTGGGTCAAGCAACCATGAACGACTGATAAACTTTTCGTCGCCATGACTGAATACCTGAAAAAAGAGCACATTGATAGGAATGTCCCTACCGCTCAAGTACCCAACTATTCTTTCCGTGCTATCATCAAGAGAAGCAGCAACAATAATAATCTGATGACTTTGGTTAAGAGAGTCCTCATCAAGAAGCGATCCAAATCGCGCCTTAAAGTCATCAGCAAGACTACATCCAGGTTTAAAACGGCCATAGATTGCAGCAATCGCTTCTGGCTGCAGTTTCTCGATCCAACTTGCATAATCGAGGGCTTGAGCAACGACTTCGCGTGGTGTTTTGTTGCGTTTGAGTTCAATCAGGACTAATGATCCATCAGGTGCAATAGCCAAAAGGTCAATAATACCTCCACTGGAAGTCCTCTCCTGGCGACCGATAAGCAGCCATTCTTCGGAAAGAATTCGCGGTGCGGCGACAATCATCTCCTCAAGCATCGCCTCGCTTGCGAGGGCAGATTCGGCGAGAAGCTGTGGTTGAGCTGATACTTTCCAGATGGCATGGCGTATAGGCATTGTTGTTGCTGTCTTCCTCAAGTTCTACAATGGACAGATACTATACCTCATCAACTCTCAAAGCCAGGGCTTAGCAAATATTAATCTTCTGCCATCGCTTGTCACTTTCAGTCCGACAACAAGAAAAAAGCCATAATCCTGGACGAACATCAATATCGATCGTAAGTTAGTTATTACTTTCATTGAGAACGAAAGCCCAATACTTCTTTATGGCATCACTCTTGCTTTCCAGAACGCTTGCGTGTTGGCGCAATTCTCGTATGAACGCAGACCTCTTTAATTCTTGTATAATTGGAAACTTGCATTGCTGATATTTGAGATACTTTTCAATTCCACCGGGCCTATATTTATCTGATTTCTTTAGAGAGTCACATTTTGAGAGAACTATTTCTTCAATTGATGGGACTGGCTCATTTAGGTCATAGCTTTCTGCGTCCTGTTGGGTAACTTGATATGAATCTTGCGAGCTATACTGAATAGTCTTATCAATAAAAAACTGATTGACCTCCATATCTTTGAGATAAGAAACCACTAAATTCATAGCGTCTTTTTGAAGACGCTCTCTTTCAAGGTCATTATAATTTCTCGATGAATCTCTCGAAATAAACGGCCGGTGCAATAATGCTACATTACCTATTCTCCAAATTCCTCCGGCAAACACCAAAAAGCATGAGCTTGCACACGCCTGATTTCTGTTGTCACGCAAACGGTAACCAGATGGTATATCAGTTTCAGATATTCCATCATGGATTTTTGGTATGATTGTAATTAGTCTAAGCCTACGAATCATTTTCCCAAGCTTAATTGCCTCATCAACATCCCCACCTTTTGAATATAATTGAACTGAGGCGACAGTCTCGCCGTCGAGAACCTTGTCTGAAAATGTCTGAAAAAAATGTTTTTCATCACCAGCCGTAATTTCTCCCTCTAGTATAATTGTATATGTGTCAGCACCATCATTTTTTACTGGTTCTATTGTAGCAGCAAAAGAAAATGTTGATAGAGCCATTGTTAATGCGACGGCGGCAATGCGTATCATAATAGTTTCCTTTTTTTGCTGGTACAAATATCTGAAACTCAACTCACCTTCATAAAACCTCACATATCATACAAAATATGAGGTTCTGAGCCAAGCCCCCGAAAACGCAGGGGTTCAACCTTCTTTTGACCTTCCTCCAACCTGGAAACATAATCTTTGGCATAGACACACAGCATTATATGAGGTTTAAGATGTCGCAAGCTAGGGTTCTCACCGACCACGAACAGAAGCGTATCCTCGCGGTCGTCAGCCAAACAAAGCACGCCGCCCGCAATCGGATGGCCTTCATCCTATCGTACCAAGCCGGAATGAGGGTGGGTGAAATCGCCGCACTCACAATTAGCGATGTGTTCGAGGCCGACGGCAAGACTGTCCGATCCCAAATCCGCCTGTCGTCCGACATCACCAAGGGCGGTCATGCTCGTGTCGTGTTCGTCAGTGACCGGCTACGCAGAGAACTGGAACGCTACCGAGCCACCCTATGCGACACTGTGAAGCAGGATCGTCCCCTCCTCCAGACACAGAAGCGGACGGCGTTTTCAGCGAACACCCTGTGTCAGTTGATGGGCGATCTCTATGAAGCTGCCGGCCTTGACGGAGCCACCAGTCATTCAGGCCGGCGCTGGTTCATCACGAAGCTGGCCCACAGCGGTATCAGCGCCAAGGTCATCATGCAGTTGGCCGGTCACAAGCACCTCACCACGACACAACGGTATATAGAAGTGAATGACGATCTCATGCGGGCTGCTGTCGAGGTTATCTGATGGCCTTGCCCCTGCCAATCAGGCAAGCAAACGGGCTCGCAAAAATTGTGGTTTCGGTTGATCGCGTCGAGGTGTAAAAGGGCCTTAAGGTTGCCAAGTCGCTCGAAGTCGGTCTTTGGTGGTGGGATGATGTCACCGATCTGCGCCCTTCGGAATACGCGGAGAAAAATGCCGGCACATGGTGCTGGTGTTTTGATGTGGGAAAGTTTCTATCCTCCGAACTCGGCAGTCAGATGGCAAAATCCCAGAAGTAGCTTGAATGCTAGAACATATCGTGAACATGGGCTAGGCTTGATATCCAGCGTTCTTGGTTTGTTCTAGCATTCAAGCTACTTTAGTATTTTCATGATTTTTGGAGGGCGCTTTAATGTCGAACAACTCAAACTCAGAAATCAATGGCGAAAATTCTGGTGAAGAAACTGCCGATAATGTCATCGATTTTATTGAAGAGGTTGAGAGCGACGATGACGGCGAAGCTGTTCGTGATATTATGCAGGATGACTTTGAGATTTCCATATGTCTTAAAGGCGGAAAAGTCACGAAGATTGATGCTGAAAGTAAAAATCTAATCATTCGTGCAATGGCAGCTATAGCAAATAGCAGCGATCTCCTTGATGCTCAAATTTCTATTTATGGACATCAAAAAGGATTTGGCCACCTCTATCGCATACTTGATCAAATAAATAAACTTACTGAAATTATTGATGAAGCCGATAACGCCGTTATTTTGAGTGCGTTTAAAGCTTTGAAGAGCGATGTTGATAGTGGGATGGGCTTTATCAATATTGGGCGCCCAAAGCTGCCGAAGCCAGATGATGAATTTGTCGCGGCACTGAAAAAGGAGCCCTTCAATGTGCTGCTTGGGTTCTATTTCCCGAATGCTGATGCCCAGTTAAGATCAAAGTATCGAGTAATAATGTCGTGGGCGAAGAAAAATAATCGCCACAACTTTGTGGACTGGATATCAAATGAGATTGTTTATCAAGCCGACGAAGGCGATGTGAAATGCGGCAAAGGGATTTCAGGTGCTTTGAAATTTGTTCGCCTTATTGAGAAAACAAACAAAGCTACCACCGCATCAACCGAAAAGCCTATCGATCACGCGAAAAAGGTTGGGCATAATTCAAAGATTTCAATCGACATTCCAGGATGGCTCGAAGGAACAACTGGAAACCTTATGATCCTCGCTTGTGTTAATGGCGACAAAGTTGATTTGTATGATGTCACCACCAGCGATCAAAGAGTGATCGATACAGCTATCAAGCTTCGTCATGCAGCGTATTTTGCGAACGCATTTGACGATGAAGTTATGAGTGCCGATCAGACCATTGAGATGATCAAAAATGTTCGGAAACTTATTATGCCGTCGGAGTTCCTGATATGGCAAGATAAGTACCATATGTACATGATCCCTCTTTATCCGACATGGAAAGACGACAACGGCAACATCAAGCGAAAGACAAAGAACCACTACGCAATCATGCTTGATATTCCTGATATTCTTGAGAAAGATCAGGATTATGAGGTGACGCTGCCTGTTGTTTTTGGCGAAGGCAACGATGAATACCTTCCGGATGTTCTTAAACTCGGCTACTCGACGAAGGATATTGATCCAATTGGCCGTTATTCTGGCGAATTAAATATCGAGTGGAGTGGAAACTCCCAATATTCGTTTAAATGCTTGGGAGCATTGTGGGAAACAACCGCTCATAGGACTTGGCGTCCTGGCAAAAAGGACCCTGTCACAGGTCTTGAGCGATATCTGTCAGAGCCTCCTACTGGTTTTGAATATATACGACTTGCTGCGTTCGATGCTGCTCAATTTTTGTCAGGGAATATTGACTTTGACAAGCCGAAGAAGGAGTTCAAGAAGTGGAAAGAGCTTCAATATGCCAACGGCTTTAAGAAGGACACTGATGTTCTCATTGCTATTGAGAATGGCATAATTGGCATATGGTTCTCACCAATTAAGGTTGAGAATAAAAAAGACAGCAGCGCCAAAGTGAAATATGCTTATGATGGCGCTTTTTTTGAGATCGGCCATACCAAGTCCAAAATTCGTGGAAAGTGGTGCGTCCCCGAAAAGCGAATTGAGAGAATTTGGAACTTTATTAGCCATCCATGGGAGCTTTACATTCCATCGAACACAGACGACCTTGAAATCGGTGAAGGTGGCAATATCACTGAATGCCTATCAGTTGAAGACGCTGAAAAGTATTTAAAGTCTGTTAAGACTGGGCCATTGGCTGTTGACAAACTGCTCAATGAATGGGAGTTAAGGGATAAACACTACACGAGACTTCCCGACCTTTGTTCAGTTAGGGAGGGTAGCCATAAATTCATTGAGGACAGTGGTAAAATTCGTCGTGCCCAAGCCCATGAGAATGGCAAATACCTTTGCTTGCCAATCATTCTTAAATGTGGCCGCGTTTGGGTCCACCTACCATCAGAGCCAGATTTGCCAGACTTTAAGGGCTGATTTCAGCGTGTTGGGTTTCAGGAGCCTTTGCAACGCGGCTCCTGATACCCGATGACCATCGGCTCAGGGTGACGCAATGGCTCATAATGTCGAAGATATCGGGCATGACCCGAATTATCCTTTGTTCACGCCTGCCGTGAGCACCGCTTATGTGAGACCATATTCGGCATCCCCAACATATAAGACGATGAACTGAACTGGTATCGATCCGACAACCAGACATTCTCACACTCTGCGGCGCTTATGAGCGCAGGCCACGCTTATCTTGATATTCCCCGTGCTCGCGTTGATGAGTGCATGATAACCCAACGCGACCGGAGCTCAACAATACTGATTGCGGACTCCGGAGGTTATCAAATTGGTACTGGAGTATTCGCACACTCTGAGATATTTCGCAACGACATCCATGGAGCGCAAGCCGATAAAATTCGCCGAAGAATTCTGAACTGGAGCGAAACATTCGCTGATTATAGTATGACTTTAGATTTCCCAGCCTGGGCGCTCGGGTCGAGCAACTATATCTTTACAACATTCCGCGAGTGCCTCAATGAAACTTTTTATAATTGTGCTTTCATTGAAGAAGAAAGAACCCATGGTCGGACGAAGCTTCTAAATGTTATCCAAGGAAAAAATTACGGGCAAGCTGTTGAGTGGTACGATACTGTCAAAGAGTTTAATTTTGAGGGCTGGAGTTTTGCCGGACCAGTTGCAGCAAACCCTGATATTACTGTGAGACTTCTTCTTCACATGTGGCGTGACGGCATGATTGGTCCGGAACGGAACTGGGTTCACATCCTCGGACGAAGCAGCTTAAATGCTGTCTGGGTCAACAATATAATCCACCAGAACATTAGGAGACATATTTTTGGTGGCGCCCAAATCTCTTATGATAGCTCAAGCCATGTTCACTATGCGCTTAATGGGTCTAAAGTAGTTGGCCATAATTTCAACACCGACGAATTCACTCTGGATATTGAGCCTGTAGGACACCCCTATGTCGATGAATTTGAAGTTTTTCCGGTTTTCAACCACAACCTTCGAATGCAGATATCCGCTATAAATGCTGTCAACGCACTCAGCAACACACCAATTTCTGAACTTAGAGACACTGGTCCGCTTCCAAGTGTGTTAATCGATTTCAAGGAGGATGTTGCTCGAATTTTTGAGAACGCGAGCACGGTCGGCATCAATGAGTATCCCATTGAAGATGTGGACCTTAAAAGATACGCGAACCTAATTGAGTAAGGCTTTGACAAAATATGGCCGATCTAAAACCATTATTCCCGTTTGCAGGTGGAAAAACTCAATACATAAAGCATTTTTCCAGATATTTCCAACCGTGTGAAACCTATGTCGAACCATTCATCGGAGGTGGTGCGGTTTTTTGCTATATCGTCAACCACGAGCGGGCAAAGAAGTTTATAATTAATGACGAAAACAGTGAGCTTATGCGCTTATACGCTGACATCAAAAGTAACCCAAGATTTATAGCTGAGGAAGCAACTGATGTTGCAAAACGGTATCGGGATAACCCTGATGGTGAGCTTGAGTATGCCTATCTTGCTGAGTTAGCCGCCTATAAGAAAATACAAACAAGTGGCCGGTTATTGTTCTTGCTGAACACGGCTTTTGGTGGAATGTGGAAAAAGGATAAGAATGGATTATTCGATAGTCCATCAGGGCATCTTAATAGCATCCGACGGCCAGGGAGAGCAATTATACCAATCGAACAGATATATCTATGGCATGAGGCGCTAAAGCGTACCGAAATATTTTCAGGAGACTATTCAAGCATCGCAATTCCAGATAACAGCATCGTGTATTGTGACCCACCATATCGCCAGATATCTTTCAGTTATGACAGCAGGCTTGATGATGACGGACAAAGAAAGCTGTTCTTATGGTGCAGTGACATATCAAAGCGAACCGATATATGCGTAATCCAGACAAATTTATATTCTCCATTTTTCGTTGACATGGTAAACAACATTAGCAGTTGCGCCTTCAGTTCATATCCAGCCTCATACTCAAATGGATTTGGCGCCATAACAACCAAGGAAATCGTTATGGTTTGGAATTCGAGGTTTAAAGAACAATCGCCGACTGAACTTAGTGATCCTGGTTATCTGAGGCGATACTTTCGCTTAAAAAGATAGGCTCACCCCATCGATATGCCATAAATTCACTTTTCATTTTTGTTGCTGTATTTTGTTCTCAATATGTTCTAGCATTCGTGCTATTTTCTATTTTTTTTGGTCCTTGATTTGGTTTTATAAACTCCGCATTTTCAAGCATTTTTTATCGCATACGAGATCACAACATTTTCAGTTCATACGATACCATCAGCCTAGGCGCCGACGGCCAAACCTTCTCATTCATTATTAAGGAGCATTATTATTTGAAGAATAATTATAATGACTTTTCGAATGTATATCAATAGAATGGATAAATATAATTACAAAGTCGGTGGCCGGCTTCTCATGCACCAAAACAATTCAGATAGAGTTGGGCGTCTCTCAAAAAACACCCAAGTTGCATGACGACCCTGCGGAGGCCACTAACCGCAGGGTCATTTTCTTGTTGTGAGTATAAATAGTTTTAGTTTAATAGTGGCTTGTTCGATTAATTAACGCATGTGGTTCAGAGTAGAGCCCGCCTGTATGAGGTCAAGATAGCCTGGCCGTTTGGAAAGTATCATTGTGGTCGATGTATTGCGAGCCTTTTGGGGTGCTGTAGTGGCCTTACATCTTGCAACTGCTCTGTGTGCGCCAGAAAGAAAAAGAAAGACAGCCATGCTTAACCGAGCATGAAAGAAAAAGGATCGTGGAAACCACCTGTATCTGTGGACCGCGAATTCAGATTTCATTGTTATCAGGTGAAATCTGACTGCTTGTTCCCGCATTTGGGAACATAACCGTATCGTTAAGTTGCAAATCGCTTGACCGATATCTCATTTCCTGAAACCCGAGTTTATCTCGTTGACGCTATGTCGTCGAATGAATTATTCCGGTGATACCAAACAGAAATGAAATAATATTTGTCTAAGTTGTTTTCAATGTATCGGATGACCGATCGTTGTTGGAAAATGGATATCGCCAATGTTAAAGATCGATGATAAAGTATGACGGCTCATGATGTCGTATGTCATTCCCCTGACCTTAGATGTGGTGTCTTTGGTTGGGGGATAAAGCCATTCTGGTCTATGATTGATATTGAGTTATCAACCATAAATTTATACGAAGTTGCAAATTTCACCAGCCGTATGCAGCGCGATGAGCGCAAGCAAAGGCTGGTGAAAGCACGAAGCCTCTTGGCTTCGGGCTTTTTAGGTTTCCAGATATTCCGAATAAATAAATCTGGTGCTTGCTCAAAAGCCCATCAAACAGGAGAAAACATTATGAAATACTGGGAAATCTTTCACAATGATAAAACAGGTGTCGCAGAGGACTTTGAGGCCATGTCTGGAGCCGCCGATAGGAATATGCTGTCGGCAAGACGCCAAAAGAAACAGGCCCAAATCTTGAAGACAAAAAGCTCCCTTACCAATCAGCAGAAACAATTGAGCGATATTAACAGAGACGGTGTTTGATATGACAGATTTAGGTGAGGTATTGTATGGAATTATTAATGAGATGAAGCGTTGCGGATACGCCATCTCCGACAACAAGTTTTCCGAATTAATGTTAGCGAAATCAAAGAGATATGTTTCATGGCTTCGCGCTTCTAATCATTCACCAGGAATTGATGTGCTCGTCAATCTATATGTTCGGCTTGATAGTATGGGGGAGGAATTTAAACAGTCCGGTGATACGGTATCAGCCAATGAGATTGATGGAATGACCGACCGCCTTTGGGATGCAATCCGACAAGCATCCATGACCAGTGCACCAAACAGCCGCCGCAATCACCGCCATGATGATGATGACCGGCAGTGCGAACTTGCCCTGTGAGGTGTCACCCCTTGCCCGAACCACTGGGTGCAACTCACATAGCGCCCTACTCGTTGTCCTCATCACCCTGACATCCCAGGACGCTGGCCGACAAGCCCTTCGTAGGATCGTCGGCATCGTCTTGCTGAAACAAAGCCGAACAGATGCGCCGGTTTTATGAGGCGCATTGGTGAAGGGCGTCACGATGGTTTTCCTCCTCACAAACGATCTTAGGTTGACCGCCATCCACCAATCAATAGGCTCTCCACACCACGAACACATGGAGAACACTATGCCCAACATTCTTGAAACGCTCACTTTTTCGGACGCAAGCAAGCGGACTGAGGTGACAGATATTAAGAGCAATCTTCGCCGCAAGATGGTTGCGGCGTTGGACCATCAGGCCAATCTGGCTTCGGCCGAACTGAAGGGCGAAACCTACACCGTCGAGATCGAAAAGTGGGTCGAGACCGACAAGGAAACCAGAGCGAAGGCCCGAGTGAGGGTCCAAAAGATCATCCGGCCTATGTGGTATAGGAACGGCGCCGATGCCATCCTCCTGGAACTCCGTTTCGCCAACAAACCGGTAACGATCAACGGCAAGCCCTCCATCGTCGTCGGCACCATCGAGAAGCTGGTTCCGACCATCCAGACCATTCGAAAGGCTGTTCTGGCTGGCGAGTTAGATACCGCGCTCAAGGCTGCGGCGGATAGTCGCAAGCGAGCGTTTAAGAAGGCCGCGCCGACCAAACCCACAAAGTGATCCAGTTCAACGATAGCCGGCGGCACATTTCGCCGGCTATCGTATGGCCAATTATTTTTTCCCTGGCTTTGTGAGTTCCTCCGCAGCCATCTCGGGCTTCAAGTGCCCGTAATGTCTTTCGATCATCTGGACGCTCGTTCCCATGTTCTCGGCCAATGTATAAACAGAAACGCCCGCAATTAGGCGTTCTGTAGCATAATAATGTCTCAAGCAATACGCGTCTCGGCGCTTTCCTGTTTCCGGATCAATGTGCAGTCCGGCCTCTTTTAGTAGAGCGGTAAATCCCCTGGATAAACTCTTTACTGGCTTTCCGTCGTAGTCGCAAAATACCATTCGATCATTTAGTGAAGTGTAAGCGTTGAAGTCGGGCTCTTGCTTTTTCCTAAGTTGAGTTGTGTATGAAAGAAAACCCATTAGGTATGGGGCATAGCCGTCGAGAGATATAAGCCATCTCGACTTACCCTTTCCACTTACATAAATTTTTCCATACGCCTCGTTTATATTTTCTTTGGAAGTGACATCAATGTCTTTCCACCGCAGCTTCATGCACTCAAATGTCCGCATTCCAGTTGTGACCATCAGGCATATGAAATATAGCAGCATCCTGCGCTTGTGTAGTAGCCTGGCATCAGTTGTTTCGCTAATTCTACTCACACATGCCGCAATCAACTTATTAACTTGATCCTTGTTAAGCCCTGGGCGGCGGTGAGCATCACGGCCTTTCTTTGCGTGGGGTATTTTGATTGTGATGAGCGGTATCTGACTTTGGTTAATCCAGTCATTCATTGCGGCATATTTGAACACCGACCGAAGCAAGACATTCTCGCTGTTCTGTGTGCTAAGTGCCGGAAGTTTGGCAGGTCGAGTTTTAGAAAAAACGGTCTTGCCACCGCGCTCATATGTATAAGTTTCAAGTTTACTGCCTGGCCCAGTGATCCAATATCGCCGCCTCCACTCCCGAAATTCATTAACATGGCTTGTTGTTATGCCATCAATGTATTTCCCCTTGAAAAACTCCAGCGGGTATTTGCTCATAAGCCTTTGGTCAGTAAGTTTCTTCTGTTTGGCAATGTCGTTCTCGACCTCCAGTGCGAGGTTCTCAAAGTAGGCTTCCATCACCTCCTCGAAACGCTTGCGACGGAGTGGAAGCCCGCGCTCGAACCGAGACTTCATATCTTCATATAATTTTGTCGCGAGTTTTTCGGCTTCTTTCTCATTGGTGGTGCTTAGTGACTGACGGATGTAGGGATGTTTAGGAAATGCGATACGACAGTGCCATGTCGTATTCCTGACATCGGTCCGTTGATAAATCACGACACGACCGTCGCATATTTTCTTCTCTTTATCTGTATGGGTGCCCATTTTGAGAACCCCGCGTGTAGGATATGTGTAAGATCGAGTATTTTTCGCCTGTGTTGGAAATGTGTAAATAGCGCAAAAATGCAATGAAATCAAGGGGGTTGTGATTTTGGGCTTGGGCAAGCAGGCAGGGCGCCCGTAGTGTGCGCCGCCACTAACCTGTTGATTTTAGGGGGAAAATGGTGCTGCCTCGCGGACTCGAACCGCGGACCTACTGATTACGAATCAGTTGCTCTACCGACTGAGCTAAGGCAGCGCACCCTGGGGCGTTTCGCCCCGAAGCTAAAGGCCAAGGGACCCAAAGGCAAGGCCGAAGCGCGACGGCGCTCCGGCCCGGTCGTCATCGAAAGTGCCCACGATTACTCACGGTTTCCCGCAGTCCCCGGCGTTTGACGGGGCAGACTATGGCAGGAAGCTTTGCCCCTGTCCAACGTAAGTTTTTATCAAGAGCCCCGCTTCCGGGGTCGGGCGGCGTTGGTCGCGTTTCGCGCCGGCGGATTCTGCCCGGCAAATTTTTCCCTCAGGCAACAGTTGCCGGGTCGGCCGCGGCTGAATTGCCCGGAGTCCGGGAGCGCTGGTCTGGCCCGCCTCTTGCGATGCCATCGGCAGCCGTGGAGGGCTTGATGACTGGAGAACTGGTTATGGCTTCCGCGCATCGTGGCGAAGCCGCGTCGGCGCATCGTGGCGAAGCCGCGTCAGACGCGGGTTCCGGCGAAGCCGGGAGCGGCGCGGGGCGGTCTCCCCGTCCGGCCTGGACCGAGGATGATCGGCGCCAGCTTCGATTGTTTTGCGCTCAGGCGCTGTCGTGCGAGGAGATTGCGGAACGGCTCGGCCGCACCCGACGGGCGGTGGAGGCGATGATCCTCCGCCTCGGGCTCAGTCAAAATGCCCCAGCCCGGCCCTGGACGGCCGAGGAATGCGCAACCATCCTGCGCCTGCATGCCGAGGGCGCGGGTTGGGCGGCGCTGGCCGAGGCGATTCCCGACCGCAGCCCGATCGCGATTTACCGCAAACTCAGCCATCTGGTCGGCCCGGCGCCGTTCCGCTCGGCGGCCCTGGCGCCGGCCCCGGCCCGACCATTGCCGGCCGGCCGGCCGGTGCGGGTGGTCCGGGCCAAACCGCCGTCGCCGCCGCCCGCGGTTTCGGCGTCGGCCGAGGCCATCGTCCGCTGGCTGCGCTCGCGGGACTTCATGGTCCTGCGGCTGGCCGCGGGCTGGCGGGTTGATCACCGGGTGCTGGACAGCGACGCTGACCTTGTGGCCTTCACCAATGTTCGCCGCGGCTGGCTGCGCATGCCCCCCTTCATCCTGATCGAGGGCGAGACGCCGTCGCCGCCGGTGATTCACCACGCGGGAAAGCCGGGCCGCTTCGGCGGCGCGGCGTTTCGCTGATGGTCGCGCCCGGCCTCAGCCGTCGCGCTGGCGACGGCCGGGATCGGTGCCGGCGGCGGGGATCGTCCGCAGATGCTTGATCAGCAGGTTGCGGGCGTCGATCAACTGGGCCATGCGCTCGCGGCAGGGCAGAATGCCGGTGTCGGGATGAAAGATCGGCGCCAGTTCCCGGAAACGCTTGGTCACCAGATGCTCGTCGAAATCATGCTCGCTGGCGAAGCCGAGCATCAGCGCGGCATCGCGTAGCCCGAGCCGGCCGGATCGGGGCCGGAACGACAGCCGGTCGACGGCGTTGGCCAGCGCCCGGTTGCGATATTCCAGCCGCTCGACGCTGGTGGTCAGCCGGGCATGCTCGTCCTGCCGGACCAGCCGGTGGCCCTTGGGGTCGTCGAGCGCCAGGGCTACCGCCAGCGCCTGACGGATGGTGGGATGATCGAGGTCGGGGTCGAGGCGCAGTACCAGGGTCGGAACCAGCGCCGGCACCATGCGCCGGCCCGGACCGGGCGGCCGCATCGAGGCTTCGCGATCGTCGGCGCCGGGGACGCCGGGGTCGGGCACGGCGGCGCGCACCGCGGGGGCAACCAGGGTGAGTACCATCCGCACCAACTCGGCGGCATCGACGCCACGCTTTTTAGCCAGCGCCAGCACCGCGCTGCGGAAGCCGGCCTGACAGGGCACGGTATAGATCACCCGCTCGTCGCGGAGGCGCGGCATGGCGCCGGGACCGAACTGCCCGACCGAGGCCGGGGCGCAGCGGCCGGTGATGTCGGCAAAGCCGTCCGCCGGCGCCGGGGCGCTGGCGGCGCCGGGCGCGGCGAAACTCAGCGGCAAGGCCGCAAGTGTCAAACCGCGGACCGGCGACCTCAGGTCGAACGGGCGCTTATCGGACGACGACATCAGGTCCCACTGCTTCCAGTCACCAAGAGCTGGTAGACACGGCCTTGATTGTCCGCAAACTCTGGGGTTTGGTCAAGGGTCCTGTTGCGCTGACCGCGCTGACCCCCGGAGTTTAGCGCAGATGAGCCAGCAATTGGCCAAGATAGGCTTCCTCGCCGCGTCCCGAGAGCTGGATCAGCACCTTCAGGAGGGTGTCGGCCGAGGAGGTGGTGCGGGTGAGGTCGATCCGCCACTGGCCGCCCTCGCGGACGAATTCTGCGCGGGCGAGGCTGGGCCGGCCCTCGATCAGCACCGGGGCGCTGGCCCGGTTGCCCGAGAGCGCCACCGGTCCGAGTTCGGCCCCGCGCAGGGTCTCGGGTTTCAGCCAGTGCGAGCCGAGGGCATGCCCGACCAGATCCGGCGTGCCGAGGTGCCGCAGCTGGGTCGGGGTGAAGTGCTTGCGCAAGGCCAGCACGCCGAGCTTTTCCGAGGGGCTGAAGCCGGCCAGCGCCGCCGCCGGGCCGAGGCGGGCGGCGGCACGGATGGCCTCCAGCCGGGTCCGCGAAGCGCGGGACAACTGGCCGAGCAGGGCGGCGCCGTCACTCTTGACCATGGCCGTCTGCCCGGCGGTGAAGAGGGCCGTGACCTGCTGGCGGGAGCGCTGGTCGATGGTGCCGCCGAGAGGCTCGGCCCGCAGCGGCGCGGCGCCGCCCGGCGTCAGCAGGAGCAGGAGCAGGAGCAGGAGCAACTGCGGCCGGGTCATGGGATGCCGAAGAAGTCGAGTTGCCAGCGCATGTCGCGCTCGCCGAGCGGATAGTCGCTGCCGTCGCGGGGATTGAGCACGTCCTTGGGCGGCACCTGGGCCAGACGCATCTGAATCTGCCGCGCGAGGCGCATCGGCAGGCCGGCGCGCCAAGCCAGTGCGGTCACGGCGCGGGCGCTGCGGGTGGCGATCACGCGCTCGACGGTTGCCAGCGGTGCGCCGGTGCGTTCGGCCAGGGCCGAGAGCACGAAGCCCCGGTCGCCGTCGACGAGGGCATCGGCGATTACGGGATCGGTCAGCTTGCCCTCCTTGTGCAGGCGCCGCGCGCGCTCGGCCGGCCGCTCCGGGCTCTTTTCCGCGGTGGGCGCCGGCGGCTCGCAGACCATCGCCCAGGGCGGGTCGGTGAGCGTGGCGACCGGTGGCATAGCGCCGCCGCCGGCCGGGCGGCTCAGCCGGTTGCGCACGCTGTCGGCGATCTGGCGGGCGGCGTCGGCGCCGAGATCGGTGCGCGATTGCAGCACCTGGAGCAGGGCGTCGGCGATGAAGGTGGCCAGGCGCGCCGCCGCCCGCGCCGGCAACTGGGGCCGGCGCACCAGCGGTCCGTGCCAGGGCTCGTGCTGGGGGGCGCGGTCGATCAGGTGGTCGAGGGTTTCCTCGCGAATCTGGGCGCTGGGGTTGCCGAGCAGCACCGCGATCGCGGCGGCATCGTCGCTGGCGGCGATGGCGTCGGCGACCGGCGAGCCGACGCTGGCGCGCTGGGCGATCGCCGAGAGCGCGCCCTCGGGCTGGGTGCCGGCGATGATCTCGATCAGGTCGTCGTCGCTGAGAATCGGCGAGTTGCGCAGGACCGGGCCGCAGACGCTCAGCTCGAGGTCGCGGGCGAGGCGGCTGATCACCGTCGGCGGCGCACTGGCCACGCTCTGGAGTTCCTCGGCCAGAATCCGCCGGACCTCGGTGGTCTGGTCGCGGGCCAGGGTCTCCAGAATCTCGAGGGTGGTGCGCTCGATGCGGTCGCGCGATTCCGGGCTGAGATCGGGCACCAGCCGCGCGATCTTGCGGGCGAGGCCGGTACGCACGCCGGGATCACTGTCGGTGGCCAGCAGCAGGTCGGCCTTGCGCGGCGTGTTGGCGTTGCCGGCGATCTCGCGCCGGACCTCGGGCTCCCGATCGGTGGCGAGGAAGTAGAGCAGTTCGGGCCGGATGTCGCCGCGCGCCGCGAGACTGCGCCGGACCTGGGGGTCGGTGCTGCGGGCGAGGCGCTTGGTCTGATCGTAATCGCTGCCCGGGACGGCCGGGTGGGTCATGGCGCCGGTTCCTCCGGCTGGGCCGCCGCCGGGGCCGGGCGGTGGGGCGGGGCGAGGCTGAAACTGCCCTTGCCATGGGTCTTGGCCTGATACATCGCGGTGTCGGCCCGTTCGATCAGCGCCGCCACCCCTTCGCCTTCGTGGGGCTGATGCACGGCGATGCCGATCGAAATACCCAGCGGCTTGTCCTTGCTGGCCGACAGCGCGCGCAGCGCGGCGACCGCCGCGAGCAGGCGGCGCGCCACCGTGATTGCGCCATGCTCGCCGGTGCGGGCGAGCCAGAGCACGAACTCGTCGCCCCCCATGCGGCCGGCGATGTCGCCGGGCCGGATGTCGGAGCCGATCAGCCCGGCCACGGCCCGGAGCACCTCGTCGCCCTGGTGGTGGCCGCGCAGATCGTTGACCGCCTTGAAGTTGTCGAGATCGAGGTAGAGCAGCGCCGAGGTGCCGAAGTCCCGCCAGTTCAGCATTTCCTCCAGCCGCTCGAGGAAGGTGCGGCGGTTGAACAGTCCGGTCAGGCTGTCGCGCTCGGAAAGGTGGCGCAGGTGCTCCTGATAGGCGAGCTGGGCATGGGTGATGCCGATGCGGTCGGCGACTCCGGAAATCAGGGCGCGGGCGTCGTCGTCCCAGGGCTCAGTGTCGCGGGGGCGCCAGACCGAGACCGTGCCGTTGACGGTCTGACGGAAGCGGGTGCGGCAGACCAGCAGCGACAGCGGTCCCATGCGGTGTTCGAGCGGCTCCTCGCTCTGGGCCGCCTGCCGGATCAGGCCGGAGAGATGACCGTCGAGGGGCAGACCGAAATTCGCCGCCAGGGTCGAACTGCCGTCATCGGAGATGCGGTGGATGGCGCAACCGGTGGCTTCGAGGGCGCGGGTCGTCTCGTGGGCCGCCACCTCCAGGGCTTTGCTGGCGTCGAACTGATCGCGGAGGGTATGGACGATGTGATCGAGCACCCGCTCGCGATTGCGGGTCCGGGCCAGTTCGGCGTTTTGCAGCACCTGGGCGGTGAGGTCGCGGCAGACGCCGCGGGCGCCGATCCAGGTGCCGTCGCAAGCGAACAGCGGTTTGGCCGAGGTCTGGACATAGACCGGCGCGCCGTCGGCGCCGCGCAGCCACAGTTCGGCCCGGTCGACCGGGCGCCGGGTCTCGAAGGGCGCGGGCAGGTCGGCGGTGGCCTCGATCGTCAGTTCTGAAGGGTGGTGGCCGACCAGCCGTTCCGCCGGCAGGCCGAGCGCGCCCCCGGGCGACACGAAGACGAAGCGGCCATCGGCGCCGGTCTCCCAGGCGAAGTCGGATGAGACCTCGACGAGGTCTTTGTAGCGCTGCCGCGACTCGGTGAGGGTCGAGCGCAACTGGCGTTCCAGGGTGGCGTCGCGGCCGAGCAGCAGCAGGCGGGCGCCGTCAAGCGGGATCGCCGACCACTCGTAGACCGCCGGTCCGGCCGGCCGCTCCAGGGGCGTCGACTGGAAGGCCGCGAGGCCGGAAAACGCGGCGGTGCGCCATAGCGCCAGCGACGCCCACCAGCCGCGGTCTCCGGCCAGCAGCGACTCGGCCAGGGCATTGGCGGCCAGCACCTCGTCGCGGTCCGAGACCAGCAGCGCCGCCCCGGGATAGCCGGCAACGATCGCCGCCGCGTCGGCCGATTCGGCGGCGGCGGCGGACGGGGGGGCTGGGAGATCATGTGGAAGCACGGGGGCCGGAAGCTCTGGCGGCAGGGTCACAATCCGTCTAAACCGGGAGGGGAGTCGGACGCATGGAATGCCGACGGACGGGGCCGTGTCAATAATCCAGCGGCGACCGTCGACCCGGGTGCGGCTCCCGGGCGGCCTGACACCCCGGCCGGGGTGCCGGCCCGCGAGAGAGAGGCAAAAGAGATGGGCACGGAGAGAGGGGGCGGCGAGGCGGGGGGGCGGGCGTTGACCGGGGTCGAGGTCTGGCTGTTCGATCTCGACAATACCCTGTATCCCGCCTCGTGCGACCTCTTTCCCCTGATCGAGCGCCGGATGGGTGCCTTCATCGCCGAGCGCTTCGGCGTCTCGCTGGAGGAGGCGAGGCGGCGCCAGAAACGTTTTTTTCGCGACTACGGCACGACGCTGCGCGGTTTGATGGTAGAATATGGGGTCGAGCCGCAGCTTTTTCTTGATTATGTTCACGCCATCGACCTGGGTTCAGTTGCGCCCAGCCCGGCGCTCGCGCGGGGGCTGACGGCACTGCCTGGCCGCAAGCTGATCTTCACCAACGCCTCGCGTGATCATGCCGAGCGGGTGATGGCCCGTCTCGGCGTCACCGGGCTGTTCGAAGCGGTGTACGACATCGCGGATGCCGGCTACCGGCCCAAGCCCGATCCCGCCCCCTATGCCGGCCTGCTCGCCCGTCATGGCGTCGATCCGGCGCGGGCCTGCATGCTCGACGACATGGCGCGCAATCTGGTGCCGGCGGCCGGTCTCGGCATGATCACGGTCTGGATTCGCACCGACTCGGCCTGGGGCCGCCCCGGCCCAGAAGACCGGCCTCACATCGATCATGTCATCGATGATCTGCCCGGCTGGCTGGCCGGGCTGACCGGGCTGGCGCTCGACGGGGGGGCGCGGAAAGGGGCCGATGCCCTGAGTTGACAAGGCCGGCGCCGCTGGTGGATGGTGCAGCCGCAGTCCGGCCCCCCTGTCAGCCCGCTTGAGAGTCGCCATGAGCCACGCCCAGCTTGAAGCCGTCATCGATGCCGCCTGGGAGCGGCGCGCCGAACTCAGCCTTGCGACCCAGGGGGTGGTGCGGGCGGCGGTGGATGAGGCGCTGGGGCTGCTGGATCTCGGCCGGGTCCGTGTTGCCGAGCCGCGCGATGGCGGCGGCTGGACCGTCAATCAGTGGCTGAAGAAGGCAGTGCTGCTGTCCTTCCGCCTCAATGACAATGCCGTGATTCCGGGCGGGCCGGGCGGGGCCTGGTTCGACAAGGTGCCCTCGAAGTTTGCCGGCTGGGACGAGCAGGCCTTTCGCGCCGCCGGCTTTCGCGCGGTGCCCTCGGCGGCGGTGCGCCGCTCGGCCTACATCGCGCCGGGGGTGGTGCTGATGCCGAGCTTCGTCAATGTCGGCGCCCATGTCGCTTCGGGAACCATGGTCGATACCTGGACCACCGTCGGCTCGTGTGCCCAGATCGGACGCAACGTCCATCTTTCGGGCGGCGTCGGCATCGGCGGCGTGCTGGAACCGCTTCAGGCCGAACCGGTGATCATCGAGGATGACTGCTTCATCGGCGCCCGTTCCGAGGTTGCCGAGGGCGTGATCGTCGAGCGCGGCGCCGTGCTCTCGATGGGGGTTTATCTCGGCGCCTCGACCAAGATCATCGACCGCGCCAGCGGCGAGATCTTTTATGGCCGGGTGCCGGCCTATTCGGTGGTGGTTTCGGGCTCGCTGCCCGGCAAGCCGTTGCCCGACGGCACGCCGGGGCCCAGCCTCTATTGCGCCGTGATCGTCAAGCGGGTGGACGAGCGGACCCGCTCGAAGACCTCGATCAACGAATTGCTGCGCGATTGATCAGGCCCATGGCGTCTTCTGATCCGGTGGCTCTGGCCCAGGCGCTGATCCGCTGCCCGAGCGTGACCCCCGAGGATGCCGGGGCGCTCGATGTGCTGGCTGCGGCGCTGGCGCCGCTCGGCTTCGTCTGTCAGCGGCTGCCGCGGCAGGCCCCGGGCACGGTGGCGGTCGACAATCTCTATGCCCGGCTTGGCACCGGGGCGCCGCATTTCTGCTTTGCCGGCCATACCGACGTCGTGCCGCCGGGCGATGCCGCCGGCTGGTCGATGGCTCCTTTCGGCGGCGAGATTGCCGGAGGCCGGCTGTTCGGCCGGGGCGCGGTTGACATGAAGGGCGCGATCGCCGCCTTCGTCGCCGCCGTGGCGCGGCTGCTGGCCGGCCACGGGCCGCCCCGGGGCTCGATCAGCCTGCTGATCACCGGCGATGAGGAGGGCGACGCCGTCAACGGCACCCGGGCACTGCTGCCCTGGCTGGCCGACCGCGACGAGGTGCCCGATTTCTGCCTGGTCGGCGAGCCGACCTCGGTGCGCGATCTCGGTGATGTCGTCAAGATCGGCCGCCGCGGCAGCCTCAATGGCGTGCTGACGGTGTTCGGCGCCCAGGGCCACGTCGCCTATCCCGAGCGGGCCGACAACCCGCTGCCCCGGCTGGTCCGGATGCTCGATTCGCTGGTCGATGTCCTGCTCGACGAGGGCAGCGCGCATTTTCAGCCCTCGTCGCTGGTGCTGACCTCGATCGACACCGGCAACCCGGTGACCAACGTCATTCCTGCCCAGGCCACTGCCCGCTTCAACATCCGCTTCAACACCCTCTATACCGCTTCGGGGCTGGAGGGCTGGCTGCGCAAACGCTTCGAGTCGGTGGGCGGGGCCTACCGGCTCGATCTCAGTCTCTCGGGCGAAGCCTTTGTCACCGAACCGGGGCCGCTGACCGAACGGGTCGGCGCCGCGATCACCCGGGTCACTGGCCGCCAGCCGGCCTTCAACACCGGCGGCGGCACCTCCGATGCCCGCTTCATCAAGGATTTGTGCCCGGTGGTCGAATTCGGGCTGGTCGGGCAGACCATGCACAAGGCCGACGAGAGCGTGCCGCTGGCCGATCTCGAAAGCCTGACCGCCATTTACGCCGCGCTGCTCGCCGAGTCCGTGTTCGGCGACCGGGGAGTTTGAGCCGATGCCGACCTTGCGCGAAGTGGCCTATTCCCTCTACGGCGCCTACCGGCTGGCCCGGTTGGACCTTAAGGGGCTCGACTATATCGACCGTAGCGTCGGCGGCGCGATCCGGTCCTTTTTCGCCGCGGCGATCGTCGCGCCGGCCTACATCCTGCTGGTGCTGATGCGGCTGGGCGAGGGGGCGGGAAATGTTTCGTTCGGCGGTTTTCTGCTGGTCGAGGGTATCGCCTATGTCATCAGCTGGACCGCCTACGCGCTGATCATGGACGATCTGACCCGCATTCTCGATCGCAGCAGCCGCTATCCGGCCTTCCTCTCGGTCTACAACTGGTCGGCGGTGTTGCAGATGCTGGTTTATCTGCCAGCCGTCGTTCTGAGCGAAAGCGGAATCTTCGTTCCCGCTTTCGGCGAGACGATCGTCTTCGTGGCAACCATGATTGTGCTGGCCTACCAGTGGTTCGTGACCCGGATCACGCTCGAGGTTTCGGGAATTATTGCCGCCGGCCTGGTGATTCTTGACCTTGTGCTGTCGGTGTTCATTTCCGGCGCCGCCGACGGCATGCTATAAGGGCGGCAGTTGGATCATTCCTCGTTCCGGAGACACCACCATGCGGAAACTGGTTCCCGTTCTTGCCTTATCCCTCGGTCTGTTCGCGGCGCCCGCCGTTTCCCAGGCCCAGACTCTGCCGGCGGTGATGACCGGGCCGTCCCAGGCCCAGGTGACTCTGGCGGCGTTCCCGTCGAGCCTGCACGATATCGAGCGCATGTCGGTCGAGCAGGCGGTGGCGATTGTCGGCGGCGCGGCGCTGGGTGCCCTGCTGGTCGATTCCTTCGTCGAGCGCGGCATCGTTACCCTGGCCGGCACCGTGATCGGCGCCGTTGGTGGCAACATCTGGTACGAAAAACACTACTGGCCGTTCTGAGGCCGGCAGGCCCATCCCGGCCGGCGGCTCTCCAGCCGCCGGGCCGGTGCGTTCGAGCCATCAGCCGCTCTCCCGGTTCCGCCGGGAGAGCGTTGTTCCGTCGCCGCCGGAGTCGCCGTGATGGCTGGGTATGAATCCTACTCCGATCAAAAGGGCTGGACCCTCGGCTTTTCCTGTTCCGAGGATGACCGGGCCTATTTTCGGGCCGAGTTCGGCGCCGTGGTGGGCGCCGGCCGGAAGCTGGTCGAGCTTGGCTTCGGCAATGGCGGTTTTCTGGCCTTTGCCCGCCAGCAGGGCGCCGAGATTCTCGGAGTCGAAATCCAGGCCGGGATTGTGGACAAGGCGCGGGCCGCCGGCTTCGCCGCCTTTCAAAGCCTCGAGCATCTCGGGCCGGAGCATGCCGGCAGCGTCGATGCCGTGGTGGCCATCGATGTCTTCGAGCATCTCGGCCACGACACCATCCGTGCCACCTTGGCCACCGTCGAGGGATTGCTGAAGCCGGGCGGGGTGCTGATTCTGCGCGCCCCCAATGGCCAGTCGCCCTTTGGCCGCCGCACCCAGTATGGCGACTGCACGCACGAAACCGTGATCACGCCGAAGAAGCTGGAGCAACTGTGTTTCGGCCGCGCTCTTGTGGTCGAGCGGGCGCTCAATCCGGCCCGCATCGCCCTCGGGAAAAGCCCCTGGCACCGGCTGGCCAAACGGGGGCAGTTTCTGGCCCGCGACCTCTGCAACCTCCTGATCTCGAAGGTCTACGGCATCGGCACCACCGCGCTCGATGAAAACATCGTGATCTGGATCCGCAAGACCGCAGCCAAGGTCAGCGGATCAGGGCGCGGATGATCCGGTGCAGGATCTTGTATCCCGCCGACTTCCAACCCTGATGGGAGAGCAGGGACAGCGCTGAAATCGGCAGCACGGTCTCGAACTCGAAACGGTCGGCGACGCGATCACGCAGGCGCGGCTTGCGCGTGCCCTCACCGACGATCGACAGCGGCGAGCGCAACAGGGTGTCGAGCGCGAGCGGCCAGGTCTTCACGCCGTCAGCGCCGATCACCGAAACCTGATCGGGGCTGGTGTGGGTGATCAGGGCGTGGCTGATCGGGCCATCGGCCCGATGCGCCCCCGAGGCCAGCCGCCTCAGCCGCCGCTGCCAGAAGGCGGCGTAGTGATCGAGTCGCAGGAAGGCATGGTCGGGAAACCGTGCCTCCAGCTCTTCGAGCAGACGGGGCAGCAGGGCGAGGCGGACGGTGTCGTTGTTGTGCCCATAAAAAAACAGTGGCAGAAAAGCCCCCGAGAGATGATCCGCGGCTTCGAGGTAATACTCGATCAGATAGTCATCGATGCCCGACAGCGTCGTCGATGCCTTGATGACGTTGCCCGGGGCGACCGGGTGGACCGGGATGTCGAGATAGCCGGTTTCGTCGTCCCAGACCTCGATGGGCAGCGAATCGTAGATCAGGCCGAAATTCGAGGTGTAGCGCAGGCCGGTTTCCGCCATCACCCGGCCCAGCCCGGGAAACGCCTTTCCCGAGGGCATCACGGCCCCGACGACCTCGAACCCATGGTCGCGCAGAAACCCGATCGAGGCACAGAGATTCTTTTCGTTGGTCGCGCTGTCGCGTTCAAAGGTGTAGTGGTAATGGCAGTGGGAACCGATTTCAGCCCCGGCCTCGCAACTGCGACGGATGCTGGTAAGATTGTCGGTGAAGCAGGATGTGGTGAAATAGAGGCTGCACCATTTCATGTGACTTTGCAGCATTCCCGCAACATTGTCGAACGAGTTCCCGGTATTGTCGTCGACATCGACCCGGTAATTGACGACGCCCCGCGCGGCATCGGGAAACCACCAGAGAAACCGGACATCCTGGCCATTCGAAAGCAGCAGGTGAAACAGCGTCGACACGCAGCGGTGGAGGGTCTGGCCTTTCTGGCTGCGGTCGGCGCACACGGCAAAGGAGCGCCCGGAGAAGTCGACCCGTCCGGCCCGCCGCTGGTAGGTCTCGAGGGTCAGCACCAGCGCGGGATCGAAGGTCGCCACCCGGTCGCACACCGCAAAGCCGCTGCCCGGGCACCACGAGAGCTTGCCGTCGACCGGGACGGCGGCAACGCAGAGGTCGGCGGCTTTGCTGTCGTCGGCCAGGGCGAAGCCGATCTGACGCAGGATGCCCCTCAGCACCCGCTCCGAGGCCAGAGTCGGCTCGACGAAGGCACGCGTCAGCGGACGGTCGGCGGCGACAGCGGAACTCATTGGACATCCACGGTATTGGTCAGGAGCGGCCGTCGCTGACGGCGATGCTGTGGCCGATGGTGGGGTGGGGTGATGGTGCGCATCGCCGGCCTATTTTGCCGCCACCCATTGCTGACGGTCGTTCAAGACGCTGACGCCGACCGTCATCATGCGCCGGCCGGCGTTTTCCGCAACAAGGGTAACGTGTGGCGGATGGTGCGGAAAGGCGACCAGCCGCAAAACACGGTAGACCAGATTCGGTTCGTCCGGACGATGATAACGGTCGCCGATTTTGATGGTGTCGGGCATGGCTGCGGTCAGGGTCCAGCGGTTTCGATGGCGGGAGGCTACTGCCTACACCGGGCGCGCCCGGACGGCAACGGTCTGATGCGGATGATCGCCGCCGAGGCAGGGCAGTCCGTCCGGGCCGGCGGCTCAAGCCGGAGATCCTGCCGGCGGCGGGCCGGGTTCGGGCGGGTAGAAGGCGCCGACGAAGTAAAGGCCGTCGGGCGGCGCCGTCGGGCCGCCGTGGCGGCGGTCGCGGGCCTCCAGCGCCGCCCGCACCCGCTCGGTGTTCCACGTGCCGGCGCCGACCAGTTCCAGCGTGCCGACGATGTTGCGGATCTGATGGTGCAGGAACGAGCGGGCGCTGGCGCTGATTTCGATCTCGGCGCCGGCCCGGCGCACCTCGAGCCGGTCGAGGGTCTTGACCGGCGATGCCGCCTGGCAGAGGCTGGCCCGGAAGCTCGAAAAGTCGTGACGGCCAACCAGGAGTTGGGCGGCATCGTGCATCGCTCCGGCATCGAGCGGGCGAATCACCTGCCAGGCCCGGCCGGCGTCGAGGGTCAGCGGCGGCCGGCGGTTGATGATGCGGTAGCGGTAGCTGCGGCGGAGCGCGGAAAAGCGGGCGTGGAAATCCGCCGGCACCGCTTCGGCGGCCAGAATCGCCACCGGCCAGGGCCGGCTGTGAAAGGTGAGGGCGCCGGCGACCGCCTTGGCCGTGGTCGCCGTCTCGAGGTCGAAATGGGCGATCTGGGCCAGGGCGTGGACCCCTGCGTCGGTCCGTCCCGAGCCGTGGAGGCGCACGGTCTCGCCGCTGAAACGCAGGATCGCGTCTTCCAGCACCTGCTGTACCGACGGGCCGTTGGCCTGACGCTGCCAGCCGACGAACGGCCGGCCGTCATATTCGAGGGTCAGCTTCCAGCGGGTCATGGCGTCCAGGGGCGATGCAGGCCCCGCAGGAAGGCGGCGCCATCGACCACGGCGCGGCCCTGGCGCTGAACCCGGGTCAGGCGCAGCGCGCCCTCGCCACAGGCTACGGTGAGATCGTCGCCGAGCAGGCTGCCGGGGCGGCCCGAGCCGCCGGCCGGCTCGGCGGCCAGGACCTTGATCCGCTCGCCGGCGCTTTCGAACCACACGCCCGGCCAGGGATTGAGGGCGCGGACCCGGCGTTCCAGCTCGGCGGCCGGGCGCGACCAGTCGAGTCGGCCTTCTTCGCGTTCCAGCTTGGCGGCGTAGGTCACGCCCTCGGCGGGCTGGGGGGTGGCGCCGAGGCGGCCGGCGGCCAGCCCGTCCAGGGCGTCGACGATCAGGCGGGCGCCGAGCGCGGCCAGGGCGTCGTGGAGGGCGGCGGCGGTGGTGGTGGCGGTGATCGGCACCGTGGCCGCCAGCAGCATCGGCCCGGTGTCGAGTCCGGCTTCGACCTGCATGATCGTGATTCCGGTTTCGTTGTCGCCGGCGAGCAGGGCGCGGTGAATCGGCGCCGCGCCGCGCCAGCGCGGCAGCAGCGAGCCGTGGATGTTGATGCAGCCGAGCCGGGGCGCCGTCAGCACCGGCACCGGCAGGATCAGACCATAGGCCGCGACCACCGCGGCGTCGAGGCCGAGGGCGGCAAACCCGGCCTGGACCTCGGCCGGGCGCAGGCTCTTGGGCGTGCGCACCGGCAGGCCGTGGGCCTCGGCCAGGGCCTGCACCGGTGAGCGCTGCAGCTGATGGCCGCGTCCGGCCGGCCGGGGCGGCTGGCTGTAGACGCATGCGATCTCGTGGCCGGCGTCGATCAGGGCCTGGAGTGCCGGCACCGCGAAGTCCGGGGTGCCCATGAAGGCGAGGCGCAGCCGCGTCTCAGTCATATTCGCCCGCTTTCTTGAGCTTTTGCAGCCGGCGCAGGATGATATTGCGCTTCAGCAGCGAGACCCGGTCGACAAAAAGGGTGCCTTCGAGGTGATCGATCTCGTGTTGCAGCACGGTGGCGAGCAGGCCGCTGCCGGCGATCTCGCGCAGGCGATTGTCGCGGTCAAGATAGCGCACCCGTACCGCCCTGGGCCGGACGACGTCGGCGTACTGCTCGGGCAGGGAGAGGCAGCCTTCGTTGTACTGAGCCAGTTCCTCGTCGGCCCAGACCACCTCGGGGTTGGCGAGCGCGACCGGCTGGGGCGGTTCGTTTTTCTCGGCGACGTCGATCACGATCACCCGCACGAGGTCGCCGACCTGGGGCGCGGCCAGCCCGATGCCGTTGGCGTCGTACATGGTCGCCAGCATGTCGTCCATCAACCGGTTGATGCGCGCGTCGACCTCGGCGACCGGGTGCGACCTCTTCTTCAGTCGCGGGTCGGGAGCTATGATCAGGGGAAGGAGGGCCATTGTCTGTCCGCCGCTGAAAAGAACCGCCATCGTGCTTGGAATGGTCGAGATATGGCCTTGGCGACGCGGCGTCAAGCGCAGCCGTGCACGGGTTTGACCGCGGGCCGGATCGCTTCCATAGTCAGGGCCGTGGCGGGACCGGGAGGGCGGACGATGCGGGCATTAAAAATCATCGCGGTGATCGCATTGATCGGGGCGGCAGGCGGCGGCGGCGCCGGCGCCGAAGAGGCGCTGCAACTCGGGCGCAATCCCGGGGAGTGCGAGATTTCGGCGGCGCTGGGCATCGCCAAGGCCGGCTGCGCGCCGGTGGCCCAGCGGCCGCCGGTGGCCAAAGCCGTCGAGGCGCCGCCGGCCCCGGTTCCGGCGCCTGAACCGCTGCCGGTGGCGGTCGAGCCGCCGCCGCGGCCGTTCACCGCCGCGTTCCAGATCAGCTTCGAGTTCGGCTCGGCCCGGCTGTCCCGCGAGGCCGGGCAGGTGCTGGGCCGGATTGCCAGCGTTCTCGGCAGTCCCGAGGCGGCCAGGGTGCGGTTCCGCATCGTCGGCCACACCGACGGCGTCGGCCGGGCCGCCGACAATCTGCGGCTTTCCCGTCAGCGGGCGGCGGCGGTGCGCGATTTTCTGGTTCGCCATGCCGGCATGAGCGCGTCGCGTTTCGAGGTCGGCGGCCGGGGCGCCGCCGAACTTCTCAACAAAATCAACCCCTCCGCCGCGGAAAACCGCCGGGTCGAGATCACCAATCTCGGCGGCTGAACGCCGTCGAAAAAAATTCTGGGAGTGTGACGCGGGTCACTGTAACGACCGGCGTGCGGTGGCATGATCCAAACATCGAAGGGCACAACGGCCAGACAAGATCGCCTGATGGGTCCTTCCGAGCGAGTTTTGTTGATGCAAATATCGCAGACACTTTGAACACACACCCAGGAGACGCTCCATGTTTACTTATGCTCGTGACATCGTCACCTATGTCGGTGCGGCGATTAACTGCAAGCGTGGCGCCACCGCCATCGAATACGGCCTGATCGCCGCCGGCATCGCCGTCGCCATCGTCACCGTCATTCCGCTGATCGGCGGCAATCTCAACACCGCCTTCACCTCGGTCAACACCGCGATTACGCCGAAGTGATCGGTCCCGGCCTGATCTTCCTGCCTTCCCAGACGACCAAACCGCCAATCAGGAGACTTCCCATGTTGTCTTATGCTCATGACCTCGTCAGCTACCTCGGTGCGGCCCTGAACTGCAAGCGCGGCGCCACCGCCATCGAATACGGCCTGATCGCCGCCGGCATCGCCGTCGCCATCGTCACCGTCATTCCCTCGATCGGCGGCCACCTCAACACCGCCTTCACCACCGTCAATACCGCGATTACGCCGAAGTGATCGGTCCGGCACCCCGCCGCCGGCGGAAGGCCAGGGCTTCTCCCCGCGAGCCGTCCATCCTCCGGTTCGCTCCCGGCCTTCGCCGCGGCGGTTTTTTCGAAGCAGCGCAGCCGGCCTCCGGGTCCGGCGACCGCGAGCCGCCCGAACCCGACCCCCAAGGGCGCACCGCCGGGGGCGGCCGGGCGGTTCAAAGGTTTGGAGGCTCCCGCCATGACCGCATCGTCAGTCGTCCCTCTGGCTCTGGGCGTGGTCTTTGCCACGACCATGGTGGTGGCGATGGTCTGGGACCTCGCCACCTTTGAAATCCCCGATACCCTGTCCCTGGTTCTGCTCGCGACGGCTACGCTCGCCCTGCTGGCCGGGCCGGGCTGGGCGGCGCTGGCCGGCCATGCCGCCGGCGCCCTCGGCGCCTTCGCCTTCGGAGTGGCCATGTTCGCGCTTGGCCAGTGGGGCGGCGGCGACGTCAAGTTTCTTGCTGCCGCCAGCCTCTGGCTGGGCTGGCCGCTCCTGATCGGTTATCTGGTCTGGGTCGCGCTGGCCGGTGGCGCGCTCGGCCTGCTGGTGCTGGCTTTTCGCCGCTTTACCCGGCCCGAATCCTGGGCGGCGCGGCCCTGGCTCGCGCGCCTGCACCGGGCCGAGCAGGGGTTGCCCTACGGCGTCGCCCTCGGCATCGGCGGCCTCGTGATGCTGCGGCCGGCGGTGGCGGGGCTGCTGGCCGGCTGAGGCGGCGGTACCTTATTTCAGTCTGAACCCTTTTGAGGCAAAGGAGGACGGGCCATGGTGCGCGTCGTTCTGATCGGTTTCGCCCTGCTGCTGGCGGCAGCCGCCGGGTGGATGGTCAAGCTCTATCTCTCGGCCCAGCGCGAGCAGCTGGCCGAAATGGCGGCGGCGCTGAAGCCGGCGCCGACGCCCTCGCCGGGCACCGAGGTGCTGGTGGTGCGCGACGGCATCGATATCGCCGGGGTGCTGTCCCCGGGCACGCTGCGCTGGCAGCTCTGGCCCGATGAGGGCGTCAATCCCCGCTATATCACCCGCAAGGCCCGTCCCGACGCCATCGACAAGCTGGCCGGCGCCGCGGCGCGCCAGCCCTTCTACCCCGGCGAGCCGGTGACCGAGGAGAAGCTGGTGCAAAAGAAGGACGGCAGCTTCCTCGCCGCGGTGCTGCCCGAGGGTGGCCGGGCGGTGGCGGTGAAGGTTGATGAGGCGACCGGGCTCTCGGGTCTGGTTCTGCCCGGCGACCGGGTCGACGTCATTCTGACCCATGATCTGCCACTGCGCGAGGATGATGGTCAGGGCGGCGTCACCGTGGTCAAGCGCTTCGTCAGCGAGGTGATCGCCCGCGATCTCCCGGTGGTGGCCATCGATCAGGAAATCCATCACGACGACAAGGCGGCCGGCCGGCCGGCCAAGACCGTCAGTCTGGCGGTCACTCCGGCCCAGGCCGAGACCATCGCCCTCGGCCGGGTGATGGGCACGCTGTCGCTGTCGCTGCGCAGCGCCTTCGGCGGCAATCCTCCCGACCCGCGCGCCCGCGCCTACACCTCCGGCAGCGACGTCAGCGCCGCCCTCGGCCGCCGCGCGGCGCCGCCGGTACGTACCGCCACCGCCTACAGCGTCACTGTCTATCATGGCCGCAGTGCCGAGACGGTGACCCTGGCGCGATAGAGGCTCGAAGCCATCCTATACTTTGTTTATAGTGCTTTACTTCTGCCGCCATAAGTCGAATTATGAGCGGTCCGGCTGCGGGGGTGGCCGGAGGCCTCAAGCGCGGTAGTTGAGCATGGACAACAAGATCAGCCCCGCCGCCGTCGCAGCGCTGAAACAGCTCGATGCCCACCTCAATCCGGTCTGGGAGTTGGGGCGCAACGCCGTTCTGGCCTGGACGCCGGTTCGCACCGGACTGAGAATGGCAGTGATTCCGGTGCGCGAACTGCTTCAATTGCTGGCCGGCCAGCCGGATCTGCTTCAGGGGCCGCGCTATCTTGACGAGGCGAAGTTCGTCGAGCTGTGCACGGCCTCAAGACTGAAGCCGATCGACATCATCACCTCGCTCAGGGTTGGCCCCCAGGAGGGTTATGTCCCCTGGCAGACCGTCGAGGGCATCATCAAGCGCTATTCGATCACCGAGACGCCCCACCGCGCCGTGATGCTGTTCGATATCGTCGGCTATTCCAAGCTCGACCCGCTGCACCAGATCGGCCAGCTGAATTCGCTGGAATATTGCATCAATGTCGCCCATCGCCGGCTGCTCGGCTGGGGGGTGAAGGTCGATCTTGCCCGGTCGACCACCGGCGACGGCTTTTATGTCTGGAACCGCTCGGTCGGGCTGGTGGCCGAGGTTTCGCTGCTGATTCTGCTGCTGATGGTGTTGGCCGAAAACGAACTGGAGCGCGCCCAGGAGCGTCATGGTCTGGTGCCGCAGGTCCGGGCCTGCTTTTCGGTCGGGCGGCACTACGCCTATTATCAGATCGAGGGGCTGTCGCCGCGGGGCTACGATTACATCGTCGGCGATGTCACCATTACCCTGGCCCGGCTGATCCAGAAGACCGAGGCCGGACAACTGCTGATCGGCGATTTCGAGCGTCCACGCAGCGAGGGCGGCAGCGACACGATCGCGACTCCGGTCTTTGTCGCCCAGGCCGACAAGTATTTTCGCAAGCTGGTCGGTCGGGAGTTCAACGGCGTGCCGATCTCTGACCTTGGGCTCAGCCTGACCTGTGGCCGGGACAAGATGCCGGAAAAGCTGGTGATCGGCGACAAGCACGGCATGAAGCACACCGCCTACAACGCCGTGGTGCGCATCTATCGCGGCGGGCGCATTCCGCTGATGATCGGTCTCACCGGCGACAAGCCGGCCGGGGAGCGGACCACCACCGCCCAGTCTATCGTCGCGGAGATCGCCGCGGCGGCTCGCTAGGGGGCGGGGCGGCGTCGAAGGTCTTGAGGGCGCTGAGCAGCTTGCGCTTGAAGGCGCCGCCGTCGCTGGCGCTCTTGGCCTCAAGAAAGCCGCGCACCGCGGCGCGGGCCGCTTCCTTGTCGTAGGGTTCCTTGCCTTCGGTGGCCAGGCGCGCCCGGTCGAGCACCTTGGGGTCGATGCTCTTGCGCAAGTCGGCGATCTGCTGGAGCAGCGTCTTGCGCGGGTCGGGCTTCATGGTGGCGGTGCCTCCGATGGCCGGGACAAACCACAGGTGGCGGCTATTCGTGGCGGATCAAGGTGCCGGCGCCGCCCTCGGTGAAGATTTCCAGCAGCAGGGCATGGGGCACCCGTCCGTCGAGAATCACCGCCGCCTCGACGCCCTGTTCGATGGCGGCGACGCAGGTTTCGATCTTGGGAATCATGCCGCCCGAGGCAGTGCCGTCGGCGATCAGGCCGCGCGCCCGCTCCACCGTCATCTCGGGGATCAGGTCCTTGTTCTTGTCGAGGACGCCGGCGACGTCGGTGAGCAGGAAAAAGCGGCAGGCGTTGAGGGTGCCGGCGATCGCCCCGGCCGCGGTGTCGGCATTGACGTTGTAGGTTTCGCCGCCCTTGCCGACTCCGATCGGCGCAATCACCGGGATGATGTCGGACTGTTCCAGGGTTTCCAGAATGTCGGGGTCGATGTGGCAGGGCTCGCCGACGAAGCCGAGGTCGAGAATCTTCTCGATGTTGCTGTCTTCGTCGCGCTGGGTCCGGCGCAGCTTGCGCGCCTGGATCAGGTTGGCGTCCTTGCCCGAGAGGCCGATCGCCTTGCCGCCGACGGCGTTGATCATGGTGACGATCTGCTTGTTGATCGAACCGGCCAGCACCATCTCGACGATTTCCACCGTCTCGCGGTCGGTGACCCGGAGGCCGTCGATGAACTCGCTCTTGATCGCGAGGCGCTTCAGCATGGCGCCGATCTGCGGCCCGCCGCCGTGAACCACGATCGGATTGATCCCGACCTGCTTCAGCAGCACGACGTCCTTGGCGAACATGTGCCCGAGTTCTTCGTTGGCCATGGCGTGGCCGCCATACTTGATCACGAAGGTGCGCCCGGCAAACTTCCGCATGTAGGGCAGGGCTTCGGAGAGGGTGCGGGCCTTGGCCAACCACTCGTCGCGCGAGGTGGGCTCCGGCGATGGGTTTCTGGGCTGGATCATGGAAGCCTGTGTAGCGAAATCCGCGGCGCCGGGGAAGGGGGATGTTAGGCCGCCAGTTCGGCCAGACTCGCTCTCAGTTCGGCAATGCCGCTGCCGTCTTCGGCGCTGGTGATGTGGGGGTGGGGGAAGGCGGCGGGGTGGCGCTTGACCGACTCCTCGGTGGCCCGGATCACCACCGCCAGCGCCGCCGGCTTCATCTTGTCGGCCTTGGTCAGCACGACCTGAAACGGCACCGCGGCGCCATCGAGCAGGGTCATCATCGAAAGATCGGGCGGCTTGGGGCCGTGGCGGCTGTCGATCAACAGGCAGACCCGGCGCAGCGGCACCCGGCCCTTGAGATAGCGCCGCACCAGATCGCTCCAGGCTTCGATCTTGGACTTCGATTCCTTGGCATAGCCGTAACCCGGCATGTCGACGAGCAGCAACCGGTCGCCGAGATTGAAGAAATTGAGTTGCTGGGTGCGGCCGGGGGTGTTCGAGATCCGGGCCAGGGTGGTGCGCCCGGTCAGGGCGTTGACCAGACTCGACTTTCCGACATTGGAGCGGCCGGTGAAGGCAATCTCGGGCTGGGCCGCCTCGGGCAACTGGTCGAGGCTGGCGGCCCCCCAGACGAACTGGCACTCGGATGCGAACAGCAGGCGGCCGGGATCGAGATCCGCCGGCACCAGCCGGTCCGGGGCCGGCGGCAGTCCCGGCCCCTGACCGGCGGCGGCCACGGGGTTTTCGTCTTCGGGAGGGATCAAGAGTTCACCTTGACGCCCATGCCGCGCATGATCAGCCACTGCTGCCCGATCGAGAGCAGGTTGTTCCAGGCCCAGTAGATCACGAGACCGGCCGGGAACGAGGCCAGCATGTAGGTGAAGAGGAAGGGCAGCACCGCGAACATCTTCTGCTGCATCGGGTCGGGCGGCGTCGGGTTGAGCTTCTGCTGGAACCACATCGTAAAGCCCATCACCAGCGGCCAGACGCCGATCATCAGCATCGTCGGCGGGGTAAAGGGCAGGAGGCCGAAGAGGTTGAAGATCGAGGTCGGGTCGGGGGCCGAGAGGTCGTGAATCCAGCCGAAGAACGGCGCATGCCGCATCTCGATGGTCACGAACAGCACCTTGTAGAGCGCGAAGAAGACCGGAATCTGCACCAGGATCGGCAGGCATCCGGCGAGCGGATTGGCCTTCTCCCGTTTGTAGAGTTCCATCATCTCCTTGTTCATGCGCTCCTTGTCCTCGCCGCAGCGCTCGCGGATCTGGGTGATCTGCGGCTGGAGCTGCTTCATCTTGCTCATCGAGCGATAGGACTGGTTGGCCAGAGGGAAGACCACGGCCTTGACGAGCACGGTGAAGACCAGGATCGCGATGCCAAAGTTACCGAGCAGACTGTGCAGGAAGTCGAGGCAATAGAAAAAGGGCTTGGTCAGGAAGTAGAACCAGCCGAAATCAACCGCGAGGTCGAACTTCTGGACATCGAGCTTTTCAGCATAGGCGTCGAGCAGCTTGACTTCCTTGGCGCCGGCGAACAGCCGCCGCTTGGTCTCGATCGTTTCTCCCGGCTTGGCCGTCTGGCCCTCGCCAAGAATATCCACCTGATAGCGATCGTCGCCCCTGGTCTTGGTGTAGAGAAAGCGTGCGGTCACCGGCTTCTGCTGATCGGGGACCAGGGTCACCAGCCAGTACTTGTCGGTGATGCCGATCCAGCCGCCGGTGGTGGTCTTCTCGATCGTCTTCTTTTCCGAGAGGTCTTTGTATTTGACTTCGGTCAGGGTGCCGTCGAGGATGCCGATCGGGCCTTCGTGCAGGATGTAATAGCCGGCGGTCTTGGGCGTGCCCTGGCGCGAGATCAGGCCATAGGGCAACAGCGTCACCGGCTGGCTGCCGGTGTTGCGCACCCGGTCATTGATCCGGAACATAAAGTTGAGATCGACCGCGATGGTGCGCTCGAAGACGAGGCCGTGGCCGTTGTCCCAGCTCAGCGTCACCGGCTGGTCGGGGGTCAGGCGGTCGCCCGAGGCGGCCCAGACGGTATTGACGTCGGGCACCGCTATCCCGGTTTCGGCCGGAACCCAGCCGAACTCGGCATAATAGGGATTTTCGGTCCCGGCCGGGGCCAGAACCACGATCTCGCCGCTCTTGGGATCGGGGGTTTCGTGATAGTCGACCAGAGAGATGTCGTCGATCCGGCCGCCGGTGCGGTTGATCGTGCCATTGATTCTGGGCGTCGTGATTTTCAGGCGCTGGGCGGCGGCGGCCTGTTCGGCGACCATCTCGCCGCGGTCGCGAATCTTGGGCGCGGCGGCTGTCGCCACCGGTGCTGCGGTGGTGCCGGGGGCCGAAACCTGGGGCAGGGTGCCCTTGTCGGGCTCGGCCTGGGCCAGGAGCGCCCGGGCCTCTTCGGCTTTGTGCTGGCGCGGCACCTCGTAGATCAACTGGAAGCCGAGCAGGATCGCGATCGACAGGGCGACGGCGACCACGAGATTCTTCTGTTCGTTCATGGCTCCTCGGGAGTGCCTGGCACAGTGGGGACGGTGTGCACCCCGGATGGGGCGAAAATGGGGCGGGGCGGGGCGGCCAGCGGCGGCACCGGATCATAACCGGAACCGCCCCAGGGATGACAGCGGCTCAAACGCTTAAGGGTGAGCCAGCCGCCGGCCAGGGCGCCGTGGCGGCCGAGCGCGGCCAGCGCGTAGTCGGAACAGGTGGGCAGAAACCGGCAGCGCGGCCCCAGCACCGGCGAGATCAGCCAGCGATAGGCCAGCACCAGCCCGCGCAGCAGATGAGTCGCCACGCTCACGACGGCTCCGTCCCGTCGCGCCAAGCGCCGAGGCGCTTCATGCCGGCGGTGAGGTCGGCCTTCAGCTCGGGCCAGCCCCGGACCAGGGTTTCGCTGCGGGCGATCAGCACGAGATCGAAGCCGGGCGCGCCATGGGCGGCCAGGAGTTCCATCGCGGCTGCCCGCAGACGGCGCCGGGCCCGGTTGCGGGCGACGGCGTTGCCAACCTTCTTGCTCGCGGTCAGGCCGAACCGTACTGCCGGCCCGGGGGTCGGCGGCCGTTGCCGGTCGTCGTGCCGGCGGGCCTGAAGGATCAGTCCGGGAGCCACCCATTTGCGGCGGACCCCGGCCACGGCCAGGAACTCCGGACGGCGCTTCAGCCGCCCGATCCCGAACCGCGTCACATCGCTGTGAGGGGCGGCGGAGGGATTGTCCGTCATGAGCGGCCCCGAGGCTGGAGCCGGCCGTCAGGCCGACAGCCGCTTGCGGCCTTTGGCCCGGCGATTGGAGAGAACCCGACGGCCGCCCACGGTGGCCATGCGGGCGCGAAACCCGTGACGCCGGGCGCGCACGATCTTACTCGGTTGAAAAGTACGTTTCACAACCAGACTCCGTCCGAATATCTGAAGCTGAAAGGGTAAGGCCCGGTTCTATAGTGACTCGGGGCTGGTAAGTCAATGAAACTCGGGGGCTGGACCGGCGCCGCGGCGTCAATCGGCGGCGGGGGCGGTAAGTCCGGCCTCTTCGTCCCGTTCGGCGGGCAGCATCAGCGAGGCGAGGAAGGCGATGGCGGCCAGCGCTGCCACCACGAGGAACAGGCCCTGAAAAGTGCCGGTCCAGCGGTAGGAGGCCGCCGCCAGCTGCACCGCCAGCGGCCCGACACCGAAGGTGAGGATGAATTTGGCGCCATAGGCCAGCCCGCGGTACCGGCCGGGGGTGAAGCGGGCCAGCAGCAGGTTCTCGATCGGAATCTGCAGATTCTGGCAACTGACCATCACCAGGGCCAGCACCAGCATCGGCGCGCCGAGCGCGGCTGAGGCCAGCAGCGCCATCGGCACCTGGAGCAGCAGGCAGAAGGAATAGAGACTGCGGCCCTGAAAGCGGTCGGCGAGTCGGCCACCCCAGAGCTGGGGCAGGGCGCCGGCGAGATAGATCACGGTGACGAGGCCGCCGACGCCGAAGGTGCTGCCGCCCATCAGGTCGCCGAGGCCGTCGTGGAACCATTTCGGCATCGCCACCATCACCGCGTTCCACATCAGGCCGCCGGCGGTCATGGTCAGCGACAGCACGATGAAGGCGCGCACGGCGTCGCTCCGGCTGGTCCGCGGCAGCGGCGTGAGGTCGGCCTTGCGGTCGGTGACCAGCCCGAAGGTGTGGCAGGCGGCGAGCGCGATCCCGGCCGCGACCGAGAGGGCGCCGGGAATGATGAAGGCGGCGCGCCAGGAGATCAGATCTGTGAGGGTGCCGGCGACCAGCGCCGCCGAGGCGACGCCGGCGCTGCCAAAGAGGCCCTGGATTCCCAGTGCGGTGCCGCGGCTGGCGCTGTTCTTGATCAGCCACGACATGCCGACCGGATGGTAGATCGAGCCGCCAAGGCCAAGCGCCGCCAGCGCCAGCATCAAGGAGAACGGCTCATCGGCCAACCCGGCCGCGATCGAGCCGCCGCCGGTCAGCCAGAAAAACACCACCATCATCCGGGTATCGGACCAGCGGTCGCCGAGCCAGCCGGCCAGCGGCGCCCCGAGCCCGATCATCAGCGAGCCAAGGGTCCAGACCCGGATCAGCTCGTCATAGCCAAGATGCCAGGCCGGCACCAGCGCCAGCACCACGGTGAGATAGAGCGCGGTCAGCACATGCATCACGGTGTGACCGAGATAGGAAAAGCCGATCGAGAGACGGGCAGAAAGATCGGTCACGGCGGCTTACCTCTGGCGCGGCTGCGGGCACGATCTCAGCATGCGACGGTTGGTCGCATTTCGCCAGGGGCAAGCGGACCGGGGCCGGCGCATGCCGGTTATGCCGGCCCGGTTTCGGCGTTCAGCCAGTCGAGATAGCCGCGGTCGATCCGTCCGAGCGGCAGTTCGACGATGCACGGTGTGGTATAGGAATGGATGGTCTTGACCCGCGCGGCGAGGGCATCGAACAATGTGGCGCGGGTCTTGGCGATGATCACGCTTTCCCGGCCCTCCTCAATCGCGCCCTGCCAGCGGTAGATCGAGGTCATGCCGTCGAGAATGTTGACGCAGGCGGCCAGCCGCTCCTCGACCAGCAGGCGGCCGATGGTGCGGGCGTCTGCGGGCGAACCGGCAGTGATGTAGACGAAAATCATGTCCATGGCGGGGGTCTCCAGTCTGCGGCCGGCTCTGGTGTTGCACTGCGGTTGGTGCTATGTCCACCGCGTATAAAATCCCCCGTGAGTTTTACGTTATCTCGAGGAGCGGCGATGCAGGAGATTTTGGCGAAACTGGAATCGATGCGGGCGGGCGCGCGACTGGGCGGCGGTCAGCGCAGGATCGACTCGCAGCACCAGAAGGGCAAGCTGATTGCCCGCGAACGCATCGAGCTGCTGCTCGACGAAGGCTCGTTCGAAGAATGGGATATGTTCGTCGAGCACCGCTGCACCGACTTCGGCATGGCCGGGCAGAAGATACCCGGCGACGGCGTCGTCACCGGCCACGGCACCATCAACGGCCGGCCGGTGTTCGTGTTCAGCCAGGACTTCACGGTGTTCGGCGGCTCGCTCTCGGAGGCTCACGCCGAGAAAATCTGCAAGATCATGGATCAGGCGATCAAGGTCGGGGCGCCGGTGATCGGCCTCAACGATTCGGGCGGTGCCCGCATCCAGGAGGGCGTCGCTTCCCTCGGCGGCTATGCCGACGTCTTTTTGCGCAACGTGCTGGCTTCGGGCTGTGTGCCCCAGATCTCGCTGATCATGGGGCCGTGCGCCGGCGGCGCCGTTTACTCTCCGGCCATGACCGACTTCATCTTCATGGTCCAGGACAGCTCCTATATGTTCGTCACTGGGCCGGACGTGCTGAAAACGGTGACCCACGAGATCGTCACCGCCGAGGAACTGGGCGGGGCGCTGACCCATTCCACCAAGTCGGGCGTCGCCGATCTGGCCTTCGACAATGATGTCGAGTCGCTGCTCCAGGTCCGCCGCTTCTTCGACTTCCTGCCGCTGAACGCCAGCGAGAAGCCGCCGGTGCGTCCCTGCACCGACCCGGTCAACCGCTACGACTATTCCCTCGACACCCTGGTGCCGACCAACGCGAACAAGCCCTACGACATGAAGGAGCTGATCGCCAAGGTCGTCGACGAGGGCGATTTCTTCGAGTTGAAGCCCAACCACGCCGGCAACATCATCACCGGCTTCGGGCGCATGAACGGCTCGACCGTGGGCATCATCGCCAACCAGCCGATGGTGCTGGCCGGCTGTCTTGACATCGACAGCTCAATCAAGGCGGCGCGCTTTGTCCGTTACTGTGATTGCTTCAACATCCCGCTGGTGACCTTCGTCGACGTGCCCGGCTTCCTGCCCGGCACCGACCAGGAATACAATGGCATCATCAAGCACGGCGCCAAGCTGCTGTTTGCCTATGCCGAGGCCACCGTGCCGAAGGTGACGGTGATCACCCGCAAGGCCTATGGCGGCGCCTACGACGTGATGTCTTCGAAGCATCTTCGCGGCGACGTCAACTTTGCCTGGCCCTCGGCGGAAATCGCGGTGATGGGTCCCAAGGGCGCGGTCGAGATCATCTTCCGCCAGGATGTCGGCGACCGGGAGAAACTCGATGCCCGCACCGAGGAATACCGCCAGAAATTCGCCAATCCCTTCGTGGCCGGCTCGCGCGGCTTCATCGACGACGTGATCTATCCCTCCAGTACCCGCAAGCGGGTCTGCCGGGCGCTGGCCATGCTCTCGAACAAGCAGGTCAAGAATCCGCCGAAGAAGCACGACAACATTCCGCTCTGATCCGGCTTTTTTCGGTCCGGAAGCATTGGCAAGGCGGCCCTCGGGGCCGCCTTCGCCGTTAGGGTTAAGGCTTTTTAATAATTTGATGGATTTCGGGAGCGGTTAGGCTGGTCGGATGGCGCTCGTGGAATAGGTCGTTTCCTGAGAGTCCAAACCAGTGGGACGGCACCGATGGCGGCGCGGACGGGGCAGGGGGCAACAAACGGCGGCGCGGCCATCGGCGAGCGACTTGGCCTCGGGCGAATGGTGACGCTGGCCGGCTTCTTTCTGACCGCGGTGCTGGTGCTGGTCACCGCGTTCGACCTCACGCTCGACTATCTCGCCACCCTCCGCACCGCCGGCCAGACCGCGCGCAACCTGACCCGGGTGCTGGCCGCCCAGACCGAGGCGGCGGTCAGCACCATCGACCAGTCGCTTCAGCGCGTGCTCGATGCCGTGCGTGACCGCCCGATGGCCGAACTCGCCCGCGACGCCGCGCTGCCGAAGATGCTGGAAGAGATGACCCGGCATGTGCCGTTCATGTCGGCGCTCTATGTCTTCAACGCCCAGGGCGAGATCGTGGTCACCTCGCGGGCGCAGCTCGCCAAGCCCTTCACCGCCGCCGACCGCGAGTATTTCACCGTCCATCGCGACCGGGCCGAGGCCGATCTCTTCATCGGGCCGCCGCTAATCAACCGTGCGACCGGCACTTGGTCGCTCACCCTGTCGCGCCGGATCAACGGCCCCGACGGCCATTTCGCCGGGGTGGTGATGGGCGGCCTCGATCCCTACTATCTGCAAAAGCTCTATGATGCCATCGACATCGGCCGCTTCGGCATCGTTTCGCTGATGCTCTACGATGGCCGCATGCTGGTACGCAGCCCCTTCGATCAGCAGCAGGTCGGCCTCTCGCTGGCCAACGCGCCGGTGTTCAAGGCGATGCGCGACAGCGGCAGGCGCGCCGGCACCGACCGTGGCCTTTACATCAGCGATGGCCGCATCCGGATCGGGGCCTTCGAACTGGTCGAGCCCGGACCGCTGGTGATCCGGGTCGCGCTCGACGAAGACGAGGTGCTGACGGTCTGGCGTCAGACCGCGGCGCTCTATGCGGCGGCGGCGGCGGCCTTCGTCGGCCTGATGGCGCTGATGATCCGGTTGCTCGGCAAGCAGCTGCGCCGGCGCGAACGGGCCGAGCAAGCCAGCCGCGAGAGCGGCCGGCTGTCCGCCGCCACCATCGACGCCCTGACCGCCCTGCTGTGCGTGCTCGATGAGAACGGCACCATCATCGTGGCTAACCGGGCCTGGCGGGCGGCGGCGGGGACGGTCGGGCTGCCCGGGCCGGCGGTCGGGATCGGCGCCAATTATCTGGCGATCTGCGAAACGGCACTCGGCGGGGAGATATTTGCGGCCCGCAGCTTTGCTTCCGGCATCCGCGCGGTGATGGCGGGCGAGAGGTCCGAGCATGTTCAGGAATACCCGACCCGGAGTGCCGAGGGCCGCGAGTGGTTTGTCGGCCGGGTGACCCGTTTTGCCGGCGGCGGGCCGATGCGGGTGGTGGTGGTGCACCAGAGCGTCACCCAGCGCCGCCAGATCGAGGATTCCTTGCGCGAAAGCGAGCGCCGGCTGGCCAAGGCCCAGGCCATCGCCCATCTCGGAAACTGGGAGGAGGATCTGCGCGTCGGCACCGTCTGGTGGTCCGAGGAAGTCTATCGCATCTTCGCCCGTCCGCCCGGCGATTTTGCCGCCGGTGCCATCTCTTATCTCCAGTTCGTCCATCCCGAAGACCGGCAGGCGCTCAACGACCAGGAACTGAGGCTGATCAGCGGCGACGAGCCGATCAACCTCGATCACCGGGTCCTGCGCCCCGACGGCAGCATCCGCTTTGTCAACCTTCAGGCCGAGCTGGTGCGCGATTCCGAAGGCCGGCCGGTGCGCACCATCGGCATCATTCACGACATCACCGAGCGCAAGCAGGCCGAGGCCGAACTGCGCGCCGCCGTGCAGCAGGCGGTGATCGCCAACCGCACCAAGACCGAGTTCCTGGCCAACATGTCCCACGAACTCAACACCCCGCTCAACGCCGTGATCGGCTTTTCCGAGCTGATCGCCGAGGACATCTGCTGCGGCGGGAGCGAGGACAAAGACAAGGTGCGCGAATTCGGCCGCATCATTCTGCGCTCGGGCCGCCACCTCCAGACCCTGATCGCCGACATCCTCGACCTGACCAAGATCGATGCCGGCCAGACCGCGCTCGAAGAGGAGCCTCTCGAGGTCGGGCCGCTGGTGCGCGAGCGCATGCAGCAGCTCGAAGCGGTGGCCGAAGCCGGCGGCATCACCCTGCTGGCCTCGAACCTCGATCAGCAGTACGGTCTGGTCGCCGACCGGCGGATGTTGAAACAGATTCTGCGCAACCTCCTGTCGAACGCCCTCAAATTCACCCCGGCGGGCGGCGCGGTCGGAGTGACGGCGATGATGGGCGAGGCCGGGCGCTTCGGTCTCGTGATCGAGGACACGGGCGTCGGCATGGCCCCCGAGGACATCCCGCGCGCGCTCGACCGCTTTTCTCAGATCGACGGCTCGCTGACCCGCTGCCACGACGGCGCCGGACTCGGGCTGGCCCTGACCAAGCTGCTGGTGGAAAAGCATGGCGGTTCGATCGAGATCACCAGCGCGCCCCGGCAGGGGACGACGGTGGCGGTGTGGTTTCCCGCCCACCGGGCCTTCGTTTTCGGGGCCGACCACGAGCCGGCCTTGATCTGCAGCGACTTCGCGCTGTAAAGCGGCGGCCATGTCCGCCGATCCGCCCGAAGCCCGCCGTCTCGCCCTTCAGACCGTCCTCGATGCCGCCCGGCCGGCGCCGGAACGCAACCGGCTGGGCCAGTTCGCGACGCCGCCGGCCTTGGCGCGGGAACTGGTGGGCGCGGCGCTGGCCTGGCTGGCGCCCGGCCAGCCGCTGCACTTTCTCGATCCCGCCTTCGGCACCGGCTCCTTCCTCTCGGCGTTGCTGGGTCTGGTGCCGGCGGCGCGGCTGGCCGGACTCGCGGCGTTCGAGATCGACCGCCACTATGGCGATCCGGCGGCGGCGCTGTGGCGGCCGTGCGGCCTCGATCTCACCCTCGGCGACTTCACCCGCGCCGCGGCGCCGTGCCCCGGGCCGGCGACCCTGATCGTCTGCAATCCGCCCTATGTCCGTCACCATCACCTGGAGCCGGCCGAAAAGCGCCGGCTTCAGGCGATGGGGGAGCGGGCGACCGGAATCCGGCTCTCGGGGCTGGCCGGGCTTTATGCCCATTTCATGCTGCTTGCCGATTCCTGGGCCGCCGGGGACGCGCTCGCGGCCTGGCTGGTGCCGGCCGAGTTCATGGATGTCAATTACGGTGCCGGGCTCCGGCGCTATCTTTCGGAGCGGGTGACCCTGCTGCGCCTGCACCGCTTTGACCCCGGCGAGGTCCAGTTCGGCGACGCCCTGGTGACCTCGGCGGTGCTGTGGTGGCGCCACCGGCCGCCGCCGCCCGGCCATGGCGCCCTCTTCAGCTACGGCGGCAGCATCGCGGCGCCGCGCCGGCTGGAAACCGTGCCGGTGGCGCGACTCCGCGCCGCGCCGAAATGGACGGCGTTTCCGCTCGCCGCCGAGACGGTGCCGGGCGACGGCGGCATCCTTGGCGATCTCCTGACCATCAAGCGCGGAGTCGCCACCGGCGACAACCGATTCTTCATTCTTGGCGCCGCCGAGATCGCCCGGCGCGGCCTGCCGCCGGAGTGCTTCCGGCCGATTCTGCCCGGACCGCGCGGTCTTGGAGCCGGGGTGACGGTGATCGACGCCGACGCCGAGGGACGGCCGCTGCTGGCCAATCCCCGCTATCTGCTCGACTGCCGGCTGCCCGAGGCCGAACTGGCCGAGCGCCATCCCGCGCTCTGGCGCTATCTTGAGAGCGGGGTTCCGGCGGTCTCCGGGCGCTATCTCTGCCGTCACCGCACGCCCTGGTACGCCCAGGATCTGCGGCCGCCGCCGCCGCTGCTCTGCACCTACATGGGCCGGGGCGCGGCGCCGTTCCGCTTTCTGCTCAACCGCTCTCGGGCGACCGCGCCCAACGTCTATCTGCTGCTCTATCCCAAGCCGGGCGCCCAGCCGGGCCTGATCGAACGGCTGTGGCGTGGCCTCAACGGCATCGGTGCCGCCGGGTTGATCGCCGCCGGCCGGGTCTATGGCGGCGGCCTTCACAAGCTCGAGCCGGGCGAACTCGCGCGCCTGCCGCTGGCCGAGGTGCTCGCCGCCGCCGACTCGGCGGTGAAATCCGCCTGATCTGCCTGTATTTGAGGCTGGCCGCCAAGGTTCCGATTGCGGCCGGCGGGCAGTCAGGCTACCTTACTTAGGGCCACCCAAAAGGCGAAGACACACCATGCAGAAACTGGTGCTGGCATCTCAAAAGGGCGGAGTCGGCAAGACGACGCTTGCCCTCCATCTCGCGGTTGCCGCTCATGAGGCGGGTGCGGGTCCGGTGGTGATGGTCGACGTGGATCCTCAGGGCTCGCTCGCCGCGGCCTGGAATCTGCGCAAGGCTGAGCATCCCGCCATGGCCAGCACCACCATCGCCGAACTGGGCGCGACCCTGGCTGATCTGGAGGCCGACGGCTTCAAGCTGGTGGTGATCGACACCCCGCCGGCGATCACCGCCACCATCTCCTCGGTGCTGGATCTCGCCGATATGGTGGTGGTGCCGACCCGGCCCTCGCCGATCGATCTCGCTTCGGTCGGCGCCACGCTGGACCTGATCGAGCACGCCGGCAACAAGCCGTTCTTTTTCGTGATCAATTCGGCCAAACCCAAGGCCCGGCTGGTCCAGCAGACCCTGACCGCGCTCGCCCAGCACGGCCGAGTCGCGGCCACCATCTTCGATCGCGTCGATTTCCCGACCGCGATGATCGACGGTCGCACCGCCGGTGAAATCGATCCCAAGGGCAAGGCCGCGCTGGAAATCGCCGAGCTTTGGGCGGTGATCCACAAGAAACTGAGCAAGGGGGAGGCCAGGCGATGAGCAAGCGACCTTCTCTCGGTCCGGAGTCGGTGGTGCGCAAGTCGCGCCTCGCGACCAAGGGCGAGGCGGTTCCGGCGATGGTTCATGGCCGCCACGGCCACGAAGACCAGCCGGCGATTCCGGCGGCCCCGGTGGTGACGCCGGTGGCGGCGCCCGCCCCGCCCCCCGCCCCGGCGCCGGTCGTTGAGGCCGCGCCCGCTCCTCCGGCTGCGGCGCCCGCTCCGGCCGCCGTTGCGCCTGCGCCGGCTCCGGTGGTCGAGTCCGTGGCCCAGCCGGCGGTGGATGGCCTGCTCGCCGCGCTGGCCGAGAAGGATCGGCTGCTCGCCGACAAGGATCGCCAATTCGGCGACAAGGACCGCCTGATCGAACAGTTGCGCGCGGATCTGCTACGCGTCGAACAGGACCGACTCCAGGAGCGGGCCGCGGCGACCCGCGAACAGGAACAGGCCGCCGGCCACCTCGCCGCCGCCGACGCCACCGTCGACGAGTTGCGCAACCGGGTCGGCGACCTGCGCGCCCAGCTCGACGCCTCGCGGGCCGAGGTTTCGCGCCTGATCGAGCATCACGCCGCCGAGCGCCAGCGCCTGCTCGACCATCACAAGGCCGACAGCGAGCGCCTGCTGGCCACCGCCGCGGCCGCCCGTCAGGCCGCCGCCGCCTCGCCGGTGGCCGCGGTGCTCGACAGCAGCCTGCAGAGTGCCAAGCGCTGGCTGTTCGGCGACGAGGCTCAGCAGCCGGCCCGCTCCGCTCCGGCGGTCAATCTCAAGGCGGCGGCAACGCCGCAGAAGCCGGCGGCGGCACAGACGAAGCCGTCTTCGGTGCCGGCCCCGGCCAAGCCGTCGCTGGCCAAACCGGTGGGTCCGCCCACCGCCCCGAAGATTCTCAACCGCCGGCCGGTGGGCTAGTGAGTAACGTCCGACACGGAAGCTGTTGCGTCCGCCCGTGCCGTTGGGTATAACGCGCAACCGTTTTCTGGGGATTTTTGACATGAAGCCTGACATTCACCCCGATTATCACGAGATCAACGTCGTGATGACCGATGGCTCGTCATTCAAGACGCGCACCACCTGGGGCAAGGCCGGCGATACGTTGCGCCTGGACATCGATCCCAAGTCGCATCCGGCCTGGACCGGTGTGCAGAAGCTGCTCGATACCGGCGGCCAGATCGCGAAGTTCAACAAGCGCTTCGCCAGTTTCGGCCTGAAGCGCTGAGCGGTTGCAGGGCTGTCTGAGGGGCGCGGCCGCGGGTTTCGTGGCCGCGCCTTTCTCTGTGCCTGCTTTCAGCGCCGCGTCCGGATCGCCGCTCAGACCGCGATGCGGTCGACGCGGGAGCGCCGCACCTGTTCATCGAGGCGCTGGACCCGGAGATAGAGCCGGTGGCTGCGGTCGAGCAGGCTGACCAGCCCTGCCGGCAGGGCTTCGGTCGCCGTGCCCGCGGAATCGCTGCAAATGGTGCCGCCCGAGAGCGCGTATTCCTCGCTCGCCCCCTCCTCCTGCGTCAGTTCGCCGGCATGGACGGCCTTTTGCGCCAGCAGCCAGGCCATGACCTGGACCAACCGGCTGGTGACGCGGAGGGACTCGTAACTGACCTGAAGACGGACGTTGGGGCTGAGAGTCCGCTGGTCGGTCGGTTCGCGATAGGCGGCATAGTTTCTGGCTTCGATGAGCAGGGCCATCGTTTCGTCGTAGGTGCGGTGAAAATAGGTGGTCGGTCGATTCACCCCGTGCGTCCTTAGCCTCCGGCCCGCCTGGCCTGATTAAGCCTCGCCCCTTGTGGGAGGGGTCGCCTGGCGTTACCGGGGGTGCCATTCCCGCGACAGCCGCTGCGCATCGGCAATCTGGTCGGGGGTCATGTGGCCGACGACGATGTCCCGGTACCGGGCGCCCTCGCTGTTGCCGTAGCTCGCGGCGAGGCTAAGCCACATATAGGCGCGGACGAAGTCCTGTGACACCCCCTGACCCCGGGCATAAAGGATACCGAGGTTGGTTTGGGCCATGCCGTCGCCCTGGTCGGCCAGCGGCCGCCAGAGCGAGAATGCGGTGGCGTAGTCGCCTTGAAGGTAAACTCTGGCCGCTTCGCGGAGTTTGTCCGCGGTCGGCTCGGCAACGGCGGGACCGGCCGCCGCGGCCAGCAGGCTGAGAGCGATCAGACCGACGCTGATGATGCCTCTCATGGCTCGGATGCCTTTTTTCAAGACCGGCGCTGACGCCAACACCACCGCTGTCGTCTGACCCCGGCCCCGAACAGCCGGCCCGGGACGGATAGGCGGTGTAACTCGATCTGGCAGGGTGGCAGCGCCGGAACGGGACAGACCCCGCCGGGGCCGGCGGCCGGACCGGCGGGGTCTCAACGGACTTATTTCGACTTGGCCGGGGCCGCGCCCTTGGTCGAGGGGGCGGCGGCGATGGTCTTCGGCTTGACCGCCTTCGGCTTCTTCTTCTCTCGATTACCCTTCTGTTCACCCTTGGCCATGATCGTATCCTCCCCCGTGATGGATGTCGGAAACCACACAAGAGAGTAGGACGCATCTGGTGGTTGGGCAACCGGGTTTCACGCCGCCCGGGCATTTTCACCGAGGGCGGCCGCGGCGGCGGCGTTGCCCGAGCGGATCGCGCCTTCGATGGTGCAGGGCAGCCCGGTGGCGGTCCAGTCGCCGGCCAGCAGCAGATTGCTCCAGCGGGTGACGGCCGGCGGCCGGCGGCGCTGGTTGGCCGGAGTCTGGATGAAGGTCGCGCGCTTTTCCTTGATGATGCGGTGGGGCGGCAGCGAGACGCCCTCCAGGTCCAGGGCGCGGGTGACGTCGTGCCACAATCGTTCGGCGATGTCCTCCGCGGGCCGTTCGGCCAGGATACCGGCGCCGCTCACGGTTACCGAAATCACATCGTCCCGCAGGAAAATCCAATGGGCGTCGCCGCCGATCACGCCGAGGAAGGGCAGGCCGAGTGGCAGGGGCGGCGGCGGCCGGTCGAGGCGGAAATGGCCGTTGACGATGACGTGGCCGTCCTCGGGCAGGGTCAGGTCGGGCAGCAGGCCGGCGGCCACCGCGGGCGGCAGCGCCAGCACTACGGCGTCGTCCGCGGCCACGGTCTCGATATGGGTGCCGAAATTGAGGCCGGTGACCCGCTGGCCCCCGAGGCGCAACTCCCGCAGCCGCTGGCCGAAGAACGGCCGGATGCCCTTTTGCGCCAGCAGGTCGAGCGCCGGGGTGACCAGACTGTTGCCGAGGCCGTCGCGGGCGACCAGCGGCCGGCAGAAATCGGCGCCCCGGGCGAAGGTTTCGAGCAGCACCGCCCGGAGCGGTGCCGCCGCCGCCTCCCGGGGGCCGCAATTCAGTGCCGCCAGGGTCAGCGGCTCCCAGAAGCGGCGATAAAGCGGGTGCGCGGGAGGCACACAATCGGCGACAGTGGCATCGGGCGGCGCCCGCAGCAACCGCAGAGCCGAGCCGTAGTCGGCGAGGCGGGAGCCCGGCACCCGGCGTGACGGCACCAGCACCCACCAGGGCAGCGGCCCGCGATTGGGCCGCAGCACCCAGTGCTCGGCGGAGTCGAGGTCGA
>SERZ01000134.1_pt1 | contig 47959 bp, 50 predicted proteins | sample 3171461 | NCBI WGS metagenome assembly SERZ01 (sample SAMN06051861, study PRJNA518727) | freshwater metagenome | biome: subpolar coniferous forest; feature: holomictic lake; material: water; isolation source: holomictic Lake 227, 6 m depth | place: Canada: near Kenora, Ontario | collected... | reverse complement strand
TTATATATTCACTTTTTGCCGCCAGAAGACCTGACGGGTTAGGTTAAAAAAGTCTCAAGAAACACGCTAATTTGATCATCGCGTTGTAGAGTTCCTCAAAACACCAAAAACTACTGCTACTTCTACTGCACTCAAGGTTTAAGCAATTTTTGATTGATACCAATCCAAAACCGTCTTAACTGCTTGATCTATCGATAAATCTGATGTTTCAAGCACTTGTGCGCCTTCTGCAACTAGCAAGGGTGCGGTGCCTCGACTACTATCGCGGGCATCGCGCTCCTGCAAATCTCGCAGTAAGTCGTCAAGTTTAGCAGGAATTCCCTTAGCTATCAATTGCTTATAACGACGCTCTGCCCTGGCAGCGGCCGTTGCAGTCAAAAAAACCTTCAAAACTGCGTCTGGGAATATGACGCTCGCCATATCTCTGCCATCAGCTACGAGGCCCGGAGCCTTGCGAAATCCACGCTGGAGGCCCACTAAAGCACGTCTTACCTCTGGATGAGCTGCTAAAGCTGAAGCCCTTAAACCAATCGCTTCAGTCCGAATACTTTCGGTTGCATCCTCCCCATTTAAGAGGATTTGCCCTTTTTCAAATGAAATCAATAACTTGGGTACTAAAAAACCTAATTCTAGGCCATTATTTACGTCGATCCCCTCTTTCTCACTTGCCAGGGCTACCAGACGATAAAGTGCCCCGCTATCCAGATAATGAAAGCCCAACTTCTCCGCCACTAAAGACGCAACCGTCCCTTTTCCAGAGGCGGTAGGTCCGTCAATCGCGATAACCGGGGCTAATGTCATTAAATTAACAAGTAAGTATTAACTGACTATCTTTGCAAATTCTGCAAAGTAAGTTGGGAAAGTTTTGGCAACACAGTTTGGATCATTAATCTTCAAAGTATTTGGGCCAAGGGCAGCCAAAGAAAAACACATTGCCATGCGATGGTCATCGTAGGTATCAATACCTTCAGAAGGCGAGCGCCAATCATCCAGCTTCTTGGGGGCGCTAACAACAATATAGTCCGCACCCTCCTCAACAATGGCTCCTACCTTCTTTAATTCTTTTGCCATCGCTGCAATACGATCGGTTTCTTTAACGCGCCAACTGGCAATGCCATTTAAGCGAGTCTCACCGTCAGCAAACAGAGCGGCGACTGCCAATGTCATTGCCGCATCCGGAATCTCTGTGCAATCAATCGTGATGCCCTTCAGTTTGCCATCTGCATTCTTGACGCCTGACACTTCAATCCAATCTTCACCAGCGGTAATATCTGCACCCATCAGAGCGAGGGCATCTGCAAAAGCCACATCTCCTTGAATACTATCTTTACCAACGCCTAGAACGCGAACCGGCCCACCACCAATAGCGCCAAGCGCCAAGAAGTAGGATGCCGAAGACGCATCACCTTCAACAGATAATTGACCAGGACTCTTATAGACTGCATCAGAAGTCTTCTTAGGAATCACGAAAGACTGCGCATCAGGACATGCAACATTCACGCCAAAGCGTGCCATTAATTTCAGAGTGATTTCAATATAAGGACGAGAAATGAGTTCGCCAATCACTTCAATACGCACTGGCTCTGTTGCGACTAAAGGCAAAGCCATTAACAATGCCGTGAGAAATTGACTAGATACATCTCCGCGGACCTTCACGACATCTTTAATCTGAATATTCGCTGAAGAAATTTGGATTGGTGGGTAGCCTTCTTGCAATTCGTAAGCAATATCGGCGCCAACCTGTCGCAAACCATCTACTAGGTCGCGAATGGGGCGTTCATGCATCCGCGCTACCCCTGATAAACGGTAGTTACCGCCCTGCATAGCTAATGCAGCCGTAAGGGGGCGAATAGCGGTACCAGCATTGCCCATAAAGAGATCAGCCTCGCGCACCGGGAACTGACCACCACAACCATTGACGATGCAAACATTATTTGGCTGGTCAATCACAGACAAGCCCAGGGTACGTAAAGCATTACGCATAACCTGCGTGTCATCAGCGTCCAATAAATTGGTGAGGGTAGTTTGACCTGATGAGAGTGCCGCCAAAAGTAAGGCACGATTAGAGATACTTTTAGATCCAGGTAAAACAATCGAGCCTTGAGCTCGAGTAAATGGTCCTATTTCAATACTGGGTAACGCACTGATTAAGACACTCATTAAAGTGCATCCAAATCTTGGCGCGCTTTACTCGCCTTATTGAATAATTTTTCTAAACCAGCACCATCGTTTTCAGAGATCAATTTGCGCATATGGTTCACGATCAAAAGATACTGATCCAACTCTTTCAGAATAGCGGTGCGATTACCTAAGCAAATATCGCGCCACATCTCAGGGCTCGATGCAGCAATGCGTGTGAAATCTTTAAAGCCTGCACCCACATGACTGAGTTTTTGATCAACGTCTTCTGAGTTAACTACGCTAGCCATTAAGGCATAAGAAAGAATATGAGGCAAATGAGAAACTGCCGCATAGATTGCATCATGTTGTACGTTTGAGATCTTTTTTACAACTGAGCCAACAGACTCCCAAAAACCAACAATCAGTGCAGTATCTTCTGGAGAGTTCTCTTGTATGGGGCAAACAATTGTTTGTTTACCCTGAAATAAATCTGCCTTAGCGGCACCAGCACCATGCTGAGCGCCACCAGCGATGGGATGGGCCGGCACAAACTGACACGCCTTCTTGCCCAACACTTCTTTAGCAGCCAAGATCACATCACCTTTGGTGCTGCCAGCGTCGGTAATCATGGTCTTCGATTCAAGATGCGGCTCAATAGCTTCAAATGCAGCTCGCATCTGAGCAACCGGCACACACAAAACAATCACATCGGATTGTTTAGCGGCATCCACTAAATCCACTACGCCATCAATCGCACCCATCTTTTGCGCTTGATCTACATTTTCTTTACTACGGCCAACACCCAAGACCTTAGTCGCTACACCAGCTTGTTTCAGAGCTAACCCCAAAGAGGCGCCAATCAGTCCAACACCCACAATGGTGACGGTACCAAACTGAGCTTTAGTTGTAGTCATGATTTAGCCAAAATTTCACGGAAAGCATTGATGAAGGCAGCATTTTCTTCTGGCAGGCCAATGGAAATACGTAACCATTTTGGCAGGCCGTAATTACCAACCGGCCGAACAATGATGCCGCGCTTGAGTAAGGCTAAATTGACTCTCACACCTGCCTCATCATCTTCGCCCACTTTAACCAAGACAAAGTTACCAGCCGATGGAAGATAAGTCAGCCCAATCTCAGTAAATGCCTGAGTTAACTGCAGATAACCAGCGTGATTGACCTCATAACCTTGTTGTAAAAACGCGCTGTCTTGAAATGCAGCAATTGCTGCAGCTTGAGCAAGGCTGTTGACATTAAAGGGTTGGCGAATGCGATTCAGTAAATCCGTTAACGCAGGTTGCGCAACGCCATAGCCTATCCGTAAGCCGGCTAAACCGTAGGCCTTAGAAAAGCTACGCGACAAAATCATATTGGGGAAACGCTTCACCCAGGCAATGGCGTCATAGCGTTGCTCGGGCGCAAGATACTCGTTATAAGCCTCATCCAACACGACCACAACATTGGCTGGCACAGCTTGCAAGAATGATTCAATCTCGGCTGGCTGCAAATAACTGCCAGTAGGATTATTCGGGTTTGCCACAAAAACCAACTTCGCTTTATCGCCAGAGGACTGAACCGCTTTGAGCATTGCTGGCAAATCGTGGCCGTAGCTTGCAGTAGGTGCAACCTCAATAGCACGCGCACCAACTGCTTGCGAAGCTAGTGGGTATACGGCAAACGCATGGCGTGAAAAAACAATATCGTCACCTAGTTGCGCAACCGCACGAGCAGCTAACTCCAAAATGTCATTGCTGCCATTGCCTAAAGTAATCCAATCAGCAGGGACATCTAGACGCTCAGACAATACCTTTTTTAGTTCAAAGCCATTGGAGTCTGGGTAGCGCCCTAAATCACCTGCGGCAGCCAGCATGGCGTCTTGCGCTGACTTTGGCATGCCTAGCGGATTTTCATTGGAAGCGAGCTTCACAATTTTGCTTTCATCCAAACCATACTCACGCGCCACCTCACTAATAGGGCGACCGCCGACATACGGCGCAATTGCTTGAATATGTTTTAAACCCAGTTTTGAAGTCATTACCAATAACGTACGTTATAAATTCGTTAAACCGCTGAGCGAGGATAAGAGCCCAACTTCTTATAGAAAGCAGCTGTATTTTTTAATTCTTCTAAAGCCTTGACCACCTTTGCATCATCAGCATGACCAGCAATATCAATATAAAAGTGATACTCCCAAGTGCCTTTACGAGCTGGGCGTGATTCAAAGCGATTCATGGATACACCATGCTTCGCTAAAGGCGCTAATAAACTATGTACCGCACCTGGTTGGTTATCCACCGATAACACCAAAGAGGTTTGGTCGTCACCTGTAGGCTGACATAAATAATCGCCAATCACCACAAAGCGTGTGCGATTGTGTGGGTCATCCTGAATCTGCAAGGCAACCGCTTGCAAACCGTAAGCTATTTGAGCGGGATCGCCGGCAATCGCGGCCAAACTAGGATCTGCTGCAGCCATGCGAGCAGCTTCAGCATTACTACTGACCGCTTGACGCTTTAACTGAGGCGCGTGCTGACTCAACCATTGCTGACATTGCGCCAAAGCTTGAGCGTGCGCACAAACAGTCGTAACACCATCTAAGTTGCCGCTCTTACTGAGTAAATGATGATGAATCGGCAATACAACCTCACCACTAATTTGCATTGGAGAATCCAAGAGCAAATCTAATGTACGCGAGATGGCACCTTCACTGGAGTTCTCTACAGGAACTACGCCAAATTGTGCGGCACCTTTTTCTACTGCCTTGAATACCTCATCAAGACTGACGCAAGGCAAGCCAGCAATGGAAGTTCCAAAATAGGTTTGGGCAGCTTGCTCGGAAAAGGTCCCAACTGGGCCTAAATAGGCAATCGTTTGGCGAGCTTCAAGCGCTCTACATGCCGACATAATCTCGCGCCAGATAGCAGCGATGCCATCAGGCAATAAAGGGCCCGCATTAATGTCCTGCAATCTTGTCACAACCTGACGCTCACGCTCAGGCCGAAATACTGGTGATGAGAACCCACCTTTGACATGCCCAACGTCTTGAGCAGCTTTTGCTCGCTGACTTAAAAGCTCCAGAATCTGGGCATCTAAGGCATCAATTTTTTCTCGTAAGGGTGCGAGACGCTGTTCTTCCGTACTCATTAAGCCCGCCTTTCAAAGTCGCGCATAAATTCAATCAAGGCTTGTACGCCTTCTAAGGGCATTGCATTGTAAATACTGGCTCGCATTCCGCCAGCAGCCTTATGACCGCGCAAAGCCGCCAAACCAGCAGCATTCGATTGAGCCAAGAACTCTGCGTTTAAATTCTCATCCTTCAAGAAGAAGGTGACATTCATTCTAGAGCGATATTCCTTTGTCACGCGATTCTCATACAAGCTACTTTGATCAAGGAAGTTATAGAGCAAATCTGCTTTTGCTTGATTGCGCTTCTCAATCGCCTTGACACCGCCCTGCTTCAATAGCCACTTGAATCCCAGCCCAGCCATATAGATCGAGAAAGTTGGCGGGGTATTAATCATGGACTGGGTATTTGCCTGTACGGACCAATCCCAAATTGTCGGAGTGATACCCATACTGTGGCCCAGCAAATCTTTGCGAACGATTACTATCGTCACGCCTGAGGGGCCAATATTTTTTTGGGCGCCCCCAAACCAAACGCCGCACTTCGTAATGTCCATCTCTTTAGAGAGAATGTTGCTAGAGATATCGGCAACCAATGTTGTATTGCCAACATTGGGCACATCAGGAAACTCCACGCCACCAATCGTTTCATTGGCGCAGTAATGTACATACGCTGCATCATCAGAGAGTTGCCAGGTTGATCGGGCGGGAATGGTGTTGAATTTTTCAGCGGCAGATGAAGCAGCAAGATTTGCTGTACCGTATTTCTGCGCCTCTTTAAAAGATTTCTCAGACCAAACGCCCGTCACAATGAAATCCGCTTTAGGGCCCTTCTTAGCCAAGGGCATTAAATTCATTGGAATAGCTGCATTCTGACCAATACCACCACCTTGTAGCAACAAGATCTCGTAAGTATCAGGAATGTTCATTAAAGTGCGCAGGTCTTGCAACACTTCTTCATAGACCGCCATGAACTCTTTGCTACGGTGACTAATCTCCATCACACTAGTGCCGAGCCCTTGCCAGTTGAGCATTTCATCGGCAGCCTGCTTCAACACCTCTTCAGGCAAGGTAGCAGGCCCCGCTGCGAAATTAAAGATGCGGCGGTCAAACGTCATGATGGCTTACTAGTCTTTAATCGATGCCAGCTTAGGCATCACCAGCAGCATCGGAATCAGAATCAAGCGCTGGATCAGCAGATACATCACCCTCTTCCGCATCATCACCTTCTTCATCCGAATCGCTTTCAGCAATACGCTGCAAACCGGATAAACGAGTGCCCTCATCAACGTTAATTAAAGTCACACCTTGTGTGGCGCGACCCATCTCACGAATCTCAGAAACGCGTGTGCGCACTAATATTCCGCCAGTGGTGATCAACATAATTTGATCTTCAGGAGATACCAAAGCAGCAGCAACCACTTTACCGTTACGCTCAGATGTCTGAATCGCAATCATGCCTTTGGTACCACGTCCATGACGTGTGTATTCACCAATTGGAGTGCGTTTACCGAAGCCATTTTCAGTAGCCGTTAATACGCTCGTTGGAATTGGATTGCCTTCTGAATCCACAGTACTAGCCTCTGCGCCTTCAGTTGCTTCAGCAGGGGCGACCAACATAGCGATAACTTGTTGACCAGCAACCAAGTTCATACCGCGAACACCGCGGGCAGTACGGCCCATAGGACGCACATCATTCTCATCAAAGCGAACTGCTTTACCAGCATCAGAGAACAGCATCACATCATGTTGACCGTCTGTTATCGCTGCGCCAACTAAGAAGTCATTCTCATTCAAGTCAACCGCAATGATGCCGGCTTTACGTGGATTAGAGAAATCAGACAAGCGCGTCTTCTTCACGGTACCTAAACTGGTTGCCATGAATACGTAATGATCATCTTGGTAGCCTTTAATTGGCAAAATCACAGTGATCTTTTCACCTTCAATTAGTGGGAACATATTGACGATCGGTTTGCCACGTGAGTTGCGACTACCTTGCGGCACTTCCCATACTTTCAACCAATACATGCGACCACGATCGGAGAAGCAAAGAATGATGTCGTGCGTATTGGCAACGAATAAAGTTTCGATCCAATCTTCATTCTTCGTTGCAGCAGCTTGCTTACCGCGGCCACCGCGTTTTTGCGCACGGTATTCACTCAATGGCTGGCTCTTCATATAGCCAGTATTGGAAAGTGTCACCACCATATCTTGCGGCGTAATCAAATCTTCAGTGAATAACTCAGTCGCATTCATTTCAATGAATGAACGGCGACCGCTATCACCACCTGCAATACCGAACTCAGCTTGCACTTCTTTAAGCTCAGTCTCAATCACAGAAGTAACGCGCTCTGGCTTGGCAAGTAAATCAAGCAGATCAAAAATCTCTGACATGACTTCTTTGTACTCATTCACAATCTTGTCTTGCTCAAGGCCAGTCAAGCGTTGCAGACGCATCTGCAGAATTTCTTGTGCTTGGCTATCGGATAAACGATACAAGCCAGTCGTCTGCATGCCGTACTCAGGCAACAAACCTTCAGGGCGATAGGCATTACGTCCACCAAGAGTATCCGTCTCGGCGCGCGCTAACATCTCACGCACCATTGAAGAATCCCATGGCTTGCCCATTAACTCTTGTTTAGCAACTACCGGATTAGCAGCAGCTTTAATAATGGCGATGAACTCATCGATATTGGCCAATGCAACTGCCAAACCTTCTAATACGTGACCACGCTCACGCGCTTTGCGTAATTCAAAAATCGTACGACGCGTTACTACTTCGCGGCGATGCTGCAAGAAGTACTCAAGCATCTGCTTCAAGTTCAGTAGGCGTGGTTGGTTATCAACCAAGGCCACCATATTCATACCGAAGTTATCTTGCAGTTGTGTGCTCTTATAGAGGTTGTTTAGAACCACCTCTGGAACTTCACCACGCTTGAGCTCAATCACAACGCGCATACCTGACTTGTCAGACTCGTCACGCAAATCAGAAATACCTTCTACTTTTTTCTCATTCACTAACTCGGCAATACGCTCAAGCAAGTTCTTTTTATTCACTTGATATGGCAGCTCATCAACGATGATGGCCTGGCGTGCACCTTTATCAAGATCTTCGAAGTGAGTCTTGGCACGCATCACCACACGGCCACGGCCAGTGCGATAGCCTTCGCGCACACCTTGAACGCCATAAATGATTCCAGCCGTTGGAAAATCCGGTGCCGGAATGATTTCAATCAACTCATCGATCGTGCACTCTGGGTTATGCAGCACGTGTAAGCAGGCTGTAACCACCTCATCCAAGTTATGGGGAGGAATATTGGTCGCCATACCCACCGCAATACCTGAACTGCCGTTAATCAGCAAATTAGGCACTTTTGCAGGAAGAATCAGGGGTTCTTTCTCGCTACCATCGTAATTTGGCCCAAAATCGACTGTTTCCTTGTCCAAATCAGCCAAAAGCTCATGGGCTATCTTGCGTAGGCGGATCTCGGTATAGCGCATCGCAGCAGCGTTATCGCCGTCCACGGAGCCAAAGTTACCCTGTCCATCAACCAACATATAGCGCAAAGAGAAATCCTGTGCCATACGAACAATGGTGTCGTAGACCGCAGAATCGCCATGCGGATGGTATTTACCGATGACATCGCCAACTATACGGGCAGATTTTTTGTAAGCTCGGTTCCAATCGTTGTTTAATTCATACATCGCAAATAAGACCCGGCGGTGAACCGGTTTGAGGCCATCACGCACGTCTGGCAGGGCTCTGCCGACGATGACGCTCATTGCGTAGTCCAAATAGGACCGCCGCATTTCGTCTTCGAGGGATATTGGTAGTGTTTCTTTAGCGGCTTGTTCCATCTAGAAATAATATCATTTTGATGACGGGTAGCCCCTATGCTAAGATTCTGTCAGTTTGTACGAAATTGAGATGTGTCGCTTTGCGGTCTTTTGCTTCAAAGTAGGGCGAATTACATTTAAGTTTGACTTTAATTAAAAAGAGATTTTTGAGGACTAAAAATGAACAAAACCCTAAAACTGTTGCTCGCTTCTGTTATTACCGTTTCTGCAACCGCAGCAATGGCATCTGATAACTGGCAAAACGGCGACGGCGCCCTAAACTGGAAAAATGGCGACGGCACATTGTGCTGGCGTGATAACAGCTGGACTCCAGCAACTGCTGCTAAAGGTTGTGACGGTGCATTGCAATCCGCTGCTCCTGCCGCTTCTGGTGTTAGCCAAAGCAAAATCACTTTGCAAGCTGACACACTCTATGACTTCAACAAGTCTGATTTGAAACCAGAAGGTAAAGCTACTCTGGACAAGATCGCTGCTGACTTGAGCAAGATCAAATTAGAAGTGATCATCGCTGTTGGTAACACTGATAGCGTTGGTACAGATGCATACAACATGGCTCTTGGCCAACGTCGTGCTCAGTCAGTTAAGTCTTACCTGACAAGCAAAGGTGTTGACGGTAGCCGTATTTACACAGAATCAAAAGGCAAGAGCAATCCAGTTGCAAGCAATGCAACTGCTGAAGGCCGCGCTAAAAACCGCCGTACCGACATCGAAGTTGTTGGTACAGCAGCTAAGTAATTCTTTTTACTTGTAAAAAAGCCCGCTTCTTGCGGGCTTTTTTATTTCCGCTATATTCGTAACAAGCCCAAAACACCAGTACTACCTGAGTAAACACATGAACGTCGACCAATCTGAAATTGATAAATTTAGCGCCCTAGCCCATCGCTGGTGGGATCCAGAGAGTGAATTTAAGCCACTACATGCCATCAATCCGCTGCGCCTATCTTGGATTAAATCGTTTGTAGATCTGAATGGCAAAAAAGTATTGGATGTGGGTTGTGGTGGTGGCATTCTCGCGGAATCTATTGCGCAATCAGGGGCAGATACCTGCGGTATTGATCTGTCTCAAAAAGCATTAAAAGTTGCTGAGCTACATGCTCTCGAGGTCGGAGCTACTCTGACCTACCGATCGATCGCAGTAGAAGCTTTAGCCGAAGAACAGCCAGAACAATATGACGTGGTCACTTGCATGGAAATGCTCGAACATGTTCCAGACCCAGCTTCTGTAGTACGCGCCTGCGCCAAACTCTGCAAGCCAGGTGGCACGCTTTTCTTTAGCACTTTAAATCGCAGCCCGAAGTCCTACTTATTTGCCATTATTGGCGCTGAGTACCTACTGCGACTGCTCCCTAAAGGCACTCACGAATACGCAAAATTTATCAAGCCTTCTGAACTAGTGGGATTTACCCGTCAGACTGCTCTAGAGATGATTGGCATGAAGGGTTTGAGCTACAACCCCTTAAGTCAGGTCTATAGCCTCAGTAATGATGTGGATGTGAACTACATGATTGCCGTAAGTAAATGAGTCAGAGTCAGCACCAAAGCCCTTATCACGGGGTCTTTTTTGATTTAGACGGCACATTAGCTGATACCGCACCTGATTTAGTGGCTGCCACCAATCAACTCCTGAGCGCTCGCAATCTTCCTTTGAAGCCTTATGAGCAATTGCGTCCTTGCGCCTCTGCAGGAGCCCGTGGATTGATTGGCGGTGCCTTTGGTATCGATACCAAGCATCCCGACTTCATTCCCTTGCGTGATGAATTTTTCGCCAACTATGAAAAAGCCTTATTTGTTCATAGCAAGTTATTTGAAGGTATGGAACACCTGCTAAATCAGCTCGAGAGCGCACAACTTCCTTGGGGAATCGTCACCAACAAAAGTGAGCGCTTTACGAACCCCTTGATTGAGCTCATGGGGCTGAGCCAAAGATCCATCTCAACTGTTTCTGGCGATACAACACTGCACTCAAAACCCCATCCAGAACCCATTCTGCATGCTGCCAGAATCGCCAATCTCGATCCAAACAAGTCCCTTTATGTTGGGGACGATATTAGAGACATCATTGCTGGCAAGGCAGCGGGAATGAAGACAGTGGCAGCTGCATATGGCTACTGTGGATGTGAAGAGCCCCCAGAAGCCTGGGGAGCGGATTTCATCATCCAAACCCCGCAAGAATTACTCCAAATCATCTTCCCCAGTAGGGCTTAGTTAGCAATCCTCAAGATATTGAGCAATTTAAGGCCAGCGGCCTTAAAATAGACATTCCAGTGCATGAACTCCGGGGTCGACATGGTTTCGACGTGGATTACAAAGCATCAAGGGCATACCGAGGACCCGTTATCTCGTAAATCAATGGGAATGTAATAACTGCAAACGACGAACGTTTCGCACTAGCCGCTTAATTGCGGTTGCCCCTGAACTGATTCTCTCTTGGGTCAGCTAGCGAAAGCTAGATCAGGGTCATTTACAAGAGATAAGACCATTTCATGTCACGGGGAATGGTTCGAAAATTTAGTGAATCGCGAGCGTGGAACATGTCAGTCTGTGACTAGCTAGCTAAATTAAATGACACGACTAAGTATGTAGAACTTGCTGTAGAGGATTTGCGGACGCGGGTTCGATTCCCGCCGACTCCACCAATCAAGACAAACCCCTCTGAATCTAGAGGGGTTTTGTTTTTTATGCAATCACCAATCGCCAAAGTGAGGTGACTTCGGCAGATCTAGCAGCATGCAAAGCATCTGTTTGATCAAAGACTTTTTTGTGTTGCGGCTTAGTATCTTCTCGCTTTTGAACTCGCAATCCTGCTTGCTCAATCCATTCCAGTAACTCCACTCTTGTGCGTAGGCCAAGATGCTCTGCAAGATCTGACAGAATTAACCAGCCCTCACCTTCGGGTAATAGATGCTCTTTAAGCCCCGCTAAAAAACCTTTCAGCATGCGGCTCTCTGGATCATAGACGGCGTGCTCTAGCGGTGAACTCGGTCTTGCTGGCAGCCAAGGTGGATTGCACACAATCAAAGCGGCCTTACCCTCTGGAAACAAATCGGTTTTCTGGATTTCAATTTGCGAAGAGAGATCCAGTCTGTCGATATTGTCTTGGGCACAAGCAATCGCACGATCATCCACATCAGTGGCAATAATTTTTTGGATATCGCGCATTGCCAAAACAACCGATAGAGCACCGGTCCCCGCACCAATATCGAACGCAAGAGAATTTGTACTGACTGCTTTTGGCCAAGATGCATTGCAAACCAATTGAATGTATTCACCGCGCACGGGAGAAAAGACGCCGTAATGCGGATGCACACAGATTGGCTCATCTCCTCTTGCCAGAATCGGCACGCCATTCTTACGCCACTCATGCGCACTAATGACCCCAAGTAATTCACGCAAGGAAATCACATAAGAATCAGCTTGCTCTCCATAAACATCAAGACAGGCTTGCTGGACATCTGGCGCTCGACGCAAGGAAATGGAATGATCCGCATTGACTTGAATCAGCAGCATTCCCAAAATGCGAGCACGCTGCGACTGGGCTAAACGATGCAGATTGAAAGTATCCAGCGGACTCTTGGTTTTCTCTTTATTAAGCTTATCAACCCTTTTAGATTTTTTAGTAGGTTTATCTACCCGCCTTACTAAGGCCTGCAAAAGTTGGCGGGCATTCTGAAAGTCGCCGCGATACAGTATTGCCGTACCCTCACACGCCAGACGGTAAGCGATATCAGCCGTTAAGGTGTCATCAGCAATCTGAATTTTTTTATGAGGGGCAATCCCATTTTCGGAGTGCCACTTGGCGGAACAGGCTTGTCCACCTTCATCCCAGTGAATCATTAAGAAACCACGAAGCGGTTGTTTTGATAATCGTCAATCGCCTGCTCTATCTCGGCACGGGTATTCATGACAAAGGGGCCATGTTGAACAATCGGTTCATGCAAAGGCAGCGCTGCCAACACAATCCATTGCGCGCCAGTAGCGCCAGCCTTCACCTTTAATTGATCGCCCTTACCAAGCACTACAGCAGCTTGCTTAGGAACGCTTTTCAGGGGTTCGCCCACTTCCAACTCGCCTTCGTAAACATAGAGAAATGCATTATGTGCCTCAGGCACAACATGCTCAAACTCTTCACCTGGGGGTAAATGCACATCTAAAAATAATGGGGCGGTAGTAATTCCCTGAATGGGACCTTGAATGATTTCGCCCTTACTTTCATAAGAGCCAGCAATCACTTTGACAGACCCGCCATTAGCCAAAGATAGCTTGGGAATATCTTCCACTTGAATATCTTGATAACCCGCTGCCTTCATCTTTTCTTTTGCAGGCAAATTAATCCACAACTGAAAGCCACGCATCGCTCCGCTCACCTGCTGAGGCATCTCCGAGTGAATAATGCCGCGCCCAGCGGTCATCCACTGCACTCCACCCGTTTTTAAATGCCCTTGATTACCGAGGTGATCTTCATGCAACATGTGGCCTTCTAACATGTAGGTCACAGTTTCAAAGCCACGATGAGGGTGGGCTGGAAAGCCAGCAACATAGTCATTTGGATCATTAGATGAAAACTCATCCAACATTAAAAACGGATCTAATCGGACTTGCTGTTGCCCACCCAAACTTCGACGCAACTTGACGCCAGCGCCATCAGATGTAGCAATTCCAGGAATAACGGTTTGAACATTACGAATCATGTCTTGCTGACTATTTACCCTTAGGCTGGCGGATGATCTTCTGGATTAACATCCAAAGCGATCAAGAAACGCGACACCATGTTGTAAGCAGCAATTACCGTAACCAATTCAACCGTATCGGTACTTCCCAATGCTTTTTGTAAGCGCTTCATTAACTCTGGATCAACTTTGATATTGCGGGTCATCTGGAAGGTTAAATCTGCCGCATCATTTTCCACTTGTGAAAATAGATTTTTCGGGAAACTGGCTTGTCCAATTAAACGCAGGCCTTGAACTTGCTCTTCGGTACCACCAGCCTTTTTAAAAGGAGGGGCATGGTGAAAGAACTCATACTCGGCACCATTGAGAACGGCCACACCACACATAGCTAACTCACGCAGCTTAGGATCCAAGGATAAGTTATTGCGAATCTCACCAATAAAATGATTCCATCCTTCTGCGATTGGCACGCTATGCAAGAGCATGCGATCTAAATTAATAAACTGACCGCCACGACGTTGACGAATCGCGGCGACCAAATCAGCAGGCTCAGCCAAATCCATTGGCTGGTAAGGAATTAAACGTTCAGTCATAAATACTTTCTCAATGTCTCAGCGCGATAACTTGCTTATTGCGCTGTTTCTTTAATATTGTTCTCAATCACAAACTTGCCCCACACAGCAATCTGTTTGCCAATGAAATCGCGCAATGCCTCAGGATTACCGGCAACAATTTCAATGCCTTGCGCCTTAAATTTATCAGCTACAGCCGGAGTCTTCAGGGCTTTTGTGATAGCGGCATTCATGGCATTCACGATAGCTGGGGGAGTCTTACCTGGTGCCAATACTGCCCACCATGCCGGCGCATTGAAGCCCGGAAAACCACTTTCCGCAACCGTTGGGACATTAGGCAATCCTGGCGCCCTTTTCGTTGTGGTGACTGCCAAAGGAATAATGCTGCCGCTCTCAATATGCGGCTTCACCAAAAACTCTGAGCCAATAGCCAGCTCAACTTGTCCACCTAATGCATCCTGCATTAAAGGACCGCCGCCACGATACGGAATATGGTTCCAATCAAAACCTGCCTGCTTTGCTAAACGAGCCATTGCAAGATGTCCTAGGCTGCCAATACCAATCGAACCATAGCTAAACTGCTTACCGGTCTTAGATAGGTCTACTAACTGCTTAAAACTCGTAATTCCCGATTTTTTGCTAGCAACGAGCACCATTGGGGATGTGCCAATTAAAGTCACAGGTGCAATATCTTTAATGGTGTCGTAGGGCAGTTTATCTTTGAGGCTTGGATTAACGCCGTGAGTATCAAACACTACTGCAAAGGTATAACCATCAGGATCGGACCGAGTCATTGCTGAAGTCCCGATCACGCCAGAAGCACCACCAATGTTTTCCACAATGACGTTTTGCTTTAGCTCAGCTTGCAGAGTTGGGGCCAAAATACGCGCCACCTGATCTACTGATCCACCGGGTGGGAATACAGCGATCAATCGTATGGGTTTTTGGGTGGGCCAAGTGCCGACTCCAGCAGTCTGGGCGCTTGCCACTCCAGATGCTCCAATCAGCAATAAACTAAACAATATGGCTTTTTTAGCCATTTTCAAGAAAATCTGCATGCCACGTCTCCTCTAGGTAAGACGACAAGATTACCACCCCTCGCAGACTGATGTTTGATAATAGAGGGTGTAGCCAATAGAGACTTAGCATGAAACCCATTTTGAACATCGCCGCGTATTTATTTGTCAGCCTTGATGGCTTAGCAGAGCTTCGCGCGAAGATGTTGGATCACTGCAATGCCCTCGAACTCAAGGGAACGATTTTGCTCACCGGCGAAGGAATCAATATGTTCCTGGCGGGCAAAGAAAAAGAGATGCGCAGCTTTTTAGAATGGCTTCGTGCTGATACTCGCTTCAAAATCATCGAAGTTAAAGAAAGTTGGTCCGATGAGCAGCCCTTTAAGAAAATGCTCATCAAACTCAAGAATGAAATTATTCGGATGAATCACCCTGCTATTCGTCCTGAAGAAGGACGTGCGAACTTCATTACCCCAAAGAAATTACAAGAGTGGCTGGATCGAGGTACTGATGACCTAGGTCGCCCGGTTGTCATGGTGGATACACGCAACGCCTTTGAGGTGGATTACGGCACCTTCGAAAACGCCCTGCACTTCAATATTGAAAAATTTACACAATTTCCTGAGGCGATTAAGGCTAAAAAAGAGGAGCTTGCAGATAAGACCTTAGTTAGCTTCTGTACCGGCGGCATTCGTTGTGAAAAGTCCGGCCTGTATATGCGGGAAATTGGTATGCAACATAGCTACCAATTAGAAGGTGGAATCTTGAAGTACTTTGAAGAGGTTGGCTCCGCGCATTACCAAGGCAGTTGCTTTGTCTTTGATGAGCGCGAAGCCTTAGAGCCCACCCTAGACTCCATACCGGCAGAGCACTCTATTCGTAAGAAGCTCAAAACCGGCTAAGGGAGTTAGGGCCGCATTAAATCGACTTACCGACCAAGGTAAAGTGCTCCACAAATGGCGGTTTAGCGAAGAATGGCCCCACAATGGCGCGCCAGTCTGCAAAGGCTGCAGAGCCCCGAAAGTCAACAGTGTGATTTTCCAGAGTATCCCAGTAAATAAATAGTAGGTAACGGGCCGGGCTTTCAATGCTGTGATTAACCTTAAAACCCTGAAACCCCTTGGATTTAGCTATCACCGTCTCCACCCCACGCAAAATAGCCTCTTCAAACTCCTTCTGCTTGCTAGGGTCGATCTCAATATCGCAATGTTCCAAAATCATGGGTTTTCCTTTATCAAAAAAAATCTGTCATAAATAGTAAAATTCACCTGTATTACAAGATTAATCTAAAAACAATAACCCGGGCCAGAGACATGTCTAATACCCCCAATCGGCAAACGCCGATTTTTTTGTCCTATTTCATTTCAGCAAGCCTAGTTTTATTGACTGGCTTAGCCAATGCGCAATCCCCGTCAAATTACCCCACTAAGCCCATTAAATTAATTGCACCAGTTGCAGCTGGTGGTGGGTTAGACAACCTTGCGCGCAAAGTAGCCGACCGACTCTCTAAGAACTTAGGTCAAACCATCATTGTGGAAAACATGGGTGGTGGTGGTGGCGCAATAGCATCCCAAGTAACTGCCAAATCTGCACCCGATGGATATACCTTGATGATTGCCTATGTTGGTACACATGGCACCAATCCAGCGGTTCGCAAGCTGCCTTACGACGCTATCAAAGACTTCACACCCATCGGGATGATTGGCGCAACACCAAATGTCTTAATTATTAATCCTGATTTACCCATTAAAAATCTTAAAGAATTTATTGACTACGCTAAGAAGAATCCTGCTAAGTTAAGTTATGGGTCTGCAGGTCCAGGCACATTGACACACCTTGGCATGGAGCAGCTCAAGTTAGCTGCGGGCATCTTCATGGTCCACGTGCCCTATCGCGGTATCGGTCCTGCTTACACTGATTTGCTAGCAGGTCAGACCCAAGCAATGTTGCCAACACTGTATGCAGCTATACCCTACCTAAAATCAAATCGAGTCAGAGCATTAGCGGTTACAGGTCAAAAACGCAGTTCCGCTGAACCCAATATCCCCACCTTTAAAGAATTAGGATTTAACGGTTTTGATGGTCAGCAGTGGTATGGAGTCGTTGGTCCAGCCAATATGCCAGAGCCCATTGTGGCTAAGCTCAATACCGAACTCAATAAAGTATTGGCCAGTCCAGAGTTCAATCAAGAGATGACAAGCGAAGCGATGACATTAATGCCAATGACGCCAACGCAATTTACGAATTACATCAAAGAAGATATTGCACGCTGGGCAAAAGTAGCCAAAGAGCGTCATATCGAAATTGAATAAACCATTCATATTTATTTAATACATTCACTACTTACTAGAAACAGGAAATCACATGTCTCAAGCTATTGCCGCAGCAGCAGATCTTAATGCCCCTCCCGTTACCAAGATCTTGGCTGAATTTGTTACCTCGCACCCAAGTCAAGGGTGGACCCCTGAAGTTGACCATGAGGCGCACCGCACCTTCTTAAACTGGCTCGGCTGTGCAATCGGCGCCGCGAATCATGAGAGCGTGGAATCTTCTTTAGCAGCCATTCGTGAATTCCAGCCAGCACCTCAAGCCAGCATTCTCGGCCGCAAAGATCGTGTTGATATGGGTGGCGCAGCCCTGATTAACGGCATCAGCTCACACACTTTTGACTTTGATGACACTCACCTTAAAACCGTGATTCATCCTGCCGGACCTGTAGCTTCAGCTATTTTGGCTTTAGGCGAACATCTCAATGCCAACGGTCGTCAAATCATTGACTCGCTGATTCTGGGTATTGATGTAGCTTGCCGCGTTGGCAATGCTATGTACCCAGACCACTACCATCGCGGTTGGCATATTACTGGCTCTACCGGCATGCTGGGTTCAGCCGCCGCCTGTTCTCGCCTGATGGGTCTTGATCTACAAAAAACCACGATGGCTCTGGGTATTGCTGCATCTCAACCCGTCGGCATGCGCGAGCAATTTGGCACGATGACAAAGCCATTTCACCCAGGTGGCGCAGCCCGTGCAGGACAACTCTCGGCACTCTTGGCCAAACATGGCTTTACTGCCAGCCCTAAAGCATTAGAGGCAGGTCGGGGTTATATGCAAACCGTTTCCACCAAATGTGACTGGGCAGAAATTGATCGCGCCCTAGGTAAATCATTTGAGATTTCATTAAACACCTACAAGCCATTTGCTTGCGGCATTGTGATTCACCCTGCAATCGATGCTTGCGCCCAATTACGCGCCCAAGGCGTTAAGGCAGATGATGTTGAGCGCATCGAATTACGTGTACATCCACTCGTACTCGAATTAACCGGCAAGAAAACGCCTAAAGATGGTCTGGAAGGTAAGTTCAGCGTGTATCACGGCTGTGCTGTTGGTTTGATTTTTGGTCAAGCAGGTGAAGGCGAATACGCTGATGACATCGTCAATCGTGCTGATGTTGTGGCTTTGCGTGCCAAAGTCAACGCAACTACCGATACTGCAATTAGCGAAGCTTCAGTCGATGTAAAAGCAATTCTCAAGGATGGTAAAGAAGTGCATGTGTTCGTGAAGAATGCCATTGGCTCCGTTGAGAACCCAATGAGTGACGCAAACTTAGAACAAAAGTTCACCAGCCTAGCCGAACCCATCATTGGCACAGAAAAAACCCGTCAACTGATTTCTGCTTTGTGGAAATTGGGTAGCGCCTCGGATCTTAAACACATTTTGAGCCTTTGCACTCCAGACTAATTTCACTAGAAAGTATTCAGTACCATGGCCCAATTACCAAACATCGTCATCCTTGGTGACTACGAACGCGCCCTGCGTCGTTTCTCCAAATGGGAAAAGCTCGAGCAACAAGCCAATCTCAAGATTCATCATGAGCCCTTGCGTGACGAGGCTTTATACGAAGCCGTAAAAGATGCGGATGCTATCGCCATCGTGCGTGATCGCTCACCATTTAACGAGGCCATGATTGCGCGCTTACCTAAATTGAAGTTCTTGATGTTTACCGGCGAACGCAATGGCACATTAGAAGCCAGTGCACTCGTCTCTAGAAATATCCCTATGGCGTGCACCCATGGTGGTCCATCAAAAGAAACCACTGCCGAATTAACTTGGGCATTGATTCTGGGTGCATCAAAGCGCTTGATAGAAGAAAATAAACTCATTGCATCTGGTGGCTGGCGCGATGAGCTATCCCTCCTGCCGATGCTCTCTGGGCAACGCCTTGGCGTAATGGGTCTAGGTGCTATTGGTAGTCGCGTTGCCCGTGTTGGTAACGCCTTTGGCATGGAAGTAGTCACCTGGAGTCCACGCATGACTCCAGAGCGGGCCGCTCTTGAAAATGCAAAGTCCGTTAGCTTAGATGAATTACTCAGCACATCTAAAGTAGTCACCATGCATTTGGTAGCCGGACCAGGGACCAAAGGAATCATTAGTGCAGATCAACTGGCTTTAATGCGCCCTGACTCTATCCTTGTGAATACCTCACGTGCAGCGCTGATCGATATGCCAGATCTTCGCAAAGCACTCACGGCCGGACGTCCAGCCCAAGCAGCAGTAGACGTCTTTGATGTTGAGCCACTGCCAGCAGACGATCCTTTGCGGAATACGCCGAACTTATTAGTCACACCTCATTTAGGCTTTATTGCTGAACCGATTTTTGAGGCTTTCTCAAACGGTATTACTGAAACTTTAGAGGCGTGGCTCGATCAAAAGCCTGTCCCCCATCCATTTAAGCCACAATAAGTTTTTCTCTTGAAGAACCTCACACCACTCCAGCTTTTTATTAGCTTTAGTAAAATTGGCATGTCTGGTTTTGGTGGCGTACTACCCTGGGCGCGTCGGACCCTGGTAGAGAAGGATCAAATTCTGACCTCAGAAGAATTCAGCGCGATTCTTGGAATCTGCCAAATCGTTCCCGGGCCAAATATCGTCAATCTTGCAGTGTGTATTGGCTCCCGATTTGGAGGGGCAAGAGGTGCTATTGCCGCAGTCCTTGGTTTGACTTTAGGGCCTATATCCATCGTCATGCTCTTGGCGCTTTTATATGAGCACTTCAAATATCTAGAGTTAGTTAAAGGCGTGTTGCGTGGCATCTCTGCTGTAGGGGTTGGACTGATTGCTTCCACGGGATTCAAAATGTTGCGTGATGAATTTAAGTATCCCGCGATGCTATTGGTGGTTTTCGTCACAATTGCAGCAGCAAGCTATTTTCATCTTGCTCTGGGGTGGGTTGTGCTGATTGCATCGCCATTAGCAATGGTACTTGCCTGGAAAAAGGCGCAGCAATTATGAGCGCTCTGATTGGTCTATTTCTAAAGCTTTCAGCTTTTTCACTGATCGCCTTTGGTGGTGTTAATGCCCTGCTACCAGTTCTCTTCAACCTAGCGGTTAATCAAGAGCACTGGATTGATGTTCAAACGTTTTCAGATTATTTTGCAATTGCCCAAGCAGCGCCAGGTCCGAATTTTATGACGGTCACCCTGATTGGCTGGCATATGCATGGTGTTCTGGGGGCATTAATTGCCACTCTTGCTATTGCCTGGCCTTCCTCCATTCTGATTTATTTTTTGCAGCGCTTCATTATGGGAATGCAAAACCCCTTGATGAAGACATCCATTCAATATGCCGCTGCTGCTTTAGCAATAGGACTAGTGCTTTCTTCTGCATGGCAAATTGCTTTGCAGATTAACCATGACTTTGCCGCCTATGCATTAACGATTGCTACGATTGCCATTACTGTTCTTACCCGCTGGCACCCCTTATATCTGATCGCCATCGGCGCAGTGCTTGGGATGCTTGGCTTAGTGTAATTTCACGGATATGATTGTTCCAATACTAGACTTGCCTAAGGAATCAATATGCGTTTATTCAAACTAGTCGCTTTGCCAATAGTGGCGCTAGCCACACTCGCAAGCCCAATCTCTAGCGCAGCACAATCGAATTACCCCAATAAACCGATCAATTTTATTGTTCCTTATGGCGCAGGCGGCGGAGCAGATTCGCGTAGTCGGCAGATTGCGCAAAAGATGAGTGTGATCTTGAATCAACCCATCATTGTGGATAACAAACCTGGGGCTGGCGGGAATATCGGTACAGAATTTATCTCCAGAGCGGCGCCAGATGGCTACACCATTGGCATGGGCAACTTTGCCCCGATGGCTGTAAATAAAACCCTCTTTGGTAATTTACGTTACGACCCAGAGGTCGACCTCACACCGATCGTTTTAATTGAAAAGGGTCCGCTAGTTTTGGTTGTCAATCCAGCATCGTCATACAAGACGGTGAAAGAGATTGTGGATGCCGCTAAGGCGAAGCCGGGTGTACTCACTTTCTCTTCTGGCGGCATTGGTGGCAGTCATCAACTCTCTGCAGAGTTATTCAAACAAAGTGCAGGGATCGATATGATTCATGTGCCATACAAGAGTGGTTCAGCAGGCCTGACAGATTTGATGGCGGGCAATGTCACGATGATGTTTGATCAAATGTACTCTGCAATGCCCAGCATTAAGGCTGACAAACTCCGCGCTATTGCCATCACTAGCAAGAAACGTTCGCCACTACTCCCCAATATTCCAAGTTTTGCTGAAGTGGGCTATCCCAAGGTAGAAGTGCTGAACTGGCAGGGATTAATTGCCCCTAAAGGGACGCCTAAAGCAATTATTGATAAGCTCAATGCCGCAGCAAATGAAGCGCTGAAAGATCCACAACTACGAGAGCTCATGCTGTCTCAAGGCAATGAAATTGGTGGTGGCACACCGGCTGATTTCGCAACACTCATCAAATCAGAATCTGCCAAGTGGAGTGCTGTTGTGAAGACAGCCAATATCAAGCCAGAATAATTTCTGGCATTGGTTTTTCTTACTTCAGGGCCTGGTAAGTCAAAATACCTAAAAAGGTAAGCACTAGAGAGCCAATCAGGTGAACTAGTGCTGTACCAAGCGCCCAAGTAATCTCACCACGCTGCATAAACGCAACTACCTCAGCAGAAAAACTTGAGAAGGTGGTGAGCCCCCCAAGAAATCCCGTAATCACCAATAAGCGCCACTCCGGAGAGAGGCTAGGATTATTGCCAAAGTACGCTACCGCAATACCAATCAAGTAACCGCCGACTAAATTTGATAGCAAAGTACCCATCGGAATCACTGCTGCAAAACCCACAGTCAAGAGATTAAAGCCGGCACGCAGGAGTGCCCCTAAGCCGGCGCCAAAAAAGATTGCAAGGATAGATAGCCACATATGAATCACTCTATTGAATAGAAAAGCTCAACATGCCAATGGAACTCATTTCGATTCCGTCAACCAATACCTTGGCATGCTCACCCTCAGACTGTAAAGCAAGCATATACAAAGCGGGCCAGTAATGCTCTGGAGTAGGTATAGACAAATGCGCCGCATCACCAACCAACTCCCAATCAATCAATGTCTCATGGTGATTGGCATTCATTTCAGATACAAAAAAATCGTTGAACTCTGTAGCCCATGGAAAAGGCTGAGCGCCGTCTTGCCAATGAATGGTTCGCAGATTGTGTACAACATTGCCACTGGCTAATATCAGGATATTTTCATCGCGCAATGGGCGCAATTGTTTGGCTAATTCGTAGTGCTCGCGAGCAGACATGGAGCCATCTAAACTTAACTGCACAACAGGGACATCAGCATCAGGGTAAAGGTATTTGAGTACGGACCAAGCACCATGGTCGATACCCCACTCGTTCTCCTCCATCACCACTGGAACACTTAATAATTCTTTTACGCGCTCAGCTAACGCAGGACTGCCTGGCGCGGGGTACTCAATATCAAACAGGGCTTGTGGGAAGCCACCAAAGTCATGAATTGTTTTTGGTTTGGGCATGGCGGTAACCCAAACACCTCGGGTAACCCAATGCGCCGAGATAACCAAAATAGCATCTGGGCGCTTGAGCGATTTACCTAAATGAGTCCAAGCCGCTGTATAGCGATTGGGCTCGAGGGCATACATAGGACTGCCATGGCCAGCAAATACTGCAGGTTGGCGATGGCTAGTCATGAATAACTGGTATTAGCCGAATACGTAACCAGTGTGCGCTGCAACTAATGCAAACAAAATAGCTAAGCTAGTAGCAGCCGCCAACATCACGATCAATGTAATGATCTTTTTGTTGATTTCTGATTTCGGTTCGTTGTGCCATTCATTCATGCTAAATCCTCGTTAAACGCATTAATTAATCCCTGAATTATCCACTATCGGCCGCGGCCAGCCTTGCGCATCATGGCTTTTCCGCCACCAAAGCCTGCTTGAGGGCGTCCACCTGGGCCTGAAGGGCCTTTTGGTGCTGCTGGACGTGCTGGCGGCTTAGCCACAACAGGTTTAGCCGGGTTTTTTGATTCAGGTTTCTTTTCGTCAGTCACAATTTGCTCCTATAGATATCATATTGCCATGATTACTGACTATTCTATCCAAGCTGTCGCCATTAATGCGATTCCCCTGATTTTTGCCATCACGATCCATGAGGCGGCCCACGGCTATGCGGCCCGTAAGTTTGGGGATAACACGGCCTATGCCCTAGGCAGGGTTAGCCTTAACCCCGCCAAACATATTGATCCGGTGGGGACCATTCTGATTCCGCTCGTACTCATTCTGACGGGATCCCCCTTTCTGGTCGGCTATGCCAAACCAGTACCAGTGAACTTTGGGCGCCTGCGTAATCCCAGAATCGACTCCATCTGGGTGGCACTTGCTGGACCAGGCTCCAATTTCGTGCAGGCACTGATTTGGCTCATTTTGCTGATAGCCCTAGTGGGCCTAGGAATAAACGAAAAATTTCTTATTTCCATGTCGCAAGCGGGTATTTCTTGGAATCTTGGCTTACTAGTCTTCAACCTATTCCCATTGCCCCCGCTTGATGGCGGACGCATTCTTGCAGGCTTATTACCTGCCCGCCAGTCCATTGCTTTAGGCAGACTAGAGCCCTGGGGATTCTTTATCGTGCTGGGCCTAGTCTTTACCGGTGTTATTGGGAGTTTGTGGATGACACCTTTAATGGCTTTCTTTGAATGGGTCATCTTGCTTCTGACCAGCCCTTTGCGCATGATTTTCTAGTGCCTGCAAGAAAGTTTGTTCTGGGATATGCTGACTCTAAGCAGCCCAAACAAACCCACGGAGACCATTCATGAAATTACGAAACATCGTTTTAAGCGCAGCAGCATTGCTCACTATGAGCGGCACTGCATTTGCCCAATTTCAAAATGCAGAAAAAGCAACAGATTATCGTCAGAGCGTCATGACCGTCATTGGCACCCACTTTGGACGCATCGGTGCCGTAGTAAAAGGTGAGGCTCCATACAATAAAGATGAAGTTGCTAAGAACGCAGCCATCGTTGCGATGATGTCTACTTTGCCATGGCAAGCTTTTGGTCCAGGTACAGAAGGTGGCAAAGCAAAATCAGAAGTCTGGTCAGAGAGCGACAAATTCAAAAGTGCTGCAGAAAAAATGCAGTTAGCTGCAGCTAATCTCAATACAGCCGCGCAATCAGGCGACTTAGAGAACATTAAAAAAGCATTTGGTGCTACTGGGCAAACCTGTAAGGGCTGCCATGATGACTTTAAGAAGAAGTAATCAAGTAACCAACCACTACCGCAATCACGCTTAGCAAGAACAAAGCTAAGCCACGTTGCAAACCTCCATCTTTGGAGGCTTGGCCCAAGTCAGTAGGTGCGTATTTCGCCTCCTCGCTTGGGTCAATTTCTTTATCGCCTACCAACATTGGCTTAATTAAATTTTCGCCTTTGATTTTTTGATAGTAGAAAATAGCCGCGAGATGCAGTGCAATCAATCCATAAATCAAACCTGAATTCGCTTCGTGAATTTCAGAGAAAATGCTCACAGCAGCTTCCGATAGATATTTAGCTAGCGGACCCTGGAAAGCAATTTCATCATCGGAAAATAAACCCGTGATCGCCTGAATCAATAAGGCCAATATTAGTGCCAATACTGATAAAGCACCTAAGGGGTTATGCCCCAAGACGGCCTTAGATTTACCACTCAAATGATTTAATAAAGTCGTTTTGCTGGGAATGAAGTTTGCAAAACGCGCATGGGTCGATCCTACTAAGCCCCACACAATTCTGAAGAGCACTAAAGTAAAAATAGAGTAGCCAAAATAGCCATGCCATTGCATTGCATTTCCGCCAATATTGACGCTGATAATGCTGCCAATGATGCAGATGACCAAGAGCCAATGAAAGAGGCGGATGGGCAAGTCCCAGATTCGAATGATTTTCTTCATACCAATAGAATAAAACACAATCCCTTAAACTGAAGGGAATTCATGAAAACCAGCAAAGCCTTTCGAACCCTGTTGCTCTACCGCATTGGCGCAACTCTGAGCTATCAAATCATGATGGTCGCAGTTGGGTGGCATCTTTACGAGATTACTCACAGTGTTATTTCGCTTGGCCTCATTGGGCTTGCTGAGCTTGTTCCTTATTTTGCCTTGGCGCTTTACTCAGGGCATGCGGTTGATCACTACTCGCGCAAGCTGATTTCCGCAATTGCATCGACCATCCACATTCTGGTGGCTTTGTTTTTGACTGCGATTGCATTGGGCTGGCTATCTCCGCCAGTACCGTTGATCTACACAGCTGTTGGCTTGATTGGCGTCGCAAGAGCCCTACTGCGCCCCTCCTATCAAGCGCTCTTTGGGCAAATTATTCCGCGCGATCAGCTCACCAAATACATGGGTTATGCAAATGCCTCTTTTCAAATCTGTGTAGTTGCAGGCCCTGGACTGGGTGGCCTCATGATTGGCTTTACCAGCCTGACTTGGACCTATGCCCTAGCCGCCGTTTGCGGCCTCGTCAGCCTTTATGGGGTAACACTGATCAAAGCGCAGCAAGAGAAATCCTCAAATCAACCCACCCACTTCTTAAAAAGCTTCATGGAGGGGTTTGACTACGTTAAAAAACATGACCTGATCCTGAGCACTATGGCGCTCGATATGTTTGCAGTGCTGTTCGGAGGAGCGGTATCCATTCTGCCCGCCTTTGTTAGCGAGATCTTGCATGCCGGACCTGAAGTACTGGGGATTCTGAGGGCTGCACCTGCTGCTGGCTCGGTATTGATGGGTCTTTACTTGGCTAGTCACCCAATCCTCAGTGACTCTGGCAAATATCTTCTGCTATCCGTTGCAGGGTTCGGTTTGGCGATAGTGGGATTTGGTTTGTCCACAAACCTTTGGATTTGTGCATTCTTCCTGTTTATCTCGGGCTGCTGCGATTCGATCTCCGTAGTGGTTCGCAGCAGCATTGTGCAATTGACCACTCCAAATCACATGCGCGGTCGCATTAGCGCCATCAATGGGATTTTTATTGGCTCATCAAATGAATTGGGCGCCCTAGAGTCTGGCATTGCTGCCAGCCTCATGGGTCTTGTGCCATCCATTATTTTTGGTGGGATTGCAACCATAGGTATTGTTTTGATTACCTATAAGTTGGCGCCTCATCTACGCAAATTTCACATCCAGGACATTACTTAATTTCTGGCAACTCTTTCTGAATGAGTTTCAAACCAGCGCGCAACAAACTGTCATAACGCTTACGCTCTGCCTTGATCGTCTCGGATGTCCAAGGAAAAAATCCTTCTCCGGTTTTCATACCCAGCTTACCGCTAGCCACTCGCTCACTCAAACACTTAGCAATATTAGGAGAGTTATTCAGTGATGGGTAAATACTTGCGCCCGCAGCGCCATGGACCTCAAGTCCCGCATGATCACGCTGCATCACAGGACCGGCAGCTAAGTATCGGAAGCCAAAACCAAAGCGCACCGCCTTATCAATATCTTCAAGACTTGCTATGCCAGCATCAACCATGGCAAATGCTTCACGAGATAAGGCATGTTGTAAGCGATTAGCCAAGAAACCTGGCAAGTCTTTCTTTACGGTGACGGGCACCATGCCGCACGCCGTCATCAAACGTGACAAGCTCTCACCGACCATGGGAGAGGTCTTCTCACCATAAACTACTTCAACGCAAGGCACCAAATGCGCTGGCATAAAAAAGTGTAGGCCAATCATTCGTGCAGATGTTTTTAACCCCTTGGCAATTTCGCTGATCGGAAAGCTAGAGCTGTTGCTTGCTAACACAGTCTCAGGTTTAGCAAGCTGCTCGAGTTTTGCAAAGAGTTGTTGCTTGATATCGACCCGCTCAGGCACGCACTCAATTACTAAGTCAACATCAGACCAATCCACCTCTTCAAGCGTACCGGCAACCGATAACAAATGCGTACGATGTTCATACCCCAAATCGGCCAAGGTATTGGCAAAATAATCCGGTAACAGGGCACGTCGCTCCGTTGTGAGTTCAACCACTTGAACAGCACAGCCACCACGAGCGCATACAGCTGCCACGTCAGCACCCATGGTGCCGCCTCCTACAATCACTACCTTAGTTTCAGCTGGGGTAAACAACATCTCGATTTCTCCTAAAAGAGGTAAAAGTGAATTACAAATCCACTTACAATGTGAACATTATTTCAATAAAAAAGTAAGTGAGACATGATCCCAGTCAATTCGGTACTGCAGGTCGGATATTTCCCTGACCTCATGCAGGCGGAAATTAATCGCCGCTTTAGCCCTACCTGCCTCTTAGATCCTAATGCACCGGCACCGGTAGGTAATTTCCAAGCCATTTTGGTACGCTCCAATACCAAGCTACCTGAAGCCCTGGTCAAACAAATCCCCAGCATGCGTCTGGTGACGACCTGCGGAGTAGGTTACGACAACCTGCCCTTAGGCTACCTTAAGGAAGCAGGCATTAAAGCCACCAATACCCCTGGCGTCTTAAATGATGCAGTCTGCGAACTGGCTATCGGCATGATGTTCGGCCTCATACGTCGCCTACCTCAATCCCAAGAATTCCTGAAAAGCGGGGAGTGGTCTAAAGGACTCTTCCCCTTAACCACCACTCTGGCCGGCAAAAAGGTCGGTATTTTAGGTATGGGGCGAATCGGGCAAGATCTCGCAAAACGGCTTGAGCCCTTTAAGGTAGAAATCATCTACAGCGGCCCCTCTAAAAAACCAGTGCCATACCGCTTCATCGCCAATGTGAAAGATCTGGCAAAAGAATCAGACATTCTGTTCTTAGCTTGTCCTGCCAGCTCAGCCACCGACAAAATCATGAACACGGAAATTTTGGAGGCGCTTGGCCCCAGCTCTTTCTTGATTAATATTGCCCGCGGAAGTGTCGTAGATGAGCAGGCACTTTTATATGCACTGCAGCATAAAAGAATTGCTGGTGCTGCGCTTGATGTGTTCGACAATGAACCCAACCCGAATCCAGCCTTCCTAAGCCTAGATAATGTTCTACTAACGCCACATATTGGCAGCGCCACTTCGGAAACCCGAATAGCCATGACCAACTTAGCCGTAGATAATTTAGAAGCCTTCTTTAACCAACAGCCACTTCTTACTGAAGTACCAAATTAACCTGGAGTTAGCATGACCATCACTTTGCACCCTTCTACATTGCCAGCAGTTCTTTCCCCTGTACTGACGCCTTTCAATGCAGACGGCAGCCCCGATAACAAGGCTCTACTAAAACAATGTCAGTGGCTAGAAGCAAATGGCGTTGGCCAAGCAGTGTTTGGCACAAACTCAGAAGCGAACTCCATGTCTGCTCGCCAAAAAATCAGCACATTAACAGCGCTGATTGAGGGCGGACTCAATCCCGCTCATATGATGCCTGGCACTGGAGCAACATCAATCGATGGCACAGTCAACATGACTAGTCATGCAGTTAACCTCAAATGCGCTGGCGTATTAATGTTGCCGCCCTTCTATTACAAAGATATTACCGATGATGGTCTCTTTGCCTATTACTCTGAAGTCATTCAAAAAGTGGGTAATGCGGCATTACAGGTCTACATTTACAACATTCCGCCTGTTACCAAAATTACTTTGAGCCTCTCTTTGTTAGAGCGCTTGGTAAAAGAGTATCCAAATACAGTAGTAGGTATGAAAGATAGCTCTGGTGATTGGGCTTACACCGAATCCGTTATTAAACTCTTGGCTCCATCTGGCTTCCGCGTCTATGCTGGCAGTGAAACTTTCTTAATGCGCACTTTACGCGCTGGCGGTGTTGGTTGCATCTCTGCAACAGCAAACGTTAATCCAAAGGCTATTGCAGATCTAGCAGCAAATTGGCAGGCAGCTGATGCCGATCAAAAACAGGCTGACTTAGACAAAGTGCGCGCCGTGTTTGCCCAGTACCAAATGATTGCCGGCATGAAAACTGCTGTTGCGCATTTCAGCAAGAATTCTGAATGGCTTAGAGTGCGTCCGCCGCTCATGCAGTTGAATGCAGATCAACAAGCTAAATTATTAAGCGAACTTCAAAAAATCAACTTCAGCATGCCCGGCCTTTAATTAAGACTCAATCCAATAGGAGACACGAGAATGAAATTTATAAAAATGATTGCTCTATCGCTTGCCCTGCTGTGTGGTGGCGCGCAAGCCCAAAATATTTCTATTGCGACGGGTGGTACAGGCGGCGTTTACTACCCAATGGGTGGCGGCCTTGCATCAGTACTCTCCAGTAAAGTTCCTGGCATGTCTGCAACCGCTGAAGTGACTGGCGGATCAGTAGACAACCTGAACCTGATTGGTACCGGTAAACCATATGTTGGCTTTTCAATGGCCGATGCTGCAAAAGATGCGCAGGTTGGTGACGGTAAATTTGCTGGCAAGAAAGTAGATCTTCGTACCCTCCTAGTGCTGTATCCAAACCTCATGCACGTTGTGACGGTTGATGGCACAGGCATTAAGACCATGAAAGACCTTAAAGGTAAACGCATTAGTACAGGCGCTCCTGGAAGTGCTACTGAAGTCATGGCATTTCGCCTACTTGAATCTGCCGGCCTTGATAAAGATAAAGATGTTAAACGCGAGCGTTTGAGTGTTGCCGAATCAGTCAATGCTGTGAAGGACCGCAAGATCGATGCCTTCTTCTGGGTTGGCGGCTTGCCAACTGCAGCTGTCACGGATTTAGCAAATAGCCCTGGCATGAAAATTGTGATGGTCGATACTACCGATGAAATTCCTGCCATGAATAAGAAATACGGCAATTTATATTTCCCAACGGTCATTCCCAAAGCTACCTATAGCGGCATGGCTAAGGATAATAAGGTGGCAGCTGTAGCAAATATTTTGGTAGTCAATGCCAATATGTCTGATGCCGATGCTTACAAAATTGTAAAAGCCATCTTTGATAACAAGTTAGAGCTGGTTCGTACTCACCAAGAGTATATGAATGTCAATCTTGAGAATCAAAAACAAAAATCTACCCCAATTGACTTTCATGCGGGCGCTTTGAAGTTCTTTAAAGAAAAGAATGTCAAGGTAAATTAAGCATCTCATTAAGGGGTGACTGAGTTCACCCCTTAATCTTTCTAGCCAAGCTGTGTAGTGCAAATAAATATATAAATAAAAATAGGTTGAGACATGAGTCAGAACGTGATTGATAACGAAACACAAGAAAAATTAGACGCCTTTATTAAGCAAGAGGAAGGTGACTCTAACGACTACAAGGGAGTATTGGCTAAATTCATTACCCTCGTAGCTGTTGGCATGTCTTTGTTTCATCTCTATGCTGCCTACTCTATTGTTCCAACCCAACAACTTCGGGTTATTCACGTTGCCCTAGTTCTATTTTTAGTATTTCTCAGCTTTCCAATTGCGCACCGCTTCAGAAACCGCTTAATGTGGTGGGATGTTTTATTCGCCATCGGCTCAGTAGCAATCGCTTATTACATTCTCAGTGGTGGTGACGACTTCTCCGATAGAAATACCGCTCCCAATCCAACTGACGTCATTGTTGGCTTAGGTCTCATTCTATTAATCCTCGAAAGCGTCCGCAGAACCAATGGCATGATCTTGGTTGGCGTGACTGGTCTGTTTTTGGCCTACGCCTTATTTGGTAACTACCTGCCTGCCCCATGGACCCACAAAGGTTACGGTCTCGATCGTCTAGTGGGTTATATGTATATGACGCTTGAGGGCATCTATGGAACGGCTGTCGATGTTTCTGCAACCCTCATTATTCTGTTCACGATCTTTGGTGCCTTCTTACAATTTACAGGCGCTGGAAAATTCTTCATCGACTTTTCGTTTGCTGCAATGGGCGGAAAATCTTCAGGTGTTGGCAGAACGATTGTTCTATCTTCATTCCTCATGGGTGGACCATCAGGCTCTGGAGTAGCTACCACAGTGACCGTGGGTTCAGTTGCAGCCCCGATGCTGGAAAAAGTCGGCTACGAGAAGAATGCAGCTGGTGGTTTATTGGCTGCCGGGGGCTTAGGCGCCATTATTTCCCCGCCAGTACTGGGTGCTGCCGCATTTTTGATTGCGGACTTCCTGAAGATTTCATATTTAGATGTATTGCTGATGGCAACGATTCCAACCATCCTCTTCTATCTCGGCTTATTTGTGATGGTGGAGATTGATGTTCGCAAATACGGCATGAAAAACATTCATTTCGATGCAGCTGAATCAGCTTGGCAGCTTACTAAAAAATACTGGTTCCACTTTTTCTCGCTGATCTCGATTGTTGTCTTCATGATGTTTGGTTTCTCACCTGTCATGTCGGTATTCTGGGCAACCGTGGTGTCTGCGTTTTCTAGCATGTTGCGCGAAGATACCGCCATCATTCCTTGGGCTTGGTTCAAAGGTAAGGAACCTATCTTGAGTGGTTTATATCATTCCAACCTGACTAAGGCGCTGGCATCGGGCTCCACTGGTGTGCTTGCCATTGCCGCCACTTGCGCAGGCGCCGGCCTCATTGTGGGAACAGTTACCCTCACAGGCTTGGGCCTCAAATTCAGCTCTATCGTGATTCAATATGCGGGTGGCTCACTCTTACTGACGGCTATCTTTACCTCGCTTGTAGTATGGGTTGTGGGCCTCGCCGTGCCAGTAACCGCCTCGTACATCATCTGCGCCGTGATCGCAGCTCCAGCCTTGATTAATTTGGGCGTACCGGCATTTGCAGCCCACATGTTTATCTTTTATTACGCTGTTCTGTCAGAGGTATCCCCTCCAACCGCGCTCTCTCCATTTGCCGCAGCGGCAATTTGCAAAGGCAATCCCTATAAGACAACCTTGCAAACCTGGAAATATGTCGCCCCTGCAATCTTGGTGCCATTCATGTTTGTGCTCGACAAGTCTGGTGTCAGCCTCTTATTGATGGGGTCGACAGATGCACTGGCTCAAGCTGATTGGATGCAGATTGCTTGGATCTCATTTACCGCGGTTGTCGGCATCATTTGCTTGGCAGGCGGATTACAAGGCTGGTTTATTGAGAAAACCAAGATCTATGAGCGTATTTTGATGGTAGCTTCTGGTGTCGCCTTGGCATACCCGTCCACCGAAGCAGATCTCATTGGCTTCATTGGATTTGGGCTCGTACTTATCACCCAAATCATGAGACACATCAAGTTAAAACCAACAGCCGCTTAATTGAACAAGCAGTTTAATCAGCAGTTATTGGCTTTGGTCTTGCTGCATTAAGTCTTATTGCATTAATCTAATTTGATATTGGACTTCTCCATCACTCGCTTCCAGCGGGTGATGTCTGAGAAATATAAATCACTAAAGCGTGCTTGATTTAGTGGCGCAATTTGTACGCCGGCTTTAATGAAGCGGTCTTTCATTTCTGGGGTATCCAATACCTTAAGCACTCCAGCAGTTAGGGTGCTCATTACATCTTTAGGTGTTCCTGCAGGCACAAAAACGCCTTGCCACAAAGCCATATCGTATTCAGTAACCCCAGACTCCAAGATTGTTGGTAACTCAGGGGTGCCGCTGAAGCGATGCTTGCTAGTCACTGCCAGCGCGCGAACTTTATCAGCCTTGTACAGCGGATAACCCACTGGCATTCCAGCGAAATAGAAATCGATTTGACCGCCAAGTACATCAGTCGCCGCAGGAGAGCCGCCTTTGTAGGGCACATGAATAGCCTGGGTATTGGTCAAGGATAGAAATAGTTCACCAGCCATATGGTCCGAATTACCAATCCCTGAAGAAGCAAAACTCCGCTTACCTGGATTAGCTCTTAAATCAGCAAGCAATTCAGCAACATTTTTGATGGGCGAATTATTATTCACAATCAGAATATGCGGTGTAGCAGAAACACCTACCACTGGAATCAAATCCTTCATGCCATTGAATGGCAGTTTAGGATTGGCAGCAACGTTAATCGCTAAGCCATTTTGCGCAAACAGTATGGTGTAGCCATCAGGCGTAGCTTTGGCAACCGCATCAGCCGCTATGCTGCCGGCAGCCCCTCCACGATTCTCAACAATGATGGGCTGTTTCAATAGCAGACTAAGGTCCTGTGCAACCATGCGGCCAACAATATCGGTTGAGCTGCCAGGCGCATAACCAATTAACATCTTGATCGGCTTATCGGGATATGCGGCAAAGCTTGAGCTTGCAGCAACTGTGAAAGCGGTGGCAATAATGATTCGACGACTCAGCGCCGCAAGGGATGACAACTTCATTTAAGTCTCCTATTACTTTTTTATAATGTGTTGTTGCAACTTTATAGAACTAGCTTATCAGCTTCTCGAGTCTTTACAAAGCCAAAGCTGGGATGCCCCACTCAGTAGCGCAGGCATTGAGACTGGCAAGCAATTCAGAGGAGATCGGAATGCCCTCTTTAGTACGTTTAGCAGAACTAGCTGCAGCACCCTCACCAGGTATATGAATGCGCTCAACCCCCGGCAACTTAGTCGAATTGGCAATATCTTCGACCACCTTAGTCACCCGCTCTAAAAATAAATCGACATCTCCAAAAGCAGATGGGTCTACTGCAATTACAACTTGTCCTGTATTGGTTATCAGGTCGTGGTGTGCATTGAAATCAATCGTATCCTTGCCGGCAGCAGCACCATTTAAAGAACCCGCCAGCAAGCTCACCATCAAAGCTAAACCGTAGCCCTTGTAATCCCCAATCGGCAACAAGGAGCCCTCACTAGAGCGCTGTGGATCCGTCAAGGGCTTGCCCTGCTTATCCATCATCCAGCCTTCGGGCATTTGCTCACCCCGTTGAGCGGCTAGTTTCACCTTCCCGTAAGCAGCAACCGTCGTCGCCATATCCAACAAAACAATCGGGCGATTTTTGGCGGGCACCGCAATCGCAATAGGATTGGTCGATAGAAGTAAATCGATACCACCCCAAGGGGCCATATGATTCGCATTGCCAACCGCCATATATATCCCGACCAGACCGGCTTCGGCGATCATGCGCACATAAACAGAGGCAGCGCCTGAGTGGTTGCCATGGTGACTACCAATCCAAGCAACTCCGAATTGGCGTGCACGTTCTACAGCAAGCTCTACTGATTTGGCCATCACTAAATGACCGAGTGCGTTATCTCCATTGAGCAAACCTGATGCACCACGATCTTTTTCTAACTCAATCTTGGGATGCAGATTGGCCCCACCAGCTTTAATCCGTTTCATATAAGCAGGCAAGCGGAAGATGCCGTGGCCATCTGCACCAGCCAGATCGGAGCGCACCATTAACTTACCCACTTGCTGTGCGTCATCTGCAGGAACGCCTGCCGCACAAAGTACTTGGGCAATAAATGCTTCTGCTTTTGCTACAGAAATGGTTTTGACTGTACTCATCTTATTTATGCAATCTTGGTCCAGGCCGCTTTACCGGCATATTTTTTAATGGCAGCTTCATCAAACTCAAAGCCCAGGCCAGGGGTTTTGTGCAAAATCAAATCACCATTTTTAAAGGTTAACTGCTTGTTAATCAGCCTACGGAAATTGAGCACTTGATCGTCCAAGAAGAACTCCACAAAACGCGCATTAGGTGTTGCTGCCACCAATGGTGCGTGCAAATCATGCATCCAGTGTGGGCAAACCGTAATGCCCTTGAGGTCTGCATAAGCAGAGATACGACGCCACTCAGTAATGCCGCCGCATACCGCTGCATCTGATTGCAAAATTGCTACGCCGCCAGCGTCAATCAATTCTCTAAAACGCCAACGCCCTGCTTCCATCTCACCAGTTGCCACATTGATGTTGGTTTGGCGAGCTAAGGCAGCATGTAAATCAATCGCATCTGGAGAAAACGGTTCTTCAATCCAGTAGGGGTTATAAGCTTCAAAGCGTCGAACATACTCAAGAGCAGTCGGTAAATCTCGCCATGCATTATTTGCATCTAGAGTCAGCAGAACATCTTCACCAACCGCCTGACGAGCAGCTTTCACGCGCGCCTCTTCTTCGCGAGGAGATAAGCGGCCCACTTTCATTTTGACAGCCTTAAAACCCTGCTTCACATAAGACTCCATCTCCTTACCTAACTTCGCAGGCGTCTTACCTTCTAGGTAGTAGCCACCACTCGCATAAGCAGGCACACGATCATCCACGACAGAACCCAGGTAGTGATGCAAAGGCAGTTTTGCGGAGCGCGCATTGAGATCCCACAGTGCCGTATCTAAAATAGAGATGCCACGCATGACAGCGCCTGTTCTACCTTGCAAAATGGATTCGTTGTACATATCCATCCACAAGCCTTCACTGCGATGACTATTTTGGCCAATCAGTTTTGGTGCTAGCAGTTGCTCAACAGCAACTTTGGCGATATCGCCACCTGCACTGCCAACATAGCAAAAGCCAATACCTTCATTGCCATCTTTGCCGCGCACCTTCACAAGACAATAATGGCGCTCAGAGACGGTCCGAGTTGAGAATGAAGTGACCTTATCCAAAGGCACTGCAACAGAGGCAACTTGTATGGACTCGATGATAGGCATATGGGCTCCTTAATTCAAAAAATGATTGTATCTAGAATTTAAATCATCGGAGCATTCCTAAATAAGGAATAATTCAGGTTCAAACTAATTTGGTTAATGGAATAGATATGAGCAAAGTCGTCGTAATTGGCACAGGCACAATGGGCGTTGGTATCGCAGCTGGATTTTTGGCATATGGCGCAAAGACGATTATTCTCGGCCGCGATCAAGCTAAGGCTGATGGCACCTTTAAAGCAGTTCAAGCATGTGCTGATGCGATTGATCTCAAATGGCGCGATCTTGGTGGGCAGTTGATTGGCGGAACCATCGCGGGATGGAGTGATTGGGCTGATACTGACTTTGTCATTGAAACTGTTTCAGAACGCATGGATCTTAAAAGGGAATTGTTTGCGGATTTAGATAAACGCGTTCCAGCTCATGTTCCGATTGGTAGTAATAGCTCAGGCTTCCCGATTAGCGATATTGCAAAAGGACTTACTACCGCGAATCGCATGTTCAATGCACATTACTTCATGCCAGCCCACGTAGTTCCACTCGTAGAAGTGGTGCTAGGTGAAAAGTCTGATCCAGCCTTGGCCGAGAAGGTGTGCGAGTTCTATCGCGCCCACGGCAAAAAACCTGTTTTGGTTAAAAAAGATATTCCTGGATTTTTAGCGAATCGCATTCAGCACGCCTTGATGCGTGAGGCGCTTTCGCTCGTTCAAGAAGGCATCGCCACTCCTGATGACATTGATACTGCTGTTCGCTACAGCTTTGGCTTTCGCTATGCCGCAGTCGGTCCGATGACTCAAAAAGAAATTTCGGGCTGGGAAGGCATGACATTAGCTGCCGAGGTTATCTACCCATCTCTCTCCAATATCACTGCCCCTCCCGCCTGTGTGATGGATTTAGTGAAGGCTGGTAAGAGCGGTATCGCCAAAGGCGAAGGCTTTAAGAAGTGGCCAGCTGACGAAGCTGCGAAGGTGAAGCAGAACTACGAAATTCGTCTAAAAGCAGCCTTCGAAGTTCTCAAACTGGCTCCAGACGAAAGTTAATAAAGTACCAAGCTAATACACCTAAGGGGTGTAGGTCATATTGCTGCGATACAGCATAAATATCTGGGGCGGGGCTCACATTATTAGATAATTAGCCAGTGAAATTACATGTGAACCACTTCAAACTCCTCACTAGAGGAAAGTTGATCTTTGTCAGCGCCTCTTTTTGCATCTCTTTGTTTGCGGCAGTTCAATTTCCAAATCTAGGACTGATGGGCGAAAGCCAAGCTCAAACAAGTAAAACGGCCGAGAAAAAAGCTCCCCAGATTCGTCAAAAGGCCACCATATCTAGCAATAAATCTGTGGGCTTTAAAGATCCCACTGCTGGCAAGTCATCGAAGTCCAATAGCCTGAACCCCGAACTCTTTAAGCGCAAAGATGCTAATGAGTTTGTTGGCGATACTGCCGGCAATCTGGATTACCGAGTGCAACGGGGTTGCTATCGCCGTAGCTTTAGCGAAAGTAATTTGCCAGCTAATTTGGGTATCGATAACCCCCAGTTTTCAGAGTTCTTCAAAAATCAAACCAGCAGTTTCTTTGATCGCATGCGTGGGAATTGCATTCCATATGCGCTTGCTTTAGGAAGCCGCAATCGCTTTGATTCTCTGAGCATCATGAATGGCCAAACTCAGGATGGCAAAACGGAGATTTGGACTTTTACTCCATCTTCCGCTGGCGGCTTCTTGGTGCAACAAGACTATCTAAGAGATGAATCTAAGCGCTATACCGAAATTGAACTTTCTTTAAGAGATATTCTTTACGATCCTCGAAAAGTCGGCGACAAGTTACCAGTAGAGCTTGTATGGGAACTGAATTCACTGATTAAACAAATCTACCCAGAAGATAGCAACTCACTAGAAAACACCAACAGCGTCGTTCGCTTGCTGGTCGACTTCGGAGATCGTGATCATTGGGCTCAAATTTGGGCCGCTGAAATTCTAGATCCAAGTAATAAGGAAGTATTTGCTAGTGCGTTCTGGCTCGAGCGAGATGACATTCCCGGCGGCTTCTTTACTGGTAGCGGAGAAGCCATTGAACGCGCCTTCTGGACTAACCCTCTGAGCTATCGACGCATCTCGCGCGGAGTTGGCAATGTTCCAGTCTCTCGCAAGAAACCGACTAAGATTGCTGCCAATACCAATGCCACAGCCCCTGTAGCCCTACCCCAGCAACGCTACCGCGCCCATATGGGAATTGACTATGCAGCGCCTATCGGCACACCTGTATTTAGCGTAGCAAATGGCAAAGTGGTTCATCTTGGCTATAACGGCGCCTTTGGTAATCTCATCATCCTTGAGCATGACGGAGGCTACCGAACGTATTACGCCCACTTAAGTAATTACAACGTTGAATTGGATTTAGGTAACGAAGTTCGACGTGGTCTTGAGATTGGTTATGTTGGATCTACTGGCAGATCTACGGGCCCACACCTTCACTTTGAACTTAGAAAAGATGGGGTATATGTAGACCCATACTCTCCGCGCATGCAATTGGATTTGTGGTCAATGCGCGATAACGAAAGTGGTCAGCTCACCCGAGAAATTTTACTACTGGGAAGTCCGCCGAAGCTTTGATCAAGTGCAAAGTTCAGTAATGGCTAGGTAAAAAAATAGGGTCCTCATGGACCCTATTCTATTGAGACACGGCAGCAATCATCCAAGCACTAAAACAGGCAACTTAGAGTGCACAATGACTTCGTGAGTTTCGCTACCTAAGAGCATGCTCTTAATGCCAGTACGCTTATGTGAAGCCATCACGATGACATCCACTTTTGCTTTTTTAGCGCCGTCCAAAATGCCTTCAGCCAAATTTGAAGTCTTGATATGCAGTGTCTTCGCTTTTACTGAACCGAGTTGCGTTTGTGATTTTTTGAATACATCTGCCGCAAATGCATCACAGGCCTTGGTATGTTCTTTTGCACTAATGCCGTAAGCCATAGTGCTATCAGAGTAGACCATTGGAGGCAATGGATCAGATACATAAACCAAAGTCACTGCAGCACCATCAGCCTTAGCAAGCTCGGCAACCTTTTTTAAAGATTTCTTGCTGACGTCAGAACCATCTACAGGCACTAATAAATGCTTAAACATATCAACTCCCTTTAAATTGAACTACTTCATCACTCTTTCCATCATAATACTGAATATCAAGCTATAAAAGTACAAAGGGTAAAAATTGCTCCGGTATTTATTGGTCTATCTCACGTTTCTATTTAGCCTTCTTGCGATTGATTTAATCTGGCTTCTAGGAATCGCTAAAAACCTCTATCGCGACGATATGGGCGATCTGATGGCGAATGAGCCTAAACTTTGGGCTGGCCTGTGCTTCTATCTTTTGTATGCACTTGGCGCGTGTATTTTTGTTGTCATTCCAGCCTTGTCAAAACAATCCTGGCTTTACGCATTACAGTACGGCGCACTGTTTGGTCTGTTTTGCTATATGACTTACGATCTCACCAACTTAGCCGTGATTCGTGATTTTCCAACGCGCTTAGCATTCGTTGATATTGCTTGGGGAAGCTTGGTCACCGCTGTAGCCTCTAGCCTTGCCTATTGGATAGGTAATCGAGTCTCCTAAATCGGCAGACAATCCCTAGATGATCTTTGAGCCAAAAATTCTCAGCTGCTTTAAGGGTTATAACCGCACACTTTTTACTAAGGATGTCTTTGCGGGTCTTACGGTTGGTGTAGTTGCTCTACCACTGGCTATGGCGTTTGCAATCGCCAGTGGCCTCAAACCAGAGGCAGGTATTTTTACCGCTATTATTGCCGGCGGACTCATCTCACTACTGGGTGGCAGTCGCGTACAAATTGGTGGTCCTGCTGGCGCTTTCATTGTGATTGTGTACGGTATTGTCGACCGCTATGGTGTGGCCAACCTATTACTAGCCACCGCCATGTCGGGCGTATTTCTGTTTGCCATGGGACTACTTCGCCTTGGCACTCTAGTGCGATTCATCCCCATTGCCGTCATTATTGGCTTTACTAATGGCATTGCCTTCCTAATTGGACTGTCTCAGATTAAAGATTTTTTTGGTCTAGCTATCCCAAAAATGCCAGCCAACTTCTTTGGCAGTATTCAAGCGCTTTATAGCGCAGCCGATACAGTGAATCTGATTGCGCTCGCTTTAGCAACAGGAAGTCTATGCTTGCTAATCATCTGGAGGAAATTTCAAAATCATCTAGGCTGGTTAAGTCACCTACCAGGTACTGTAGCGGCAATGGTGCTAGCAACCATCATGACATCGATGATGGATCTTCCTGTGGATACGATTGGTAGTCGTTTTGGGGGCATACCTTCCGGTCTCCCCCATTTTCAATGGATCCCTGTGAGCTGGGACACAGCACAATTTGTCATCATGCCCGCCCTCACCCTTGCCTTACTTGGCTCGATTGAATCGCTACTCTGCGCCAGAGTGGCTGACGGCATGATCCATGCTCGTCATGAGCCAAACCAAGAGTTAATGGCGCAAGGCATTGCCAATTTAGTGAGTCCGTTCTTCGGCGGCATGCCAGCAACCGGAACAATTGCTAGAACGGTAACCAATGTGCAAAGCGGTGGCAGCACACCGATTGCGGGTATCGTGCATGCACTCACTCTGCTACTAGTCATTTTATTTGCAGCACCTCTCGCAAAGAATGTGCCACTAGCTAGTCTTGCCGCCATTCTGATGTACGTCGCCTGGAATATGGGTGAGTGGAGTAAGTTTTTTGATTTGAAACAATTCCGTCTCGCTTATCGATTCACGATGCTGTGTGTCTTCGGGTTAACAGTGATTCTGGATTTGACAGTGGCAGTGGAGATAGGTCTGCTGCTTGCATTTATCACTTTCATCTACCGAATTTCTAGTCTGTCTCGTTGCGAGCCTGCTGATCTGAAAGATTTTCCAGTCCTAGAAAATCGAGTAGGGAAAATTGATGCCTACCGTATCTATGGCGCTATATTTTTTGGCGCAGTGCAGTTGCTAGAAAGCATAGAGAAAAATTTACCGAGCGAAACTTTAATACTCGACTTAAAAAATGTGATCTACGTGGATGCGTCCGGCATGGACACCATTATGGAATTGAAATATCTATGCGATGCTGCCGGCATTAAATTGATTATTTGTGGCTTAGCTCACCAGCCTCATGATGTGGCTGAACGCAGCGGCTTATTAGAAAAGCTAAACGCCGATTGTTTATATCCTGATCTCAGTTTAGGTATTCAGGCAGCAACCAAGTCCTTCTAAGAAAAACAAAAACCACCCTTTAATAAAGCTTCAGGCAAAACCCAAGCTCGATAAAGCCCAAATCCTCCAGCCATCAAAAACAGGGCAGCAGACAAATACCGCACCCAAGCGTAATGACCAAACTGAGTCAAAGCTGCTGAAAATTTTGAGATCAGCAATAGGTTCGGCAATGTGCCCAAACCAAAGGCCAGCATTAAGGCGGCACCAGTCAATACGTCACCCGATAGAAAAGCCAAGGGAAGGACGCTATAGACCAGGGCACATGGAACCAAGCCCCAGAGCATCCCACTAAACCACCGCGAGGGGCGACTAGCCATTTGCCCAAAGTAACGGGCCCAATAGCTTGCTATTTTTGCCCCAAACCACCTACCTGGAGAGGCCTGAGTGGCTCGCCGCCTCCATAAGAGACGAATCCCCATCCACACCAAAATAAGGGCAGTAAAGGCGTATAGAGGGCGCTGGAGAGGGATAAGGTCCTGTTGCCAGATAACCGCCCCCACCCAAGCAGCTAGGGCCCCAAGGAGCATATAGGTCGTCAAACGTCCTAAGTGCATGATTAATTGGAGGAAAAAGAGTTCTGACCGACTGTTAATGCGAGCTGAAACCACGGCTGGGCGCTCTATTGCAGCCGCAATACCACCACACATCAGGGCGCAGTGCCAACCACTCACCAAGGAGCCCAAAAAAATGGCCAATAGGAGGCTTACCGTCAGCATTGAGGGGCGATAAAACAGGGAAGAAAAGGCTTAGTAATCACCCCAATAGAATAAACTGGTCTCATAATTAGACCCAATATGAATTACACGACCTCAGACTCCCCAAACAGCAAATGTTCAGTTTGCGTTTTAGGGCAATTTTGTCTACCTGTTGGTCTAAGCGCTATCGACGTCAGCAGAGTTGATGCACTAGTCAAAGAAAGAGTTCATCTACAAAAAGGTGAAAGTCTCTATCGCCATGGTGATCCGCTCAGCGCTGTTTATAGCGTTCGCTTTGGCACCCTGAAAACTGAATACTGCCTCCAGGATGGTCGCCAACAAGTGATCGGCTTTCATTTGCCTGGTGAGATCTTAGGTTTAGACGGTATTGGTGAAAGTCAATATCAATCAGACGCAATTGCGCTGGAAGAAAGTGAAGTCTGCATCATTCGCTATGATGCTTTTGAAGATTTAGCCCAACAGATACCAGTACTGCAGCAACAGTTTCATAAAATCATGAGTCGTGAGCTTACTCAAGATCAACGTCACCTTCTCTCGCTAGGAACGATGCGTGCCGAAGAGCGCTTAGCTGCTTTCCTCTTGAATTTATCGCAACGTTTAGCTGCGCGTGGTTACCTCAATAATGAATTTGATTTACGCATGAGTCGCGTGGAGATCGGCAGCTATTTAGGTATTCAGATTGAGACTGTTAGCAGAATGCTTTCTCGGTTTTCTGAGGCTGGTTTGATTCAAATCAAACAACGTCATATCAAGCTGATCGATATGAATGGCTTATACGAATTAGCTGGCTCCCCAAATCCAGATCGAGGCGGCAGCGCCTGCAGTCCTGAGGCCCAACTAAGAAAAGCTTAAATTAAGCCGCGGTCGACCGGCTTACCATCTGCGGGAGCTTCTATCCCCGGCAAAATATAAGCAGTTAAAGCGCTCGAGAATGCACAGAACATCCAGATCACAAAGAATCCAAGGGTGTAGATCCCCTCATCAGAAATATCAGGATGGTGGCCAAAGAATAAAAGTTCAGAGGGATGCACCACACTGAACAATAAGCCCTCAGCCAATCCTGCTACCAAGAAGGATGGCCACATGATCCAAATCAAGAGGCGGTATTTCATTTTGCGACCTGTTCGACCTTTAGGCCTTGCTTCACAACACCGTCACGCAGTGGTTTATCGGCATATAGATTGACTGCCAACCAAATAGTGATGGCACAACCCACCATCGCCACTGCCGGACCGCTAATTAATAACCAAGGCCATAACTGCTTCCACCACGGTTTCATTGTCTGCTGATCTGTCATATTCATATCTCCCTAATCCGCCCTTAAGTCTAACGGGGAATAATAAAAGTGGATTTTTCTTCGCGAGTTCTCAAGATAGGTTTATCACCGTCCATCTCCTGCGCGATTACATCAAAATGAATCGGATAATTTCCCGGGTCATTCTCACCAATCGTAGTGCTAATCTTCACGGGCAAAAGCTGATTACTTGCTGGACCCACTGCAATCTCCGTAATTTCTTTGCCTTGAGAATTTAAAATCCTCAAGTCTTTCAAACCAGATGCCTTGACTGCAACCTTCATTGAATGCTCAGAAGCGTTCATGATTTGAATGCGGTAGATATTTTCAATACGCACCCCATCCACCTCACGCGCCAAAGCACCGCGGTCACGCATCACATCCACTCGCAATGGATTGCGCGTCATCAACGAAAACAAGAATGCAGCAGTTAAAACAGTAATGAAGGCGGCATAAATCAACACTCGAGGACGCAAGATATGCCTAATCGCACTTTGATTCGATTCTTTATCTTCAATCGCGCGTTCTGTTGTATATCGGATCAAGCCCTTTGGATACTCCACTTTTTCCATGACCTGATCGCAAGCATCAATACATGCGCCACAGCCAATGCACATATATTGCAAGCCATCCCGAATATCAATACCGGTTGGACAAACCTGCACGCAAATACTGCAGTCAACGCAATCACCCAAACCTAAAGATTGTTGATCGGCCGATTTACTTCGGCTTCCTCTAGGTTCGCCACGTACTTTGTCGTAGGTTACCAAGAAAGTATCTTTATCCACCATTACGCTTTGGAAGCGTGCATAGGGGCACATATATTTACAGACTTGCTCACGCATAAAGCCTGCATTACCCCAGGTAGCAAAGCTATAAAAGCATAGCCAAAATAACTGCCATGGGCCAAGCGCTAAATGGACGATGGCGGTGCCTAAAGTCTCAATTGGCGTGAAGTAACCAATAAAGGTGAAGCCAGTCCAGAAAGCCACTAAAAGCCAAATCACATGCTTCGTAATTTTGATGCGCCACTTACGAATACCCCAAGGCCACTCCTCACCATCTAAACGAATGCGCGCAAAACGATCGCCTTCAATCTTGCGCTCGATCCACATGAAGATTTCGGTATAGACAGTTTGCGGGCAAGCATAGCCACAGAACAAACGGCCAGCGACTGCTGTGAACAGAAAGAGTGCCAATGCTGAAAGAATCAGCAAGAGCGTCAGGTAGATCACATCCTGTGGCCAGAGAACTAAGCCAAAGATATAAAACTTACGCTGAATTAAATCAAAGAGAATTGCCTGGCGACCGTTCCAACTAACCCATGGCAATCCATAGAACAGCAGCTGGGTAGCGATAACCAGCACATACCGCCAGCGGGCAAAGAGCCCGCTAACAGAACGTGGATAAATCTTGCTTCGAACCTCGTAGAGAGATTCCTCTATGACGTTAATGGGAATAGGCTTCCCAACTGGCGAATCAGACACGACTACTTAGCTGCTGGTGCTGGCTTATTGTTAGATAGTCCCCACACATAAGCTGTTAATAACTGGATCTTTTCAGGACTTAGTACTTTGTCTTGAGCAGGCATCATTGCAGTACGACCCTTGGTCACCGTTTCAACAATGGTGGCTTCGGAACTACCGTACAACCAAGTCTTATCAGTCAAGTTCGGCGAACCCAGAGCAATATTGCCCTTGGCATCTGCACCGTGACAAGCTACGCAATTGGCTTTAAATACTTCAGCGCCACGCGCCGCTTTTAAGTCATCAGCAGGAAGCCCAGAAAGGCTGCGAACATAATTGGCTACATCAACGATTTGCTTGCTATCTAATTGTGGGAATGGAGGCATCACACCACCGCGACCATTAGTAATGGTTGTCTTGATGTTCTCTGGTGAGCCACCATAGAGCCAGTCACCATCCGTTAAGTTAGGAAAGCCTTTTGCTCCACCGGCATCAGAACCATGGCACTGAGCACAAGAGTTCAAGAAAAGACGTTGACCCATTTCACGCGCTTTTGGATCGGCTGCAACTTGTACAACATCCATCTTCACGTACTTAGCGTAAACAGGCTTTAACTCATCATTGGCTGTCGTCATAGAGCTCATCAGGGCGCCATCAGTGCTGTAGCCCAAGATACCTGGGAATGAACCTAATCCAGGATACAAAACCAAATACAGCAAACCAAAGATGCAAGAGATCAGAAACATCCACTTCCACCAGCCTGGCAAGGGATTATTGAGTTCGCGTAAATCATCATCCCAAACATGGCCTGTATCTGCAACCGCACCGTCGGCCGTATGAATAACCTTCGCCTTGCGTTGGGAGAATAACAACCAAATACACCAAAAAATACCAAGCAATGCCACTAAGGCGATATAGGTACTCCAGCCGCCACCAAGAAAGTCACTCATGATTTGTCCTTACTAAATTCATCTGGAAGATCAAATGGAAGCTCCGCTGAGGCTTTGTTTTCTGACTGCCTCTTTGGAGACCAGGCCCACCAAACAATTCCCACAAAAAAGATAATGCCAATTAATGTTGAAAATGCTGAGAGGTAAGGTGTGATCTGTTCCATTTGATTTATATAGCTTTAAATTAAAAATATTAGCAATTACTTCGCAACAACTTCATCAACAGTGATGTATCGACGCGAGATACCCATGCCCTGAAGGTATGCAACCAATGCATCAAGTTCGGTTTTGCCCTCAAGCTCCTTAGGTGCATTAGCAATCTGCTCATCGGTATAAGGCACACCTAAACGACGCATTGCCACCATATGGGACGCAATGGTGTCAGCATTAGCGCTGTTCTTAGCAAGCCAAGGATACGCAGGCATATTCGACTCAGGCACCACATCGCGTGGATTATTCAAATGAATCTGATGCCATGCATCTGAATAGCGACCACCAACGCGGGCTAGATCCGGACCAGTACGTTTGCTACCCCATAGGAAAGGATGATCATATACAGACTCACCGGCTAAAGAATAAGGGCCGTAACGTTCTACTTCTGAACGAAGGGTACGGATCTGCTGGGAATGACAACCTACGCAACCTTCACGCTGATAAATGTCACGTCCAGCTAAACGCAATGCTGTGTAAGGCACGACGCCAGGGCTAGGCTCTGTAGTGGAGTGCTGGAAAAATAAGGGAACGATTTGAACTAGGCCGGCAATCGACACAACAACAATTGTCGCGATGATCAACCAACCCACGTTCTTTTCCAGCGTTCCATGGGAAAAGAATTTATTTTCGGTAGACATTTTCTTCTCCTCTTAGTGGTTAGCAGTAGCCAATGGAATCGGCGCATTGATAAAAGTTTTACCCTGGACTGTTTTGAAGACGTTGTAAGCCATCAAGAACATACCGCTGAGATAACAGAGACCGCCCATTAAACGAATCACATAGAAGGGGTAAGTTGCTTTCACAGACTCAACAAAGCTGTAAGTCAAAGTACCATCCGCCTCAAAGGCCCTCCACATCAAACCCTGCATCACGCCGGCAATCCACATCGCAGCAATGTACAAAACTACGCCAATCGTTGCAATCCAGAAATGGAGCTCGATCCACTTCACGCTATACATTTCTTTTTGACCAACCAAGCGTGGAATCAAGTAATAGAGAGAGCCAATCGTAATCATGGCAACCCAGCCTAAAGCGCCTGAGTGAACGTGACCAATGGTCCAGTCTGTGTAATGGGACAAGCTGTTGACAGTCTTGATCGACATCATCGATCCTTCGAAAGTCGACATGCCGTAGAAAGACAAAGCCACCACCAAGAACTTCAAGATCGGATCACGGCGTAATTTATACCAAGCGCCAGATAAAGTCATGATGCCGTTGATCATGCCACCCCATGAAGGAGCCAACAAAATCAATGAAAATACAGTGCCTAAAGACTGAGTCCAATCTGGCAAAGAGGTGTGTTGCAGATGGTGAGGGCCAGCCCACATATAAGTAAAGTTCAAAGCCCAAAAGTGGACGATGGACAAACGATATGAGTAGATTGGACGCTCAGCTTGCTTTGGAATGAAGTAATACATCATGCCTAAGAAGCTGGTGGTTAAGAAGAAGCCAACTGCGTTGTGACCATACCACCACTGCACCATAGCATCCTGAACACCAGCATATGCTGAATAGGATTTCCACATGCTTGCAGGCATCTCAAGATTGTTGAAAATATGGAGAATTGCGATCGTCAGAATATAAGCACCAAAGAACCAGTTAGAAACATAGATATGTTTCGTTTTGCGCTTCATGATGGTTCCAAAGAACACCACAGCGTATGCCACCCAAACGACAGTAATCAGAAGATCAATTGGCCACTCTAATTCTGCATACTCTTTAGAGGTAGAAAGACCTAAAGGCAAAGTCACAGCCGCTAAAACAATCACTGCTTGCCAACCCCAGAATGTAAAGGCGGCTAATTTGTCACAGAAGAGTCGCGCTTGGCAGGTACGCTGCACGATGTAATAAGACGTTGCAAAGAGCGCTGATCCACCAAAAGCGAAAATCACTGCATTGGTA
>SERZ01000133.1_pt1 | contig 48080 bp, 41 predicted proteins | sample 3171461 | NCBI WGS metagenome assembly SERZ01 (sample SAMN06051861, study PRJNA518727) | freshwater metagenome | biome: subpolar coniferous forest; feature: holomictic lake; material: water; isolation source: holomictic Lake 227, 6 m depth | place: Canada: near Kenora, Ontario | collected... | reverse complement strand
GCACTCGGCCGGAACCTTAGCGGTCTCTTCACCCCACCACAGATCGCGGCCCGCCTTCCAATCGATGGCGCCGCCGGTGCGCTTCAGCACCAGAACGTGACGGACGCCGGGGCAGGATTCGAGGGCCTTGTCGACATTGGCCTTCAGCGGCACCTTGCGGCCGCCGCGCAGACCCTCGTCGGAGGTGATGACGAAATCGCTCTCGCAATCGAGGATGCGGTCCTTGATGCTGTCGGGCGAAAAGCCGCCGAAGATCACCGAATGGATGGCGCCGATGCGGGCGCAGGCCAGCAGAGCGTAAGCGGCTTCGGGCACCATCGGCATATAGATGGTGACGCGGTCGCCCTTCTTGACGCCCTTGGCCCGCAGCACGTTGGCCAGCCGGCAGACCTCTTCATAGGCCTGACGATAGGTGACCGTCTTGCTTTCCTCGGGATTATCGCCTTCCCAGATGATCGCGGTCTGGTCGCCACGGGTGGCGAGGTGACGGTCGAGACAATTGACCGACGCGTTGAGGGTGCCGTCATAATACCAGCGGATGCGGACGTCACCGGTGAAATCGACGTCCTTGACCTTGGTATAGGGCTTGATCCAGTCGATGCGCTTGCCTTGCTCTCCCCAAAACCCCTCGGGATCCTTGACCGACCGCTCGTACATCTTAAGGTACTTGTCGTTGTCGATCCAGGCTGCCTTGGCGAACTCTTCACGAACCGGAAAGAAAGTATTATCGGTCGACATTGGACAGTGTCTCTCCCTAATTAAGGTTTCTGATTCTGTTGTTTTAAGTCGGAGCGCCAGAACGGCTCCCCAGGATGGCCGACGCATTATCCACAGATGACCCGGTCATTACAAGACTGGATTGCCCGACGAAATGATCTTTCGGTCTTAAGTAATTGACGATTGCTCAGTCGCCATCACTGTTCGCAAGTGCAACATAAGTTTTTCTGGGAACCGGCCGGTTGCTTTCAAGAAGCGCGGAAATTGTGGACCGACCCGCCCCGACGGCGGCTGCCGCTCATGCTGCAATGCCGCCAAGCCGGCAGATTTCGTGCCATTCCGCTTCGCCGACCGGGCACACCGAGAGCCGCGACTGGCGCACCAGCGCCATGCCCGACAACAGCGGATGGGCTTTAAGGGCGGCGAGCGGCACTGGTTGCGCCAGCGCCGCCAGCGGCCTCACATCGACGTTGCCGAACTTGCCGCCGGCATCACCAGGATCGGGATAGAACTCGCGGACGATCTCGACGATCCCGACAATCTCGAGTCCGAGATTCGAGTGGTAAAAAAATGCCTTGTCCTCGAGTCGCATCGCCCGGAGATTGGCCGCAGCCTGATGATTGCGGACACCGTCCCAGTGGGTGCGGCCATCTTGCAGCATCTGCGCCCAGGAATACTTGGCCGGTTCTGATTTTAGCAACCAGTACGCCATGCTGCGGCCCCTACGCCTTGGGAAACACCCGGCGCCAGGGCCGAATCGTCACCGAGGCAAAGAGACCGGCAATGGCATAGGGGTCGCCGGCGGCGAAGGCCTCGGCCTCGGCCGGGCTGTCGGCCTCAAACACCAGCAGGCTGCCGAGCGGGGTCTGGCCGTCCTCGGAGAGCAGCGGCCCGGCGGTGACCAGCTTGTCACCCTGGCTTTCAAGATAGGCGAGATGGGTCGGCCGGTTGCCGAGCCGGATCTCGAGGCTGCCGGACTTGTCGAGGCAATAGATGGCGTAGAGCATGGGGCAATCCCTTCAGACCAGTCTGACCAGCGCGTGACGTTTTTTACCCGCCGAGAGCTTGAGCGTGACTCCGGCGGCGGCCTCGACCGCCGCCGCCTCATCGGTGATCGCGGCATCGTCGAGTCTCGCGCCGCCGCCCTTGATCAGCCGCCGCGCCTCGCCCTTGGAGGCGGCCAGACCGGCGGCCACCAGCAACTCGACCACGCCATGGCGGCCGGCGGCCAGTTCCACCGTCGGCAGCCCCTCGGCGGCGGCGCCCTCCTCGAAGGTGCGGCGGGCGGTTTCGGCGGCCTCGCGGGCGGCAGCCTCGCCATGGGCGAGCCGGGTCGCCTCGAAGGCCAGCACCTTCTTGGCCCCGTTGATGCCGCTGCCGGCGACGGCCTCGAGGCCGGCGATCTCGGTCACGGGCAGTTCGGTGAAGAGGCGCAGGAAGCGGCCGACGTCGGCGTCCTCGGTGTTGCGCCAGAACTGCCAGTAATCATAGGGGCTGAGACGGTCGGCGTTCAGCCACACCGCGCCGGCCGCGGTCTTGCCCATCTTGGCGCCCGAGGCGGTGGTCATCAGCGGTGTCGTCAGGCCGAAAAGCGCCGCCTGATCGACGCGCCGGCCCAGTTCGATGCCGTTGACGATGTTGCCCCACTGGTCCGAGCCGCCCATCTGGAGCACGCAGCGGTGGCGCCGGTGCAGCTCCATGAAGTCGTAGGCCTGGAGAATCATATAGTTGAACTCGAGGAAGGTCAGCGGCTGCTCGCGTTCCAGCCGCAGCTTCACCGACTCGAAGCTCAGCATGCGGTTGATCGTGAAGTGGCGGCCGACCTCGCGCAGAAACGGGATATAGCTGATGGCGTCGAGCCAGTCGGCGTTGTTGACCATCAGGGCGTCGGTCGGGCCGTCGCCGAAGGTCAGGAATTTCGAGAACACCTGCCTGATCCCGGCCATGTTGGCGGCGATCTGGGCGTCGGTCAGCAGTTGCCGGCTCTCGTCCTTGCCCGAGGGATCGCCGACCTTGGTGGTGCCGCCGCCCATCAGCACGATCGGCTTGTGCCCGGTCCGCTGCAGCCAGCGCAGCATCATGATCGGAACCAGCGAGCCGACATGGAGGCTGCTGGCGGTGCAGTCGAAGCCGATATAGGCGGTGACCGGCCCGGCCAGCGCCAGCGCGTCGAGCGCCGCGGCGTCGGTGCACTGGTCGATGAAGCCGCGCGCGGCGAGCGTGGCGAGAAACGGGGAACGGCAGGGGGTCATGGCGGACCGGACAGCGGGGAAAGGCAATGGCCCTGGGTTAGCACGTTCGCCCCGCCGGGACAATCACGGCCGACGCGTGCTAAGGTCCGCGGCGGGAGGACACGCCATGACCCTGCTCACCACCATCGGCCTGATGAGCGGCACCTCGCTCGACGGCATCGACGCCGCGCTGATCCGCACCGACGGCCGGGACCGGGTCGAGACCGGGGCCTTCCTGACCGTACCCTATGCCGAGCCGCTGCGCGCCCGGCTGAGAGCCTGTCTCGGCGGCCAGGGACCGGCGGCCGACATCGCCGCAGTCGAGCGCGACCTCACCCGTGCCCATGCCGAGGCGGTGCGCGCCCTGCTGGCGGCGGCCGGCCTGACCGCCGAGGCGGTCAACCTGATCGGCTTTCACGGCCATACCATTCTCCACGCCCCCGAGCAGCGCCGGACCTGGCAGATCGGCGATGGCGCCCTCCTCGGTGTCCTGACCGGGATTCCGGTGGTCGACGATTTCCGGAGCGCCGACGTCGCCGCCGGCGGCCAGGGCGCGCCCCTGGTGCCGCTCTATCATCAGGCGCTGGCGGCAACGCTGGCCCGGCCGCTGGCGGTGCTCAACATCGGCGGCGTGGCCAACGTCACCTGGCTCGGCCACGGCGAAGACGCGGTGCTGGCCTTCGACACCGGCCCGGGCAACGCCCTGATCGACGACTGGGTGCTGCGTCACACCGGCCGGCGCTACGACGAGAACGGCGCCCTGGCCGGCCGCGGCCGGGTCAACGCCGCGGTGCTGGCCACCCTGCTCGATCACCCCTATTTCGAACGGCCGGCGCCCAAATCCCTCGATCGCGACGCCTTCGATCCGGCGCCGGTGGCGGTTCTGTCCACCGAGGACGGCGCCGCCACCCTCACCGCCTTCACCGTCGAGGCCGTTGCCGCCGCGCTGCCCCAGTTGCCGGAGCTGCCGGCGCGCTGGCTGGTCACCGGCGGCGGCCGGCTCAACGCCACCCTGATGGCGCTGCTGGCGGCGCGCCTGGAGGTGCCGGTCGAACCGGTCGATGACCTCGGCTGGTCGGGCGACGCCCTTGAGGCCCAGGCTTTCGGCTATCTGGCGGTGCGCAGCGTGCGGGGATTGCCGCTCAGCCTGCCGACCACCACCGGCGGCCCCCGGCCGATCTCGGGCGGCCGCTTTCACGGTCTGGCGAACCGGGGCGGCAAGCCGGACAAATCCGATCGATAGGCCGCCTGCGCCCTGGACAGTAAACCACACCCTCAGTATGGTATATTAGACAGCGCGGTCCCGACCCGCCGTTCCGCTTCCCCTCCCCTTTGTCCCGCCTCCCGATGAGGATGTCATGAGTTTCTGGAAGACTCCGGTTCAGCGCGCCCCGGTTCCGGCTTCGCCCCAGCCGAACGAGACCCCCCGGGGCACCAGCGCCACCGAGAGCGAGGCGGCGATCCTGGCAACGCTCGACCTTCTGGAGCGTGGCGCCTTCGAGGACATCCCCGTGGGTGACGGCGTCCTCGGCCGCCGGCTCAAGCAGGTGGCCCGGACCTTCCAGGACCGCAACTCCGACCTGCTGGGCAAGCTGGTCAATCTTTCGATCGACGTCAATCAGGCGGTCAGCATGGCGGTGGCCGGCATGACCCGGGACATGATGGAGGTCGACCGGCGCTCGAAGGCGGTGGTCGACGCCACCGAGCGCATGAACCAGTTGATCACCCAGGTCAACGAGGCCCGCGACGGCGCGGCCGGCTGCATTCTCGACGCCCAGAACACCGCCGCCTCGGGCATTACGGCCGCAGCCAGCGCCGAGACCACCATGAGCCACATTTCCAACGTGGTCAGCGGCACCGCCGCCAAGGTCAACGCGCTTTCGGAGGCCTCGGACCAGATCGGCGCCATCGTTTCCCAGATCGAGGCCATCGCCTCCCAGACCAATCTGCTGGCGCTCAACGCCACCATCGAGGCCGCCCGGGCCGGCGAGGCCGGCAAGGGCTTTGCGGTGGTCGCGACCGAGGTCAAGGCGCTGTCGCGCAAGACCGCCGAGGCCACCGACGACATCCGCCGCCGGATCGAAAATCTGCGCAAGGAAATGACCGGCATCGTGCAGTCGATGCGCGAGGGCGGCATCGCGGTGACCGAGGGCCGCGAGGTGGTGGTCAGCAGCACCCGGCACATGCGGACGATGAACCAGGAGATCGGCCAGATCACCGGCATGATGGACACGGTGTCGAGCGCGATCTCCCAGCAGACCGCTGCGGCGGGCGAGATGGCCGGCGGCATCTCGGCGATCGCCACCCTGGCCGCCCACAACGTCGCCCAGGTCAACGACCTCGCCGACGGCATGGGCCAGGCCAACGGCCGGCTGGTCAGCCTGCTCGACGCCCTGACCACCCCGCACATCCCCAACTCGACGATTCTGCGGGCCAAGTCGGACCATGTGATCTGGAAGAAGAATCTGGCCGACATGATGATCGGCCGTACCAAGCTCAACCCCGACGAACTGGCCGACCATCACGGTTGCCGGCTCGGCAAATGGTACGACAAAATCGAAGACCCCGCGATCAAGGGCCATCCGGCGTTCCGCACCCTCGAAACCCCGCATCAGGCCGTGCACCGCCATGGCATCGCCGCCGCCCGCCTCTACCGAGAGGGCGACCTGCCGGCGGCAATGCTCGAAATCGACAGAGTCGACACCGCCTCCAAGGATGTGCTGCGCCTGCTCGACGATCTGGCCTGCCGGACCGGGCAGTGAAAAACCAAACTGGCACCGCGGCACTCAAGCCGCTATGCTGCGGCGCATGAGCGAGAGAGACGAAACCGAGACAGGGAATTCCGCCGCCGCCGTGCCCGATCCGGGTTCGGAGGGGCGATGGTTCGGGTTCAAACCGGTGGACCCGCAGGAAAAGGCCGGGCTGGTCCGTCAGGTGTTCGACAGCGTCGCCGGGCGCTACGACCTGATGAACGACCTGATGTCGGCCGGCGTGCACCGGCTTTGGAAAGCGGCGCTGATCGAGATGATCCGGCCGCGCGCCGGCATGGTGCTGCTGGACGTTGCCGGCGGTACCGGCGACATCGCCTTCCGCTTTCTTGACGCCGGCGGCAGTCAGGTCCATGTCTGCGACATCAACGAATCGATGCTGCGGGTCGGCCGCGACCGGGCGATCAACCGCGGCACCCTTTCGGGCATCGACTGGATCACCGGCGACGCCATGCATCTGCCGGTGGCCAGCCGCTCGGTCGACGCCTACACCATCGCCTTCGGCCTGCGCAACGTCACCGGCATCGACGCCGCGATCCAGGAGGCCTACCGGGTGCTGAAGCCGGGCGGACGCTTCTTCGTGCTCGAATTCAGCCACGTCGTGGTGCCCGGTCTGCGCGAGGTTTACGACGCCTATTCCTTCACCCTGCTGCCCAAGATCGGCAAGATGGTCGCGGGCGACGAGGCGGCCTACCGCTATCTGGTCGAGAGCATCCGCAAGTTCCCCGATCAGGCCAGTCTGGCCCGGCGCATCGGCGCCGCCGGCTTCGGTCAGGTCCGGGTGCGCAATCTGACCGGCGGCATCGCCGCGATCCACTCCGGCTGGCGCCTGTGATCAGGACGGTTCGCAATCTCTTCCGGCTGTTCGTGATCGCATGGACACTGGCCCGGCATGATGCGCTGTTTCTTCAGGAGTTGGGGGAAAGTCTGCCCGGTCTGGCGCTGCTCGGGCGGTTGCTGACCCGGCGCGGCATCCAGGGACGGCCGGGGCAGCGGCTGGCCGCGGCGCTGACCGCGCTCGGGCCGACCTTCATCAAGCTCGGACAGGCGCTCTCGACCCGCTCCGACCTTGTCGGCGAGCAGATCGCCGAGGATCTGGCCCAGCTCCAGGACCGGCTGCCGCCCTTCCCCGGCCGGCAGGCGGTGGCGATCATCGAGGGTCAGCTGGAAAAGCCGCTGGCCGAGCTGTTTTCCCGCTTCGACCCCGAGGCAGTGGCCGCGGCCTCGATCGCCCAGGTCCATTTCGCGACCACGGTCTCGGGCGAGCAGGTGGCGGTCAAGGTGCTGCGGCCGGGCATCGAATACGCCTTCCGCCGCGACATCGACCTTCTGTACTGGCTGACCGGTCTGGCTCTCCGCGCCCAGCCCCGGCTGATCCGCCTGCGCCCGACCGAAGTGGTGGAGATTTTCGAGCGCACCTGCCGGCTCGAGATGGATTTGCGCATGGAGGCGGCGGCGGCCTCGGAGCTGGCCGACAATTTCCAGGGCGATCCCTGGTTCCGGGTGCCGCGGGTCGACTGGGACCGCACCGCCCAGCGGGTGCTGACCCTGGAGCGGATCAGCGGCACCAAGGTGTGCGACACCGAGGCGCTCAAGGCCGCCGGCCATGATCTCAGCCGGATCACCGCCATCGCCTCGGCCTCGTTCTTCAATCAGGTGTTCCGCGACGGCTATTTCCACGCCGACCTCCACCCCGGCAACATGTTCGTCAATGCCGACGGCGGCGTCACGGTGGTGGATTTCGGCATCATGGGCCGGCTCGACCGCGCCACCCGCTATTATCTGGCCGACATGCTGCTCGGCTTCCTGACCGGCGATTACCGCCGGGTGGCGGCGGTGCATTTCCAGGCCGGCTATGTTCCGGCCCACCAGTCGATCGAAATCTTCACCCAGGCCTGCCGCTCGATCGGCGAACCGCTGCTCAACAAGCCGCTCAACGAGATCTCGGTCGGGCGCCTCTTGGCCCAGCTGTTCGCGGTCACCGAGCAGTTCGAGATGGAGACCCAGCCGCAATTGCTGCTGCTGCAAAAGAGCATGCTGACCGCCGAGGGCGTCGGCCGCGCCCTCAACCCCGAAATCAACATGTGGGAACTGGCCCGGCCGCTGATCGAGGATTGGATGCGCGAGCATCGCGGCCCCGAGGCCCGGCTGATCGACGAGGTCGAGGGCTTAGCCAACGCCCTGCGCAGCCTGCCCGCGGCGATCCGTGGCTCCCAGCGCATCGCCGACCTGCTGGAAAAAGGCGTCCGCCTCGCCCCCGAAACCCTGGCCGCCCTCGCCGGCACCACCGCCTACCGCCGCGACGCGCTCTGGCCACTGTGGCTGGCGGTGATCGGGCTGGCGAGCGCGGTTGGCTGGCTGGCCGGACGGTAGGCCGGCAGCAGAACTGGGGGGATCACCCCCGCACCGGCAATCTTACAGTGAAAATCGCCCCGGAGTTCTGCTCCCGGTTGGTGGCGACAATGGTGCCGTGGTGGGCGTCGATGATCTGTTTGCTGATGCTGAGTCCGAGCCCAGAGTGAGTGCCGAATTTCTCACCGGCCGGGCGTTCGGTATAAAAGCGGTCGAAGATCGCCTCCAGCTTGCCCTCGGGAATTCCCGGTCCCTGGTCGGCCACCGTGACCTCGACCACCGTGCCGTCGCGGCGGGCGGCGAGGCGGACGGTGCCGGCGGCGGGCGAAAACGAGACCGCGTTGGCGATCAGATTCTGGAAAACCTGGACCAGCCGGCCCTCGACTCCGGACACCGTCAGCTCGGCGCCCTCGGCGAGGTCGGCAACGAGGCGGACCGCGCCCGGCTCATCGGCGCTGGTCGCGGCGTGGATTTCCACCAGCATGCCGAGAATCGCCCGCAGATCCACGGGGCCGGCCTCGGCGCGGCTGAGTTCGGCATCGATGCGCGAGGCGCCGGCAATGTCGGAAATCAGGCGGTCGAGGCGCTTGACGTCGTCCTCGATGATCGCCATCAGCGGCCGCTGGCGCGCGGGATCGCTGATCCGGGCCACGGTTTCGACCGCGCTGCGGAGCGAGGAGAGCGGGTTTTTCAGCTCGTGGGCAACGTCGGCGGCAAAGTGCTCGATGGCATCCATCCGCGCCCACAACGCCGCGGTCATCTCGCGTAGCGCCAGCGACAGGTCGCCGATCTCGTCGCCGCGGGCGGTGAGGTCGGGAATCTCGCGGTGGCGGCCGTGGCCGCGGCGCACCCGGTCGGCGGCCAGCGCCAGCCGGCGCACCGGCCCGACGATGGTGCCGGCCAGATACAGCGACAACAGCACCGTCACCAGCAGCGCCACGCCGAAGCCATGCAGGATGTCGACCCGGACCGACTGCACCGCCGCCTCGATGCCGGCGCCGCTCTCGGTGAGCAGAAGGGCGCCGACCAGCCGCTCGCCATGGCGCACCGGCATCGCCGCGGTCAGCATCAGGCCGCCGCCGCCCCGGGTGGTCCAGGGCGCGACGCTGTCCTGGCCGGCCAGCGCCCGGGCCAGATCGGCAACCCGCGCGGCCGGCGGCGACGGCCCGTCCTCCTCGAACACCGGCAGCTCGTCGCGGCGGGGGTAGCGGCCGGCGAAAGTCTCGTACAGCCGCTCCAGATCGTGGAGCAGCCAGCGGCTGGGCGGCGGCAGCCCGGTGCCGTCCTGATCCTCGTCGCCGTCCTTGGCCGGATCCTGGGCGGCACCGGCGCTGGCGCCGGCCGGAACGTCCTGGCTGTCGGCGACCAGCTGGCCGTCGGCATCGAACAGGCGGGTGCGGACTTCGGTCGGTTCGACCAACCGGCGCACCATGCGCCGGGCGAGGTCGGCATCGAGGCGCGGCCCATCCTGCCCGCCCGCCACCGCGCCCTCGCCGAGGGCCCCGGCAAAGATGCGCGCCTCGGTGTGGAGAACGGCAAGGCTGGTCTGGATCATCCGGTCCTGATAGCGGCCGAGCACCAGGGCGCCGCCGACCAGAATCGCCAGCGCCAGGATGTTGACCGCCAGAATCCGCCGCGCCAGCGGCGAAACCCGCCGCGGATCGCGCCAGCACTCGGGAGGATCAGGATTCTTTGTAGCGGTAGCCAACGCCATAGAGGGTTTCGATCTGGTTGAACTCGGGATCGACGGCACGGAACTTCTTGCGCACGCGCTTGATGTGGCTGTCGATGGTGCGGTCGTCGACATAAATGCGCTCGCCATAGGCGGCGTCCATCAGCTGATCGCGGTTCTTGACGTGGCCGGGCCGCTGCGCCAGCGCCTTGACCAGCAGAAATTCGGTCACCGTGAGATCGACCTCGCCACCCTTCCAGGTACAGGCGTGGCGGCTCGAATCGAGGGCGAGGTCGCCGCGCACCAGCGTCGTGCCCGGTTCCGCCGCCAGCCGGCCGCGCCCGATCGCCTCCCGGCGCAACAGCGCCCGGATGCGCTCGATCAGGAGGCGCTGGGAAAACGGCTTCCTGATGTAATCGTCGGCGCCCTGGCGCAACCCGGCCAGTTCATCCTCCTCGTCATCCTTGGAGGTCAGGAAAATCACCGGCATCGCCGAAGTCTGGCGCAGCCGGCCCAATAGCTCCATGCCGTCCATCCGCGGCATCTTGATGTCGAGCACCGCCAGATCGGCCGGTTTCGCGGTCAGCCCCCGCAGCGCCTCGCCACCATCGGTATAGGTCCGAACCTCGAACCCCTCCGACTGCAGGGCGATCGAGACCGAGGTCAGAATGTTGCGGTCGTCATCGACCAGCGCAATGGTCTGAGCGGTGTTGGGCATGGCGGTGGACTCGCGGCTGAGACTGACGGGACCATAGCGGCCAATTATGGCACGAATGCAGCGGGTTTGGCCGGACTTAGAGTCCGCCGGGAAAGCCTGCCTCAGTATAGTTTTACCCGTTCGATGAGTATTGCTGTGTTCCTGTGTGACCCAAACGGTTTATCGGGGCCAATGCTGTCTTGATCAAAGTAACCGGCCACGGCACGACCGCCAGAACCAAAAATATCCGAGATATCTTATGAATGATGAGTGGAATATTCTGAAGACATTGCTTCCCGCGACCGACCCGAACACCCCAAACCGGGATTTTCAGGCCGGGAGGCCGCGGGCGTCTCCAGGCCCTTGGCCGGCCCCGCGCCGCCGTAGCCGGTCCGGCCAATACCAACCGGCCGAACGGCATGCTATCGTCGCCACGGGCACGGCCCTGGCGGTTTGCGCGTCTCTCCGCTCCCGGCCCTTCGCAACGGTCAGGCGGTTTCGTGCGGGCCCCGACTCGCCAGTCCCGTCAGCCCCCCGTCCGTTTCCAGTCTTCAGGAGGATGTGTCATGAAGCGTTTGTTGGCATTTGCCGTCATTGCCCTGGTTGCCAGTGTCAGTGCTCCGGCGAAGGCAAGAGAGTGCCCGGCGGTCACCGAGGTCGAAGTGACGGCAAAGTGCATGCAGGATGCGGCAGCATCGCATCCGGTGGCATGGTGCAAGAAAGCCGATAGTCTCGCCGCAGCACGGCAGAAGCTGATCGATGAAAAAATCGGCATGTTCGACCGGGCACTCGCGGCGTGGAATAAGGACGTCAAGGATTCGGCGCCCAGCGGCGATGCCGAAACGACCGCTTCTTATTATCAGGATGCTCTCAAGGACGGCCTGTCCGCGTTCAAGGAAGCAATTTCCAATTGTCGTGACGAGTTGAACCGGAAATGATCGGGTAGACTGTGCCTGCATGCCAGGTGAGTTTCCCAGGAGTTTTCGGTCCTTCGGCGCCGCCGGCCCCGTACCGGGCGGCTGGCGGTGCCGTCCCGGCTGCGCCCCCGGCACGACTCGGCGCCGCCCATCAGCGGCCACGCCCGGATTACGGCTCAGTCTGATCGCCCCGCGGGCGCTGCCGCCGGCGGCCGAGCCCAGGCGAGCCCGCCGGATGATCTCTTTATTTTCAATGAGATAATACGACATCGTGTCGGGCGCCGAGGATCCTGTTGCATTCCGCGGCCGATTGATGTGTTCTGTTCACCGCATATATTGGCACCGCACCGACCGGGGGATTTCATGACCGATCTCTGCAAGCACAAGGGCGCCGCATCGTCGATCAATTGGTTTGTTGGTTTTCTGAAAGGCAAAAGCGGCTCCGACCGCCGGGACACCATGGCGGCTCTGTCGGCCATGCTTCATGACATGAAGACCAAGAATTGCTCTCATTGCCCGGCGCGGACGGATTGCCGGGAACTTGACGACGCCGTGAAGGCGATTTCCGAACGGGAGAACCTCCCGAAAATCGTGGCCGACACGTCGATCGTCGGGCCGCTGATGATGAAACGGGAAAGTGCCAGGAGAAATCGGTTGGCACGGCCGTTCGGCCGCTAGGCGCCGGCCCCGGGCGGTCGGATTTATCGGCAACACGACATCGGCGGCCCGGCTTTCCTGTGACCGCGTCCGGCCGGCGTCCGCGGAGGCGGATGCCCGGTGGCTTTGCCGTTGCCAGCACCAGAGGCCGGCCGCATAATCGGCCGGCTGAGGTTTATTGGCGGCGGTTCAAAGGAGAGTCCAATGGGGGCGATTGAAAATTATGACGATCTGCCCATGGCCTGGGTTGGCGACTGGGCCGGTCGCCGTGCCGCCCTGACCCCCAACCGGACGGCTCTTTATGACTCCTTCACGAAAAAAACATACAGCTTTCGGGAGATGAACGAACGGGCATGCCGGGTCGGCGCCTATCTTTCCGATGGGCTCGGCCTGGGCAAGGGTGACGTCCTGACCCTGATCTGTCGCAACCGGATCGAAGCCATCGACCTTTATCTGGCCTGCGGCAAGCTGGGCATTATTCTGGCACCCTTGAGCCAGCGCTTAAAAAAGCCCGAACTCGATGATCTGCTGGCCCGTCTCAGGCCGGGCGCCGTTTTTTATGAAAATCAATTTGCCGGACTGGTGTCGAGCCTGTCGATTCCGGATTCGGTCCGCTCCCTGATCGCGGTCGACGACGAGCGGGACCTGTTCGAAAGCGTCATCCTCAAGACCGCGCCGAGGGACGTCAACATTCCGTTGGCGATGAAGGATATTTGCCTCTATGTCCATACCGGCGGCACGACCGCGGTGCCGAAGATCTGCATCGTGTCTCATCGGCAGATGGTCTGGAATTCCGTGGATCTGCTGGCAACCGGGGTGGTCGGTCTCTTCAGGAATGTCCTCATCACCTTTCCGTTCTTTCATATCGGGGGCTGGAACACCTTTACGCCGCTGTTTCACGCCGGCATGACCAGCGTCCTGATGCGCGAATTCAATGCCGGGCTCGTGCTGGACCTGATCAACGAGGGACGGGTCGAGAATTTCGGGGCGGTCGAGGCCATGCTGCAGTTCCTGATCGCCCATCCGAAATTCGGCGAAACCGATTTTTCGCGAGTGTCGGCGATCACCACCGCGGCGGCGCCCTGCTCACGGGCGGTGATGCAGATCTTCCTCGATAAGGGGGTGCCGATCAGTCAGACCTACGGCATGACCGAAGCCGGCCCGTCCAACTTTGCCTATCTCGCCCGCAGCTCGTCGATGGACGAGCTGCTGACCAATTCGGCGAGCATCGGCACCTCGATGTTTCATTGCGACTCAAAGATTGTCGACCAGGATACCAGGGAAGAGGTCAAGCCCGGCGAGACCGGGGTGCTGTGCCTGAGAAGTCCGCACAACTTTGACGGATATCTTGATGATCCGGTGCGGACCGGGAAGGCGATCACAGAGGATGGCTGGATTTATACCGGGGACCTTGCGGTTCAGGATGCGGATGGCTTGATTTTCATCAAGGGGCGGGCCGATAACATGTTCATCTCCGGCGGGGAAAACATCTCCCCCGAGGAGATCGAGCAGGCCCTGACCAAACATCCCGCGGTCGCCGGGGCGATCTGTGCCGGCATTCCCGATCCGAAATGGGGCCAGGTTCCGGTCGCGCTGGTGGTTTTCCATGCCGGCAAAGGTGCCACCGACCAGGAGCTGAAGGCGATTTGCCGGACCTATCTGGCCGATTACAAGGTGCCCAGGCAGATCCGGCCGGTCGCCGAACTGCCGCTCACGGGCGCCGGGAAGCTGAACCGCACGGCTGTGGCGGCGCTGTTGTCCTGAAGCGGCGTTCGCGGCCCCGGCCGGCGGGCGGCGCTCAGTCGGCGGTTGCCGGGACGGCGTCGGCGGCCGACCATCCGGTGGGCAGATGCTTCGCGTTCTCGCAGGCCCGACCCTTTTGGGCGGCCCAGCGGCGACACTGCCGCGCGTCCGGGAAGACGAAGAGGCGGCCCAGCATCTTCCGGCCGTCCGGGGCCTCGGAGCTGTATTCCACCCCGTAGATGCTTTCCAGCACCGTCCCCCGGGTCTCGGGGCTGTCGGCTGCGGGCTGGGTGCCGGCGCCCTGGCGCTCCCCGGCCAGGGGCGAACCGCAGGCGAGCACGGCAACCAGGGTCAGGATGGCGATCAGCTTGGTCATCTCGGGCCTTTTCTCGAAGGGCAGCGCTGGCGATGGTATCCCCGTAGCCGCCGGGCTGCCAGCGTGCTCAGCCCGGCGCTGTCTTCAGCTTGTCCTTGAGCGCCACCGAGGCGCGCCAGAAGCCAAGGCCGGTGCCGTCGACGAAATGGACATGGCGGTCGGCCGAGAAATCGCCGACGAGGCAGGTGATGGTTGCCGAGTCGGCGCGGCTGGTACCGAAGACGATTTCGCCCGCCGCCTCGGCGTCGCCGAGAATCGCCTCGATGCGGTCGGCCTCGGCGGGCGTGACGTCGAGCACCAGCCGCGGCCCGCCGGCCTGCTTACGATAGTCGGAGCGCTCGGCGATGCCCCGGCGGTAGCGGTTGGTGTCGACCGGCCCGAGCCGGCCGCCCAGGCGATGCACCAGCAGAATGATCAGGCTGCCGATCACGATCTTAAGCGCGCGGCGCCAGCGCCGCCAGCCCGGCCGTTCAGTGTGGAGTTCGAGCCGGAAGGCGCGCCAGGTCGGCAATGGCTTGGGCTCGAGGGCGCTGCCGTCGCCGAGCGGGCCGGCATTGGCGGTGGGCGCGATGGCCTCGATCGCCGCCTGCAGCCGGGCGATGGCGGCAAAGCCCCCGGTTCCGGCCGCTAGCGGGTCAACAATCACGCACAGCACGGTGCCGCGCCGGGCCGCCACCGGCCGCCAGCGGCAGGACAACTGCTCCAGACCCGGAATCGGCCCGGGCCAGGGCGCAAGGCGCCAGCGCTCGTCCGCCTTCACCCAGCGATCGGCCGCCGCGGCACCGGCGCCGAGAAACTGGCCAAAGCTGTCGCCGTTGCCAAAGACCTGGAGCGCGGCCAAGGTCGGCAGCCCGGCGGCGGACAGCGCCGAGACCGGCACCATACCGACCCGCAGCGGCACGTCGAGTTCCACCGTCGCCCAATGGGCGAGAGCGGTCAGGGCTTCGGCGATTGCGGCCCGGCACTGGGGCGGCACCGCGGCCATGGCGCCGTCGCCGCCAAACTGGCAGGAGGCGGCACCGCCCAGGCCTTCCTGGCCGTTGAGGACATGGGAGAGTGCGGCGACGATCGCCCCGGCGACAAAGTTGACGTCGCGGTCCCGCCCCACCGCTGCCAGCCGGGTGCTGCCGATGACATCGGCCACCGCCAGCCACCAGTCTTCGGGCAACTGGGCATAGGCCGCCGGGTCGTGGCTGGAAACGGTGAAGTCGTGGATGCTGGGCAGGCCCATGGCGCGTCCTTCGCGGAAGGCTGCGCCAAGCCTACCAGAAAGCCGGCGCCGGCTTAAGGATAGATCGCGATCGGTGTGCCGGGCTTGATCAGCGTCGCCAGTTCCTCGATTTCCTTGTTGGTCACGGCGATGCAGCCCCGGGTCCAGTCGAACAGCCGGTGCATCCGGAGCGCCATCGGGGTCTCCTCGGCCAGACCGTGAATCATGATGTTGCCGCCCGGCCGCTCGCCCCTCTGCACCGCGTCCTGGAAGTCGGCCGGGTTGGGATAGGAGATGTGCAACGCCCGGTGATAAACGCTGTGGCGCTTGACGAAATCGATCGTATAGCTGCCCTCGGGAGTCCGGTTGTCGCCGGCATGCTCCTTCTTGCCGGTTTCGCGGCCGAGCGCCACCCGGTAGATCTTGACCACGGCGCCGTCGTGGATCAGCCGCATCTCGTGCCGGGTCTTGTAGACCTCGACCCGGTCGACCTGGGGCTGGGGCGGCTTGTTCGCGGCCAGCGCCGCCGGCATCGCAGCCAGCAAGCAGAGCAAAAGAACAGACAGCGCCCGGCCGAAGCGGAGCGAAAACGTCAGGGCAGCATTCATTGCAGCGGCGAGTCCTGAAAGAGAGGCAGAGTCCGGGGCAACCGGCGAAGGCTCGGCGTCACCGCAAAAAAAGCTCACCACCGGCGGGCGGGAACGCCGCCCTGACACTAGCAAGAGTGACCGCCTCGAGCAATGCCCGGTCAAAAAATTATTGGCCATCGAGTCATTCCGGCAACAGGGCCGGTACGACGTCTTTGGTTGCGGTCATCGTCCTGACACGGGACGTTTGTCGTCTCTTTGCGATCTGTTTTATGGTGGCGTCCGGACAGTCTTCACCGGCGGGAGCGCGCGGCCATGGCGGGGCAGAGGTTGGGGCATCTCGACGGGATCCGGGGCGGGGCGGCATTTTCGGTATTCGTCTGCCATTTCATCCAGACATTTCTGCCTCACATCTACTATACTGACCGATCAGAGAGTCACGGCCTGTGGGAAGACCAGTTTGCCACATCACCGTTCAATATCATTGTCAATGGTAATTTTGCGGTCTGCCTGTTTTTCGTGCTCAGCGGCTATGTTCTCAGCTGCCGATATCTCGCAGATGGCGATTTGGATTTGCTACGCCGGCTGGCGATCAAGCGGTATCTTCGCCTGATGTTGCCGACACTGGGAGCGGTGCTGGTGGCCTGGCTGATTCTCGCCGCGGGCGGCTATAGCTTCGGCGCCGCCCAGGTTTTCACCAAGTCAGGCATGCGCGACACCTACGCCACTGTCGTGCCGCTGTGGGCAGCGCTGGAGCAGGGCACGGTCGGCGCCTTCTTCCTCGGCCAGTGGAGCCTCGACCCGGTGCTGTGGACGATGCAGACTGAACTCTTCGGCTCGTTTCTGGTCTTTTCGCTGCTGGCGCTGTTCGCCGGGGTGCGCTGGCGCTGGGCCGCCTATGGCGTGGCGGCGCTGATCTTCTACAACGGCTATTATCTCGCCTTTGTGCTCGGGGTGGCGCTGGCGGATCTGCACGGCCGCGGCGATGGCCGCGATGCGCCCTATCCGGTGATCCTGGCCCTGGTGACCTGCGGCATCTATTTCGGGTCCTACCCCTACTATGGCGCCGAAACCGGACTGTGGGCCGGGCTGCCCCGGCTCGGCAGCGCCCCCAAGCCGGTCTTTTACCATGTGCTGGGGGCGTTCCTGCTGATATTGGCCACCTGCCGCTTCGCCGAGGCCCGCGAGGTCTTTTCGCTGCGGCCGTTCCGCTTTCTCGGCCGCATCTCCTATTCGCTTTATCTCATCCATTTTCCGCTGGTCTGCTCGGTCGCGACCGGTCTCCTGCTGCTGCTGCTGCCGCGCCTCGGCTATACCGCGGCCATCGCCGTGATCTTCGTGATCATGGTGCCGGTGGTGGTGGCCGCCGCCGCCCTCTTCACCCGGCTGATCGACGAACCGGCGATCCGGCTGTCGGAGCGCTTCGCGCGGCTGATGACCGGAGCAGCGGCCCCTACTCGTCGCTCCGGCTGACCGGGCTGCCGATCATGCTAAGGAACTCGCGCCGGGTCGAGGCGTTGTCGCGAAAGGCGCCGAGCATCCGGCTGGTCACCATCACCACCCCGGTCTTATGGACACCGCGGGTGGTCATGCATTGGTGGCTGGCCTCAACCACCACCGCCACCCCCTCGGGCTGCAACACCTGATCGATGGTGTTGGCGATCTGGGCGGTCATCTTCTCCTGGATCTGCAGACGGCGGGCATAGACTTCGACCACCCGCGCCAGCTTCGAGATGCCGACCACCCGCCGCCGCGGCAGATAGGCGACATGAACCTTGCCGATGATCGGCACCATGTGGTGTTCGCAATGGGATTCGAAGCGGATGTCCTTCAGCACCACCATCTCGTCATAGCCCTCGATCTCCTCGAAGGTGCGCGAGAGATACTCCAGCGGATCCTCGCGGTAGCCGGCGAAGAACTCCTCGTAGGAGCGCACCACCCGGTCGGGCGTGCCCAGCAGGCCCTCCCGTTCGGGATCGTCGCCGGCCCAGCGGATCAGCGTCCGCACCGCCTGTTCGGCCTCGGCGCGGTTCGGGCGCTCGATCTCGGGGGCGCAGCGGCGCACCGGCATCGGTGCGCGCACGACGTTGTCTTTGCCGGGGTGCCGGGATGCGCTCACGGGATCCATACTCCACTGTTCAGCTCAGGCATGTGGCGCGGGGATGCGGGCTGTCAAGGTCAATGCAGGCGAATCGGCTGGTGGGGGCTGTCGAGGGAGAAGGCGGGAATCGCCACCTCGAAGCTCTCGCCGTCCTCGGTTTCCATCTGGTAGGAGCCGACCATGATCCCCGAGGGCGTGGCCAGCGGCGTGCCGCTGGTGTACTCGTAGGCCGTGCCGGGCGGGATCAGCGGCTGCTCGCCGACCACGCCCGGACCGCGCACCTCCTGAACCCGGCCCAGGCCGTCGGTGATGCGCCAGAAGCGTGAGCGCAGACGCACCGTGAGATCGCCGGTGTTGTCGATGCGGACATGGTAGGCCCAGACATAATGATTGTCCGAGGGCGCCGATTGTTCGGCGAGATAAGTCGGCCGGACCGTGATCCGGATCTCTCGGGTGATTGCGCTGTACATGGCTGATGTCTTTCCCGGTGCGGCCGGTGCCTGCCTGTGTGCCGCCGCCTCGAACTCGCCCCTCAACCATAAAGGGCCGGTGGCGCCATTGTCCAGTAAGCGCGCGTGGCTGCGCCGCGGGTTCGCTCCCTCCCATGACCCCGGAGTGACACGGGGGCCAGCGATTGCCCTGCATGTGGGCTTGCCGTCGGCCCGGTGGGCGGTTATTGTGCAAGCGCGAAATCGACGAAGACAGCCATGCGTGCATGAGGAAGCCCTGACCGGGGCCGCGGGACTTGGCCTATCTGCCGCGACGACCGTCCCGGATGCCGCCGGACCGAAGGGGTATGCTGTTTCTCGGACAGGGATTCGCGGCAAGGACAGCTGGAGAGGCAAAACGATGCCAAAGCGGACGAGGAACGGCAAGCTCCTGGCTTGGGTGGAGAAGGTCTCCAACCTCTGCAAGCCGGAGCGTGTGCATTGGTGCGACGGTTCCCAGGAAGAATACGATCGTCTCTGTAATGCGATGATCGGCAGCGGGACCTTTATCCGCCTCAACCCGGAAAAGCGCCCCAATTCGTTTCTCTGCCGCTCCGATCCCGGCGACGTCGCCCGGGTCGAGGACAGCACCTATATCTGCTCGACGCGCAAGGAAGATGCCGGCCCCACCAACAACTGGGTCGCCCCGGCCGAAATCCGGACCAAGCTCGACCGGTTGTTCGACGGCTGCATGCGCGGCCGCACCATGTATGTCATTCCCTTCAGCATGGGGCCGCTGGGCTCGCCGATCTCGCACATCGGCGTCCAGATCAGCGATTCGCCCTATGTCGTGGTCAGCATGCGCATCATGACCCGGATGGGTCAGGCGGTGCTCGACGAACTGGGGGACGCCGACTTCGTGCCCGCGCTCCATTCGGTGGGAGCGCCGCTGGCCGAGGGTCAGAAGGACGTCGCCTGGCCGTGCAACGCCCAGCACAAATATATCGTCCATTTCCCCGAGTCCCACGAGATCATCTCGTTCGGCTCCGGCTACGGCGGCAACGCGCTGCTGGGCAAGAAGTGCTTTGCGCTCCGCATCGCCTCGGCGATGGGCCGTGAGCAGGGCTGGCTGGCCGAGCACATGCTGATCCTTGGCGTCGAGGACCCCGGGGGCGAAAAGACCTATGTCGCGGCGGCCTTTCCCTCGGCCTGCGGCAAGACCAATTTCGCGATGCTGGTGCCGCCCGAGAGCTTCGAGGGCTGGAAAATCCACACCATCGGCGACGACATCGCCTGGATCAAGCCACAAGCCGACGGCAGCTTGCGCGCCATCAATCCCGAGGCCGGCTTCTTCGGCGTCGCGCCGGGCACCAGCCTGAAGTCGAACCCCAACGCGCTCAAGACCCTTCATGGCAACGTCATCTTCACCAACGTCGCGCTGACCGACGATGGCGACGTCTGGTGGGAAGGGCTGACCGACGAGGCCCCGGCCCACCTGATCGACTGGCAGGGCAAGGACTGGACCGCCGGTTGCGGCCGGGTCGCCGCCCACGCCAACAGCCGCTTCACCTCACCGGCCAGCCAGTGCCCGAGCATCGATTCGGCCTGGGAAGACCCGGCCGGGGTGCCGATTTCGGCTTTCATCTTCGGCGGCCGGCTCTCGAAGACCTTCCCGCTGGTCTTCCAAGCCCGTGACTGGACCGCGGGCGTGTTCTGGGCCGCGGTGATGGGCTCCGAGGCGACGGCGGCCGCGGTCGGTCAGGCCGCGATCCGCCGCGACCCCTTCGCCATGCTGCCCTTCTGCGGCTACAATATGGGCGATTACTGGAACCATTGGCTGACCATCGAGACCCGCGCCCGGAAGAAGCCCGGCTTTTTCCGCGTCAACTGGTTCCGCAAGGATGAGAACGGCAAGTTCATCTGGCCCGGCTTCGGCGACAACATGCGGGTGCTGAAATGGATCGTCGAGCGGGTGCGGGGCCGCGCCCCGGCGCCGGCCGAAAGCCCGTTCGGCTTCAGCCCGCTCTATGAGCAGCTGGACTGGACCGGCCTCGACTTCCCCAAGGCGAAGTTCGAAGCGATCATGAACATTGACCGCGCCGAGGCCCTGGCCGAAGCCCGCGACCAGGGCGACTGGTTCGACCGCTTCGGCGGTCACCTGCCTCCCGAACTGGAGCAGGAACGCCAGGCCCTGACCCGGCGCCTCGAAACCGCGCCGCCGGTGTGGAAGATCGGCTGAGAGCGGGATGATTTGAGTGTCGAGCGACCAGGGAGCCGGCGGCAACGCCGGCTTTCTTGGTTTGGACGGGACCGGTTTATTCTGGAATCGGGGGTACGCCATGGCCTGCGAAACCGGCTTCTATTCCGGTCCCCGCGACAACGGGCCGCTCTGCGCAAGGCCGCAGCCTGGAGGGGTATGGCCTCGACCACATCCTGGCCAATAACGCGATGCTCAGCGCGGCGAAGACCGAGCGGATGGAAATCATTCTGCCGCCCGAGCGGCACAGGCCGAGTCGTCGCAGTGTCGGCGGTGTGTGCCGCCGCTCCCGACAATGTCGACAGACGGCGTTTTCCTGCCGTGAGGGCCGGGCCGAGAGGGTCCGGCCCTATTGCTATCGGGTGGTTCCGGGGTGGTTCCGAGCCGTTTCCGACATATTGCGGAACGGCCCGTAAATTGTCTAACCCCTTGAAAAATTTGGTCGGGCAGGCGGGATTCGAACCCACGACCCCCAGTCCCCCAGACTGATGCGCTACCAGGCTGCGCTACTGCCCGACACTGCGACTCGGCTCCCAGCCGGAAAGCTGGGCTTCACTCCTTGAAAAGGCACGTGACCCGAAACAAGGTGCATGACCTGGGGGAGAGCGACGCCGTTCGCCGACCCCTGATTACGGGAGATTGAACCGGCCTGTCAACCTGGAAAAACGGCCGACCTCCTCGGCCGCCCGGGCGGCGCTGAAGCGGATCGCCAGGGAACGGCATCGTCGCCGGCCGTGAATCCGGCCCAACAACAAGATGTTGGAGCATGGCTCCAGCTCCGATCATTTTTGACCGGGAAATGATCTAAATCCCGAGGCCGTTCTCGACCGCTTCGAGCGCATATTTGTCGGTCAGGTAATAGCACAGCACCGAATCGAAATACTTGGTATGGTGATCATGAATCTTTTTCAGCAGCTTGGCGATGTTGGCGCCCGACACCGTCTTGCCGGCCTCGGCCAGCACCGTCGAGACCCGGTCGCGGAAGGCGGCGTGCTCCTCGATGTGGGTGAAGGCGATCGGGTAGCCGATCTCGCGCATCAGCCGGTTCTCAAAGGCGATGTGGCCATCGAGAAAGACCAGCAACCGCTGTTGGCAACGGGCGATCCCGGCGGCGCCGAGGCCGCCGTCGACCCCGGCCTGAATCTGATCGATCAGGGTGTGAAACCGCTGGTGATCGCGGTCGATGGTCTCGATGTCGGTCTGGGTGGCCTGATGGGTCATCATCGCGTCCAAAGAACATTTATTTATTGTTATATACCTATGATTATCGCACAACGCTTATGTTAAATCTAGCCTCAGATTTGCCGCGCGGCCCGTTTGCTCTGGGCCACGGGTTCTGATAATCAATCGAAAGACGAAACGGCGGTGAACATGCGGGGGACACCGGCGATGACCTTGAAACGGAAATACGGCAGCATGACGACCGGCACCGGATCGTGGCGGGGCAGCGGCGTTGGACCGGTCGCCCGGGGTCTGATCTGGGCTTTGCTGGCGCTGGCCGCGGTTTGGCCCGGCGCCGCGACCGCTCACGCCATCATCCAGATGGCGACACCGGCGGTGAACGCCACGGTGCCGGGACCGGATGTCGATGTCGTGCTGCGCTACAACAGCCGACTCGACCTCCAGCGCTCACGCCTGTCCGTGACCCTGCCCGACGGCACGCTGAAGCCGTTGCCGCTGATTGCCAATCCCGCCGACCCGGCGGCCCTGGCGGCCCGGCTTCAGGGCCTGACCGCCGGCGCCTATGTCCTGCACTGGCAGGTGCTGGCGGTCGACGGTCATATGACTCGCGGCAACGTTCCCTTTTCGGTCGGCCAGCGGTAGGTGAACCATGGCGCTCCTGTTCGATATCTTCGGCTTCCTGACCGTTCTGATGGACGGGGCGGCGATGGTTGCGCTGGCCTTCACCCTCGGCGGTGTTTTTTTCCTGCTGCTGCTGGCCCGGCCACTGGCCGGTGACCTTGGCGACATCGGCGAGGTCATGCTCGGCCGCACCCGGACGATTCTGGTCTGGAGCGCATTTGCCCTGGCGGTGGTGGTCGGAGGCCGGGCCTTTCTCGAAGCCTACGTCCTGGCCGGCACCCTCGAGGTGCCGCTGACCGACGCCCTGGGCGCGCTGTTCGTCCGCGCCGGCCTCGTGATTGCCGTGTCGGCCCTGGCCACCGCGGTGCTGGTGGCAACCCGGCTCGATCAGCACCGGCCGCTGCTGCTGCCGCTGGTGGTATGCATGATCCTGGGCGCCACGGCGCTGCTCACCCATGGCGCCGCGCGCATCGAAGACCGGGCGCTGCTGCTGAGCCTGATCGTGGTTCATCTGGTCGCGGTCGGAGTCTGGCTGGGCGGCCTGCCCTATTTCCTGTCGGCCCTGGCGCTGACGCGCGATCATGTCGCCAGCCACAAGGTGGGCAGCCGCTTTTCCCTGATGGCTCTGGTGTCGGTGTCGGTGCTGCTCGCCAGCGGCATCGGCATGTCCTACAGCTACATCGACTCCGCCGCCGCGGTGTACGGCACCGCCTATGGCGCGATGCTGTTCACCAAGCTGCTGATGTTCGCCGGTCTGCTCGGCTTCGGCTTCAAGAACATGCTGATCGTGCATCGTCTGCGCCGCTCGCCGGACGCACCGGTGCTGGTGATGCGCCGCTTTGCCGAGGTCGAACTCGGGGTCGGCATCGCGGTGATTCTGTCGGCGGCCTCGCTGACCTCGCTGCCGCCGGCCTCCGACCTGATGCAGGACCGGGTCGAGTGGCATGACCTGCTCGAGCGCCTGACCCCGGGCATGCCGCGGCTGGTCAGCCCCGATCACGACCAGCTGGCCATTCCCGCCCTCGAGGCCAAGCTCCAGGCGGCCCGGGCCGCCGGGGACACCGGCGCCGGTGCACTGGCCTATGTGCCCGGCGCCGGCACCATCGTGCCGCCGAACGCCGTCGATATCGCCTGGTCCGAGTTCAACCACAACTGTGCCGGGATCGCGGTGGTCCTGATCGGCCTGCTGGCGCTGCTCGACCGGACCGGCTGGGTACCGATCGCCCGTCACTGGCCGCTGCTGTTCCTGGCCCTGGCCGGATTCGTGGTCGTGCGCGCGGACCCCGAAGCGTGGCCGCTCGGACATCTCGGATTCTGGGAGTCGCTGCGCGATCCCGAGGTCGCCCAGCACCGGGTGTTCGCGGCGATCACGATCGGCTTCGGCCTGTTTGAATGGGCGGTGCGCATCGGCGCTCTCAGGTCCAAGGCGGCGGCGCTGGTGTTTCCGCTGATGGTCGCGATCGGCGGTACCGTCATGCTGACCCACTCCCACGCCCTCGGCAACATCCGCCAGGAACTGCTGATCGAGTGGACCCATATTCCGGTGGCGGTGTTCGGCATCGCCGCAGGCTGGGCGCGCTGGCTGGAACTGCGTCTGCCGCCGCCGCGCGGCCGGTTTTACGGCCTGCTGTGGCCGGTGCTGTTTATCGTGATCGGCCTCGCGCTGATGGTTTACCGCGAAGCCTGACCCCCGGGGCGCCTGTGCCTGATTTGAACACGTTTATCAAAGTCGCCGCGGTCCGGCTGTTTGAAACCAGCCGGACCCGCGCGCCGTCGGTACTGTTGCTCTGTCTTGCGGTGGTAGGGGCGTTGGGTTTCGCCGCCGCCACCCGGCTGGGCATGGACACCAACCTTGACCATCTGCTGTCGGCCAAGGAACCGTGGCGCCAGCAGGAACTGGCGTTCGAGCGCGCCTTTCCCCAGCGGGGCGAGCAACTGGTGGCGGTGGTCGAAAGCGACGACGCCGATGCCGCCGACGATGGGGCGGCGGCGCTGGCCGGGGCGCTGGCCGCCCGCAAGGACTTGTTTTTCGCCGTCGTCCGGCCCGATGCCGACCCGTACTTCCGCCGCGAGGGCCTGCTGTTCCTCTCGCCCGAAGAGGTCTCGGCGACCGCGGCCCAGGTGATCGAGGCCCAGCCCTTCATCGGCTCGCTGGCCGCCGACCCCAGCCTGAGGGGCCTCTTTGGCACGCTCAATCTCGCCCTCGAAGGGGTATCGCGGGGCGACGCCACCTTTTCCCGGCTGGAAAAACCGCTGAGTGCGATCGCCGACACCCTGTCCTCGGTGCTGAAAGGGCCGGCGCGGCCGCTCGGCTGGTCGTCTCTCCTGACCGGCCGCCAGCCCCGGCCCGAGGAGTTGCGGCGCTTCGTCCTGTTCAAGGTCGAGCGCGATTTTGCCGAACTGACCTCGGCCGAGGACGCGATCACCGCCGTTCACGACATTGCGCGCGCCCTCGGACTGACCGCCGACCGCGGATTGCGCGTCCGCGTCACCGGCGAGGTCGCGATCGAAAACGACGAGATGGCCACCCTGGCCAGCGGCGCCGAACTGACCCTTGGCCTCTCGATGGGCATGGTCTGCCTGGTGCTGTTCGCCGCCGTGCGCTCGATCCGGCTAATCGTGCCGATTCTGATCACGCTGGTCGCCGGTCTGGTGGCCACCGCCGGCTTCGCCGCCCTGACCGTCGGCACGCTCAATCCGATTTCCGTGGCTTTTGCCGTGCTGTTCGTCGGTTTGGCGGTCGATTTCAGTATTCAGCTCACCGTGCGCTACCGCGAGGAGCGGTTTCTCAATGCCGATCCGGCGCTGGCGCTGGAGGCCACCGCCCGGAGCATGGCCGGCGGCGTGCTGCTGGCGGCGCTGACCACCGCGGTCGGCTTTCTTGCCTTTCTGCCCACCGCCTATGTCGGGGTGTCCCAGCTCGGACTGGTCGCCGGCGCCGGCATGCTGATCGCGGTGATGCTCAATTTCACGCTGCTGCCGGCGCTGCTGACGCTGTTCCGGCCCCATGGCGAACCGGCCTCGGTGGGATTCGCCCGGGCGGCGCCCTTCGACGACTGGCTGGTCCGGCGCCGGGGGCGGGTGATGCTCGCGGCGGCGCTGGTTGCGGCGACCGGGCTAGGGCTGACGCCTTGGCTGCGCTTCGATTCCAATCCGATGAATCTGCGTGACGCCCACACCGAATCGGTGGCGGTGACCCTCGATCTGATGGCCGACCCCGACACCTCGCCCTTCACCGCCGAGATTCTGGTCCCGGATCCGCTCCGGGTGCCGGCGCTGCTCGCCCGGCTCGAGGCCTTGCCCGAGGTGCACCGCGCCCTGGCGCTGGCGGTGTTCGTGCCCGAACAGCAGGAGCAGAAGCTGGCGGTGCTCGAGGACGTCTCGCTGCTGCTCGGGCCGACACTGTCGCCGGTCACCGTTGCGGCGCCGCCCGACGGGCCGGCGGTGCGCCAGACCCTCGGCGCCACCCTGGAGGCCCTGCGAGGGCAGCCGGGCGAGCCGACCGCGCGCCGCCTCGCCGGGTTGCTGGAGCAGGCGCTCGGCCGCGGCGACGCCGTGCTGGCGCCACTCACCACCGCCCTGCTCTCGGGCCTGATGCCGCGCCTGGAGGCCCTCCGCGAGGCGCTGTCGGCGACACCGGTGACCCTGGAGACCCTGCCCGACAGTCTGCGCCGGGACTGGATCGGCAGCGGCGGCCAGGCCCGTATCGAGGTTTTCCCCAACGGCAATGCCGGCGACCCGGCAACCCTGGCGCGCTTCGTCGCGGCGGTGCGCGGCGTCGCGCCCGATGCCACCGGCCCGGCGGTGACGACCTACGAATCGGCCCAGACGATCATCCGCGCCTTCGCCGAAGCCGGGCTGATTGCGCTGGTCGCGATCTTCCTGCTGCTGATGGTGGTATTGCGGCGGGTCGGAGAGGTGCTGCTGGTGCTGGCGCCGCTGGCGCTCTCGATGCTGATGACGGTGATCGCCGCGGTCATCATCGGTCTGCCGCTGAATTTTGCCAACGTCATCGCCCTGCCGCTGCTGCTCGGCATCGGCGTCGCCTTCAACATTTACTTCGTGATGAACTGGCGGCGCGGGCAGACCAGGCCGCTGCAGTCGAGCACGGCGCGGGCCGTGCTGTTCAGTGCCCTGACCACCACGGTCGCGTTCGGCTCCCTCGCGCTTTCGAAACATCCCGGCACGGCCTCGATGGGCGTCCTGCTGACGCTGTCGCTCGCTTTCACGCTCCTGAACACAATGCTGACCCTGCCGGCCCTGCTCGCGGCGCGACCGGCGCACAGTGGGGCCGAGATGTCACAGCCCGAAGGTAACGAGTCGGTCAATCCCCAGTCACCGTCTTGACACGCCGTGTTGAATGGCCCCATTTAACGTGCGGTTCGATCGTTCCTTTCACTTCCCACCGGCGGATGACGCGTATGAACAAGCTTTACAATAAAGCGGGGAAGACCGCGTTAGGTCTGGTGGCCGCTGGTATGGTGTTGGCTTCACTGGGCGGTTGTGCAACCCCGCCCGCGGATCCGGTGGCTCGTGCCGAATTCGAGCAGATCAATGATCCTATGGAGCCGGCCAACCGTTACTTCTTCGAACTGAACCGCTTTCTTGATTTTCTGCTGATCCATCCCTGGGCGGATACTTATCGCCGCATCGTCCCCGACTTCGGGCGTGAGCGCGTCCACAATGCCCTCCAGAATGTCGGCTCGCCGATGGACGTGGTCAATCAGGCCCTCCAGGGCCGGGGCACCGACAGCGCCACCACCCTGGGCCGTTTCGTGGTCAATTCGACCGCCGGCGTCGGCGGCCTGTTCGATGTCGCCACCGGTTGGGGCCTGCCCGCCAGTTCGGCCGATTTCGGCCAGACCCTCCATGTCTGGGGCGCTCCGGAAGGGCCGTATATGGTGATGCCGATCCTCGGGCCGTCCAATCCCCGTGATGCCGTCGGCTTCGGTGTCGACAACTTCGCCGATCCGATGGGCTGGGTGTTCAAGCTCAACAGCCTCAATGAAGTCAACACCGGCCTGACCGTCGGCAACGCGATCGACAAGCGCGCCGAATACATCGAACCGATGGAAGCTCTGGAAAAGTCCTCGATCGACTTCTATGCCCAGGTACGCAGCATGTTCCGCCAGCATCGGGCCAAGGAACTGGGCATTGAGGCCAGCGGCAGCAGCACCCCCAGCTATGATTTCTACTCGGAGCCGGTGGCCGAGCCCAAAGCCAAGACCAAGGCCAAGTAAGCCTCGGCGGTCGCGGTCCCCTCCGGTCGGCTGTTTGACGGGCGCGCCTTCGGGCGCGCCCGTTGCGTTTCCGGGGTCTTGGCCGAGGCCGGCCGGCCTGTTGCGCGTTGCCATGGCGGGGGATGGCGTGCGACAGTCCGGTGACGTTCATCTTTTTCCCTGCGCCGCCCCATGCCGTCTTCGCCCAGCAGCCCGACCGAATCTCCCTGGGTCGCCGACCCGGTCCGCGACTTTCTCTGCTACCGCCTGGTGATGCTGGCGGTGGCGGTGCTCGACGTTGCCTTCGCCGACGACGGCATCGACAAGGAGTATCGCCGCTGGCAAAAAAGCGCCCGGCGCAAGCCGCGGTCGCGCGCCCTGGCCGCCGGCGGCCCCGACAACCCCGCGAGCCCGGCGGAGCCCCTGAAGGAAATCCGCTCCTGGGAGCGGCCGGGCGGTTACACCGTGCGCGTCCTGGCCCAACTCAAGTGGGGCGAGTTTGTGGTCGTGATCGAGGAGGAGGATTTCCGCGCCGAAATCATGGCCATCTATGACATCGACGCCTTCGAGGTCACCGCCGCCGGGGTCGAGAGCTTTGCCGGCGACGCCGTCCGGGCGATCGAGGTGGCGCACCGGTTCGTGCTGATGCTGGAGGAGGTGGGCCTCGATCTCGACGAACCGGACCTGGAGTTCGCCTCGGCCCCGCTGGCCGGCGGCACGCCCGAGTCCGCGGTGATCGAGATCGGCCACCGGGTCGAACTCATTGCCGACCGGGTCGCCGCCGGCCTGAGCGGGCGTCCGGGGGACGGCCTTGGCCTCGAGGATGAGCACTTCCTGGCCACAACGCCCGCGGCGCTGTGGGCAATCCGCGATGGTTTCATCGCCCGGACCGCCGGTGGCGTCGCGGTCGAATCGAAGGCGCTGCTGGCCTGGCAAACCCTGCTGGAAAAGCAGTTGGAGGAAATCCGCTTCAAGGCTGAGCGCAAGCACGCCTGGGCGCTCGAAATGATCGACCGCTACCAGTCCGATCTCCTGACCATGGCCAAGCGGCCCGGGGTGGACATCAATACCTGGCAGGCGCTGGTGATCGCGCTCGATCGCGCCAAGATCGGCATTCGCCCCGATGTTCGCGCCGCCTCTCTGGATCTGGCGGCCGGAGTCGCCGGCCGAGGCCCGGCCGCCGCCGACATCATGCGCTCGATGGAGGAGATCGTCGAATCGGGCGGCGGCGATCCCTTCCGCATCGCCCATCATCTCTTCGACGCCATGACCATGATGCCGCCGGACTTCGCCAATGCCGGGGTGATGATGGTCAGCGAGGCGCCGCTGCCGGCGCTGCGCGATGTCCTGCCGCTGGTGCTGCTCGCTCCCGAGGCCGCCTGCCGGCAGGCGGCGGCGGCGGCACTGGAGCAGATGGCGGCGGAAAAGCGCCTGACCCCGTCCGGCCTGCGCCGGTTGATCGCCCTGCGCTCCTGGCTGCCCGAGGGCGAGCGGCCAACCATCGATCAGGCCATCCGCAAGGCCCGGCTGGCCGGCGTCGATTGCGCGCCCTGGCCGGCGGGGCAGGTCCGGGCGCTCAAGGCGACGGTAATCGACGGCTCGGGCTGCCAAAGTCTGGTCGCCCTGGCCAGGGACGACCGCCGCACCCTCTTCACCGGCATTCTGACCAAGCAGGGCTTTGGCGTCCGCGATGTCATACTGGAGCGCGGTCTCGCCCGCCGCGATGCCGAGGCGATGCTGGCATCGGTGGCCGACCGGGTGCTGACACTGGCGGTGACCCGCCCCTATCTCGACCGCATGGTGCAGCACGCGCTCTGGACCGGGGTTTCGGCCGGGCGCATGCCGCCGCTCGAACTGCTGGAGGTTGCCGAAACCCTGGGCGCCGGCGACTGGCGCGCCCAGCGCCTCGATGCCGGCGCCGAACTCGAACAGCTGCTCTCGGAGTTGCCGGCCGGGCAGGCCACGCCGGCCGCCCGCATCGAGGCGCTGCGGCGCAGTGCCGAGTGGTTGAAGATGCCGGCGCTGGCCGACTCCTGGTTCGAGGACGACGAAAGCGCCCGCGCCCTCTGCCTCGCCCATGGCCGCAACACCAAAAAGCTGATTCCGGCCCTGCTGGCCGAGGTGATCGAGCCCCGGCGCGGCATCTGGGCCGAGCGGCTGGTCTGGATGGCGCTCTGGACCCGGGCCGGCGGCGGTGGCCCCGGCCTGCCGGCCTGGTCCGACTACGCCCGGGTCGCCCAGGCCCTCTATGCCGGCGCGCCGCTGACCGAGGTGCCGCTGATGACCGCGATCGCCAAACTCACCGCCGGCCACCTCGGCTAGCGCATTGTCCGGAAGGGTTAAACGCGGGTCGGTTCCGGAGCCTGGATACCGGCGGGCGGCGGACCATCTCTTGTTACAGCCCGTCTTTCGGAGCACGGCAAGAGAGGAAAGCGCCATGGCGTTTCATGAGCAGCCTTGCACGCCCTGCGCGGGCGGCCTGCCGCCGCTGTCCGAAGCGGCGGCCCGCGGCCTCGCGGTTCAGGTGCCGGACTGGCAGATCGCCGACGGAGCGACCCGGCTGGTGCGCCGGTTCCCGGTGCCGGACTACGCGCAGGCCCTGGCCTTCGTGACCGCGCTGAGCGCCATCGCCGAAGCCGAAGGCCACCATCCCGATGTCTGCTTCGGCTGGGGCTATGTCACGGTCAGCATGCAGACCCATGCGATCAAGGGTCTGCACCAGAACGACTTTCTGCTCGCGGCCAAAATCGACCGCCTGGCCGGGGCCCGCTGATGACCCCTTATCGGCGGGAAACCGCAGAAGGCCCGCCGCCCTCAGGCCCGGCGCGCCCCGGCCCTCAGGGCTCCGGCCAGCCGGTCGAGCAGGCCGAGCAGCGTCCGGGAGTGTCCGGTCATGGTGTCGAGCGCGCTCCGCTCGCCGGCGCGGTCGCCGGTTTCGTGGCATCTCAACGCCGTGCGCGCGGCCTCGTGAACCGCGGCGTGCGGCGTCTCCAGGGCTAGAAAGGACGGCTCGCGGCGCAGCGCCGGCTCCCTGACCGAATCATACCATTTGCCGAGCCGGCACTGGTGATGATCGGGCAGAGTGGCCGCGGTGACGTCGCCGTGACCGGCCAGCTTGTCGTCGACCCGCTTGCGGAAGGCGAGGTGGTCACCCTTGGTCGCCTCGACCAGCGCGACGTGACGCTCCAGCGAGGCGCTGCCGGCTCCGGCTTCGGTGACGAAGAAGGCCAGCATATCCTGGAGGTCCCGGGCCTGCCCTGCCATCTCCTGGGCCGCCGCCGTGGTCTGCTCGACCAGCGCGGCGTTTTTCTGAGTCATTTCGTCGACGCCGCTGACCGAGGCGTTGATCTCGACCAGGGTCCGGGCCTGCTCGGCGGCGGCGGTCGCAATGTCGCCGATCATCGACGCCACCCCCTCGACATTGCTGGCGATGCCACTGAGCGCGCCGCCCGCCTGCTGGACCAGATCCACCCCGGTCCGGACCTGACTGTCGCTGTTGAGGATCAGGGCCTTGATTTCCTTGCTCGCCTGCGCCGAGCGCTGGGCCAGCACCCGGACCTCCTGCGCGACCACGGCAAAGCCCTTGCCGGCGTCGCCCGCCCGGGCCGCCTCGACCGCGGCATTGAGGGCCAGCAGATTGGTCTGGAAGGCGATCTCGTCGATCACGCCGATGATGTCGGTGATCCTGCGGCTGGCCTCGGCGATCCGCTTCATGGCCTCGATCGCCGAACCGGCCACCGAGCCGCCCTCGCCCGCGGCCTGCAGCGCCCCGGACGCCATGCTGTTGGCCCGCTGGCTGTTGTCGGCACTGGCGCGCACGGTGGCGCCCAGCTGTTCCATCGCCGCCGCGGTTTCTTCCAGACTCGAGGCCTGCTCCTCAGTGCGCTGGGCCAGATCCGCGCTGCCGCTGGCGATCTCGGCCGCCGCGCTCGAAATCGCCTCGGCGGCGCCGTCGATCCGACCGACGATGTCGACCAGCCGGTCGGAGGTGGCGTTGAACGCATCCTTCAGCCGGGCATAGGCCCCCTGATAGTCCTTGGTGATCCGGCGGGTGAGATCGCCCTGGGCCAGGGCGTCGGCAACCACGGTCAGGTCGTGGATCACGCCTTCGACGGTTTCGGCCAGCCGGTTGACCCCCTCGCTCATGGTCAGCAGCACGCCGCTCTTGTCCCCGGTGACGATGCGGCGGGCGAGATCGCCCCCGGCCACCGCATTGATCAAGCCGGCGATCTCCTGGCTGATCGTCTGTTCGCGCTGCCGCTGCGCCTCGGCAGCGAGGCGTTCGGCTTCGAGACGCTCCGTCTCGGCGGCGGCGGCGCGCACCGCCGCCAGCGCATTCTTCTTGAAGACCTCGACGGCGACAGCCATTTCGCCGATTTCATCGCGGCGGTCAAGCGAGGGCACCGCAACCTCGAGCCGGCCACCGGCCAGCTGGGTCATCGCCTCGGTCATGCGGGTGAGCGGATGCACCACCGACCGCGCCAGACCGACGACGCAGCCGATCACCAGCAGCAGCACCAGTGCCGCCAGCCCGTATTCGCCCAGGGTCAGGGTCCGTTCCTCGGCGGCCGCCACCGCTTCGATCTCGGAGGTCAGGCGCTCGGAGTCCTTGACGATCTCGTCGATCACCGCCCGGTGGGCGGCGTAGCTGCCGGTCAGCTCCTGATAGGACCGGGCCGCCGCCGCGATATCGCCGGCAGCCAGCGCCGGCAGGAAGTGCCGCTCCAGCTCCTGCCAGAATTTCTGGACATGGCCGTCGGACGTCACGGTCAGTTTGGCGATGATCGCCGGGTCGATCGGCCGGGACGACCAGTAGGCCCGGCGCTCATTGTAATCCTTGCGCAACTGCGCCAGCTTTTTGCCGTGCGCCTCGACCGAGGCCGGCTCGTTAAGCGCCAGCGTGACCTCAAGATAGGCTTCGATGATGTATTCGGGAGGCGGCAGAATGTCGGCCACGAGGTCCTTGCCGGTGACGATCCGATCATAGATCGGGCCGCCGACCTTCACTTTTCCGATGGTGAAGGCGCTCATCGCGACCAGGGCCAGCAATCCGATGATCAGCAGACTGCCGAGTGCCGTAACAATCGTTACGATTTTGGGAGTGTTCATGAGCCCTATCCGGAAGATTGTGGCGAGGACGCCCCGCCGACACTACGCGGATCGGACCCGGAGGGTAAAGCCGTCAACCTCCCGGCTGAGAATATCGGACTGTCGGCTGAGGTCCTTGGCCGCGCCCAGGGCTTCGCCGGCCATCCGGCGGGCTTCGCCGGCGGCCTGATTGATGCCGCCGATGTTGCCCGAAACCTCCTCGGTGCCGCGCGCGGCCTCGGTGACGTTGCGCGCAATCTCCTGGATCGCCGCCCCCTGCTGCTCGACCGCCGAGGCGATGGTGGCGGAAATTTCGCTCATGACGCGGATGGTGCCGCCGATCCCCCGGATCGCTTCGACCGCGGTACCGGTGACCGACTGCATCTGGCCAACCTGGGCCTGGATGTCGTCGGTCGCCCTGGCGGTCTGGTTGGCCAGATTCTTGACTTCGGAGGCGACCACGGCGAAGCCTTTTCCGGCTTCGCCGGCCCGGGCCGCCTCAATGGTGGCGTTGAGGGCCAGGAGATTGGTCTGGGACGCGATGTCGTTGATCAATTGCACGACCTCGCCGATTTTTTGGGCGGCTTCCGAGAGGGAGGTGATGGTGGCGTTGGTGCGGTTGGCTTCATCGACGGCGGCTACGGCCATGCGCGACGATTCGGTGACCCGGCGGCTGATCTCGCTGACCGAGGCGGTCAGCTCTTCGGTAGCGGCGGCCACGGTTTGCACATTGGACGAGGCCTGATCGGCGGCCGCGGCCACCGCCTGGCTCTGGCGGCTGCTCTGGTCGGCCGCCGCAGCCAGGGCCGCCGCCGTGCTCTGCATCTGGTGGGCGGAGCTGGAGACCGCACTCACCACCGCTTTGACGCTTGATTCGAACTGGTCGGCGAGGCGGGTCATCAACCGGCGCTTCTCGGCCTCGGCCTGCTGGCGCGAGCGCTCCTGCTCGGCGCGCAGCCCCGCCATCTCCTGGGCATTGGTCTTGAACACCTCGACCGCCCGGGCCATAGCCCCGACCTCGTCGCCCCGGCTCCGGTGCGGAATCTCGACCTCAAGATCGCCGGCCGCCAGTTGCGCCATCACCGTGGTGGTGCCGGATATGCCGCGATGGATGACCTCGGCCAGCAGCCGCGAAACCAGAAACGACAGGGCGTAGGCAAAGAGGCCGGCGAGCAGCAAAATCGAGAGCGCGCGGTTGGCCGAGGCCGTGGTCGCGCCCTTGACCGAGGCAACCGTGCCCTTCTCGGCCTCGGTCATGTCATCGACCTGCTTTTGCAGCGCCGCTTCGATGTCGACGATGTGGGCCAGCATCGCCAGCGCGGTGGCCGGGTCCGAATCTATCATCTCCAGGACGTCTTCGAGAGCCTTGCGGTATTTGCCGACGCCCCCCTCAAGGGCGCTGGCGCGGTCACGGGCCGCCCCGCCGGCGGCGCCGCTCTTGAGGCGCCCGAACGCCGTCTCGACCGCCTTCAGCTGCTGCCGGCACACCGCCAGCAACTCGTTGCTTTTGGCCTCGCTGATCCCGGCACTGCCGACCGCCGCGACCCGGTAAAGCATGGCGCTGCTCTTGGCCAGCGCCAGCGCCAGACCGGTCAGCTGGTCCTGCTGATCGAACTCGGCGAACAGCACCGAGGAAATGGTCTCACGCTGCTCGCGGATTGTCTCATGAGACAGCACAAACAGCGGAATAGTGGTAACGGCAAAAACGATGACGATCAGCAGGAGTTTCCAGCGCAGCGACAGATTGGACAGCAGATTTGTCATAATGACCCCCGAACGCCTCGACTCCTGCTTACACCCGGCATAAAATGCTACTTATAGGCACCAGCAAAGATAACCACGTCCCCGACCTTAAGAACATAGCTGGTCTTGTCCATGATTTTCTTGGTCACCGGATTGCTGAATTTATAGTCGACCCAGCCGCTTCCCTTGGTCTTCGCCACATCGACGATTTCGATACCATAGGGCTTGCCCTCGATATCCTTGAACTCGTTGAGCGACTTTCCGATCATCTTGGCGTTGCCGCCATGGGCGATGCGTACACCGTCGGCCAGCGTCGCAACCACGACATAGAGGTCGCGATCGACGAACTGCCCCTGGCGATCGTTGAAGGCCGCGACCGCCTTGTCACGCCCGTTGGCGTCCCAAAAGGCCGCGGCCCGCTCGACCAGCGCCTTGGCCTCCTCCTTGGTGCCGAACTCGCCGGCGCCTGCCGCCAGGCTGGTGAATGCGAAAGCGGCAGCCATGATCAGTCCAAATACCCTAAACATCGCCATGACCTCTTGTTTTGTCGCAGTTTCGATTTCATTTACAGCGCCATCCGCGTTGCTTTGGGCCTGCCGCCAAGGCGGCGCCTAGCCTTATCGCTGGCCGACCAGTCGATATCGCAATGATTTCCTTTGGTTGTCATTACGATCGTCCAGCATCGCCAAAGTGGCTGCTGCGCGTAAAGGACGCTAGCAAATAACCGCGCCAAAGTCCATGGCATTTGATAAGTTCTCAATCTTCTATGGGCGATGCTGGTTTGTGCGGACCTTGGCAAAGACCCGGGGCCACCCGGTAAGCTTAATGACAGTCGAACCGGGCGCCGTCGAACATTGTTCCAGGTCTTGTCTTCCTCAGCCCCGGGGCATCGCGTGCCGCGGGATCGCAGCGCCGGGCCTGACGCCACGGCGGGGTTTCCTCCCCGCGCGATCGGCTCTAGAGTGCGGAAGGCTGGCGCCCTCTGCCCCGAGCATGACGGTGGTCGCGGCGGGTTCCAGGAGAGTGGCGGGAGACGGGCGTGCGGCGCAGTGTTTCTGAAATCGCAATGCTGGTGGTTGTCGTCGGCTTCTCCTTGGCGTTCCCGCGCTTTTTTGTGCCGGTGGCGGCGATCGAGAGCTGGATTTCCGACCTGTTCAGCGTTTTCACCGCCGCCCCCGAATCCCCGAGCCAGACCGTCCTCGTCCTCACCCTCACCGAGGAAACCCTGGCCCGTTTTCCCTACCGCTCGCCGGTGGACCGCGCTTTTCTGGCCGAGTTGATCGGCACCGTGGACCGGGCCGGCGCCCGGGCGATCGGCTTCGACGTCCTGTTCGACCAACCGACGGAACCGGCGAAGGACGCGGCGCTGGCCGCGGCGTTCCGGGCGGCGCGCCTGCCGATCGTGGTCGCCGCGGCAGGCCGGGGCGCCGGCCTGACACCGGCGCAGAGCGCCTGGCTCACCGATTTCACGAGGCCGGTACTGTCCGGACTGGCCAACCTGCGCAAGGATGACCGCGACGGCACGGTGCGCGAAACCCTGCCCGCCGAGAACGGCCGGCTCTGCCTGCCCTGCGCCGTGGCCGGGGCGCTGGGCCGGCCGGTCCCCGACGGCGCGGTGCCGATCGTCTACCGGCGCGGTCCCGATGCCGCCACGCTGGCGATTCCGGCCTATCCCGCCCATCTCGCGGCGATGCTGCCGCCTGACTGGCTGCGCGGCAAGGTGATCCTGGTCGGCTCCGATCTGCCTCAGGAGGACCGCCATCGCACGCCCTTCGCCGCCGCCTTCGGCAATCGCGAGGGCACGATTCCCGGCGTTTTCATCCACGCCTTCGCGCTCGCTCAGTTCCTCGATGGCCGGACCCGGCCGCCCTGGACCCTGGCCGAGGCGGCCCTGCTAACCACCGTCACCGCCGGCGCCGGCCTGATTATCGCCGCGCTGTCGCTGCCGCTCCCGGCGACGCTGGGCCTCGCGTTGATCGCGCTGGCGCTGCCCTGGGCCGGTGGCTTTGCTCTCGCTTATGCCGGCGGCCCGGTGGCAGCGCCGATGGCGCCCTCGCTGGCGCTGATCCTGGCGGGCAGCCTTGGCAGCGTGCTGGCCGGGCGGCGGCAACTGGCGGAGAAGCGCTTTATCGAATCGGCGTTCCGGCGCTACGTCTCACCGGCGGTGCTGGCCGAAATCCAGGCCGATCCCAGCAAGCTGTGCCTGGGGGGCGAGCGGCGCGACCTGACCTTCATCTTCACCGACATCGCCGATTTCACCACCCTGTCCGAACGCCTGCCAGCCGAGCAGGTGGCCAGCCTGCTCAATCACTATCTCGACGGCATGAGCGCGATCGTGCTCCAGCATTCCGGCACCATCGACAAGTTCATCGGCGACGCCGTGGTCGCGCTGTTCGGCGCCCCGGTGGCCCACGATGACGACGCCGACCGCGCCGTCTCCTGCGCGCTCGCGATGGACGCCTTCGCGGCGCGCTTCCGCGACGACCAGTCCGGGGCCGGCTTCGGCATCACCCGGATCGGCGTCAACAGTGGGCCGGCGGTGGTCGGCAATTTCGGAAGCAGCGCCCGGTTCGACTACACCGCGATCGGCGACACCGTCAACACCGCCGCCCGCCTCGAAGGTCTCAACAAGTATCTCGGCACCCGGATCGCGGTCGGCGGTGAAACCGTGGTCCGCTGCCGCCGCCACCGCTTTCTGCCGGTGGCCGAGGTGGTGCTGAAAGGCAAACAGGTGGCAATTCCGGTGTATGTTCCGCTGGCGCCCGGGACCGACGAGGCCCTTGCCGAGGCGTATTGCGACCTCTACGCTCTCCTCGCGGCCGGGGACGCGGCGGCCCCCGAACGTCTGGCCGGCCTTGCCAGCCGCTGGCCCGACGACCCGCTGCTTACCTTACACCGGCAGCGCCTCGCAGAAGACGGCCGCGGAGTCGTGATGGTCATGACCGACAAGTAGCCGGCGACCGGAATCTGTAACCTACGATACCGCCCATGGTATGATGGCCGCCCCGACCCGCAATCCGCCTGGATGCCGATGACCAACAGCCGGTACGAAACCCTGAGCCAACGAATGCAGCGCCGGACCGAGGAATCAGCGGCGCGGCGGCGCATTCCCCGCTGGACCGCCGCCGGAATCGTCTGTCTGATCGTCTTCATCGCCGCCTTCCTGTTCGGCATCGAAGTCGTCTGGCGCTAACGCCCGGACTAAATTGCAGGTTCGGCGGCGCCTGAACCACAGCTCGATACGCGCTCGTTCTCAGCTCCGTCATAAGCGGTCGCCGCGATCCGGCAGGCTGCGAAATGTTGAGGAGAGACCCGTTTGGAACCGCACCGGCCACGACATCACGATCCGTTTCTCCGCCTTGCCCTGACGATGCTGCTGGCTCTCTGCGGCGGCGGCAGCGGCCTCGCCCGGGCCGCGGCCGTGCTCGCGCCGCCCGGGCCATGACCGGCCGCCGCCGGACCGACATCGCCGGCCTCATTCTGGCCGGCGGCCGCTCGCGGCGGATGGGCGGCGGCGACAAGGCGCTGCTGACTCTGGGCGGCGTGACGCTGCTGACCCGGGTCGCAGCCACGCTCGCGCCCCAGGTCGGCCCGCTGCTGCTGAGCGCGGCCAGCGATGCCGTGCGCGGCGCCGCGCCCGGACTGCCGGCAGTGACCGACCCGCTGCCCGATTTCGCCGGGCCGCTGGCCGGGGTGCTGGCCGGTCTCGACTGGGTGCGCGCCAAGGCGCCGCAGTGCCACTGGCTGATCAGCGTTCCGGTCGACGCGCCGCTGCTGCCCGCCGATCTCGTGGTCCGGCTGGCCGCCGCGGTCGAAGCCGGCGCCGGCACCCTGGCCTGCGCCCGCTCGGGCGGGCGGCGCCATCCCGTGGTCTGCCTCTGGCCGCTCGCCTTGGCCGAAACGCTGGCCGAGGCCGTGCTTGTTGAGGGGGTGCGCAGGGTGGCCGAGTGGCTCGGACGCCACCGGCTGGCGCTGGTCGACTGGCCGGACCAGCCGCTCGACCCCTTCCTCAACGTCAACACCCCCGAGGACTTCGCCCGGCTTGCAGCCGCGCTGGCCAAAGCCGACCCGGGCGGGACTCCGGGCCGGCGCCGCGGCTGATGCAAGAAAGCGCGAAACGGCACCGGCGCCACGAGAAAAAACCGCCCGGCCCCCTTTTGAGGAGCCGGGCGGTTCTCAACGGTCCAGGCCGGGATGGCGGCCCTCCGAAGCTCAGGCGGCGAGCGGGCGGGACATCATCTCGACGGCCGCGTTGACCCGCTCATTGAGCGGCGCCAGAGCGGCGCGGGCGGTGCCGGAAACCAGGGACTGCAGCCGCTCGGTCTCGCTGACCAGAGCGTTGACGCTCTCCTTGGCATAGCTCTGCTGGATTTCCGCCGCCTCGGTGACGCTGCCGGCCGCAGCCAGCTTGCGCAGGGAGGCGAGCGACGCCTCGGTGGTCTTCTTGGAATAGGCGGTCACGGCGGCGCCGGCGTCCTCGATGCCGCGGGCGAAGATGCGGGTGGCTTCGATCACCGCCTCGACATTCTTGCGGTTGAGATCGGTGATCTCCTCGACGGTCTTGCCGGCCTTGGCGGCCTGATCCTGGCTGGCCTTCACGAGGTCTTCGAGCGCCTGCTGGCTGCGCGCGACAACGTCTTCGACGATCTTGGCGGTGGCGGCGAACTGGTCGGTCATGGCTGGACTCCTGATGGTTTGGGTGGCTGCAGCTGCCTTTGCTGCACTGCAACATTGAGCCCACTATACCCAGGATTAAGAAAGTGTCAATGCCATTTTTGTGCGCTGCACAAAACTTCATGCGGGTAAACGCCACGGAGGCGGCTCTCGTTTTCGGGCAGCGCGATCCTTCGGGCGGCGGGAACGCTTGCACCGGAGCGGCCGGGGCGGCAGAGTGGCGGCCTTCATCGCCTAGGAGCGCGCCGAGCCATGACCTATTGTTTGGGGATCAAGATCCAGGACGGGCTGATCGCTCTGGCCGACGGCCGGATCACCAGCGGCACCCAGCTCTCGGCGGCCCAGAAGCTGATCATGATGGAAAGCCAGGGCTGCCGGTTCTTCATCATGACCTCGGGTTTGCGTTCGGTCCGCGACAAGACCCTGGCCTATCTGCGCCGGACCCTGACCCACGAGCGCGCCGAAGGCTTTCCGACCATGCTGGAGGCGGTGACCAGCTTTTCCCGCTGCCTGCGCCAGGTGGCGAAGGAGGACCGCGAGGCCCTGGAGGCCTCGAAGCTCAGCTTCAACCTCCACGCCATCATCGGCGGCCAACTCACCGCCGACACCGAGCCCTATATGTATCTGATCTATCCGGAGGGCAACTGGATCGAGGTCGACGAGCGCACGCCCTACCTGACCATCGGCGCCACCGGCTATGGCAAGCCGATTCTCGACCGGGCCCTGCGCTATACCACCTCGATGCAGACGACGCTGAAGATCGCCTATCTTTCCTTCGACTCGACCCGCTTCAGCACCTCGGACGTCGGTTATCCGTTCGACCTCACGACCTACACCAACGCCGAGCGCCACTGGCGCCATACCACCTTCGACTATGACGATCTGGTCGAACAGCGGCAGTGGTGGAACCACAACATCACGGCGCTGCTCCGCGGCCTGCCCGACTCGCCCTGGGTCACACGTCTGGTACCCCCGGGCCTGATGCGGCAGGAGTAGCGCGCGTCGGCACGCCGTCACCGGTTTCGCCGGCCGCCGGCAGGTGAACGTTGAGAATCCGGTTGCCGCCGAGGCAGCCGGAGATCAGCCATTCCAGCGCCGCGCCCGGCTGCCCGGGCGCCCCCGGCACCGGCGTGAACAACCCGAGCCGGTCAAACCAGTAGATCAGCCCGGTAAAACCGTCGGGCGACAGCGGCAGGCGCTGGCGCGGGCCGGGCGGCTCGGCCGGCGGCTCACCGCGGGCCAACTCCTCGGGGCTGAATTCGTGGTGAATCATGAGGGCGCCGCCAGCCTCGTTGCCGATCACCTCCAGCACCCGGAAACGGGCATCGGCCCGGCGCCAGACCAGCCGGAAGGCGTCGAGACCGCCGTTCTCGCACTGGGCGCGCAGATCTTCGCCGCTGAAGAAACCGAGCCACGCGGCTTCGCGGGCCGGCGTTCTCGAGCCGCCGGGCTCGGCGCCGATCCCGGCGCAGCCGCCCAGCGCCAAGGCCAGCCAGAGGCCGATCAGCCCCGCCACCGCCCGCCCCGCCGCTGCCGTCACCCGCCGTGCCTTCATGGCCGAGATATGGCATGCTTTTCCGCCGTTGACGAGGGATGTCGGCCGCCCGGAGCCGGCAAATCGGCAGGGCCGGACCGCGCCGGAGACAGGAAAGGCAATGACAACAAATGCCATGGGGTGCGACAAAATCCACCAACTAAACATCTCCCCCCTAGACACTGATTCCGTTTGTGTTTAGGATTCGAATCGCGAGTCGGGGGGCCGTTGGGCCGTGAGGGGAGTTCTGCCGCCGTGTCACTGTCGTTCTCCATCACATCAATGCTGTCGGGTCGGATGCCGATTCGCAGCATCACCTTGGCCGCCGCCTGCGCCGGCGCCCTGTTCGCCGCCACGCCGGCCGGCGCCGTCGATTACAGCTCGATCGTGATCGACGCCGACAGCGGCAAGGTGCTGCAGGCCGACCGGCCCGACGCCCGCAATTATCCGGCGTCGCTGACCAAGATGATGACGCTCTACCTGGCCTTTGAGGCGCTCGACTCCAAGCGCCTGCGGCTGGATCAGGAGCTGACCGTCTCCGCCCACGCCGAAGCGCAGCGGCCCTCGAAGCTCGGGCTCAGGACCGGGGAAACCATCAAGGCCGAGCATGCGATCCTGGCCGTGGTCACCAAGTCGGCCAACGACATGGCTGTGGTGCTCGCCGAGGCGCTCGGCGGCAGCGAAGCCGCCTTCGCGGTGCAGATGACCCAGAAGGCCCGCGGTCTCGGCATGACCCGCACCACCTTCCGCAACGCCTCGGGCCTGCCCAACGACCAGCAGATGAGCACGCCGCGGGATCTGGCGACCCTCGGCCTGGCCCTGATCGAGGACTGGCCGCAGTTCTACCATTATTTCAGCCGGACCTCGTTCAGCTACAACGGCCAGACCATGGCCAACCACAATCACCTGATGTCCCGCTATCCGGGCATGGACGGCATCAAGACCGGGTTCATCAACAAATCGGGCTTCAACCTCGTCGCCTCGGCAGTGCGCAACGGCCACCGGCTGGTCGCGGTGGTGATGGGCGGCCCCTCGGCCCGGGCCCGCGACAATCACATGGCCGGATTGCTCGACGCCGCCTTCCGGCGGATCGGTTCGGGCAAGGAGCCGGCACCGGCGATGGTCCGCGCCCCCCCCGGCGATGAGACCGCCGACGCCAGCCCCGAGCCGGCCGACGATATCGGCAAGCTGGCCGGCAGCGCCGTCGGCGACCAGGACGACGACCAGGATCCGGCCCCCCAGCCTCCGGCCAAGGTGGTCAAGGTGTCGGCGCCGCCGCCGAACCCGGCCCACGTGCTGACGCCACCCCGCACCGCGGGCTCGGGCAACTGGAGCATTCAGCTTGGCCGCTTCGTCGATCAGGCCAAGGCCCGTGCCGCCCTCGACAAGGCCAGCCGTCATCTGCCCAGCGGCGTCGGACGCCCGGCCGTCAGCCTGCAAAAGGTCGGCGACCGCCGCCACAAGGCCTTCCGCGCCCTCCTGACCGGCTTCCGCGACGAGCGCTCGGCCAGCCTCGCCTGCGCCAAGATCAAGATCAGGGGCCACGTCTGCCGCGTCATGCCGGCGGCACAGGGATGAGCCGGCTGCGCGCGGCGCTGGCTGCCGCTCTGCTCGGGCTTGGCCTCGCCACGCCGGCTGCGGCCACGACCCAGCGCCTGAGCTATGTCGTCTATTTCGGCTTCCTGCCGGCGCTCAACGTCGCCACCAGCGTCGGCAGCGATGCCGGGCGCTACCGACTCGAGGCCCGGGTGGTGCCGCAATCCTGGATTTCCTGGGCGATCCCCTGGACCGCCAACTCCGAGGCCTCCGGCACACTGGCGAGCGGCACCGGCGGCGTCATGCCCGAGGGCTACCGCTCGGCCGCGACCTGGGGCACGCGCAAGCGGGAAACCATCCTCGATTTCGCCGCCGACGGCAGCCTCAAGACCACGATCGAGCCGCCCAAGGTCGAGGAGGGCCGCGAGCCGGTGCCCGCCGAGATGCTGAAAAGCGTGCTCGATCCGGTCAGCGCCGTGGCCGCGATGCTTGGTGCCGCCGCGGCCGGCGGGCCGGGCTGCGCGCCCTCGGTGCCGGTGTTCGACGGCCGCCGCCGCTTTGACATTCACGCCGAGCGCCAGCCCGACGCCATCCTGGCGCCGGCCAGCTACAGCGCCTACGCCGGTCCGGCGGTGGTCTGTCAGCTGCGCTTCCGGTCGCTGGCCGGCGGCTACCGCGACGGCGAGCGCTCGCGCTTCTGGCAGACCGACAAGCCGGGCGCCGAACGGCCGCCGATCGAACTCTGGCTGGCGCCGTTGCGCGAGGGCGCCCTGCCGGTGCCGGTCTATGTCGCCGGCAAGAGCATCCTCGGCTGGGTTACCGCCTACCTCGCCTCCTACAGCTTCGATCCCGACTGAAGCGGCCGGGTCGCGGCCGCCAGCCATGCCGCCGCCGCCAGCTCGAGCAGCGGCGTCAGACTCTCGCGCACCCTGAGGTGGTAGGCTTCCAGCCAGTCCCGCTCGCGGTCGTCGAGCAGGGCCACCTCGATCAGGGCGCGGTCGATCGGAACCAGGGTCAGGGTTTCGAATTCCAGCATCGGCGCCAGCGCCGAGGCCCGGACCGCCATCAGATTCTCGATCCGGATGCCATAGGCGCCGGCGACATAGCAGCCCGGCTCGTTGGAGAGGATCATCCCCGGCGCGAGGGCGATCCGGCTCGGCCGCTTGGAAATCCGCTGCGGCCCCTCGTGCACCGAAAGATAGCTGCCGACGCCGTGGCCAGTGCCGTGATCGTAATCGAGCCCGGCCTGCCACAGCGGCAGCCGCGCCAGCACGTCGAGCTGGCTGCCGGTGGTGCCGGGAGGAAAGCGCACGCCGGCCAGCGCGATATGGCCCTTGAGAACCCGGGTGAAACGCTCGCGCATTTCGGCCGTGGGCGCGCCGAGGGCGACGGTGCGGGTGATGTCGGTGGTGCCGTCCTGATACTGGGCGCCGCTGTCGACCAGATAGAGCGTGCCCGGCAGCAGCGGGCGGTCGCTCTCCGGGCTGACCCGGTAGTGGACGATGGCACCGTTGGCCCCGGCGCCGGAAATGGTCTCGAAGCTGAGATCGCGGAACAGCGCCCCCTGGCGCCGGAACGCCTCCAGCCGGGTCGCCGCGCCGAGTTCGGTGACGGCGCCGTCCAGCGCCCCCTCCAGCCAATGGAGGAAGCGGACCATGGCCACACCGTCCCGGAGATGGGCGGCGCGGGCGCCGGCCAGTTCGGCCGCGCTCTTGCACGCCCGGGGCAGCGCGGTGGCATCGGCCGCGCGCTCGATGGTGGCACCGGCGGCGCAGAGGCGGGCGATCACCGCCGAGGCCGCGCTCTCGGCATCGACCCGGACCCGGCAGCCGGCCCGCCCCAACCGGTCCAGCGCCTCGGTCAGGGCCGCGGGCGGCCGCACGGTGACCGCGGCGCCGAGGTGAGCGATCAGCTCCGCCGAGAGCTTGCGGGCATCAATGAACAGTTCGACCCGCTCGTCCTCATACAGAATCGCGAAACTCAGGGCCAGCGGCGAGCGCGGCACGTCGCCGCCCCGGATATTGAGCAGCCAGGCCACCGACTCGGGCATGGTCAGAACCGTCGCCCGGCTCCGGCTCTGGCGCAGCACGGCGGCCAGTTCGGCGCATTTCTCCCCGGCGCTGCGGCCGGCATAGGTCAACGGCTGGATGGTCACCGACGCCAGCGGCGGCGGCGGCCGGTCCGGCCAGACCGCGTCGATCGGATTGTCCGCCACCGACTCCAGCTGAATGCCGGCGCGGGCCAGTTCGGGGCCAAGGGCGTCGACCCAGCCGGTAGTGTGCAACCAGGGATCGTAGCCGATCCGCCCGCCCGCCGGCAGCGCCTCGATCAGCCAGCCGGCCAGCGAATCATCGATCTGGTGCCGGAAGCCATAGTCGGCGCCGGCAACCTCGGCCCGGACCTGGAGGGTATAGCGGCCATCGGTGAACACCGCCGCCCGCCCGGCCAGCACCACCGCCAGCCCGGCCGAGCCGGTGAAACCGGTCAGCCAGGACAGCCGCTCCGCCCCCGGCGGCACATATTCGCCCTGATGTTCGTCGGCGCGCGGCACGACAAAGCCGTCGAGGCCGCGACGGACCAGCTCGGCCCGCAGCGCCGTCAGTCTCAGCTGATGAAGGTCCGACATTGCGCCCGCTCTTTGCTGCCCCGGCCCGTTCTCCCGGCGGGGCACGCTAGGACCGACCGGCGTCGGGGCGCAAGGGCCGGCGGCGCGACGCTGGCCTGCCCCAGGCCTCAGGCGGCGCTGAAGCGCTTGGTCGGAGAGAGCGGGGAGGACAGCGGCGCGGCCTGAACGTTGGGACGGGCCGGCGCGCAGGGGCTGGAGGGCTGTTTGAGCGAACGCATGGTTTGGCGATGCGCCTTCATCTGTGCGACATAAGGACGCATGCGCAGATCGCTCTGAATGATATGGTGGACCAGCCAGTCCTTCAGCAGATCGATGATCTCCCGCGCCACCACCGAAATATCGGCCCGGTTGGCGGCGGTGCGGCGATGGGCGATGATGCCGTCGAGCTTTTTGATCACGTCGCGGTGCTCGCGGGCATGGGCCTCAAAGAACGGATACTGGGCCGACCGCTGCAACTCCTCCTCGCGCCGGAAATGCTCCACCGTGTAATGCTTGAGCAATTTCAAGCCCTGGTCGATCGTGTCGGCGGCCAGTTTGCGGTTGATCGCAGCTTCAAAGGTATTGACGATCTCGATCAGGAGCTTGTGATCCTCGTCGATGACCGAATCATCGACCGCCATTTCCTTGCGCCACTGAATGGTCATCGCGGGTCGAACCTCCTGGCGGGTTTCCGGTCGCACTGCGCCGCGGGCACCGGAACAACCAGGACATTATGTCACATCTGCGGATAGAAACATCATTAATTTTCCGTAATGATGGTATTAATCAAAGGTTAACTCTCCTTTTCGTCCCGCAACTTCGGTGGCATCTTCCCCTCGTTACAGCGTTATTGACAAAAGAGGGAAAAATTTGCGAAAAATGCTGTGTCATCTGACAAGGCGGTGAAAGTGATGATTGCTGTTGACCGGTTGTTCTCGATGCCCGTGGTGGCCAGGGCCGCGGCAACCTCGGTGGAAAATATCCGCAACTACGTCCATCGCGGCGTGCTGCTCTATCCCGGCAGCGAGCCCCGCGCCGGCTACCCGCGCGAGTTTCCGCTCTATGGCGCCTATGAGATCGCGCTGCTCAACCATTTCCAGCGCGCCGGGCTGACCCTGGAGGCGGCCCGGGCGCTCTGGCGCGCCCTGGTCTGGTTGCAGCAGGACCGCGAAGCGGCAGCGGGCATCGAGGCCACCGCCGCCCCACCCCGCTCGCTGCCCGGGGTGCTGAGCGGCGACACCGCCAGCGGCCAACTGCTGGTGGCGGCGTTGCAGGCCGAGAAGGCGGGGCGGGCCGGGGCCTTCAAGGTCCTGGTGCGCGAGGTGCAGTGGGGCGACTTGGTCGGCCTGCGCCGCGGCTTTCAAACGCTGTTTCCCGCCAGCGAAGCCGAACCGCCGCGGCAAATCCTCCTCTTCGACCTCAATCGCGTCATCGCCGCGGTCAACCAGCACCTGACGGCCTCGCCCGACGCCCCGGCCGACCCGGCCTGAAACGGAGATCACGAGGGCTGGTTTCTGCCCCGGCGGGATACAGCTTCTTCGTCGAGAGCCGGCCAGAGGTCCAGGGCACGGATGGCTGAGTGGCCTCACAGGTCGACGGGCACGGAGACGGTGGCGCCTCCGCGGGTGATCGCGGCGGAACCGCCGGTTGCCGGTCAGGGCGCGGCCGTGACTCCGAAAAGTATTGGCAGAGAGGCGATCTCTAAATGACAAGCGAGGCGATAATTCAAGCGCGAGCACCGCTAAATATGACAGACATTCCATTTCTGAACGGAATAATAAAAGCTTCCCAATACGTTAAATCTGCCGGGCCGGACCATGTCATTTTTAGCCATGCTGGCACATCAATGGAGTTTTACGGCACGTTTAGCTATAACAGCTCTGAAAAGATTACGGGGGAGCTTAACAGAATCATTCAGTACGACTCGGTTTCGTCCGGAGGCAAGGACGTCATATTCGAATGGATTGGCCGCGCTGACGCCAGCATGATTTACAAGATGTTTCATGGGAATGCTCTTTATCCTTATGGCGCCGTTTCCTATCTCCTGAGTGGTGACGACATCATCAAGGGCTCCTCCGGCAATGACATCCTGATCGGAGGGGCCGGAAATGATTACCTGATCGGAGGCGGCGGGCGTGACGTCTTCGTCTATCAACTCACGGGCAACGGCGTCGATACCATTGCGGACGTCGCCGTCGGCGACATCATCCGGGTCAGCGGCGCGATTGTCGCCGGGGTGCGTGCGACGGTGGCGGAGGGGACGACCCTGCTGACGATCTCAACCGAAACCGCACCGCACACGCCGATCGTGATCAACCTCAAGGGGGCGTTCACACCGGATCACTTTCTGATCCGCGGCTCCGATCTGGTGGTTGTCGAACCCTCCCGCGCTGCGGCGGTGCCGGCCGGACCGGCCGAACCTCCGGCCGCGGCCAGCCCTGAGAAAACGCACTTCGACCCACCGGCGAAGGATCGCCCCGGCAACCCGCTTGGCGAAATCTGGCACCTGATGACTCTGCTCATCGACGCCCGCCAGGGCTGTGTGGCCCCCATGGCCAAGGTTGTGCCGCTGGGCCGCGATCAGGTCGAGGCGCTGTGGGACAACATCCTGAACGGCTGGTCGATCGGACCTTTGGTTGCCGTCGATACCACGGGCGCGGAAACCATGCCGTGGCCGTGCCATTTCGGTCCCTGGCTGACCCAACCGAAGCGAGGCAAGCGCATCCGCCTCGCTGGCGGTGCGGAGAAGGTCATCGCTCTTGCCTGGAGCCTGACTGAGCCAAGCGTGACTCTGCGCAACCGCTTTTCTGCCGAGGAAACCGAGATCTGGAGCGGTTTTACCCTGGTCGTCGACACCAGCTATCGCCGCGTCGGCTTCGTCAAGGGGCCGGTCGACACCCGCCGCCAATTGCCGGTCTGGCTGATGCCGCAAACGAAGATGTGTCTGGACGCTCTCAATCAGATGGATGTCACGCCGCTTGAGCGCGAGTGGCTCAACCGCACCGCCCGCCGCCTGCTGGAATTCCGCGTCAGCGTTCACCTGTTTCCGGCCGCCGAACAGGACGCGGCGCAGCGCATGGTCGGAAATTTCCGCCAGTTTGGCCCCCTGTCGTGACCGCCGGAACCTGCGGGACGGCGCCATTGGCAGAGATCATCCGCTGACGC